>Ga0209825_1000103_pt1 | contig 87098 bp, 85 predicted proteins | sample EN8Hudsemesocosm_FD_184631 | JGI IMG/M metagenome (GOLD analysis project Ga0209825, IMG submission 184631) | Methane-oxidizing microbial communities from mesocosms in the Hudson Canyon - EN8B Hudson Canyon (SPAdes) (version 2) | ecosystem: Environmental > Aquatic > Marine > Cold seeps | place... | reverse complement strand
TATGGTAAAGCGCACCACTGAATTCGATACGTAAAGGTCTAGCCATCACTCCACTCCTTTGGACTTAAGCATAATATAGAGAATAACCATGTCAAATGTAAGGCCTGACCCAATCTTCTTGATCTTTGACCCCATCTTCTTGACCCCATCTTCTTCGTTTTTATGTGGCGTCGATAAAACCAGTGGTAAAAACTACGAACAGCGTCAACAATGGATTGAAGACCGAATTCGAGTGCTATCCTCTCTCTTTGCGATTGATATCTGCGCGTACGCGGTGCTTTCAAATCACTGTTTTCGGTGGTCGTAGTTTTACTGTTCACAGTGTCTTCACCACATAAATAGGCCTGCCTTACACAACGAACATAGCAGTGGTAAAAAGGTGCGTCACCTAAGGATATTTGTTCTTCACGAGATTTTGTCATGGAATAAGATTCCACAGGCATTAGAAATGGATATCAACTTTATGGATGTCCTTTTATAATTGTAGAAATTCACTTAGTCTTTCCATCATAAAAAGACCTAAACCCATTCACCACCGAGAACACAGCGGCGCTTCACTACACAGAGAAGGGATTTAAACACGAACCATCTGGCACAAAAAAAGCGTCACCTTAGTAAGCGCCTTTACCCCTAAATACTTTAATCTTTTCTAGATGTAGCGCGCAGCGCCTCATCCCTCTCGATGGTGGAAAATCACTTAGTCTTTCATCATTAAAAGACCTAAACCCATTCACCACAGAGAACACAGAGGCGCTTCGCTACACAGAGAAGGGATTTAAACATGAACAATTCCACCGCCCGCTGGTTACCTCACTAGTATATAAATTCAACTGGTGCTTTTTGGTTTATCAGGCGTTTAGATAACTGAGTTAATTATATGGCGCTAAGGAATCACTATCTTTGATGTATCGCCTAACAATAGCTGAAAGCGTTCTTTCAATATTTGTTTGGCTTCATCATCGCCATGAACAATGCGAATTTCACACGGTTTACGGCGCATTCGTTTCACGAAGTTGAGCAGGTCGCTTTGGTCTGCATTGGCTGAATAACCCGAAATCGTATGTACCCGAGCATGAATATCATACCGCTCATTATCTAACATCACATAGCCGCCATACTGACCATAGCGTTGAATATCATTACCTGGTGTACCCTGCGCCTGATAACCTATAAATAAAATATCGGTACGCTTATCACCTAATAGGGCCTTCAGATAATTAACGATACGCCCTCCGGCACACATACCACTTGCCGCCAGAACAATGGTCGGTCGCGCGGTCTTTTTTAAATACTCAACGGTGCGTAAATGACTTTCATGGTCATTGATCGTGGTTAATTGCTCAAAGGATAGAGGATGCCGGCCAGCACTCACCCTGCGTCGCGCCTCCTTATCCCAGTAAGATTCTAGTGTTTTATAAACGGCGGTAAATTTACTCGCCAGGGGGTGAGTCAATCACAATTTCAATATCCTGCCAAAGCAGACCATTGGCTAGTGTTGACTCGGAATTTTTGTGAATCAGGGTTTCCAGTTCATATAAAAGCTCTTGGGTACGACCAATACTGAAGGCAGGAATAAGCACCACGCCTTTATCAGCTACCGCCTTTTCAATAACCGCTTGTAATTGCTGGCGACGGTACTTTCTATTTTCATGCACCTTATCACCATAGGTGCTTTCTATGACGAGGGTATCGCAAGCGAAAGGCGCTTTAGGTGAATGCAATAACGGCGAATAGGGAGCGCCTAAATCACCTGAAAATATCACTCGCTTGGCTTGTCGGCCAAGCCCTACCTTACACTCGACATAAGCCGAACCCAGGATATGCCCCGCCGGTTTCAATTTAATGGCTAGTCCATCAAAAACAGCCTGCCACTGTCCATAGGGCACCGGAACAATTCTCTGCTGCAAGGTTTTAAGAAAACGTTCAATAAGTCTTCGGTTACGGGTAAAGCCAATTTTAACGGCATCTTCCAAAACTAAAGGCAAAAGTGCTGCGGAAGGTTCGGAGCAATAAATGGGGCCTTTAAAACCAGCCGCCAATAAATAGGGAATACGACCAACATGGTCGATATGCACATGGGTGACCACCAGTGCTTTGATATGTGCAATGGGAAAATCTATTTCGAGCTGAGACTCAGTCGCTCCCTTCCCTGAGGTTTCAGCCCCTTGGAATAAACCGCAGTCGATAAGTATTCCTGAGTCATCATCGACACTTAATTCGTGACAAGAACCGGTGACGCCATTCACCGCTCCGTGGTGAAGTATTTTCATTTTTATCCTTATAAATTCAGGGTAATGTTAAGAGTCAGTTTTTACTCTATCACCAGATCCTTTACCCGTCACTGTCATAATGATGAATTTAAAATAGTTTGTAATCGATAGCTCACTGATCATCTTTGCATCGACTTCAGCTAACAACTCAGGGGTAGACATATCTATTTCATTCACCTGAGCCTCGCCTGTAATACCAGGTCTAACATTAAAAACACCTTTCGCTTCACGTGCCGCAGTCAACTCTTCTTGATTAAACAAGCCAGGACGAGGCCCTACCAAGCTCATTTCGCCTTTAAGTACATTCCAAAGTTGTGGTAATTCATCTAATTTTGTTTTACGTAAAAATGCTCCCATTCTCGTAATAGAAGCCGAACTAGCTAAATGACTTGCAACCGATGCGGTATCCACAGTCATCGTGCGAAACTTTACAAGTGTAAAAGGCTTCTTGTTTCGACCAACACGCTTTTGCCAAAAAATCGGAGAACCTGTATCAAATAAACCAACCAAATAAATAGTAATTAGAACTGGAAACCCAAAAATTAACCCAAGCAATGAAAAACAAATATCAAATAAACGCACTAACATCTCTTAATTTACCTTTTTATGAAAACAACGAGCCAAACCTTGTTCTAACGTAATGGGCGGCGACCAACCCAATACGTTTTTAGTGTGCGAGATATCAACCTGTAAGTTGCCACACAAACGATCTGCTACCGCCTTCTTCCCCAGTAACATAGCACCTAACTGTATCAGTTTCATAGGTACAGGAATTAACCAAGGTTTTTTACCCGCAGCCACCGTCATTTTATTTAATAACTCAGTTGTTGAAACGTCCTGATCATCGCTCACCAAAAAAGTTTCATTTGCAGCTTTAGGGTGATCAATACAGGTCACAATGAGATCTACTAAATTTTCTAACGCAACCAAGCTACGCTTGTTATGAATAGCACCTAGAGGTAAGGGTAAGTTTTTAGCTGCGAGTTTCATCATCGCCGCGAAATTTGCTTTAACGCCAGGCCCATAAACCAAAGGAGGCCGAATGATTACAACCTCCATTCCTGTTTCTTTTGAAAGAGCTCTTAAACTAAATTCAGCTTCTGATTTTGATACTGCATAAGCATCTTCATACGAAGGTAGATCGTCTGCCCTGAATGGAACACTAAATTGAGTAGATTCACCATTAACCTTAATCGTACTAATAAAAACAAACCTTTTCACACCTGCAGCTGCTGCTTGTTGCGCTAAATTCAAAGTACCTAAAGCATTTACTTCACGAAAAGCGTCAAGGGGATTTTGGGCTTTGTCATTCATGACATGGACACGAGCAGCTGAATGAACAATCACACCCACACCCACTAGTGCGATTGAATAATCTACATTAGACTTGATTTCAGCCGCTACAAAATCAACTTCAGCCAATTCTGGCCTACTACGCCCTAATACCCTTACATCATTAAATTTAAGCTTATCTAATACAGCCCCACCTACAAAGCCTGTTGCACCCGTTAATAAGATTTTCACTTAAATATATACCCTAATAGCTTTTTGGGGTACTTAGATAACAACCTAAACCAACTAGTCTTAATATTATTTTCCCTACATGACTGTAAAATTTCTTTATTTAACTTAATATTGGCTTTCAAGCCACCTGTGCTCACGCCACCCATGCGCATTTTAACAAATTCGATAGGGACATAACGACTCTTAAAATTAGGCAAACTAAATAACCTTATTACCATATCAAAGTCTGAAGCAATCATGTAATCGATACTGTAAATACCAGCTTTAGCATAACATTCACTTCTAACATATAAAGATGGGTGTGCTGGCATTATTCCTCTAGACAGTTTCGATAAAGAAAACCCACTAGATGAATAGTGTCTTACCTTTTTGTCTAAATCATGCTCTTTGTAAAAACCAATATCGGCATACACACAATCAATATTTTGAATATTATCTACTACTTCCTGAATAATAGTTTCATTAGAAAAAATATCATCAGAGTTCAAGACTCCAATAACATCTCCTGTAGCTAACTGGATGCCCTTATTCATAGCATCATACAAGCCATCATCTTTTTCACTCATATGAACAGAAACAATGCCCGAATACCTTTCAACTATTTCATTCGTTCCGTCTTTAGACAAACCATCAATAACAATATATTCAATATTTGAGTATGTCTGCAATGCAACGGACTTTAGCGTATCTTCTATGGTCGCTTCAGAATTAAAACAAACTGTAATTATAGAAACTTTCATTTATGACCTAATACAAAACAGACTAATTTAATAACTTATATATTGGATTATAAAGATAATAAGCTATTACTCAACTACGACCACATCGATCCTTAAAACACACCAAATATTTCTAACTGGTTAACTTGAGCAAGAGGCGAAGCTATTTCTTCCAATGAATGGAAGGGTTCTGTATTTTCAATCAAATGATAAGCAGCCAATTCTAATAAAATAGATTCTTCACCTTTTGAAAACCACCTTTTAATGCCTGAAGTGCAGCTAAAGCAATTGCGGGTGCAGTATTGCGACCAACATGCCCGCTCACCCAAAGTTACCTAAACGTAGCTGCTCACCTGTTACGGTAAGAAACTGCTTAGGATAAAGTTCTCGTGAGAGAGGCCACAACCGGCTTCCAGCTCCTCCAGCATAATCACAGGTATAACCATATTCCAACTATCTCTTTATTTAGCTGCAGGGTCAAAGTACCAACGACTATGCTTATGCACTCTAGGATGAGCTAATAACTCGTCAACAGTCATCCAAATATATTGACTGTGTTGCTCTAAGGGTAATTGCAAATTAGAATGGTCTACCGTCAAACAGTAGCCCAGCGCAATGTAATGCGTACTAAACTCATCACCCGTGACGTTATCACTGTAGAAATGTTCAAATGGCCCAATAAGCTTTGCAGTTGAAAGGTTAAACTCAGCACCTAACTCATTCAAGGTCAAACGCTTAAAAGCACACCCCATCGATTCATCTTTTAAAATACGACCACCAGGTACAAACCAGTAACCCTGCGCAGGTCGGTTATTTCGATAACCTAAAAGCACCTCTCCTACTTTATTCTGAACAACCAGATCAATAGAAATTAAAGGCGCATGCTTAATGATAGATTTGAAAGTAGGTAGCGGCAGGTGCATAGTAAATAATCGTAAAATTCAATCGCAATAGGCAGGAATAGCACCACCTATTACTTAAATTAACCTCGAAAATTGTTTTGATTCTCTAAAAACCATTGGTAAGCAAGCTTAAGTCCTTCTTCCAAAGAGACACCTGCTTTCCAACCAAGATTCTCTAAACGAGAAACATCCATTAATTTACGAGGAGCGCCATCAGGCTTAGCGCTATCAAACTCCAGTTCACCCTTAAACCCTGTCACTTTTGCAATAGTCTCAGCCAGCTCACGAATAGTACAATCAACACCTGTACCGACGTTGATATGAGACAACATAGCTTCGGTATGCGTTTGATAGGTTTCAGCATCAAGATTCATAACATGAATAGAAGCTGCTGCCATATCATCTACATACAAAAACTCCCGCATTGGTTTACCAGTACCCCATACCACGACCTTAGCAGCATCAGACAAGGTCGCTTCATGGAAACGACGCAACATAGCAGGAATAACATGGCTGTTTTCAGGGTGGAAATTATCATGCGGGCCATATAAATTAGTAGGCATGACACTACGATAATCCACACCATACTGACGATTATAAGATTCGCACAATTTAATACCTGCAATTTTAGCAATGGCATAAGGTTCATTGGTTGATTCTAAGGTGCCAGTGAGCAAGGTCGTTTCCTGCATCGGCTGTTGCGCTAATTTCGGATATATACATGAAGAACCAAGAAATAATAGCTTTTGAACTCCAGAAACATAGGCTTGGTGGATAATATTAGCTTCCATCATCATGTTTTCATATATGAATTCCGCGGGGAACGTATTATTCGCAAGAATCCCCCCTACTTTAGCGGCAGCTAAATAAACTACATCCGGTTTTTCTTGAGCAAAGAAATTAGCGACAGCTTGCTGATTAACTAAGTCTAACTCACCATGGGTTCGCACGATTAAATTCGTATAACCTTGTGCCTCAAGCAGTCGAACGATTGCAGAACCAACCATTCCACGATGGCCTGCAATATATATTTTAGAGTGTAACGGTAACGGCATGACAGACCTTAGTTTTCCATTGAAAGTGTAACATTATGGCCATGCGCTTTAAGTAGCGCATGTTGTTTTGCGTTAACTAGATCATTTTCAACCATTTCGGCACACATTTCTTCAACCGTAATCTCAGGTACCCAACCCAGCTTTTCTTTAGCCTTGGTAGGGTCACCTAATAGCGTTTCAACTTCTGCAGGACGGAAATAAGCTGGATCAACCCGCACGATTACATCACCAACTTTTACTGAAGTAACATTATCACCCGTAACCGACGTGACTGTAGCAATTTCCTCAACACCTTCACCTGAGAATTCAAGCCCAATGCCCGCTTCTTTTGCAGACATACGAACAAATTCACGCACCGAAATTTGCTTCCCTGTTGCTATAACAAAATCATCTGCAACGTCTTGCTGCAGCATCATCCATTGCATACGCACATAGTCTTTGGCATGCCCCCAATCACGTAACGAGTCCATATTACCCAAATACAAACACTTCTGAAGACCTTGGGCCATGTTGGCTATAGCACGAGTAATTTTACGTGTTACAAATGTTTCACCACGGCGCGGCGACTCATGGTTAAATAAAATGCCATTACACGCATACATTCCGTAAGCTTCACGATAATTGACCGTAATCCAATATGCGTACATTTTTGCGACTGCATAGGGTGACCGAGGGTGAAAAGGCGTCGTTTCTTTTTGAGGCGTTTCTTGTACTAGACCATACAATTCAGACGTAGAAGCTTGATAAAAACGCGTCTTCTTTTCTAAACCTAGAAAGCGAATAGCCTCTAATAAACGAAGTGTACCCATTGCATCAACATCGGCAGTATATTCAGGCGCCTCAAAAGAAACCGCAACATGAGACTGCGCCCCTAAGTTGTATACCTCATCAGGCTGAACCTCTTTAAGAATACGAGTGAGATTTGAAGTATCAGTTAAATCCCCATAATGAAGATAGAAATTAGAGTTTTCTTCATGATGATCTTGATATATATGATCAATACGTTCGGTATTGAATGAAGAAGCACGTCGCTTTATTCCATGTACTTCATACCCTTTTTCTAATAAAAACTCTGCTAAATAAGAACCGTCTTGCCCTGTTATACCTGTTATGAGTGCTTTTTTTGTCATCCTGATTTTCTAACCTTGTTATGTACTTAATCAAATATCTTCTATTTTTACGTGCATAGTATACATATTTATTTCTAGTTATAAGCTATAAGACAAAAAAAGACCTCATTCCTATGATGCAAGTGTTTCTAAAGCACTTAAACTAAATAAGTCAGATATTTAAACCTTGGGTTTATTATTTCAATATGGAAGAAACGCAATTACCAAAATACACCATACAGTCAAGTAACTTCATCTATCCAATAAATCGACAAACTGCTCACCTATAACATTCCAGTTAGCCGGCAACTTTTCTAAAGCTTTACCCCAAGACGGCCTCCACCCAGAAATAAGTTTCTCTCTCAGGAGGTTAATTGCCTTAGCCGCACTTACAGCATCCTCAGGATCAAAATAAACAGCATTATCACCGCACATCCAACGAGCAAAAGGTAAATCAGAACATATGATTGGTAAGCCTAACTTCATTGCCTCAACCAAAGGAAGCCCATAACTTTCTGCTAATGACGGAAAAAACAAAGCATCAACTTTGCTGTACATTTCAAGACATACATTTGGAGAAACCTGCCCTATATTATGATTTTTTTTCTGCTGCAGCATACCATGAAAGCTGTCTTTATTTTCAAGTGTTGTCACTACCTTAACTATGTTTTGACTAAAAGAATCGTTTTGAAGAAGGACTTCTATTAACTTATGGTTTTTGTGTGGATATCCAGCTGCAGGATAGAACAACACCAAGCCATCATTATGAAACGTCCTACTCAGAATTTTTGTTTCACGAAACCAATCCGGAGCAGGTTGCGGAATCGAAATCACACGCCCTCTTAAATCTGGATAAGAGCTAATCAACCCTTCTTTCATCACATCTGACTGAACTATAACATTACGAACAGTCTTCAAATTATAACGAAAAATGCCCCTCATCACTTTAAACTTAATTGATCTGGAACTGTTGCTTGAGACAGATGGATCTAATAGATTTGGCTGATGAACCAATACGATTTGATTTTTTAATCCTCTCAATGGAATGTCACCTAAAACTATAACTCCATCGGAATCAGGATAAAATAACTTAGGAAATAAACATTCCAATACTCTAGACAATAATCGTCCGAACCTTAAACTAACTTTTATTTTCCTCCCTTTTAGGCTCTGCAAAAAAAGATCATCTGATAGAGAACTGTTTTCGGGTAAGATATATGTAACGTCACCTAACATGCAATCTAGCACACTTATGAGAGAACGGACTACCTGAGTTGCTCCCAAACCGGTTACATTCCCGGCATGAATCAGGATCGATTTATTATACAAATTCACAGACATCAATTTTTACCTTAATAGTCAAAGTTATATCAATCTTTATTAAGAACTTCGTTTATACCCGATCTCGTACGGGATAAGACGTAACTCTATATGGATTTCTTCTAATTGAGTGCAACAAACCATAAAAACCTAAAGACAGCCATAAAAGAGAGGTCATAAAGTTTTCTGTTGAAAATATTATTAAAATAAGAAAAAAGACAATAATTGAGTCAAGCCGCTTACCAGTCGTTCTTTTTGCAAATAAATAGTAGATGTACAAGATAGGAAAAAAAAACAATAAACCAAATACCGATAAGGTATAAGTAAACGAATTAACGGTCCCCCCCAGCTCAAGATAAAACATGTCAAATGATACAATTGGTATTAATGAATCATATAAACTATAACCAACACCGTAGATGATTGATTTAGAAAATATCATTAGATCACTGACCGTACTCACGAGCCTTATTCCACTAGAAGTATTCCCTTCTACGAACTTACTTTGAATAACATCATAGAAATATGGATTAAATATGCATATGCTGCCTAAAATCATTATTGAAGCTCTTAGAGACCTCGAAACCCCAAACGACTTACCCATTAAGGAGACATAACTCCCTAAAATCGCGAGCATAATATATGCTGTCGTAGACCTTGTTGTTAGCAACGCAATGAGCAAAACCACTGATTGCCAATGACGTTTAAAAGAAAAGATATAACACTCAAATAACAACGCTAAAAATAGAAAAGCCTGAAATGCTCCTGGCTCCCAGAATATTGAATAATTTCTACCGTTAAAGCCTGTTTCAGGGACCACATATAAAAATAAGTTAAAATAACTAAAATCAGTCAAACCATTAATCTTGGAAAAATTAGCTGCTATACCTGGGTAAAAAACAAGGCATACATATATAACAAGCGATGATATTGCTAGAAATACAATAATATTCGAGTATGCCGTAGCTACATCTTTAAACCTAAAGAGAAGAGGAATAAAAGCCGCAATAAAAATATGCAAAGCAAAATTTGAGTAGGAATAGAACCGTCCAAAATCTGATTTCAAGGTCATTGTTACAAAAATGCAAAGAGTAATAGAAAGCACAGCGATCAAATATCGCTGATTAATCGTTATTACGTGAGCATTAAAAATACAGTAGATTGAAACCAAAAAAACAAAAGCCAAAAAGGCAAAATGCGCATAACCTTGAAAGAAAACCGCGCCACTGGTCAGAATTAGCCCAGCGGTAATCACATAACAAAATCCAGATACCATTTACAACCAGCCGAACTCGATCCATCCCCAACCAAACCGGCTAAGGTAAGCACCTTGTTTAAATATTAATATTCAATAACCATTCCAGTCACCACTGGTTATCACCATATAATTGTTATCACCCTTGCTTAGCTTATAACGAAACCCACAGTTTCTATACAAAGCAATAGCTTGCTCATTAGCAATTTTAACAAACAAGCACACCTCCTTCAAAGAAAGTTCCTCGAAGGCATATGTCAACAATAAATCTGTTGCTATTCTACCTATTCCTTTCCCCCAAAACTGAGGTTCGCCTATAAATATGTGAAACTCAGCACGCGAGAGCTCTATATTTGTTAGCTGAACATTCCCTATATATTCATTAGTACTAGAGACGCAAATTGCAAACCGCTTTTCATTTTTGTTTTTTACTGCCACTCTAATCCATTTATTTTCCATATCCAAGGTAATTTCGCGATCTGGCTTTGTCCCGGTATGCTCCCACACTAAGGGGTTATTTCGCCAAAGATATGAAGTAGCAGCATCCGCAACTTCCAAAGGTCTAATATATACATTCATAGTCATTAAATGATGCCCAGAATTGATAAAATGTGCGCCAAGTTGTCTTCGGAATAGCGTTGGTCTATCGGCACAGCTATTAAATTTTGAGCTAAGTGACGTTCAAACTCACTTGAATCTGGGTTATCGACAACTTCAGGCCAATATGTTGCTACAAAGACATCTTTACCAAGTAGTTTATTTTTTAGTCTGCGATTTTCAGATAAAAACGGATAAACCATAGGGCCGTCAATTGCCCCTATATCTATAATACCGGACAACTGATTATTCGAAGAAAGGTGTTCATGCAAAAAACAGAAGTTTTTATTTCTGACCCGCCTTGAATAGTCATAATCTGCTGACTTGAGAATTCGCCGCGTTAGCGCTGACATTGATCTAATTGGCTGTTCACTTAAAGATTTCTCACATTTTAAATAATCAGAGTAGCCGTGTCTCGCCCCCCCCTCTATTCTTTTCAACAAATGTGCAAACCTATCAGCTGAGATGTCTTGAGGCAAGTCACGATCCAATTTTACATCAGTGTATAAGTAACCACCATCAGGTACACCGAAAAATTTTCTTGGTGAAAATATTGTATCTACGCCTTCATGTTTTTTCGTAAAAAAAGACTGTGAGTTATCGATAACGATATTTCTTGATTGCTGAGACAAACTCAGCACAAAGCTATTTTTGATGCCAAAATAATTAACATATAAAAACGCTTCAGAGCCCGTCAATACTGGCACGTCAACTTCAAGCAAAGGGTTAATATGATACCGTTCAATATCAACCCCCAGTTTAAGCACAGGCTCTAGCATTGAATCACACAAAAAATGCGGAACGTGAATTTTTGTGTATTTCTTCGCTTCGAGAACGTATTCAAATGCGTTCCTTGCACTATTTAAAGCTACTGCAGAAGAATGATACTCAGACCCACCCGAAAGCTCTAAAGAAAAATAACCACCGATTTCACTCACAACAGGTCAAACTCATTGAGCATGGCAATAACCTGCTCAGAAGAATTGAACATCATGACATCGATAATGGAGAGCATTGGCACAAATTCATTCTTAAATTGGGGGTAAACAAGTGGCTTAGTCTTCACAAAATGTAATTCTATCCCCTCTCCTGAGAACTCGTTAACATCATAAAGTTCTGTTCCCCCAATTGGATTGAAATACTGGCTAGCACCTACACGCTTACATATATCAACAACGCGTTCAGCCCCTTTTAAGTAGTGTGAAGCATCGATTGAAGACGAAACGATTATTTTCGTATTGATTTGAAGATGCTTAGCAAGTACTCGGATACTATTTCCAAGAAAAGAAAAAAGGTTACTTTCATCATAGGAGATAACACTTTCTACCAACGGGTAAATGCTATCAAAATACGGAGCCTTCTTATAATTTTGATTTATCAGGTTGAGTAGTTTTTTCTGATGTGTCTGAACATCATCACTGAGAAATCTCTCTTTTATGTCTAGATAATCCGAACCTTTTTTTAGCGGTATCGTGAAAAGTTTGTCCTTGCCGTTCACTAAAATTCTATTTCTGTTTATCCATCCTTTTTTCGTATACTGGATATTGTCATAGATAACAAATTCATCAACTGCATTGAGCAGTTGAAAATACCCGATATACGGAAAAATATAGGGCTGCATTATTCCAAGTTTCATTATTCGCCCCTAATCACGTCTACAATTCGCTGAGCACTTTCAAGAGAGAGATTGCTATGAAGAGGAAGACAAAGCACTTCAGAACTCACCGTTACAGATGTTGGGAATTCAACGGCCTTTCCCTCTGAGGAATTTTCGTAGCAAGGCATATCACTAATAAGGGGAAAAAAGTATTTGCGTGGAAAAATGTTCATTCCTTCAAACTTCTGACACAGTTCATCTCGCGACAAACCATACTTTTCACCAGAAACAAAAATAGGAAAATAAGAATAATTGCTACTGACGTCGGTCAGTTCATCAAGCAGCCGGATTCCAGCGATATCATTTAGCCCATTACGGTATATTTCCGATATACCTTTTCTATATTCAATTGTTTGGTCTACATATTTAAGTTGCAACAACCCCATCGAAGCTTGAATTTCATTCATCTTCCCATTGAGCCCCCACTCCCTGGATATAAAATTGTCTTGGAACGCGAAATTTTTTAAAGAATCAATCCTATCTTTCATCTCTTTAGTTTGAGAAATAATTGCCCCGCCCTCAAACGTATTAAATACTTTAGTTGCATGAAAACTAACAATCGATAAGTCACCTTTACTTAACACACTTTCACCACCTTGCTTTACACCGAAAGCATGTGCGGCATCATAGATAACTTTGAGGTTGTGTCGATCGGCTACTTCTTGAATTTGCTCGGTAAAACAAGGAACGCCATAGACATGAACAGGAAGAATAGCTGTAGTATTTTCCGTAATTGCAGATTCTATTTTAGTAACATCCAGGTTGCATGAGTGTTCATCAACATCAACAAACACCGGTTCCAGTCCGTTCCACTTAATTGCATGTGAAGTCGCGACGAAACTGTAGGGCGTAGTAATCACCTCCCCTTTTAATTTGAGAGCCTTTAACGCCAGCATCAAGGCGACTGTGCCGTTTGAACACAATGAAACATATGGGACCCCCAAATACTCGCACAGCCGGGCCTCTAATTCCTTATGAAACGGACCACCATTGCTCAATACCCCACTTTTCCATATTTCTTCAAGATATGGAATAAACTCATCCAATGGAGGTAAAAAGGGTTCAGTTACAAATACAGGTTTATCATTCATAGTTTAATCTGTTTTATGAGATAAATTGGATTCTAGAATTTTATTAAACTCATCTAGGTGGGAACGAAATGTCAGCTGTTTCCTGCCTATTTCCTTATTAATTTCACTATGAGTTCTCACTAAATCCTTGTTCAAAATATACTTTTCAATTGCATCAAACAATCCGTATTCATCGTTTACAAAAAAGCCATTGTATCCATGAATCAAAAAATGTCGACTTGCGTTTACCGTAATAGTTGAAATGACCCCCATACCTGATGCAACAGCAGACAAAATAACACCCGCACCAGGACTAAAGCTGGCAAAGTTAATAAGCACATCACATCTCTCATAAACATTTGGGATTTCATTCCAAGACCCTACATCGTGAAATTCAACCACGTCTTTTAGAATATTAGAGCTATTAACCATGTCGATGCATTTTTCTTTTTCTGAGCCATAACCACCTATAACCAATTCAATATTATTATATTTCCGTGCGAGCTTTTCAAAGGTCGTAAGTAATTCAGGAAGCCTCATGCGACGATCAATCGAACCGCCATACATAAACGTAATTTTATTACTGGAATTAGGTCTTAGATCATGATCCATGTACGGAGAGTAATCATCGTAATTCATAAATAACCTGACATTTTTGACCTTTAATGCCATGGTTAAATAGTCATAATGCAAGAAAGCATTGGCAAGGAATATATCAATTTTTTTGTACAGAATTTTAAATATTGCTCGATTACGTAAAAGCTTCGAAATTCGATAGAGCTCGCCACTAAACTCTACAGGCCCCATTAGAATTTTTTTATTGTTTTTTACAGCCCATCGGTACGCCTGAAAAAATGAAATCATATACCAAGCGCCACCAAGCATAACGACGTCTGGATTAAATGCATTAAGCTCCTTCACAAGAGTCGGCCCGTAACAAAACTCGCCTTTCTTAAACTTGGAGGGCAATATCCTACAGTAATCCGGCAAGTCTATATTCCAATAACTTGGCCGACCAGTACTAGAGTTAGAAATATCAGTCATAAACCAAAATTCTACTTCATGTTCCTTACGAACGTACTCTGCCCATTTAATTTGATAAGGCGAAGGTATATTCGTAACATAAACTATCTTCATTCTTTATCCAAACTCTTAATTGTTGTACGTTAATGTAACCTGAGTAATTGATCGCGATGTCACCTAAAAGAGTGCTGGATTATTAACTCAGGCACTCATTCGCGAAATAGCTGATCACACCCGTTATTTCGAAAGCAACGCAGATAAAACCTGCATTTTTTATTGCGCTCATCGTAACATTTTCAATACGCAACAATTCTAAACAATACCAGCAATGCACTCCTAGACTTTACAGAGCCAGAATAATATTCACCTTGAATAAATAGGTAGTATAAATATTACAGTCTAGAACTTGCTTTCCGATCTAGACTGGCTCTAGGTCTTGGAAATCACCACCATTTTCAACGGCTTGACTTCGATATTATTAGATTCCATTCGCGACTATATAGCCAACATTAACTTTACCATAAAAAGTCAAAAGGCCTTGGTCTGCAAATAGCACGCTAATTTCACCAAGTAGTATTCCAGTTAATATTTATTCTACTTCTAATAACACCTAGAACAGATAATATCTATTTTTCTCAGGCTCTCAATAAGACCAATTTCATAACGGGATTCATTATTTCGTCATTTCAAAACAAACGGCATCCTCAAATCTAGATTTTTCTTCAACAAATCGAAACATTTCATCGGTGCTATCATTAAATTGACATGCCCTAACATCGCCAAAACCTATTTCTTTAAGAACACTTAAGGTTGATTCTTTATCCCAGAGCCACAAATGATTCGAATTCCCAAAAGAAGCGCTCAAAAAAGCCCTAAGCCCTCTTTTACGTTTCTCCATTCCCACGCCAGCAACCCGAATGAATGTATCAGAAGCCATTGCATTTCCAGCCTCTTTGTTGGCCATATAAGATTTTATAAGGCTCTCTAGATCGGGCATTACTAACCTAAATATTCCACCCTCTTTCAATGAACCATAAGAATTTTTCAGTGCTTTGTAAAAGTCATCTCTGGAAAGATGCTCTAAAACATGAGAGCAATATAGCCCGTCGCAAGAGCCAGCGTCTAATGGAAGTCCTTTAACTATGTCGCCATACCTAATATTAGTCGGAAAAACAACATTTAGCCGTTTCTTCACAAGGGATCCAATGACTGGTAAACGTTGAATTCTTAAAGTGGGGGAAGAGTCAAAATTAATCCACTCTTCAGGAGAACTTAAACCGCACCCATATTGTACATATTTTTTCACTGCGACCTCAAACTTAGTTAGTTTTATTAAAAAATTACCATTTTTCCTTTTTTACACGAAAATTTCCATATAGCATAGGGATTTTATCAATCTAGCCTCTATTTAGAAAAGGTCTTGTTAATAACTCGAACGCTCCTGTACCAAGCGTTTTATTCTGCCAACAATAAATGAACGGGACCGAGTAGCACCATCTTCAAAATACCAATTATTGCGCTACACGCAATCAAGCTAATTTAATGTTGATCTAAACCAGCGAATTTATAAAGCCGGAAAGAGCAACCCTTTTCTGACTAGCTATGGATGAAAACGTATCGATTCTCAGGCTTTCTTCCTCGCTCGAAAAGGTATAATCACGTGTCATGCCGTATATTTTATCCCAAAGCCCGCCAGACGTCTGATCGTAAAAATCAATCAGGTCACTGTAGAGCGATTGCTTTAAGGCAGTATGTCTAGTTGATAACACATATTTACCAGATGACAGGTACATAGTTACTTTAGACGGAAAGTTGATTGTTATACTTTCCCATTGAGAATTGATGCAAATATCTGAAGCACCTATGACCTCATAGTAATCCCTTTCATTTAAATTCCCCTTAAACACGATGCGTTTGTCCTTTTCACAAAGTTTATTGATGTCATGTTCAAGCGGTCCACTGCCGGTGATCACCAGTCTATATCGTTCATCAGCATTCGAAGAAAACGCATTAGCCAAATCCATAACCCCTCGAGTCAGATCCAAAGACCCAGAGTACAATAATTGAATATAGTCATTGTTTACTTTTTTTAGGTTTGTTTTATTTGCACTGCTTTCGTAGCCGCCATTTACATGGACTTGCGCGTCATTGCTCTTTTTCCGCATATGAATATGTTTTGCCATATCAGGTGAAGAGGCTATAAACCTTTGGGCAAACCGAATTCCAAGCGATTCGAATGGATAAACAACGTAATATCGAAAATCGTTTTTATTGTAAAAGTCTTCAAAGTCGATCGTTAGCTTATACTTTGAAAATATTTTTTTTAGTAACAGCGGAAGGGCATAAACAATAGGAAAATTGTAAACAACAACGACATCCCCTTTTTTTACATTACGCATAATCCAAAGTAAAGCGTAAACCATACTGGAAATATATCTTAGATACTTATTGCCACCAATATACCCCAATAATACATACTTAATTTTATCGTGCGTACTTGTCTCAGTAGAAAAAGGGCCATTATTGCTGCCAAAAGCGGTAGATAAAAAATAGGTGGCCTCAAAATCACACTCTTTAAAAACGGAAAGGAGATACTCCTCTCTCTGGCCTGCCGCAGCGGAGCCAGCTAAACGACGGCTAATCATTTTTTTGCTTAAGGCCGGTTTAGGTACACTACTTCCAAAAAAAACAAGTTTCAAACGTCAATCCTTTAAAATTCTTTATTGCAGGGCTATTTCGATACACTCTTCCAATCCCATTGTCTTCAATTTTTGATTGGAACCTTTACTGTAAAATACTCATTTATGAAACTACATTGAAAATTCAATGAACGCCTTCAGCAATTTGGGTTTATCACTTAACTGTAGAGACTCAACTCCATAAATTTGAATCATATTTCTGACTACATCTTTAGCTCTATCCTCAGCAATCACGCCTTGCATGTAGTCGATGTCCAACGGATCACACACCCAATCTTCAGATACAGCGCCTTGAGCTAAAAGTATGTAATTTTTGGCTATTTGTTTTAAGGACCATTCTGTATTCACGTAATCAAAGGCCTTCCTCCCAAGATCCAAGCGGAACTCTGTTTCTGTTATTAATTTCTCTATCCCGTTTTCAATTTTCTTGGGGTGCACATACAATACCGGCGGAATAATCCCTTTCGGAAACCACTTACCAATTTCATTGTATAAGTAGCCTCCAACAACTGTGGGTTTACCGTATTTTGCCGCTTCAACAGCCAGAGTTGCCAAAGGGTTATCTGAATACAGGCTATCAACTAAAAAGTCACACTTACAAATCTCCGTCAAGACTTCTTCATTTGGTTTTCCACTGACCACCACAAAATCAATATTGTGCCCCTTATTTTTGAGGTTATTTATAGCGACGCTGATAGCATCGGTGCTTTTATTAGCACTTGACGGGCAGTGAAGAACTCGAACCGGTTTCTTTGAATCAAAACCCTCAACTTCGTCGCTATAGTTATACTCTATGTCGACTGCTAGCCCAAGCGATAACAAGTTAACGTACTTTCTTTCGTGAAAATATGCTTGGGGCATCCAGTTAATTATGTTGGTTGCATACTTTTCTATTCGCTTAATATTTTCTTTTGTCTTTTCTGCTGTCGTACGTATTGCTTCGTAATTCACATCTTCTGTGTTACAGAACCTACCTGCCAAATAAGGGGGGCGAGAATCTGAACCGTGAAAAATGAAATTCACATTTTTGTTCAGTTTTTTATATAACCACAACTCCCAGCTAGAGTTCGTGATGCTCATACCATAGCCGAAAAATAAGACATCGTATTTTTTGGCCACATATAAGGTCATCAGCATATTTAGAATTTTCGCAAATAAAACAGTAAAAGTTTTCTTAAAAAAGCGGGATCTCGGAGTTGAGGCTCGTAAGCCGTTTGCTGACTGCCACATTCTTACGATCTTGCTTTTCTGGCTGTTGTCTCCATAAAAAAGGTTATTAGGAACAACACTAATAAAGTCAGCTTGATGCCCAAGCTCTCTCATACCTTTTTCGAGATTTTTATAATGACCACAAATCTCATGAATACCTAAAAAAACTCTCATAATAACTACTTAGTAAAAATTATAGAAAATAGAATAACTAACGATCACGCTTCCACTGCACTCTTGCAGTTTGCAATTCACGTAAACTCATTGCAGAAAAACCAGTTACTGTTGCCCCGTCAGGTACATTTTTTGTAACCGAAGATCCAATACCGATGACACAACCTTTCCCAATAGTAATTCCATCTTTAACTGAACAGTTTGCACCGATAAAACTGTTGTCACCAATTTTCGCACTACCAGCGATACAGGAACAACCAGTGACAATCACATTTTCTCCAATGCAACCGTTGTGTCCAACGTTGACCTGAGGGCCAATGATTGTATTGTTCCCTATTGTCGCAACGCCGAGCGTAGCTCGCCCAATTGTTGCATTTGCACCAACTTCAACATTGTCGCCAAGAACAAGTTCTCCCACGTGCCTAAAGGTAATATCACGTCCAAACTCATCCTTTGTAGTCGTCAAACCGTCATTTCCGATTATTGCACCGTCTGCTATGGTGCATCCTTTACCAATAGTAATACCAGACTTAATGACAACATTAGCGCCAATACAGCTATTCTCTAAAATAGAGACATTTGCTTCAATGACGGCTCCGACACCAATACGTACATTTTCGCCTATTACAGCAGTATTATCTATAAATGCATGTTCGGCGTGATCTGCGCGTTTTTTTTGGGCAAACAATAACTCTACGACTCGAGCCATATCGAGTTTCGGGTTCAATGAAAGTATGTATGTACATTTCGGCGAGAGCTGACCTTCGAGACCAGTTTGAACGATCGAAGTAACCCCTTCTAGATCACCTACACCTTTATCCTGAAAAAAAATCGCTCCGGGCTCAGCGCCAGCTACATCAGAAACAAAAGTTACTTTCAAGGCGCTTCCTACGTGCTCACACCCCAAATACTCAGCCAAAAAAGTTGAATCAACAGGGCGATCAAATGCTCTCAATTCGTTTTTTTTTGTCATTGAAGTACTACGCTGCCTTTTCAGTTAAATATTCCACGATCGCATTAACGCTGTTAAGTTTGTCTACATCTGAATCTGGTATTTCAATACCCAATGCATCCTGTATCGCCAATATGACCGTAAACATATCCAGGCTATCAATTCCTATATCGGAAAAAACCGTGGTAGATGTCAGCCCGTTCAAGTCAACGCCTTCGGATGATGACTTAACAATTTCGATAATTTTCTCTTCGTTCATGCTTTACTTACCTTATTAGTTATAATCTATGTAAAATCATTGAAGCCCAGGATAGTCCAACCCCAAACCCTGAAATCAATACTACCTTATCTTCCGCGTAATCCAACACGTCTTCTAAGATTAGTGGAATAGAAGAGGAAACTGTATTTCCGGTTGTCTCCATTTTTATAGGTACCTTTTCTGCTGGCAGGCCCAAGCGCTTTGTCAGCGTTTCAACAATGTACTTACTTCCTTGATGCAAAATAAATTTGTCAATACCGCTTTTATCAATACCTTCCTCATCCAAAAGTTGAACAATTTGTTTCGGCACTTCAGTTGCGGCAAAATTGAATACTTGACGTCCGTTCATTGTCAATTTGGCGCTCTTCTTCTCTAGCGCCCCACCTCTTGCACCATCAGTACAAAACAGAGATCTACCTAAAGAAAATACGTATTCTTCACTGATCAAAGTTGCAGTCGCGGCGTCACCAAATAACAAAGATGTATTTGGGTCCTCAGTATCAACTATTTTAGAATAAGGATCGACCGTTATTAGGACCCCTTTCTTCAAGCGAGCCTTTTCCATGAAACCTGTAATAGCCGCAAGTCCGTATACATACCCTGAACAACCTAAAGATATGTCAAATGCTGCACAATTTTTTGGACTTCCCAGTTTACTTTGAACGATAGCAGAAGTGTGAGGCAAACCCTCGTTATCTGGATTCTGCGTACACAAACAAATACATTCGATTTCATCAATACTTAGGCGATTCTTCTCCAAAAGGGACTGTACCGCCTTGACAGCCAAGTCCGATGTATCTTCATTCTCATGTTTTATTGACAGGTAAGTTGATCCGATTTTTTCTGTTATAAACTCGGCTCCTTTCCCTAATTTTTCCGCTTGAACTACATTATCTATCTTGGAGCTCGGTACATAGTGAGCTATAGAGTGTATGCCTAACATTTCATCTTCCTTCATACTGCTGATAAACTAAAACCTATCCACCCGATTTCTTTTCCATTTTTCGAAATAATCGAGCGAGTATACCTCTGCCCTACTGTGCTCTTTATGATTACAGTATACAGCCCGTCGTCCTCTACAAGCGCCTCCAAAATTCCGGCCTGAACAAATAGCCACTTTCCTTCAATATCATACATTTTTTGATGCAAGGCTTTGGTGATACTCACAATTTCTTCCATTGCAGAGAAACCACCCCTTTGTTCCTGTGAAATCGAGTTTTCACCGAAAGTACATTTATCTACTACGAGCGACTCATCGTAAGAAGTTCGCCCGAGGACGTCAACATCCGTCTCTACAAGCGCGCCCTGAATAAGCTCATCACCATTTTTCCCAGTAAAAGTAGCTTTTTGTCCAGTAAGAGCCTTATCTGCTGGAGCAATTATTAGCTCAACGGCCTGCTTGAATAAGTCTTTGTAATTTATAGAAGATACGAAAGCTTGCGAACCAAACTTAGCCTTCAATTCATCCGTAAGGGCATTAAATATATCTCCACCTTGCAGGTAATTTCGATCACCTTTGTACTGAAGATTCAATACCGTTTTCACCTTACTTTCGTCATCATTGCGGATCATACTATGCCCATTTAATTAGTAAGTGTATATAAGCAGGTAATGCTCTATTCATAAAAGTGTTTATCAAAGTAGGTATCGGAGTGTATTAATAAATAAATCAGATCATGGCTATCTTCAAGATGTTCGGTAAGTGTCTTCCTATTTCCTTCTAGAAGCGTCCCGCGATCATAACACTTCCACTGAGTCCACTCTGAGTCACTTACATAGAAAGAAGTGTCGAATAGATTGAACGCTGATTCCTTGTCATAAGCTTCATATAACAACCCGTAATCAGAGGCCGTTCTTTCTTTCCAAAAATCTAAATTATTTGCCCCCGTCAAGCCTCCGTGGCTGGCAGTACCAGATATTTCGATACCAAACATATGGTTAATCACAGAGATATCCCTCAAAAAACACTTCTCTGCGTCCTCACCCCATATTTCGGATTGATCAACTACTTCAGAATGATAACCAATTTCATGACCGGCATGGATAAGCCCTTTGATAATTCTATAATTCTCAAAGGAGAATGGATTGTATTCACTAGCGTGCAATCTGATAAAGAATGAAGCTTTAATTCCAAGCTGATTGAACAAGTTGCCAAGTCGTTCAGCTCGCTTTACAGAGAAGTCAATATCTACGCGATTAACGATCAGTTTATGAATGCGCCCTTCGCGTTTACGTTGGACATACTCTTCGCAAGTACAAAACTCGTACCCTTTCTCCAATGCTACTCGATACTGTTCCGCAATATTATCAAAGGTAAACTTAAATTTTGAATCTGACACAGTATTCCTAATTAGCTGCACACTGCAGCATGTTTTAATTGAAAGATAATTAGACTATTTAATCTTGGGCTCGTTAGGATCAGTTATTTTTAGACTTGTCGTTCTAACACAACCATAATACTTCATTCTATAGGGCAAAAAAACACAACAAAGTCCATATTTTGATTTCTGTTAATTAGATCTCATCCAAGAAATTAGCTTTTCATTTTGGTGGTATCTTGAAAACGATTCGATACTTTCATTAGATAGCTTCGGCCTCAACAATCCACCTAACCACTTCTCATAAGAACCATCAACAACCTGACGTAGCCTGTTAACATCATTGCTGCATGATACACCAACCTCAAGATCTTCGATAAGCCGACTATAAGCGATTGCCTCATCATTTGACACCCCGACTATATACGCACCACTACGTAAGTAGTCAAAGAGCTTACCTGTTAAGGTATAGAGAGAAGGCTTCAGGTCAGTCGTCAGGATTATCAGCACATCACTCTGTATCATTATTTCTAAGGTACGCTGTGGCGGGACCCTATTTAACAGGTTAATTTTTAGGTCTGTAGACCGATACTTTTCAAATTGACTCTTGTCATCTACCCCAACCAAATTCAGCTCAATATTTTTTGCATACTTAGAGCTAGACAATGACTCGATAAAGTTAGCGGGATCACGAAAACCGTTGTTGAGAATGATATTACTCGCAATATAGGATACGACCATTTTCTCATTTGACAGCTGGTCAGATCCTTTTTCTACATTAGCACTATTACTCAATACACCACGCCATGATTCAATATCATAACCGTTATAAACGGTCATCAATTTCTGATGGTTAAAATCATATGTCTCAGCTAAATCTTGACCGAACATATCTGAGAATACAGTAATATTATCTGCAATATTTAAATACTTTTCTTCTTTGTACCTAGAGCAGAAAGTAGAACCTTTTGGCAAATGGCTCCAGGGGTCACGGTAATCCAGGGTCACTTTTACTTCCGGAAAGTTCTTCTTTATTTTTTCAGAAATACCGAAAGTAGAAAAGTAAGGGCCACTTAATATGACATGCTCAGTATCACAAGATATGCTTTCTTTCTTGATCGACGACCAAGCATTTAAACTCCATATTCTTGCAAAAATGCCAGTCCTACCAAAATCGTTATAGAGCTGCCGCTCAACTAAATAATGACCTTTATGCAATAGATAACTAAACCCATCATGAACCAACGATCTGATTGACTTACTGTTTTTTTTGTTCCTTGAACCTTGTAGGCCAGCTTGATTTCGCTCCTGGAGCTTCTGTATGAATTCAGGTTTTATAGAAACGAGTATCGATTTCCATGCTTTCTTTTTCTCAAAAGATTCATTTAAGCCAAAACTTGCATGTACTAATGAAACATCAAAGCCATTGTCAACTAACTGATTGGCCAAATAGTACATTCGTTGAGAAGCCCCCCACTGATTTGTATAAGGAACCATATGATAAGCTACAATTAGCACATGCTTTTTCTTCATATTGTATAAGCCATTTGTTTAAACGTTAAATATTTTAGTTATTGCAAATAAAGAGTTAGAGTAGTCTACGCTTTAGCCATTCTTCTAAACGCTATATTACTGGACATTAACTCCTCATAGGTTCCGCTTTCAACAACCTTCCCTTTTTCCATCATATAAATAACATCACATTCTTTTAGGGTTGTTAGGCGGTGCGCAATCATAATAATAGTTTTTTTATGGGACAGGTTATGTATCGCATCTATAATCACATCTTCCGTTATACCATCAAGCGCGCTAGTAGCCTCATCTAAGACCAGGACCTCAGGATTATGATAAAGCGCGCGCGCAATACCGATTCTTTGTCGCTGCCCACCGCTTAGCCTAACTCCACGTTCACCAACCAACGTTTGATACCCTTCAGACAACTGTCCTATATAATCATGAAGTTCAGCAAGTTTCGCAGCTTCAACTACTCGACTTTTGTCGATTTTTTCTACAGGGATGCCAAATGCAATGTTATTTTCAAGTGAGTCATCAGTAAGATAAATGCTTTGCGGAACGTAACCAAGGTTTCGTTGCCAAGCTTCAATATTATCTAATGTTAAACGAGTACCATCGACTTTAAGCTCACCAGCGTTAGGCGCAAACAATCCCAGCAAAATATCTACCAGCGTTGTCTTACCAGACCCTGTAGCGCCGACCAACCCAACAGTTGTATTGGCTTTTATGGACAAATTGAGACTATCAATAACCGGCTCATCGACATTTGGGTAGTAAAAACTAATGTTATCTAGCTCGATGTCTTTTTCGAATGGTAATCTGCTGCTTGGCAGTCTTCCCTGAAGCTCTCTATACTCATAACCTTTCAGGTCACTTACGATAATATCCATAGCTGGCAGGTTATATTGAATCTGCGTGATACCCTGGTATATTTGCTGCAATGCTGGCATCAACTTATAACCTGCGAACGCATAAAGCGAAATAACCGGTATAATTTCGCCCAGCTCGTCACCCCGCATAATAAAATACACTATTAACGCCAAGATTCCGCCGAAGGCTAATGTTTCAACAGCAAATTTTGGCATTTGGGCAATGACCGCACTCTGTGCAGAATACTCAGCATTTGCTTTCGTCGGTTCGGAAAACTTCCTTAGAAATTCTGACTCACTCCCGCGTAGTTTGAGGTCTTTAATTCCAGATAATGCCTCATTAGTAGCTTTATAACGCTCTAAAACAGCCTCCGTAGAAGAAACGCCTATATCATTAAGACGTCTGCGCGCGAGTTTGACAATTAGCAAGTAACACCCCGCCAAAGTTATGGCCATAAAAATAGCAACGGAAGGATCAATTGCAACGATCAGCATTAATAAGAAAATCGTAACGATCGCCTTTGCCAGCACAAGCATCCCGGGAAGAACAACACCTGCGATAATCCGGTTGATCTCGGTCAACACATTTTTACTCAAATCTGAAGTATTACGATTCAAAAAAAACAAGTAAGGCTGAGAAAGATACTTCGCGAGTAGTCGTTCTGATAGTCGATAGCCCTGCATATTGGAGAAATAGGTAACCCACCAGTTCATAAAGGCGCTATAACAATTCGAAATAGCTATTACCATAATGACCGAGACTCCGAGCGAAACCAGAAAAGACCTATCATTTGTAAAACCGCCAAATTGATAGAGCATGCCGATATATTTATTCTCATGAATCATATCAGGACTCGAGACCACAGCCATAAATGGCGCAATAGATACAACTCCTGCTACTTCTAAACAGCCCATAACAATCATCCCCAAGAATAAAATCGAGAATTTTTTTCGTTCCTGGCGATCGAATAAAACTGATATTTTTTTACTTAATTTCATTAAAACAAAGCTCTTTTTGAAAACAAAGACAAACTATTACCATAACTAAACACATATTCGCCAAATTCTGAATAACTGACCAGAAAAAACAAGCTAAGATTTCTGAAACGGATCGCAACAGAAAATAACCTGAGTTGTTTGACTCTCATACTGTTTAGTTGTCCCGAATAACCTCATGAGGGATTGTGTATTTGATATAAAAGCTCCATGGAATTAATTCCCACTTAGCCATCAGGTAGAAGAATGGACGCATTCGTTCAAATGTTTTCTTATAGTTTTTGAAATCTACATAGTATTGTTTAGGCAGGTTCATCAGCTCATCAAACTCAGTTTCACTTAGCCTGAGCCTTTTTTTAACGTATTCAAGCAACCCTTGCTCCATATGGGGATCTTCATCCATTAATGACAGAGCTTCTTCTCGACTCATACGACCATCTCTGCAGTAAGCAGAATACCCAGCAATCCGAAAGTCGGTGTTCCACCGAGTAGGCAAAAAGTAACTATGATAGAAGGTGGTCAAACGGTTTTCCAAATGGTGCCCGCCGTACCATTGCCAACCATACTCTCTGGCAAGCAAATCTTTTGCTGCTTCTTTGTCATACTGCATATAATAAAGCGGTCTAATTGACTTTATTCTATTGAATAGCATCCACTTCAACTGCTTATGCAACCATAAGTTAGGAAACGATTTCATTGGCATGCTGCCATATTGTTTATGAGCACTTTGCAAGTATTTAGCATCCATGTATACCCACCCCATAGGTGCTGAACCCTCGGTGCGAAATGAGTGCCCATCTATCTTGTATTTGATGCCATGCTTTTCGGCAGCCATATTCATCGTTGAAGCCAAGCCAAGATCTGTCGCCATTTCTATATCTTTAACACCTGCTTTGAGCACAGCCAATAACATGTCATCAAATTCAGCCGCGTCTACCACATGGGTATACAAATCCACTCCTAACTTTTCAGTCATGCAATGAATGTTTTCGGTCGCCACAGTCGAGTTCCACGTATTATCGAAATGAACCGCTAGTAGCCGTAAGCCATAGTCCTTTACGAATTTGTGCATGAGGTAAGAAGAATCACAACCACCACTGACACCTATGAGCGCATCATACTTCTTTCCTTTACCTGCTTTTTTCATTTCCTCAACAAGCCGATCAAGCTCAACGCCCCCCCGTTCATCATTTGGAAATTTGGCGTCAAGCTCTTCTATTTGATGACAGTAATTACATCCCCCTCTGTCATCAAAAGAAATATTTGGAACTTTTGCGTCATATATGCATTTAGTACAGATTTGATTGATCATGTTTTACCTAAGACAATAAATTTTTTAATTCAATAATTTTTGGGAACTTAATCAGCACACCCATATCTTTCGCCTGAAACACCGCCATGCTTCCAAGACCAACAGCTGAAGCATGCGCTGTTTTTACAACACTAGAAATATCCTCAAGCTTACCCGCCCCACCTAAAGCAACTACCGGCACATCGACCACTTCAGTTACCATTTCTACTAACTTGAGGTCAAAACCTTCCCAAGTACCATCGCGATTGATCGCATTCAACACAATTTCACCTACTCCTAGTTCGATCGCTAACTTTGCGGCCTCTATCGGATTGAGAGCTGTCTTTTTTTTCCCAGAGTGAGTATACACACGATACTTCTTGGTAAAAATGGACTTTTTGACGTCTAAAGTTGCAACAATACTCTGGGAACCATATATTGCGACGGCCTGCTTCACCAATTCAGGCTGCTCAAATAACAGTGAACTAACTGAGACCTTTTCTACTCCCATGTAGAATAATCTTCTAAAGTCTTCTAATTTTTTTACACCGCCACCATAACAAAGTGGCATAAAACATTCCGAAGTAATTTGCTCAATTAAGGGGAAATTAATTGAACCTTTTTCGCTAGTCACATTTATATCAAATAGCACCAACTCATCTACTTCTTTTTGATTAAAAATTCTAACTGCGTTTATCGGATCCCCGACATAACGCTCGTTGGCGAATTTTTGAGTTTTTACTAAACCATTCCCTTTTAATAACAAACAAGGCATTACACGAGTTCTTAACACTTGACTATAACTCCGCAAAGCTTTTCATAAGCTTCATACCGAAACGATGGCTCTTCTCTGGGTGAAATTGAACTCCCCAAATATTCTCTTTATGGACAGCACTAACGAATTCATACCCATAATTACAGGTCATCAATTTATGTTTTTCTTGGACATCTGATGCATGATAGGAATGAACAAAATAAAATCTTGTTTCGCCATCAAACTCTCTAGTGAGAAGACTGTCTTGCCTAGCGTTGACAACATTCCACCCCATGTGCGGAATTCTCATTCTTCGAGAATTATTTTGAAGACTTGAAAAGCTGAACCTTCTAACTTGTCCGGGAATCCAGCTTAAACCGGGAAGTGAACCTTCCTCACTCGCTTCAAGCAATAGTTGCATCCCCAGACATATCCCCAGTATTGGCACTTTATCCTTTAAGACTCGCTGATTTAACGCATCAAGTAAGCCACTTTCTTTTAATTTAAGGGCCCCATTATCCCAACTTCCGACACCTGGGAGGATCAATTTATCAGCCTGCGCTACGTCTTCAACACTGGAAATGATTTGGCTTTTCGCACCGATATGTTTAAGCATATTCTTTACTGAGCCTAAATTTCCTATCCCACAATCAATTATCGATATCATGTTAACTTAAAACACCCCAAATAAGCTCAATTACACACATGTATTGTTATTCAATTCAAAACAAGTAGGCGGCGATGAAAGCTTAGAAAATAGTTTTGGTATGTTTGTCTGTCCTTCCAAATCAATTGCTTGGGTAATTTTAACACCTTGCTGATTCCCGCAACTGATTACAGCATAACTTTGATCACAAAATACAACTTGCCCTGGCGCACCATAACTAGGATATTCGAATACTTCTGCTTTGAGTAAGCGTACCTTTCTTCCTTGTATAAAAGTAAAAGCATTTGGATATGGTGAACTCAACGCTCTAATTTTTAGTACCGTATTTTGTGCCAAATCATTCCAATTCACCACACCATCTTCTTCTCTTCTTTTTGCAGAATATGATGCTTGTTGATGCTCTTGCTCAACACCATTTGCATGTCCAATTAAAATATCCGACAAAATTGCACCAAAACTGGACTCTATTACCAGGTCTAAGTCTCGTAATACTTCAGTTAAATAACGACCTTCTGATTCAACTTTCCATTGATGAAATACTCTCCCAGTATCCATCCCCGCTTCAATTTTAAACAACGACGAGCCAACATCCTTATCACCATTTATCATTGACCAAACTAATGGGGCATGGCCTCTATATTTAGGTAATAATGAATTATGTATTCCGAGTACACCAAGAGGAACGAGAGATAAAATATTTTCTGGAATAAGCCAATACCAACCACAAACGAAAACTAGTCTAGGTTTCTGGGATATTATGGCCTCACCAAGGCACTTCTTCCCCTTAGCAATGATGGGTTCCACTTTATAGGTTTCGCATAGACCTAGTAGCAGTTCAAAGCAAGAACGTACGTCTTCTCGATCATCCAGAACTAAGACACTGACTTCCTGGCTTTCACTTTGTTCTAAGAAAGATTTAAGAGCAATATATCCAGTACTTTTAGATACGACGAATAAAATATTCGTATTTTTGTTCAATGTACAAAGCTCCGAATAACCTTAACTACTCTCTGAACATCCACTCCATCATAACATGGCAGTGTAATTGTGTTCTGTTCTAGCCAAAGTGCTTTGGGCTGAACACTGTTATACTTATCTTTGTAGTAAGTCGTCGCACTCAAACAGTAAGTGCCCAACGTCGACTCAATTTCATGACTAGCGAGATGGTCAATGAGCGCGTCTCGACTGACACTTTCAGGTACGGTAAAAATTAATGACTGCACGTTGTGTTGCGTACCCTCTGAAATACACTGCCTTCCATAGCCAATTTCTTCCAATAGGCATGCGTAGTCATCTGCGATCCCTTGGCGACGAGAGACTATATCATCTAGTTTAAGGATTTGCTTCCAACCTAATAGTGCCTGAATTTCGCTCATACGGTAGTTGTACCCGTAATCGACAAAATCAAGACCTTTTCCTTTCATGCCATCTGCCCCGTGATTCAACTTCACTTGAAACCACTTTGCGTACTCGACATTATTGGTTGTGATTGCACCACCCTCTCCCGTTGTTAACAACTTACGAGGATGAAAACTAAAACAGGTTAGATCTGCAATAGAGCCGACTTTTTGTCCTTCCACTGAGCTACCGATTGCACATGCAGCATCTTCGATCAAAGGAACTCCATATTCCTGACAAACCATCTTTATTTGCGTCAAGCCGCTAGGGTTTCCTAAAGCGTCTACGAAAATCACCGCCTTGATCGCTGGCTCCATTTTATCGCGTAAATCACATAATGACATGTTATAGGTATCTTTATCGACGTCGATAAAGATGGGAGTCGCGCCTAACTCTTCTACCACGTTGGCTGTTGCTGGAAACGAAAAGTCAGAAATCGCAACCTTATCGCCGGCTTTAATACCCACCGCTTTAAGACACATAGTTAAAGCAGTAGTTGCTGACGTCATTGGAAAGGCATAACTACTACCCGTGTAACTTTTTAGACTTTCGATAAATTTAGCGACATTGGGCCCTTTCGTTAATTGACCTGAGTCAAAGATACTTTCCAGCTCACTTGATACCTCATCAAATGAAATATAGGGTTTGATCAACTTAACGAAGTTATTCATTTACTTTCCCCAGTAAATTCTTCACGGTACCAATCTAATGTATCAGCAAGCCCTTTCTCAAAAGGCGTAAGATTATAGGAGATAAGTTTTTTAATCTTTTCATTGCTCGCATTGTGCGTCAAAACATCCGCGCCACGTGCTTTTTTCCTAAGTAACTCACCACTATACCCGTAATAGGTGATTATCTTATCGAGCAATTCTTTAATCGAACAGCAATTATCTGTTGAAATATTGACACTTTCGCCAGTTGGCATAACATCAAACAACTTAACGACTGCATCAACCGTATCGTGGACGAAAATAAAGTCACGACTTTGCTCACCCTCTCCATGCAGCTCAGGTTGAATATCATTATGTAAGCGCCATGCTGTGATTGGAATAATTCCTGCTAACAAGCCTTTATAGTTCTGTCTAGGCCCATAGTTGTTAAAAGGACGTACGATAAAAGCGTCTACATCAAACATGTTGACATAACTTTCAACCGCGAGGTCCGCAGCAGCTTTGCCCGCAGCATAAGTTGTTGTCGGTGCTTTAGGATGAACCTCATCCATCGGTTCATAAACTGCCGTACCGTACACCTCAGAGGTAGAAAAATGACAAAGACTTTTAAACTTACCTTTACGTTGCAATTCTAGTAAATTTATCACACAGGTTACGTTGGTAGTGAATGCATTACCAGGGTTAATAAATGAGTAGTTTAAGGCCTTAGTGGCAAGGTTAAACACTACATCAACATCGTGCTTTTCGAAAATATATTCTAAACTAGCCGCATACTCAATATCTTCGTTATAGAATATTGCGCCCTTGTTTATCGCCTGTTCAATATTAGACTCAGAGCCAAGAAATAAATTATCTACGATGATGACTTGTTTTGCCCCATCACTAATTAGCCGATCAACTAAATGACTACCGATAAATCCCGCACCACCAGTTACCAATATAGTCTTGCCGACATAAGACTCTCTAAGCATTTTCAATCTGCTCCAGAATTTGTTCACTAATCACTAGAGCTTCCAAGCCAGCATCAGCATCAGGAACACTAACGCCCTCCCCGCGACACAGTTTGATAAACGATTGCAGCTCAACAAGTAAAGATTCAAGAGGCTTCACTTCAATTTGCTGTTCAACTGAAGTTACCGTGTAAGGTTTACCCTCTTCTTGAGTGATTTTTGATTGTTTATTAATGATAATCTCTTTACGCAGCAGTTCGCTATCTACAAAAGAATTTTCGGTGGTCACTTGGATCTTGCGCATTTTCTTCTCGGTAATACGGCTAGCCAAAACACGAGAGGCAGTATTGTTTCTATGCTTTAGAACCGCGCTAGCAAAAGCCACCATTCCATGCTCTTTGTTTCCATATGCGTATACAGACTCGACCGGACCGTTAAGGTGTAAGGCTAGATCAATGTCGTGAATCATAAGATCCAGAACAACATCAACATCTGATATGCGATTACTCAATCGATTAGTACGAACAAAGTCGGCATTAATAACGCGTTCCTGATCAATGATACGTTTCAGTTCCGATACAACAGGGTTATACCTCTCAATGAAACCTACTTGCACTTTAATACCTCGTTCAAGAGAGACATCTCGAATAACCGCCGCATTTTTGGCCGAATCGGCAATTGGCTTCTCAATGAAGATATTCTTAACGTAATCTGCACAAACGTTAAAATACTCAAAGTGTGTACTCGTGGGAGTCGCAATTACAACAGCCTCAACATCCTTAACCGCTTCAACTAGGTCCGTTGTGTAAGCTACGTTATATTCAGAGCTGAGCTTTTTAAGCGCTTCTTCATCAACATCATATATGTATGCTAACTCTACATCCTTTAGCATGGACAAAACACGCAAGTGGTTCCGCCCCATCTTTCCAATACCAATTAGTGATATTTTTACCGATTCTACTTGTCTAATCATTATTAAAGCCTATTACCCTGTTTATCAATCAATCCCACATGTCTAGCCGGGTTTCCCATAACCAAGGAGTACGGCTTTACGTCTTTTGTCACGACAGCTCCAGCTGCAATCATTGAATATTCACCTACGGTCACACCACAAACAATCGTCGCATTAGCGCCAATACTCGCTCCCTTTTTGATTAGAGTAGGCGTAATTTCCCAGTCAATATTAAATGCTCGGGGAACTTTATCATTAGAAAAGCAAGCGTTTGGGCCCACGAAAACATCATCCTCGATGCTAACGCCTTGATATATGGATACGCTATTTTGGATTTTGCAGCCGTTCCCAATTGTAACCCCAGTATCGATATATACGTCTTTGGAAATAATGCAATTTTCACCAATGTGTGCATTTTCTCGAATCTGGCAATTAATCCATACTTTAGTGCCAAGGCCGATTTCGGCATTGACATCTACAAAAGCAGACTCATCAATATACGATTCATCACTCATAAACTGACACCTAATAATTTCTGACTAAATAATTAGCAGCAACGCTTTACGTTACTTTATTCTATAGAACTCAAAAAATTTACGATAATCTCTACGATTTTTTCAGACGCGTGCCCATCACCATAGGGCTGCTTTCCGCGCTGTGTAACTTTAGAAGATAACTGATGATACGCAGATAAAATTTTGTCTCGATCTGCACCCACTATCTGATTCCAGCCCAACTCTACAGTTTCTAGCCATTCCGTTTCATCACGCATCGTGATGCAGGGAACCTCGTTAAAATAAGCTTCTTTTTGAACGCCCCCTGAGTCAGTAATGATAACTTTCGCCGACATTTCAAGGCGTAGCATTTCAGTATATGAAACGGGCTCAAGTACTGTTAACCCATCCAACCATGAAGTCTCACCCATATTATCAAGAAGAATTCGAGTTCTAGGGTGCAATGGAAGTACAACATCTAGGTCAGCAGAAATTTCACGTAAAGCACTTAGAATGGATTCAAGACGCGAAGTATCATCGGTGTTCTCTGCACGATGAATAGTACAAAGCGCATACTTGCCATTCGTAACTCCCCACTTAGAAAGAGGTATAACGTTCTTCGCATTGTCACGATAAAGAAGTGTTGCATCATACATAACATCACCAACCAAATGTACGTTATTAACGACCCCCTCATTTTGAAGGTTTTGCACTGCGCTCTCTGTAGGGCACAAAAGAAGATTTGATACACGATCTGCCAGTATTCTGTTTATCTCTTCGGGCATTCGCATATTATTAGAGCGCAGTCCTGCCTCTACATGCGCGACGGGAATATGTATTTTACTTGCAGCGATGGCCCCCGCTAACGTCGAATTTGTATCACCATAGATTAATACAAGATCTGGAAGTTCTTTATTGAGAACAGTCTCGATAGATTCAAGCATTCGCCCCGTCATCGCTCCATGAGACAAACTTGCAATATTCAAGTGATAGTTAGGCTCTGGAATATTCAGCTCGTTAAAGAAAACCTCCGACATATTCTTGTCATAATGCTGCCCAGTGTGCACTATAATCTCTGTAATACCTTGGCCATCATCCCCTTCATATTGATTAATTGCTTTAGACACCGCTGCAGCTTTTATAAATTGAGGACGCGCTCCAATTATTGTAACAATTTTCATTAATCTATAACCTAAATATAAAACTTAACGAGTTTATCGTGAATAACACAGTTAATTGAGCGAATCATTTCAATAGTAGTTTCCCAAAAGGAGAAACTTGCCGCTCTCCCTTCATGATACAGTTAATTCATCAGCAATACTTTTCAAATACTGGCCATAAGAAGTTTTACCAAGCTGCTGACCAAGTAAACTGAGATCCGACGGCGAGATCCAACCATTTCTACATGCAATTTCTTCTAGGCATGCTACTTTAAATCCCTGCCGATGTTCGACAACTTGAATAAATTGACCTGCTTCGATTAAACTGTCATGAGTGCCCGCATCTAGCCATGCAAAACCGCGCCCCAACACTTCAACATTAAGCACTCCTCGCTCCAGATATACGCGATTTACATCTGTTATTTCGAGTTCGCCTCGTTGGGAGGGGGTCACATTTCGCGCGACATTGACGACATCATTGTCATAAAAATAAAGGCCTGTGACCGCAAAATTCGATTTTGGTTTTTCCGGTTTTTCCTCAATCGATATGGCCTTCATATTTTCATCAAACTCAACGACACCAAACCGCTCTGGATCTCTAACCTGGTACCCAAAAACAGTTGCCCCTGATTCTTTAGCAACGGCAGACTTTAACCGATCGACCAAACCTGGGCCATAGTAAATATTATCGCCCAAAATCAGACAAACCTTGTCAGCGCCAATAAATTCTTCGCCAATGAGGAAAGCTTGAGCAAGACCGTCCGGCGAGGACTGCTCCGCATACTGTATATTGATACCGAGTTCAGAACCTTCACCCAACAAGCGCCGAAAGCCAGGTAAATCTTGAGGTGTGCTTATGATTAAGATATCGCGTATCCCTGCCAACATAAGAACTGACAATGGATAATAAATCATGGGTTTGTCGTATACCGGTAATAGCTGCTTAGATATTCCTCGCGTTACAGGATGCAAGCGGGTACCCGAGCCCCCTGCAAGAATAATCCCTTTCCAACTCATAGTATTTTCTCCAACCCCAGCCTTTCCCTCTGATAACTGCCATCCTGTACTCTCTGCCACCAAGGCTTATTAGATATGTACCATTCGACCGTCTTTTGAATCCCGCTTTCAAATGTTTCAAGCGGCTTCCAACCGAGTTTTTTCTCAATTTTTTCAGCATTAATAGCGTATCGAGTATCATGCCCAGGCCGGTCTGCTACGTACGTAATCAACTCTGAAAACTTGGAAATACCGGCAGGATGGAATGTAACCAGTTCATCCAAAATAGAACAAACTTCCTTTACAACCTGCAAATTTGTTCGCTGATTATCGCCCCCAATATTATAAGTCTCACCCACTAGCCCTTCTTCCAGTACCCGCATAAGCGCTCGCGCATGATCATCTACATATAACCAGTCTCGAATTTGACTTCCATCGCCATAGATAGGTAGTGCTTTACCCTCTATTGCATTGAGTATGACCAATGGGATGAGTTTCTCAGGAAACTGGTACGCTCCATAATTATTTGAACAATTTGTTATCAATACAGGAAATCCATATGTCCGGTACCACGCACGAACTAGATGATCCGAAGCGGCCTTAGTTGCCGAATAAGGCGAACTTGGCGCATACGGAGTCTCTTCAGTAAAAGCTCTATCCTCAAGCGCAAGATCGCCAAACACCTCATCAGTAGACACGTGATGAAAGCGAAAAGAATGCCTTTCCTTTTTATCCAGAGATTTCCAATATTCCACTGCCACTTGCAAAAGAACAGAGGTCCCAACGACATTTGTTTTAACAAATGCGCTCGGACCATCTATTGAACGATCTACATGGGATTCAGCAGCCAAGTGCATGATCGCATCAGGCTTGAAACCATAAATAACTCTCTCAACCTCTTGTCGGTTACAGATATCCACGAGTTCGAAATTATAACGATCACTATTAGAAATATCATCTAATGACTCGAGATTGCCAGCATAAGTCAGACAATCCAAGTTAATGACCTGATGCTCAGTATCTCGAATGATATAACGTATTACAGCCGAGCCGATAAAACCTGCACCTCCGGTGATAATAATTTTCAAACCACTAATCCAGCCGTTTTGTAGCTGTTACAAGAGCCTCTACAACCTGGTCTTGCTCTTCATTCGTAAGATAGGGGTGCATCGGTAAGCTTAGGACTTTCTGTGAAATTCTGTCAGCTTCCTTCAGTTCATACTCATCAGTTTGCAATGCGGGCTGTTTATGTAAAGGTACAGGATAGTGCACTGCGGTAGGAATCCCCAATTCATTCAGTTTTTCAACAACACAATCACGCTCTTCTACCTGTATCGTATATTGAGCGTAGACACTAGTATTATCCGCCATAATTTGTGGAGGTGTAACTGCTGAGCAATTTTCACTTATCAACTGCGTATAACGCGCACCAATATTCGCCCGCCGTTCAATCTCGCCCGGAAAAATATCCAACTTAGAAAGTAAAATTGCCGCTTGAAGTGTATCAAGTCGACCATTCACACCTAATCGAGGATGATGGTAACGTCGATCCTGGCCATGAACACTAATCTCGCGCATCAATTTTGCGAGATCATCATTATTCGTAAAGCATGCACCTCCATCACCGTAACCACCCAACGGTTTGCTTGGAAAAAAGCTAGTACAACCAATGTCCGACAAACCACAAGACTGCCGCCCCTTGTACGTGGCACCTAAACTTTGACAAGCATCTTCAATCACCGCTACACCATGTTTTTCAGCAATGTCATTAATGGCATCCATATCAGCACACTGACCATAAAGGCTGACAGGCATTATTGCACGAGTCTTAGTGGATATCGCTGACTCAATACTCGCCACGTTGATGTTGTATGTAACTGGATCAATATCAACAAACACCGGTTTCGCCCCCAGAAGCGCAATAGCTTCTGCAGTGGCTATAAAAGTAAATGGTGTAGTAATAACTTCGTCACCTGCACTAACACCCAAAGCCATCATAGCAATTATTAAAGCATCAGTACCTGAAGAAACACCTACACAGTGCTTAACCCCCACAAGGTCAGCCAATGCATCTTCTAGTTGCGTTATTTCAGGCCCCATAATATATCTACCATGATCAAGAACCTTTTTGATATTCTTCTCAATATCTTCTCGAACAAGATTCTGCTGCGCTTTTAGATCTATAAATTCCACAATACCATCCACTTAAACAATTAAACAATTAAACAATTAAACAAAACATCAAAACATCAAAACATCAAAACAGGCATACTTTTGGAAAAGTTTGACCACTTCAAATACCTACGGCTTAGATAGAAGTCCCCCTCTGAGAAGATATTTTTCGCCTGTATGAGGGCAAATAGTTTCGCCCTGCCCAAATAAAGGCAAATCTAATTGTTCGCCATACTCACTCATCCAGCCGACTTGGCGAGCGGGAACACCGACCACCAAAGCATAATCAGGCACGCTTTTATTGATTACTGCGCCCGCACCTACGAACGCATATGCACCGACAGTATTACCACAAACAATCGTACAGTTTGCTCCAAGTGTTGCGCCGCGTTTTATAAAGGTGTCACGATACCCATCCTTACGAGACACGGCCGAGCGAGGGTTATAAACATTTGTAAAAACCATACTCGGCCCACAAAAGACATTGTCTTCTATAAACACATTATCGTAAACTGAAACATTATTTTGTATCTTGACATTATCCCCTATCGTCACATTATTACCAACAAACACATTCTGACCAAGAGAGACTTTTTCACCAACAATGGCACCGCTACAAACATGAACAAAGTGCCATACGCGCGAACCCTTTCCTATCCGTGCACCTTCATCAACAATAGCACTTTCATGCTTATAATATTCAGCCATTACTTAAGTCACTTTATTTACAAAAGGGTGAATGTCTGAATTATTAAGAACAACATCTTGGTTTCGAATATCACTAACTATCTCTATGCTCTTTCGTGCTTCTTCCAACCCAAAACCTTGCCCTTCAATAATGTGCTGGTAACTAGCAGTATGAAGATCAGTAAAGCCACCAGAAAACTCAATTTCTTTACCGTCAACTGTAATGGAGCGATAGGTTCTTTGCCCAGTTGCTTTAACATCCTTAGGTATATAGTCGTAATTAACCGATAAGAACCACCGAACTTTAGCGTGCTTAAATTCCAAATATCCAGCATTGGCGTCCGCCTGTTTCAAATGGGATTCATTTTTCTGGATATTACCAAAGACCCAACCTAACATGTCATAGAAATGGACACCTATGTTAGTTGCAATCCCCCCTGACTTATTTTCATCACCTTTCCAAGAAGTAAAATACCAGTGCCCTCGACTAGTCAAATAGGTTAAGTCAACGTCGAAAACCTTATTTGGGTTTTTGGAGACTTCAGAAGCCACATATTCTTTTAGCTCAATAATACTTGGATGCAAACGAAGCTGTAATATGTTATATACCTGCTTGCCCGTTTCCTCCTGAACTACCTTCAGAGCATCAATATTATGTGGGTTGAGCACTAATGGTTTTTCACATATGGCATGCGCCCCTTGACGCAAAGCAAAACGAATATGAGAGTCATGCAAATAATTAGGTGAAGCAATACTTACATAATCGATGTGCGTCCCCTCACGCTTTAGCATATCAATGTGGCGATCAAAGCGCTCATACTCGACAAAGAAATCAGCCTTTGGGAAATAGCTATCAATAACACCAACTGAATCATTCTTATCTAAGGCCGCGACTAAATTGTTACCTGTTTCCTTGATTGCTTTCATATGACGCGGAGCGATATAACCGGCCGCTCCAATTAATGCAAAATTCTTCATTTTAAACCCTCAGATATAATTCATTTCTATCAACATGTAACCCATAAGACTATCTATTTTTTGATCTACTTATAAAAAAACGAATCAGTACTATCAACACAGCAAGCCCTCCCCCTAAAATGGTCCCAAATACTACCATTGTAGCTCGTTTTGGCTTTGACCTTTGCTCAGCAACTTTAGCAGGACTGAGCGTTTTAAAAACATACTCACTACTTATCTCAGCCAACATCAATGTTTTAGTCTGTTCTTCAATAAGCTGAAAAAAAATCACTCGCATTTCAGAAATATCGGTTTTATTAATTTGTTCTTTCAAATATGCAATACTATCTAGGGCTTCTTTTCGGTCTTTCAGTTGAATATGTCGATTTATAGACACCACTAACAAGTCAACCCATCGTTTTGCAACAGCTGGAGAGAAATGCTCTACACTTAGAGTAATAATTCCCGTTTTAGCGTCCTGACTAACAGTTATCCTTTGATTCAATTTTTGAAAAAGTCCCCAACTAGTCGGACGTAAAGTTCCGCCTCCTTTAGAGCCTGTATTTCTTACCCAGCTTGATGTTTTCTCATTAAAAAGAGCTTTATTAATAAGTAATTTATCTCGTTGTTTGTCCCACCCAGTTACAGCAAAAACCTCAACTTCCAAGCTATTGTTTTTAATAAACTCTTCTAGAAAACCCCAAGTTTTGATCAACCTTAAAGCAATAGCTGTTTTGTCTCCATCCCCCCCCCCTACATTTATCCCCGCTAAAGAAGCGAAACCTCCAAATTTACCAGCTAACTTAGAGAGCGACGAAGAGCTAGAAGTAGATGCAGGTGTCAGAATAGCTGTTGATTGATACTCATTTTGAATGGAAAGCGCATAAAAAATAGAACAGACAGCAAAAACGAGAGATACACAGATAATTACCCACTTACCTTTCCAGATCGCAGCCCATAATTCTTTTAGTTCTACCTCATCAACTTGACCTTTACTAAATTGTTGCTGAGAGATAACGGCACCCTGAATTTCTGGTTTAGTATTAACTAATCTTTCGTCATTCATTTCTTTTGTTGCCAATTTAAAAATTCGTGTTGAGTAAACGTTCTCTAAATAGATATATCTGATATCGAGATATGAACTAAACAAGACGACAATATAATTACTAAAAACTACTCACAGTCGCAGCACCTAAGGCAATCTGATAGAAGATCTGACTCACGTCGCGCCATAGTACAATTTGGTCTAGTTTATCGGCATCTAAAGGCACTACGATGGTATCACCTGGCGCTATTTGTTGGTCGTTACTCGCAAACCAGCTAGAGCTTTCAGTTATATAAACAGCGCCATTTGCCTTGATGATATACACTCGGTCTTCATCTGCCCTGTCTGTTGTGCCGCCACTTCGATTAATATAATCCCAATAACCTAATTTTGACTCATATATTTGTGAGATTGGTAACTGTACTTCACCAACAACTGTGACCGAATTCTTTTTAGTTGGGATATGTAAGACATCACCTTTTTGTAAGGAGATCATGTATTCAGAGCCCTCAGCGACCACCTTTTCAAGATCAATCACTAAACGCCCTTTCGCCGAAGTGTTTTTTAATTGCGACAATAACTTTTGGGCCTGCCCCACATCACTTGAGTTATCGTTATTAGTCACGGTCACAAGCTCAGCTTTGACAATATCTTCAGAAAGGCGTTCTTGCATTTCTTTTAACTGCCGTGTTTGCTGCTCTTTTAACTCTACACGCGTAAACATAGCCCCTGGCGCATACGCATAATCGGTTAAGCCTCCCGCTCTCTCGATCAAAAGTGCCAAGGTATCGTTTTTATACACTGGGTACACACCTGGAAACTTCACCTCACCACTTAGCGTCACCTTCTCGGACTCTGCCCATTCTGGAATAGTTTTAACTTGTAGTTCATCGCGCGACTTTAATGCTACGGCTAAAGAATCAGAATTGGTTAAGTTCAAATCTACTCGATATTGTTTTCGTTCTTGCTGTTCATTAAATTCTGTTCGGCTTAGCTCTGCGCGTAATTGAAAGGCTTTTTCAGTTAAACCCCCAGCGGCATTGATTAAATCATTCACATCCATATCAGAAACAAGTGGATAAACCCCCGGATAACGCACATCACCACTAATCGCTATTTCCCTAGAGGGCGTATTTATGGATGACTGTGACCTGAGCTGTTCAATTATTTTCGCTACCGTTTCTTGACGCATCGAATCAAACATACCTTGTCGACTTAGTTCGAATGTATCTTTTTGTTCTAGCTCTAATAGTGTTTGCTGCTCTTGCTCACTTAAGTCATCTCGCTCTTCTGTGCTGGACGTTTTCGATTGATTCATTAACGATTCTGTTTTTTGGTCTAAGTGCTCATCAATTTCATATAAACCAAAAAAAATAATTTCATCTTGACTTTGTAATAACATATCACTTATTGAGCCTGGCCGCTTTAAAGCATCGCCCAAACTAAATGCTAGCACTTCTAGTTTTTGGGACGGTACTCGATAGCGTTTGATCAGGCCATATTTTAAATCAGGGTTAGATTTCAATCGCTTTATTTCAGGCAGTACATCAGTCAAACGTAAGCCCTGACGCCAACTAAACGACTGGTTACGGTGGATATGACCTGACACCTTAACGATGTTCTCTATTTTCCCCAATACTTTAGGGATAAAAACCATATCACCATTTTGCATATTCGTTTGTAAAGCATCCGATTCTTTTAAGTTCAAACTTAATAAGGTACGTTCGTTATTTGTATTAATTCGTTCAAGCGTTGCTGCTTGTGGGTAGGCATCCGATAATAAACCACCTGCATATTGAATCAGCGTATTGGTTGTTTCACCTCCTTCTAACTCATATCTCGCAGCTCGCCTTACTTGACCTTGAATATCCACCGTAACACCCACTGGCGGTATAAAAACAACATCACCTGACTTCAGTTGCGCATCATTACTTGTGTCGCCATTTAACAATAAGTCATAAACATCTAAGATTTGTATCAATACACCTTTTCGTTTTAGCTGAATATTCCGTAGCGAACCACTCTCCGATATTCCACCACTTAGCACCAATGCATTAGTAATGGTTGAAAGCGAACTAACCACATACGAGCCTGGTAAATACGCTTCGCCTAATACAAATACCCGAATTGAGCGTAGTTGGCCCATTGAAACACTGGCTTTGACACCGATCATTCTTTGGTTAATCGTATTCGTGATATGTTGCTTAGCTTCTGAGAAGGTTTGTCCGGCTAAAGAAACTGGACCTAAGTCTGGTAGATAGGCTGCGCCTTCTTGATCAATGACTAGCTCATAAGACTGGCTCTCTTTACCATAAAGATTGACCTTTAAAGAATCGCCTGGGCCAAGCACATAGTCAGATGAGACAGGAATATCATTAATCGGCGTGAATGAAGCTGGATTGCCAGCGAATAGATCATAACCGAAAGGGGTTAATTCTTTTTCTGCTTCACTTGTCTCTGTTATTGCTTTATTTGTTGTTTCAGGGCTTGATAACAATCTGGGTTGTACCGTAGTTTCTTGTATTACTGTTGGCGCTTGACTAGTGGCGCCTTGCGGTATCGTTATACCCAGCTGTTTAGCTAAACGAGATTGTTCTGCGGGTGACATGTTTTTGAATTGTTGCAACTGCTCGGGAGTGGGCTGTAATGCAAGCGCAGAGAAACTATAAATGGCGAAAAATAGTGTAACTAAATGACGGACTATTTTATGTTTTGATAATTGCTTAGTACTTACTAATGCCATGGTGCCTATTCTTTAATCTGATCGTGTGATTTTAGGGTGCGTAACTTAACATTTATAGCTTTTGGTGGCTAGGTTTTTTAGACTGGAATTGTTGCATTTTACCGCAGAGAGGCCTTTCTTTAAAGACCAGACCTTTAAGATAAAGGCACTCTACCACCGAGAAAAGATGAGGCGCTGTGCGCTTACACCGAGGAGTGATAAAAAACTTAAAGCGAACTATTATGAAGAAAACAATATTAGTAAGACCCTAATAAAATAAAACTATAAATCTTACTTAATTCAGCTTGTATTTTAGCCTTCTATTTCCGCTAATCGGACCACAAAACCCTAAAGATAAGAGCACTCTGTCTCAGAACTACAATAAGGACGATTTGCAGTATGCATTAGAGCACCCTCGACTCAGCTACCAGAGACTTGTACGAATATATAAGGTGTTCCGCCCAGATTAATAATAGTATTCAGGCTGTAAAGCCGGCTATTGTACAGTCCTTGATTTAAATGAGACAGACGGCCCCAGGTGTTCTTAAAAACTACCTGGTCGGCTGGTTAGAGTCATCATACAGCTGGAACGAGAAGGCCGAAGCATGTCAAAGTTATCAAGCTTTGGGCAGCGGTCACGCGAAAGAAGGTCCAAAAGCTCCCTATTGTTTGCCGCTATACTCCTGGGCAAATGTGCTAGGGGCGGGTTAGTCACTTAATATTCATTCTTTTTTTAATAGTATTAATTGATGATTCAAAATCTTCTTCATAGAAGTACGCATTTTTCTTTTTGTGATTATCTTTCCACGTGTCAAATTCTGACTTCTCCGCAGGGAAACCAAAGTAAGCAAGCCACACTTTACTTTCACCAAGCACCTTCCATATGTGCTTATCAACTTCATGAACTTTAACACCAATAATAAATATTTTACTTGCCTTCGGAACAAAGTCCTTCCACATTTCATATTGTTTACTTACGTATTCGGGCGCTACCATAACGCCCTTACCTACAGCGAACATAGCCATAGCGGGAGCGAATGAGCGCATTTGGCTAGTGTAATATCTTGCGAAACAGGTTGAATGGGGCCTTTATACGCAGTTTTAGTTTCAGTAAACGTACAATTGGTCCATGTGCCAATTATGATGCGGCCAAAAATTACTGGAGCCATGAATTTTTAGCGTCCGTATTGTATCTTTAGCGAGCGTTGAGCTGCACTTGGGAACATATCCCAATGAAATAGCGGACAACTCAAAAAGAAGATCATAATTTAGACTGCTATATATAGCCTTTTGGTTTCCTATAGCACTAATTAGTTCTTGGTAGATATTACCTTCTGTCGGTGTAAACTCGCTAAATATTCAGCCATTTCTCTTTGGAAGGTCATGATATTCCCATTGGAGTGCTCATAATACTTTGCCATGCCTACTTCGAAGTTCTCAACAAACTCATTTTTAATACCGTCTGGCAACGAGCTAGCGATTCCTTCACGAAGTGCCAGCTCTCGAAATAGATCAATTCCTAATGGTGGTGCCTTATCACCTTCTACGTGTTTGCTTCCATAACTAGCTCCAGCACCAAACAGTATGAGTGCAGCCATAATTGTCTCCCTGATTTATTGTTTTCGATTCACCCATCCTATCACTATGAGTGAGGAAACCAACCTGGCAGATATCATACAATCCCCTAAACCAAACAGGAAGTAAGGGGTGTTTGTGGAACTCTCAAATAGTCAAAGAAGCTGCCTCATGGCTCCAGCAACAGCCCGCCCATTCTAACATAGCTTGGGGTCTGACCTCAGAAGCTCTTTCCGGTTGCAGAACCTATAAGGGAACCGAACTTGAACCAATAGGGGAGCCGGAAGAACCTAGTAACTATGCGGATTTCAGCGAATTTGGCATTTTTAGGTTGTAGAACCTGCAGGGGAAACCTATAGGTTCTAGGGAACTGAATCCATAAACGCTGTAATCTAATTCCTAAAGATTAGATTACATATCAAAATTGGCGTCATACATTTGAACCGTATCCAACATCTCAAGCTCCCCAAAACCGCCAAACACATAAACTTTCCCGTTATACTCTACGGATGGAAAGCTTGACCTATTTTCGGTCATAGATTGACGCCAAGACCAGTTACTCGTCAATGGGTCGTATGATTCTACGTAGTCGATTCTGCCAAGAATTTGACGAGAACCACCGAAAACATACAGTTCGTTATCAATCACTGCGCAATCGGCTGGGACTCTAGCCCCTTGCATACTCTGCCCTGATGACCACGAATTTAAATTTGTATCATATACGTAGACTTTAGGAGACTCGGTTGTTGGGTAGATGCCAAAATAATCAGAGCCTTTAAAGGAGTATATATTTTCATTTAACGCGCAGCTCGGTCCTCCGAGTATTTCGGGAGTAGGTTGTCCGTTAGACCAGCTATCAGTCTGTGGATTATATATCTCTACATAATCCTTTCTTTCCCAGCTCCACCCACCGTTCAGTAAGTCGTAATTCTTGCCAACTCCACCAATAACATATATCAAACCATTTACTTCTGCACTACTAAAACCATATCTTAAAGTAGGTCTAGGAGCTTTGAACTTCCACTTGTCATTCACTGGATCATATTCCAAGGTATAAATTTCATACCGACTAGAGCTATTGCTGATTTCTGACATTATATAAATTCTATCGCCAACCGTGTGAGCCTTTAGATTATATAACCCGAGCGGCATAGACGCTTTTTTTGCCCAGCTATTGGTTAAAGGGTTATAAGCATAAGTAGATTTAGGTTCTTCAAAGTCAACAACAGAGTCATTTCCACCAAAATAATATATAATTCCATCGTATTCTGCGGCCGCTCCACCCGATTTAACTAAAGGCATATTTGTCCGTGGAATCCAGGGATTCATCTCAACAGTAAGGCTGAAGGGTTCAAAGTCCACGTAATAAACGCCATCATTTACGCTAAGCCTAATATCCAGATAACTTCCAGCTTGGGAGTTATCTGGTATTCCTGACAGCAACCCACTGTGACTAATTGTCATCCAGTCCGGTAAATTTACTCCTTCGTAAGACAAGTTATTATCATCAACATCCGAGACAACAAGTTGATATGAATATTCTTCATTCGCTTTAATTAGTTCTAATGGTTCACCTGATATTGTTGGCGCATCATTTATAGGGTTGACTTCAATATTGATCGTTTCAGTATCACTTTCAAGCCCTTGCCCTACAGCTTTTAATTGAATATTGTCGAAGCCAAAGAAATCTTCATTCGGCCTATAGGTTATTGAAGGAAAAGTGCCAGCGATCACTCCATGCTTTGGCTGAGAGATTATCACATAGCTTACGTTTTCATCTGTATTGACAGCTATTTCAATCCCAATATCCACATCTTCGTCCGTGTTAATGCTCTGACTGGTGATACTCAAGGGTACTGTAAACACCCCTAGATTCTGCGACCAATCACCAATAATTCCACTATTATTGATTGATTGCACTCTCCAGTAGTAATTTCCTGCATCTAAAGAACTTGTCATAAAGTTAGTAGAAGGTACGATCTGCTCTTCTAACAACACACTGAAATCGCCTTGATTCGAAAGTTGAATACGATAATTTTCAGCATACTGTACAGCTCCCCATATAAGATTTGGTGTAATCGTATCGCTTATTATGCTTCCTTCAGCCGGAAGAAGAAGGTGTGCGGATTCAGGTCCTGTGACCTCAAATAGATAAACACTACTAAAGCCCCCTTCATATCCAATTTCGTTAATGCCCTTTACCCTCCAGTAATAAGTCCCTGCACTTAAGGATGTTGTCGTGTAATTAGTTGTTGACATCACTTGTTGTTGGGCGAAGATTGAAAAGTCGCTGTGCTCAGCAATCTGAACGTGGTAATTCTCAGCGCTTTCAACAGTACTCCAGCTAAGCGTGGGTGTATCGGTATTTCTAATAGCCGAACCATTACCGGGCAATGAAAGCGTGGGAACTTGCGGCGCCGCAATGATAAAACTCTTTTCGGTACTCCATACTCCCGCATTTCCGCCAGTCTCTTGTGCAAGAATTCTCCAATAGTAAGTACCGACACCAAGACCTGTTGCCAAGTATTGATTTTCGCTAATGACTGCATCATCGATTACTGTCGCAAACACGCTATCAGATGCCACTTGAACTCGATATTCAGCAGCACCACTAAGCGCAGTCCACTGCAACAAAGCCTCGCTTGTATTAGTCAGGGATTGACCATTAGTTGGATGAATCAAATTCAGCTGGTCTCGACTCTCCGACAAGACAGAAACCGCTACTAAATTACTGACTATTTCAGCACCAAAACTGTTCCTTGCCTTTACTAATATGGTATGGCGACTAGTACTTTCTGACGACCAATAATAGGGGGCCCATGAAAATTCATAGGGAGCCTCGGTGATCGAATCAACGACAAGACCATCTACCATTAGCTCCAAGATGACATTTTTAAGGCCTGTGGGAACTTCCAAACGAACAGGTGTTATTTCACTTAATGTGGCATCTTCAGCAGGAAAGGTAATTAGGAACTGTCCGATAAAACCTGAGAAATCAGGTACTTCTAGGGTCTCACCCAATACATCATTACTTCGACCTTCAAGATTAGACACGATCTCAGCAGAATCCAATTGCTGAATAGCTAAAGCCAAACCATCTATAAGCTGGCTAGAAGCATCTAATTTCCCATCTTCAAAATCATCAGTCAATACATTCAAAATACTCGTTAATTGCCCACTTAAAGAACTCTCCTGAGGGGTGTAATTTATTGCGTGCTGATACAGTGCTGCAGAAAATAACAATAAATAAGCGTTACCGATTTCATTGGTGCTTTCTCGGTTATAAACACTTAGCTGACTAAAATCATTAATCCCAACTTTCGGGATAATAGACTCAAGTTCACCCAATAATTCTTGCTCAGCTTGCGTGACCGCAAAGCCCGCAGATAAGTTTTCATCTGCCATCAACATGAGCACCCGATCATGAATAATATGTGTCAGCAAATTAACCCTAGCGGCTTGGCCCTCTTCATCACCTGCAATATAAAGCCCGTTGAGTGTCAGCAAACCATCTGAAATCTGATTATTAATTTCATCATAGTGATAGCCGCTGACACGGATTTTAATCAACCCCGGGTCATTAAGTCCCAAGGAAAAACTGCCCATATCATCCGTCGTTACCGTGCTAAAATTTTCTGATAAGGTTTCACCTTCTTCATTGATGTAGTGGTACGTAACTTCAGAACGTTTCAAAAAAGGTCCCTTCTCAGCCTGACCATTCACAATAATCTTTGGTGGCCCACCCGTACCCGATATACCACCTTCGCTAGACCCGCTACTACAGCCATATAAAGCACTGAGTACAATCAGACATAAAATACGTAACAAGTAACTACTCATTTTTTTTCCTTGTTTATAGATTCTTCAAAATAGTACATACCCAGACCTGCACGATAACGCCCATGGCCTGACACTGAAGGGTTCACGCTACGATCTTGCTTAGATAACCAGTCGTTTAACAACAACAGGGTCTTTTGTGCGTGTTCTTCACTCATTTTCTTAAATTCTTTCAAAGCCTCTTCTGGCAAATTGTCGTAGGCCAAAGTCAACTGAAGCCGTGAATCTTCAAGTGTTCTGGGAATATTGTGATCAAGTGTATTCAGGAGGTCAGTGACGCTTACGCCTAACATGCGCAGTTTCTCTGAATCGCTTTTTTGCGGAATGTAGGCTCTACTGCATAGGCTTAGCATGCCACTATTCAGCTTCTTAACGACTCCCACCCTTATTAGCTCATCGAGCACCGCTCGAACCGGCATATCTCCACTATAGGTTTTTACCAAGGTTGAAAAACTAATTGGATCATCACCTAGCGGAAGATCAATTGGGTCGCCGTTACTATTCTGATAGCCGCGACCCCGTAACCAGCCATTTACAACTTGGCCTGCTCGGTTATGTGTGGTTACTTCAAATTCATCATCAGAGGGTAACGCTTGAATTCTGGAGACTTCTTTACGGTTTAAACCCGTTAGCACCGATATCCGAGACACGCTTTGTTTGCGATCCTCAACCCTAAACTCCTGCTCTGACTCAGCCACACTCACATAGAGACACTTTAAAACTTCTACAAACTCACTATGAGAAACACCGTAACGCAGCAGCAATTTCACCAAAGGGCGCATGAGCTTGAATAATGCGTTAAACAGAGTTTTCTTACTTTTGTCCATTTTTGGGATATTATTCCCAAACCAAACAAACTTCAAACATTTTTAGTTTGATCAAATGAAAACTTGATCCTCTTCTCATTTCTTAGTTTAGGTTTTTATTGTTGGAAGAAAGCAGTAAGCCCTCTTTTTTTCTGAGATAACTAACCTAGCACCTGACTTTGCAATTTACGGACAACCGCATTCGCAATTTCATCTGCATTTTGGTTAGTTTTTTCACGCGGTCGTTTCAATTTATGAAAAATCTCAGACTACCTACTCTCTTGAACTTCTCCATAGCTTGTAAATGTGGTCATAACATTGCTATGTCCTAAATTCTGACTCCATGCTTCTTAGAGCAAGAGGAATGCTTACAAAAGAAAGGGCTAGGATAAGGCAATCTTTATCAAGTATTAAAGAGTTGGAAGATCAACTAAACTTAGTGATATCGAGTATTGATAGAAGCATACTAGACATAGATAAGCAGCTAAAAGAGCGCATTTAAAAGTCGAATTACTCAGAAGATTATAAAAAATGTATATCTATTCCTGGAGTAGGCCCAGTCATTTATGCAGCTTTGGTTGCAATGTACCATCGGTGCCAATTTAGGAAAGCAGATTCGTTTATAGCATTCATGGGAATGAATGTTCGAGTAAAAGAGTCAGGCTTATTTAAAGGGAAAAGGAAGTTGACCAAGGGAGGTAATCCTGAAATTAGGAGACTCTTATTCAACGGCGCTAGAACTGCAAAATGGAATGACCTATACAACTCATTAAGGGCAAGAGGTTTATCAACAACTGCAGCTTTTGTGGCAATAGGAAGAAAAATAGCTAGACTGGTGTATGCATTAATGTGAGACAAAAGTGAGCTTATTCTTATAAAATGATTTGCTTTTAAACATAGAATCTCACCCGCAACCTACAGACAAACACTGTCGTTTTATTTCAAGGTGGTTAATGTCTTCTCGGTGTAGCGCGCAGCGCCTCGGCTTTCTCGGTGGTGAATTTCTTTTAACCTAGATACTTATTCGCTTTAGCCCATTCATTAGCTTTACTACATTAAAATTAATTAGTAAGCCGGTGTTGATTTTACTTAGCTTTAGGTAGGTTATTAGCTGTGCGGTATGAATAGGTGCTAGCCTGTCTACCGATTTTAACTCTATAATTAATTGATCTGATAGTAATATATCAAGCCTGTATCCGGCATCAATTTGCATACCTTTATAGTTGATTGCTTGTATCACTTGCCTCTTTGCAATAAGCCCTGCCTTATTCATTTCATACATTAAACAGCTTTCGTAGCTAGATTCCAGCAGGCCAGGCCCTAGATATTTATGTACTTCTATTGCACAGCCAATCACTTTTTGCGTCAGGAAGTCCGTTTCCATCGCTTTTCCCTTTAAATTAGTCCTTTAAAAATTTTTCTGCATACTCTGTAAAGTTTTTTGATGTTTCGACCAATAACGGCACTAATGCGATTGCTCGGTTTATTGCATTCGCGAACTCTTCAGAGTCTTCAACATATTCATGTACCAGCCTATTACGTAAATTACGCGCTTCTACCCAATCTAGCATTGAACTTAATAAGCCTAGTTTTTCCATTTTATTCAGGTTATCAATGGCCGAACCTGGAACTTCTAACATTTGTTTCAATAATTCGGGCGTTAATTTATCACCTAAATGGTCCTGTAAGCGGCCAAACCTTGCGACAAAAGCGTCAATACGCTCTGCGAGATCAGGTTTTTTGTCCAGCAGCTCAACCCATGCCTTATTTATACTTTCTTGCGATAAACGTTTTGTTGTCCCAAGTAAATAAATCGTTTCTTTGTCAGCCACTTTTAATAAAAAACGTAATCGCTCGACATTCGCGCCAGTCATAACATAATACCTTCTTGCTGCGCCTTGATATGAACAGGCTGAATCATCGTATTTGGGTCAACCAATAATATATCTACTTTTTGATCACCAAGACTTATTTGTATACTTGCCGCTATACGACTTGCTATTGAGGCTCTATTTTCTTGTACATGATCGGTTTCAATATACAGGTCAATATCGCCCCCTTTTTCTTCATCGTTTATTCTTGAACCAAATAATATGATTTTTTTTGCTGGTCCTAAAACGGATGCTATTTTATTTTTAATGATTTCGATTTGTTGATGACTTAAGCGCATTTAGCGTACTCCATTACGAGTTTCTGGTTGAATAATACCACATCATTTGCAAAAACTGCTTTAGCCAAAGACAAATAAAACCTTAAAGATAAGAGCACTCTACCACCGAGGAAGACGAGGCGCTGCGCGCTACACCGAGGAAGGACTAGAAACTTTAAGACAATATATTATGGGGAGAGAGTTTTTTACTGGGTAATTCATACCCTATTGAAATATTATCGTAGCAATGGATACCGCCCGAAAAGAACACCGGTATGGCTAGGTTTGTGCATAAACACTGGAAGAATGACATAGGCGTATGACAGTATTAATCGCTATAGAACATAATGGCACTTAGCAACCGCGTGCTTATTTCAAGGTGGTTAATGTTTCTCGGCGTAGCGCGGAGCGCCTCGGTTTTCTCGGTGGTCGATTTCACTTGACCTTGTTTTTGATTTATTTATCCATTCATCGGACAACAAAACCCTAAAGATAAGAGCACTTTACCAGCGAGAAAGATGAGGCACTGCGCGCTACACCGAGAAGGGACTAGAAACTTTAAGACAAGATATTATGGGGAGAGAGTTTTTTACCGGGCAATTCATACCCTATTGAAATAGTACCGAAGCAATGGATACCGACCAAAAAGAACACCGGTATGACTAGGTTTATGCATAAACACTGGAAGAATGACATGGGCGTATGACAATTTTATTATCTATAAAATATAATGCCGCTTTGCAACCGTGCACTTATTTCAAGATGGTTAATGTTTCTCGGTGGTAGATTTCACTTGACCTTGTTTTTGATTTTTTTTATTCACTCTCCGGGCAACAAAACCCTAAAGATAAAAGCACTTCACCACCGAGGAAGACGAGGCGCTGCGCGCTACACCGAGAAGGGACTAGAAACTTTAAGACAAGATATTATGGGGAGAGAGTTTTTTACCGAGTAATTCATACCCCATTGAAATAGCATCGAAGCAATGGATACCGGCCTAAAAGAACACCGGTATGACTAGGTTTGTGCATTAGAGCACCGACATGACGTGACTTATGCATAAACGCTGGAATTATGACATAGACGTATGACAGCATTAATCGCTATAGAACATAATGGTACTTAGCAACCGTGTGCTTATTTCAAGTTGGTTAATGTCTTCTCTGTGTAGCGCGGAGCGCCTCGGCTTTTCTCGGTGGTAGATGTCTTTTGACCTTGTTTTTGGTTTCTTTATCCATTCATCGGGCAATAAAACCCTAAAGATAAAAGCACTCCACCACCGAGGAAGACGAGGCGCTGCGCGCTACACCGAGGATGGACTAGAAACTTTAAGACAAGATATTATGGGGTGATAGTTTTTTACCGGGTAATTCATACCCTATTGAAATAGTATCGAAGCAATGGATACCGGCCGAAAAGAACACCGGTATGACTAGTTTTGTACATTAGAGCACCGACATGACGTGACTTATACATAAACGCTGGAATTATGACATAGGCGCATGACAGATTTAATCGCTATAAAACAAAATGGCGCTTAGCAACTGCGTGCATTGTTGGGATTCACTGCGTTCATCACCAATTTACAAACAAGCACTGTCGCTTTATTTCAAGGCGCTTAATGTCTTCTCGGTGTAGCGCGGAGCGCCTCGGTTTTTCTCGGTGGTAGATGTCTTTTGACCTTATTTTTGATTTCTTTATCCATACATTGGGAATTAAAACTAAGCGGTCTTTTGAAGTGCGTTAAAATTTTTAATTTTGTTTAGGTCATCTTTTTCTAGCTGCTGAGTTTTGTATATATCCCAGCGTATTTGCAAGTTAAGCCAAAATTCAGCCGACATATTAAAAAAACAAGCAAGCCGCAACGCTGTACTAGGCGTAACCCCTCGTTTTTGGTTTACCAGTTCATTTACTCGCTGATAAGGTACATGAATAGCGTTCGCCAATTCACGCTGTGTAAGCCCCATTGGCACAAGAAACTCCTCAAGGAGCATAACACCCGGATGAGTCGGCGCTCTTTTAGTTGGTATGCGAATCATAATTAAATCCTCTAGTGGTAATCAGTTACTTCCACATCAATTGGGCCTGAATCACTCCAAATAAAACAGATACGATATTTTTGATTTATACGGATACTATACTCACCAACCCTAAGCCCTTTCAAAAGTTCAAGTCGGTTTCCTGGCGGGATTTTTAGTTCATCAAGCATCGTTACAGAATCTAGTTGATCTAATTTCCTTCTCACTATATTCCATATTGATTGCGGGCATGATTTTCTAGCTTGCTTGGAGCCTTCCCCATTAAATAGATCTTCGGTAGCTTTATCCCTAAATGATATAATCATTAAAACATAGTAGCATGACCTCCATGCTACAACAACTCGCACCAAACATTGCCTCTTAGATTGAAGGCAAAAGATAAGAGCACTCCACCACCGAGGAAGACAAGGCGCTGCGCGCTACACCGAGGAGGGACTAGAAACTTTAGGATAAATTATTATGGGGAAATAGTTTTTTTACTGGGCAGTTCATGCCCTATCGTAATCGCATCAAAGCAATGGATACCGGCCGAAAAGAACACCGGTATGACTAGGTTTGTACATAAACACTGGAAGAATGACATAGACCTATTACAATTTTAATCGCCATAAAACATAATGGCACTTAGCAATCGTGTGCTTATTTCAAGGTGATTAATGTTTCTCGGTGGTGGATGTCTTTTGACTTTACACTTATTCAAAACGATACTCCCAAGAGGTGAAGACACTGGTTTGGTCAATATCTTCCTGTGCCGTGTTAAGTTCTTCTGACTGGTATGAAACACCTAGCTTCAGCCTACCACCAAGAAAAAATCTCTGATGATGCGCTTCGATATAATATAAGGCCTGTGCGCCACTTGAAACAGTATTACCTGCCTGCACCCCATCATCATTTAATTCCATATAACTTAATGAGAGCTTTGATAACTGACCTTCAGATTGCTGATACGCACCACCTAAGGTAAAAACGGTTGCGTCATTATCAAATGTTGCCGCTAAAACACGCCCTCTATACCGATACCCTGTTTGAAAGACTGAATGCTCATAAGCGACATTGGGTATCTCAGCTCCTAAGGCATCGGAGGTGGTGTTTGTATATTCTGCAAAGCCTTTTAAACTATCACCGCTAGCTAATGCGTAAGTAGATTCGCCACCCACCTGAATCACAAACTTTGCAGGCAAATACCCTGCTTCGTCTTCACCAATATATTGGGCATAAATCGCTGAAGGGAGCGATTCAGTTAAATTGAAATTAAGGCGCGCGTCAAAACCCGCGATTTGGTTACCTGATTGTTCACTCGTATTCTCACCTTGTGATGTAAGGGATTTCCAAAAAGCATTTAAATTTTCCTCTCGCCCTTCTCCACCCCATTGCATAGTGCGTGACAAGCCAATTTCTAGGTTTGAAAAGGGCTTTAACGTTAAACGCATGCCTGTTAGTTTCGCTTCGGGTACCACACGGTTACTTTCCATTTGCCCCAAAAAAGAGACAAAATGCCAATCACCTAACCATGACAACCAAGCCGTATCAAAATGTTGCGCGCGCTTGGTTTGAAAAATAAGTGCGGGGACGGGTCGCGCATTATTGGTTAGTATTAAATTTGACTGCGTTCCCGGCCCCCACCAACGATCGATCGCTCCAACACCCAAAACCCATTGCCCTAATGTGCCGGCGATATACGAGCCATCAAGCTGTAATTCTATGTCATCTTCACCGGGATCTGTCGTAATATTTGATTGTAGCTTTACAGCAAGGTCTTTACCGTCCCAGTCAAATGTTTTGTGTATTTCACCTTGTTCACGGTAATTTGATGAAAAACCTCTGAACATTGCTCTTGAAGACGCGGCACTCAATTCAATACTCCGCTTCACTCCTTGGCGGGCTTCATGACGAAGCTCAAACTCTAGTTCTCGTATTGCATTTTTTTGACTTAAGTTAAGCCCTTTATGCTTCACTTGCTTTAGCGCTTCTTTTACGTCGGCCCACATAATCGGCCAGGTGGTTAGTGACATAGGCATGACGCCAGAATCGTTGAGCATGTGTAGGTTGTTGCGTAAACGGTCATCGCCTACATCAATCCACGGGCTCGCATAAGTTAACGAAGCGCTAAATAATAAACAGCAAACTAAGAAGGCCTTAAATATTTTGTTTTGAGTGCGTAAAGACGTAATACAAACGGGTACTGGTAATAAAAACAAAGTGACTCACTATTTCGATATGTTCATGAAAAATATTTGGGGCATTATATGGGCTTTTACAAGAAAGGTAAGCTGTTTAATCGTTTTACCACGAAAAACACTAAAAAATTATAGATATTTCTACCACCGAGAAGTGACTAGAAACGTTAAGACAAGTTATTTTGGAATAAGCATATTGGTTTAACAGGAATATTTACGACATTACCATCACACCCTTTACAACTTAAAACAATGGATAACGGCCGAAAAACACACCGGTATGACTAGGTTTACTCGCATGTTACTTAAGTTATAAACCACTTAAATGCTTAAGACTTCTCTTTCATGATTTTTAATCTTTAGTTTAAAAGTCACTTCTCGGTGTAGCGCGCAGCGCCTCGGCTTTTCTCGGTGGTAGATTTCTTTTGACCTTCGTTTAAATTTCTTTTGAACTCGTGTTTATTTTTTTTCAGTCGCTATTTGAATACGTATCGATGCATTCGCTTTTACATTTACACCTTCATGACTACCTTCAAAGTCACCTGCTTGTGCTATAGGTTGCCCTGATTTTGAAATTCTGGCGATAACATTTGCATGCGTTACTTGTGATAGTTTAGCCATTGGCCCCATTGCACTCTGGTCATTTAATTCAATCGTGATGGGTAAATCACTTACTTTCAGCTTTCTTGCTGCCAACGGCATTGCTGGACCGGTTCCCGCTGCTGCTTTTGCAAAAATAAAGACGGTATCCTGCGCGTTAACTTGCGCTAGCACTTCTGGTGCGATACTTACTTCGACCTGAATACGCGCGGTAGCAATGCTGGCATTAGTAGGCTGACTAGTATTTACAGGCGTTTCGCCTAGGGCGATTTGCGCCCGCTGAATGCCGGCTTCTATTGAAATTTTTGATGGATGATCGGGTACGGCAAGCAAAATTCTTTTCCAAAATCCTATAGCGACTGAGTACTTTTCGTTGGCAAAGGCATTAATTGCCATAAGCCCTAAAGAATTCACCTCATTCGGGTTTTCTTTAAAAGCTTGATCCAGCGCACCTTGCACTGCTGAATTAAACTTCCCTTGGTTTTGATAATAATGCGCTTGTGCTAATAAACCATATACCGAAGCGGTGCTTTCATCGGTTGCATCAAATATTCGAATAATTTGTGTATAGGATTCTACCGCTAAATCATAATACTCGGTATTCATAGCCGAACGCGCTAGCAAGCGCCAACCTTCAATATTCTCAGGCGCTTGTTGTAATTTTTGATAGAGCTGTTCGAGCAAAGCCGTCATATCGCCTTGTTCTGCCGAAGCTTGCGCTTGCTTTATTTCTCGATCATCAAAACGCATCGCACTTGCTTGGCTAACGTCATCATACGCCCCCAACTTAAAGTAACTACCATAACTAAGCGCAACCACTAAAACAGCACTTAAACCAATAACAATCACGTTCATATAGCCGAGTGTTGCAACACGTTCAGCTAAATTCTTTTTTTGTACATTAGCACCCTCAGAAGGCTCTGAATCAATTAACAGACTCGCTTCTAACTCAGACTTTAATTGAATAAAGGTTTCTTCTTGGTGCTTTCCTTGGGCGTATTCAGCCTCAAGCTCTGCTAGTCGCTCTTTGAATATTGTTACATTTTGTCGTTGGCGATCATGCTCAAGCGTATCCACTACCTGACTTGATTCACTCGCAACATTGCTACGGTCAAGACGACCTTCTTTTTTTACATATATAAAAACCGGCACAAATATAAATGATAATGCGAGTGCTAATAAAGCAAGTGATAAAAACCAAAAATCGGTCATTCAGTATTCTCTTATCTTAATAATTTAATTCATGAAGCCAGAACAATGCTTGCTCTAATCATCTTTGAAACGTGAAAGTAACTGCTCAACCCGCTCATGTTGATCTAACAAAGTACTTGGTTTTTCTTTACCTGCTGTTTTTTTATCTTCTTGGTCAATTTTTTCTGACGCTTCTTTGTTTTGATTTGACGCGCGACGACCAGCCAGAAAAATAATCACCACCACACCTAAGCCCAATAACGCCCAAGGGCCATACCACAACAAATAGGTCGCCGGTTTTACTTGTGGTTTATAGTGTACAAACTCGCCAAATCGATCAACCATAAAACTAACAATCGAGTCATCATCTTGCCCTTCTTCGAGTAGTCGGTGAACCTCTCTGCGCATGTCGGCTGCAATGGGTGCATTCGAGTCGGCAATATCCTGATTTTGACACTTCGGACAACGAAGTTCTTTGGTAAGCACCCTATAGCGAAGCTGGTTTTCCTCAGTTGAAAATTCATACAAGTCAATATTGGCCAAAAGAGATGAACTTATAAACGCGAGCGCAATCAGGGAGATCAGCACGCCACCATTTTTTTGAATATTCATACCCACCTTCTTTTTCTTTGTGGTTTTCATTTCGTTTGTAGCTTAGGTTGCGGTTTTGACTGTACTTTAGATTGTTGTTTAGGTACGGTCGGGCTGTATTTTTCTACTAATGGTTTTAACGTTTGATTCCAAATACGCTCATCAACCACACCCACATGGCGGAATCGTACAACACCATACTGATCCACCAGATAGGTTTCTGGTGCGCCATAAACACCCAGATCAAAACCTAATTTTCCGTGCGGATCATAAATTGTAAACGCATAAGGGTTACCTAGCTTTTCTAACCAGGTGAGTGCTGCTACCCGCTCATCTTTATAGTTCAAGCCAATAATACGAACACCTTGGTTTGCCAAAACGTTCAAATAACTATGCTCAACCCGACATGACGGACACCAAGTAGCCCAAACATTCAGCAGACTTACCTTTCCAATAAGGTCTTTTTCACTAAACTGCTGTGAGTTATCTGCCAAGCTTTTTAAATTAAAAGCGGGTATCGGGTCGTTCAAACGCGCGGTTTCAAGCTTGGTAGGGTCTTTCCCTATTGCTGTAAACAGAATTAAGCCTAAACCTAAAGCAATCGCCAAAGGGGTTAAAAATACTAATCGTTTATTCATTTTATGACTCAACACTCACGGCTTGGGGTGTATTTTTACGTAAGGTAATACGGTATCGACGATCTGACACAGCGAGCAATCCACCCGCAGCCATCACTAAAGCACCCAACCAAATCCACCGTACAAAAGGCTTTATTTGAATTCTGACTGCCCAGGAATCGCCTTCTAAGGGCTCACCTAATGCAACATAAAGATCCCGAAAAAGACCCGCATCAATGCCCGCCTCGGTCATTGGGGAGCCTTGCGACAAATAAATACGCTTCTCAGGATAAAGAGTCGTGACGTAGCTACCCGACTCAGTTACGACAACTTCTGCTCGGTCTGCATTAAAGTTAGCGCCTCGGTAAGGCGATATTGACTTAAACTCAAACTCATACGCTGCCACAGGTACTTTATCCCCCGGTGACATCCGTAAATCTCGCTCGACAGACTCTAAAGAAACAAATGTGACACCCACAATCGTAAACGCAAACCCTAAGTGACCTAATACCATCCCCATATAAGAACGGTTTATTTTCACTAACCCCATTAGTCGTCCGTCTTTATTTGACGTTTTTTGCCATAAGTCTTTCAAGGTGACAAAAATAATCCAAGAAGCGAATAAGGTTCCCAGAAACACACCAATATGGAACTCACCCACTAACATAAAGGGAATAATCAACGCCATTAAAACACTGCCTAGCGCGGCCCAGCGTAACTGCTGCACGAAAAGTGATACGTCCGTATTTTTCCATCGACTCACCATACCAAACCCCATAACTACCGCGAGTACTGACATTAACGGTGCGAATACGGCATTAAAATAGGGCGGGCCTATTGAGAGCTTGCCCGCCCCCATGAAGTCTAAGACTAAAGGATATAAAGTTCCTAGCATTACCGTAATCCAGGCAACCACAAGAAATAGATTATTGATTAAGAGAAACGTTTCTCTTGATAAGAAACCAAACTGCACATGACTTCTTACTGCTGGTGCTTTCATCGCATAGAGCACTAACGAGCCCACCATCGTAATACCCAGCAAAGCCAGTACAAATTGCCCTCGCGATGGGTCCGATGCAAAAGCATGCACCGACGTTAATACGCCTGAACGCACTAAGAATGTACCCAATAAACTTAATGAGAATGCAATAATGGCCAGCAACACGGTCCAGCTTTTAAACGCGCCGCGTTTTTCGGTGACCGCTAAAGAATGAATAAGCGCTGTTCCGACCAGCCAAGGCATGAACGAAGCATTTTCAACAGGGTCCCAAAACCACCAGCCGCCCCAGCCTAGCTCGTAATAAGCCCACCAGCTGCCAAGACCAATACCCACGGTTAAGAACGCCCATGCAACCGTCGTCCATGGTCGTGACCAACGCGCCCATGCCGCATCTAAACGCCCAGAAAGCAAAGCAGCAATCGCAAATGCAAAAGCAACTGAAAAACCAACATACCCCATATATAACATCGGTGGATGTATAATTAGGCCAAAATCTTGCAACAGCGGATTCAAGTCTGCGCCATCTTGAGGAAAGTTTGGTAAGTAGCGGTCAAAGGGGTTTGAGGTCATAACAATAAACAGCAAGAAGCCGATACTAATCATGCCCATGATGGACAACACTCGCGCCAGCATTTCTCTTGGTAGTTGCTTACTAAACATTACGACGGATACCGTCCAGCCTGCAAGAATGAGCGCCCACAATAAGAGAGAGCCTTCGTGCCCGCCCCAAATCGCACTAATTTTATATTGAATAGGCAACAAACTATTTGAATGATTGGCGACATACTGAACACTAAAGTCATCTTGAACAAATGCATAACCAAGACACAAAAAGCTAATGAGTATAAAAACGAACTGCGCACTCGCTAGTGGGCGTGCCAAATGAATCAACAAGCCATTTTTACTTGCCACTCCCCACATGGGTAAGACTGCTTGTAATACTGAGAATGAAAGCCCTAATAAGAGCGCATACTGGCCTATTTCAGGAGTAATCAATGGTCTGCCCCTTTTTCTAAATCAACCTTGCCTGTATCAGCCTTTTTTGCTGCATTTTCTAGTGCGTAGGCAACTTCTGGCGGCATGTAATTTTCATCATGTTTTGCTAGCACTTCGTCTGCGACCAGTACACCTTCTTTATTTAGTCGCCCTAAAGCAACAATGCCCTGCCCCTCTCGAAATAGATCAGGTAAAATTCCGGTAAATTCAACATTCACTTTTGCTTCATAGTCTGTAAGCTTAAAATAAATCGCCAAGCTCTTTGTATCTCGTTTCACGCTGCCTTCAACCACCATTCCGCCGGCTCTAATTCTCGCCCCTTCAGGCGCTTCGCCTGCTGCAATTTGAGTTGGACTATAAAAAAGGTTGATATTCTTTGTTAGCGTAAACATCGCTAAACCGATCACGACACTAAATCCTACGACTAAAAAAATGACTAAAATTAGCCGTTGTTTACGCTTTGGGTTCATTCATTACCACCTGTTATTTCTTGAGCGACTACTTTTCTTTCTTGAGCATTCTTTGGGTCTGATGCTTTATTCTGGGCTTCTCTTCGCAGCCGTTGCGATAGCTCCTGAATAATTGATCGGCGGGCCAATACGGGCTGAATATAGACAAGTAAAATAATAAAAAATCCTACGCCATACGAAAGCCATACATATAAACCATGACCGCCCATTAATAAAAATTCTGTAAAAGTTTCAAAGTTCAACGTTTACCTTCCTCTGCAATGATCACCTGCACCCATTTAGTACGACGCTCGCGCAGTAGAATTTCATTTTTAATACGCATTAATGCGACAGCGGTAAAAAAACAATACATTCCTATTACCATCACGAGTAGAGGTATCCACATCTCAGATGGCATGGCGGGTTTTTCAGTTAATGTAAATGTGGCAGGTTGATGCAGGGTATTCCACCACTCAACCGAATATTTAATGATGGGGATATTCACAACCCCAACTAAAACAAGAATGGCGCTTGCTCGAGAGGCAAGGTCTATATTATCGAGCGCTGACCTCAATGCAATCACACCAAAATAAAGAAATAACAACACGAGCATTGCGGTTAATCTGGCATCCCATACCCACCACGTTCCCCAGGTAGGTTTTCCCCAAACAGCGCCGGTAAACAAGGCTAAAAAAGTAAACGCTGCGCCAATGGGTGCGGCTGAAGCAATAAACATGTCGGCTAATTTCATCTTCCAAACCAGATTAATGATCGCGGCTACTGCCATCATCATATAGCAAGATTGTGCGAGTATCGCACTCGGAACATGTAAATAAATAATTCGGAAACTATTGCCTTGCTGGTAGTCTTCCGGCGCAAATACCAAGCCCCAGACGCTACCGACTACAAGCATTAATACACCCGCCCATAAAAACCAGGGTAATAGTTTATTGGCAGTTTCGTAAAACCACTTAGGCGAGCCCAGCTTGTAAAACCATGTCCAATTCATTAAATTTTTCTTTCACTCACTCTTTATAATTTATAAACTAATCAGATACGCTTATTTTTAATGCGGCTGCAATCGCAAAGGGCGATAACGTTAAGGCTAAGGCCAGCATCATACCCATGATGGAAAAGTGCCCCGAAACCGAAAGCCCATCAATACTACTTTGCACGGTACCCGTACCAAAAATTAAAACAGGTATTGTTAAGGGTAATACTAATAATGAAATCAAAATACCGCCAGAACGCAAGCTTACCGTCAATGCGGCACCTATACCACCAATTAGACTAATTACCGGCGTGCCCATCAGCAGTGTGAGCATTAACACAGGTATATGTTGTGCTTCCAAATGTAACATCGTTGCTAAGAAAGGCGACAGCAAGATTAATGGCAAGCCCGTCAGAGACCAATGGATTAGGCTTTTTATCAATACAATCAAATATAAGGGCTGGGCACAGAGCACTAATTGTTCAAGCGAACCATCGTCGTAATCTGACTGAAAAAGTCTATCTAAAGAAAGCATGGTTGCTAACAGGGCTGCCACCCATACCAGCCCTGCTGCGGCACTTCTCAAAAAGTCAGGCTCAGGGCTCACACCTAATGGAAATAATACAATCACAATCACAAAGAATACTAATGGATTAGCAAGCTCTTGACGTGAGCGGTAAGCACTTAAAAACTCTCTTTGCAGCACCACGCCTAATACGGAAAGCAAACCTTGTTCTGAACGGCGTTGCTGACTCATTCACTCACCTGCCCTAAGCGTAAAAGCCTAATACCTGGAATCGATAATTCATGATGAGTCGTGAGTACGATAGCAACACCCATGCGCGCTTTTTCGCGAAGAAAAGCCTCAAGTTGAGCAACGCCTTTTTTATCTATCGCGGTGAAAATTTCATCTAATATCCAAAGTTTGGCATCAGATAAATATAAACGCGCTAGTGCTACTCGCCTTTTTTGCCCGGCAGAAAGGTTTCGACACAAAACATGTTCATACCCTGCCAAACCAACTTGTTCTAGCGCTTGCCATAGCTCATCATCCATTATGGGTTGCTGTAAGCCCATTAAGAAGCGCAAGTTCTCTAAGGGCGTTAAAGTCGTTTTAACGGATGATTTATGACCAATAAAGAGTAAGTCTTGTTGAAATTCTGAATAACATTGACGTACATTTTGCCCATTCCAGCTTACGCCCCCTTCAAATGTTGAAAACAGACCACTTAGAATACGCAACAAGGTAGTTTTGCCAGCGCCATTTGGCCCTTCGAGCCTTAATATATCACCTGAAAACAGCTCAAAAGACAAGTTAGAAAAAAGAAGACGATCATCTCTTTCACACATTAAATTATTAGCTTTGAGTAAAGCAGTACTCATATAACCACTCAGTTAAGTGTCCATCAAATAAGAAAAGTTCGTAAAAACAGGTATTTCATAGCAAGGCATTATAACGACAATCTTAAAAACTGTAATCGATATATTACGGTGTTACCTTACAGTTTCATCATCTTTTGGCAAGATAAGACCGCTAATAAATACATCACAACATCGTGACCGCAAAAAAACTTAAAGACAAGAACATTCTACCACCGAGAAATGACTAGAAACTTTAAAACAGTAATTTTAGGGGTATACCAAAGCTCGAAGTAACTTTGAAAAACAATGGAATCATGAAGACCAGCCAAAACGCACACCAATTTGACGCGTTTTTACGTGAACAGTGATCGCGTAAAACACTCAGTATAATTATTTTATGCCGTCACCATAGATTTTAAATATTATACCTATACAACATTTCAACTTATGATGTCCGCCTGCTTTTAAATAAAGCATCACATAAAGAGACACTTAATTTTGAACAAAATCATATTCAGACTTTCCTTCAGTTTAGCCGCCATAGCGTTAATATTGACGTCGCTATACCTATATAAAGACCAAGAAAGTTTGGTTTTAAACGAGCAGACCAGAGAAACACTTGGTCATTCATATATTAAGTTAGATGATGGTACTGTGCATTATCAATTTAACGCCAAAGCACTTGATACCAACCCTAGCGCCAAGATAGTAGTATTGGTACACGGGTTTTCAGTCCCTTCGTACCTTTTCGACCCCACCTTTGAGTTCCTTATTACACAGGGGTTTCAAGTACTTAGGTTTGACCTATTTGGCCGTGGTTTTTCAGACCGGCCGGACTCAGATTATTCAATCAGTTTATATGTAAAGCAATTACACGACTTATTAGCCGCATTAAAAATAGAAGACAAAGTAAACTTGCTTGGCTTATCTATGGGCGGTGCTGTGGTTACACGCTTTAGTAATCGTTACCCTGAAAAAGTCAATAAAATTAGTTTAATCGCCCCCTTAGTCCATACGCCCGACCGACCCGAGATAGCCGCCGTTAAAACACCGCTACTAGGCGAATATTTAGCTAAAGTTGTGATTGTTCCTAAACTTTTAAATGGCCTATCCACGACAGTTTTTAACCCGGACTCATTCCCTGACTGGAAAGAAAAATTTCAACCACAAACTCAATACAAAGGTTATAGCCAAGCGATTCTGAACACAGCGCGGTACCTCGCGGGTAAAAACTTTATAAGTGAATATGAACAACTCGGAAAATCAGAAAAGTCTATCCAGTTAATTTGGGGCAAACAAGACCAAGTAATCCCCTTCGAAAATAGTAAAAAATTAACTCGCACAATTCCTCGTATTGAATTTCATGAAATTGACCAAGCAGGCCACCTTCCTCATTACGAACACTCCGCCAAAGTAAATAAACTTATAGTCGATTTTTTGAAATAAGGCTCCGCCTGAATGGCCCTTACTTAAGCGTAAAATCTAGCCACTTTAGTTATCAATACAATTTATAGGGCAGCACAACAATGGCTTAATTGATCAACAGTTTAATGCATTAACACCAGATTGAAATATTTTAGAGTACGTTAAGCGCTCGAATAGCGGTTAGTTTTACGCGCAAACGTCAAATAAGGTCACAGACACATCAAAAACTATGCCTAAGCATAAAGACCATGTAAAATACTCAAGTATTTTTTCACACTGGACCCTTCATGCAGATCGAAACCCCTCTTTTCTCCTACCCAAAATACTGGGCAGAATGTTATGGCATCGCTCCCTTTTTACCTATGTCACGAGAGGAAATGGAACAACTAGGCTGGGACAGCTGCGACATTATCATCGTTTGTGGCGATGCTTATGTTGATCACCCAAGTTTTGGTATGGCGGTCATTGGTCGCTTATTGGAGTCTCAAGGTTTTCGTGTGGGGATCATCGCGCAACCTGACTGGACGTCCAAAGACGCCTTTCAAAAACTAGGCAAACCTAATTTATTCTTTGCTGTATCGGCAGGCAACATGGATTCCATGATTAACCGCTATACCGCAGACCTTAAAATTCGTCATGACGATGCTTACACCCCTAATAATGAAGGTGGTAAACGTCCTGATCGTGCTGTTACTGTTTATAGCCAACGCTGCCGTGAAGCATTTAAAGATGTGCCAATTGTTATTGGCGGAATTGAAGCGAGTTTACGCCGTATCGCCCAATATGATTATTGGTCTAATAAAGTCAAACGCTCTGTAATCATGGACTCTAAAGCAGACATTTTGCTATACGGCAATGCTGAACGTGCGATTGCAGAGATTGCTTTACGTGCATCAAGAGGCGAACACCCCAAAGATATGACCAATATCCGAGGTACTGCCTGCGTTATTAAATCATTACCTGAAAACTGGGGCCAAAAAGATTCATCTCGCATAGACAAACCAGGCAAAATAGAGCCTCATATCAACCCCTATATTGATACCAGCGAAGCATCACAAAACAACCAATGTGATTCAAAAAAAGTTGAAGACATCGAAGAAGTTGAAACCGAAGTGATTCGTTTTTTACCGATTAAAGGCAACGCAACACAATTCATTTTGTTACCTTCTTTTGAAAAAGTCACAAAAGATGCTGTGCTTTATGCCCATACTTCACGTGTTTTACACTTAGAAACCAACCCTGCCAACGCCCTCACCATTGTACAACCACATGGCGACCGTTTTGTTTGGGTTAACCCACCCCCTATTCCACTTACAACAAGTGAACTAGATGGCGTTTTCGAGCAAAACTTTCAACGTGTGCCGCATCCGTCTTACGGTAATGCAAAGATCCCCGCTTATGACATGATACGTTTTTCAGTCAATATAATGCGTGGCTGTTTTGGCGGCTGTTCGTTCTGCTCAATTACCGAGCACGAAGGCCGGGTTATCCAAAGCCGCTCTGAAGACTCGATCATTAGAGAAATTGAGAAAATTCGTGATACTACACCCGGCTTTACCGGCACGATATCAGACCTTGGCGGCCCGACCGCTAATATGTATGAACTCAACTGTAAATCAGAAGAAATTCACGCCAATTGCCGTCGCTTATCTTGCGTGTACCCTAGTATTTGTAAGAACCTGATTACAGACCACGCACCTACAACTCAGCTTTATCGCCGTGCAAGAGCATTACCCGGCATTAAACGCATATTTGTTGCATCTGGCTTACGTTATGACTTAGCGGTGCAAGACCCTGAGTACGTTAAAGAATTGGTCACACATCATGTTGGCGGCTATTTGAAAATAGCACCTGAACATACCGAAAGCGGACCGCTTTCTAAAATGATGAAACCCGGTATGGAAACGTACCACCGCTTTAAAGAAATGTTTGAAAAATATACCGCTGAAGCAGGAAAAAAACAGTTCCTCATTCCTTATTTCATTGCAGCCCACCCCGGTACACGCGATGAAGATATGATGAACCTGGCTCTTTGGCTGAAAGAGAATGGCTTCCGCGCTGATCAGGTGCAAAATTTTTATCCGTCACCCATGGCGAGCGCGACGGCTATGTATTATTCCGAGCGAGACCCTTTACGACGCGTAGGCTACAAAACAGAAACAGTTAGTATCCCTAAAGGTATCAAGCAGCGTCGTTTGCATAAAGCATTTTTACGTTATCACGACCCTGACAACTGGCCGTTATTAAGAGACGCATTGAAGTCGATGGGTAAAGCGCACCTAATTGGTTATGGGAAGAAACACCTAATCCCCCCGACACAACCTGTGCGACCATCACGTAACGTTAAAAAATCTAGCGCCACCGCTAAAATGCGCAAAGGTGCGATCAAAACACAACATACGGGCTTGCCGCCTAGAAAAGGCGCCTAGATGAAGAATTTGGCAACAAGCTCTATAACGACGACCTGAATAGCAACTACTTAGTCAAACTTTATAGGGTGTGCTTGCGCACCAAGAAAACGTTACATCGAATTTTCGGTGCGCAAGCACACCCTATAAGTTGCATTAGAAGCTTTCTATCAATTAGAGACTTATACATGAATGGAATTCATCGTATGAAGCTCTCAATTTGTATTCAAAGTAGACAATCCCTATAATGCCGCCCCCATCAAATATACAAACTGTCTACCTATACGTGAGTATAGGATTTAATAGTCGCTGTTAACGAGGTTAATATGTTCGAACTCCATGCAAGTAAACACTTAAGCATCAAAAATGATGTTCTCTCAGGGCTAACGGTAGCTTTAGCGTTAGTACCAGAGGCTGTTGCATTTGCTTTTGTAGCGGGTGTCGAACCTCTTGTGGGTTTATATGCAGCCTTTATGGTTGGTTTAATTACCGCTTGCATTGGTGGTCGCCCAGGTATGATTTCAGGCGCAACCGGCGCGCTAGCAGTTGTTATGGTTGCCTTAGTAGCGCAGCATGGGGTTCAGTACTTATTTGCGACTGTTGTGTTGATGGGTATTATACAAATTACCGCTGGTATGCTGAAACTCGGAAAATTTATCCGAATGGTTCCTCACCCCGTTATGCTCGGCTTTGTTAATGGTCTTGCCATTGTTATTTTCCTTGCTCAGTTAAGTCAATTTGGCGATAGCACCCAAGCCAGCGGCTGGTTAGAAGGTACAAGTCTTGAAGGATCTATCATCGATATCGCTTGGTTAGAATCTACCGCTTTGATGACAATGCTTGGCCTGATCGCTGCAACGATGGCAATCATCCACTTTTTACCTAAACTAACAAAAGTAATCCCCTCTTCACTTGCCGCTATTTTGGCCGTCACCTTAGCCGTTTTATTTTTAGACTTTGATACAAAACTAGTCGGTGATGTTGCCTCTATTTCCGGTACGCTTCCGACCTTTAGTATTCCTGAAGTGCCCTTTACTTGGGAAACTTTCATGATCATCCTACCCTACTCAATCATTCTTGCCGCGATTGGCTTAATTGAGTCATTACTTACCTTGACCCTTATTGATGAGTTAACACAAACTCACGGCAAAGGTAATCGTGAGTGTATTGGTCAAGGCGTTGCGAATACGGTAACAGGTTTTTTTGGCGGCATGGGTGGTTGCGCAATGATTGGTCAAAGTATGATTAACATAAATTCTGGCGGCCGTGGTCGGTTATCAGGCATCTCTGCTGCGATATTCTTACTTATCTTTATTTTATTTGCGGCAGACTTGATCGAAATGATTCCTGTCGCGGCTCTTGTTGGCGTGATGTTTATCGTTGTAATCGGCACATTTGAATGGTCTAGCTTAAGAATATTAGGCCGGGTTCCAAAGGCTGATGCATTTGTCATCATTCTTGTATCGGCCGTCACCGTAGCAACAGATTTAGCCATTGCCGTCATTGTTGGCGTGATTGTTTCTGCTTTAGTTTTTGCTTGGGAACACGCTAAACATATTTATGTAACAAAGCATGATACCGAAGATGGCTCAACTATTTATGAACTTGAAGGGCCGCTGTTCTTCGGCTCAACGTCAAACTTCATTGAACAGTTTAATGTTCAAGAAGATCAAAATGATGTGATCATTGATTTCAAACGCTCTCGTGTTTGCGACCATTCAGGCATAGAAGTAATTGATACACTTGCTGAACGCTATCTGAACGCGAATAAAACCTTGCACCTTCGGCACCTGAGTAACGAGTGCAAAACATTACTTAAAAAGGCAGGGGACATGATTGAAGTCAACGTCATTGAAGATCCGTCCTACCATATTGCGTCAGATAAGCTAGACTAATTAACGTCTATTTACTTTAAGTCTAATTTCGGAGAGTCGGAAAATGAGCAAAAAAGAAAAACTTGGTTTAGATAAAGTTGTAAACCTTATTAACAAAGAGTTTGAAAAAACATCTGGTCAATTTGATCGATTGATTAGCGATGCATTCAAGCAGCTTGACTCACTTCAGGCTCAAATCCATGAACCGATAAAAAAAGTTATCGATGATATGGAAAAAATCCGTGAACGTGAGGTAAAACGTTTTCAATCTGAATTCGACAAACGTATTACTGAGTTTAATGAATTACAGTCTCAACTTTTAGAAAAAATAGGTATCGAAACAAAGAAGCCTGCGGCCAAGAAAGCAACTGCTAAGAAAGCTACTGCAAAAACCGCCACCAAAAAACAGCCTATACCCAAAGCGCCCGCAAAAAAAGCGGCAGCTAAAAAAGCTGTGACTAAAAAACCTGCCGCCAAGAAAGCAGCTAAAAAACCTGCAGCAAAAGTAACATCTAAGCCTGCTGCTAAAAAACCTGCTGCCAAAGTAGCGCCTAAGCCTGCCGCTAAAAAGCCTGCAACCAAAGTAGCGCCTAAACCTGCTGCTAAAAAGCCTGCAAGCAAAGTAGCGCCTAAACCTGCTGCTAAAAAGCCTGCAAGCAAAGTAGCGTCTAAACCTGCGGCTAAAAAACCTGCAACCGCAGCAGCACCTAAACCTGCTGCCAAAAAGCCTGACGCAAAAATATCACCTAAAACAGACAAGTAATAAACTCAGCTAGGTAGGGAGCTCCGCCCTATCTAGCTATCTTTCCTTTCCTTTCCTTTCCTTTCCTTAAAGAAGTAACCAATAATTTGGTTTTGTAAACCTTCATTTCACACTTGATACAAAATAAGTAACTTGAAAGGCCGTTATTGTTACAGGATACGTCGGTTCTTTACAATTATATAACCAAGTTACCTTTTTAACTTAGTAATCATTGACCTACACTTCACTTATAACATTAACTTATATCAACCTTCTTTTAAGGAATCAGCTTGCTGAAAAATACGCCACAGTTTTATATTAATTTGACAATCATGCTTTGGCTTTTAGGCATAAACACTGTTAGTGCTGAAACATTAGCCACGACTAACAATGATTCCCTCACAATGGTAAAACTTATTGCAAGCGCTACTTTAATCGCTGCATTTGCTGCGCTATGTTTTTCATGGCTTAAACTCAATAAACGATTAACGCAAAATACTCAAAGTCATGAAGCGACTAAAGTCATGATGTCAAAATTTAATAGTGCTGTAACAAACAGTGGTGCGAGCATTGTAATTACCGACAAACATGGTGCCATTGAATACGTTAACCAAAAATTTTGTCGCATGACAGGCTTTCTACACCATGACGTTATTAACCAGTCCATCAGCATTCTCAGTACAAGCACAAACCAAGAAAGTAATGATGCCTGCACCTTGCTCGATAAAACCTGCCTACAAGAAAGCTGGGAAGGAGACGTTTTGTGTGTAAAGAAAGACAGTACTGAGTTCTGGAATGCGATCACCGTTTCAGCGGTCTATGACAAACACAAAAGTATTACTAATTATGTGCTTTCAGCGATCGATATCACTGACTTGAAAGAAGCAAATCGTAAGATGAAACACCTTGCCTTGTTTGACCCTTTAACAGGCCTAGCAAATAGACGTTTATTTATTGACCGCTTACACCAATCAATATTCAATGCACGACGTCATAATACCATCACGGCGCTGTTCTTTTTAGACTTGGACCAATTTAAACGTATTAATGACACACTTGGACATCACGCAGGCGACCAGTTGCTATTAATTATTGCTGAACGCCTTAGCTCTTGTGTTCGTAATCAAGATACTGTCGCACGCTTAGGCGGCGACGAATTTACCATTCTTCTTAATGACGTTACAGATACGGATAAAATTGCCAACATTGCCAAAAATATCTTATCAATCCTCAAAGAGCCCATACGCTTAGGCAAACATGAAGTAATTGTTTCAACGAGTATTGGAATCACACTTGCACCGACCGACAGCTATTGCAGCGAAACCTTGATGAAAAATGCTGACCTTGCCTTGTATATGGCAAAAGACAACGGTAGAGACGGATATTACTTCTTTACAGAAGATCTTAACATTCGTGCAAACAAGCTGCTTGAAACTGAAAATGAATTGCGAGACGCCATTAGAAACAATGAGTTCCACCTACACTACCAGCCACAAATTAATCTTAAAACAGGTGAAGTTACGAGTGTTGAAGCACTGATTCGTTGGGAGCACCCCGTAAAAGGCGATATCCCTCCCTCAGAGTTCATTTCAATTGCGGAAGAAACGGGTCTAATCGTCCAAATTGGTGAATGGGTACTAAGAAATGCATGCCTTGAAATTCACAGACTTACAGAAATCACAGGAAAGGAATTACGTGTTGCGGTAAACCTTTCGCCCCGACAGTTCGATGACCCTAAACTAATCACCATTGTTTCGAGCGCATTGGAAGATTCAGGCCTTAGCCCTAAAAATCTTGAGATTGAAGTAACCGAAGGTATGTTAATGAATGACATTAATGTCGTCATTGACCAGCTAACGAACATTAAATCAACCGGGTCGACCATTACAATTGATGATTTTGGCTCAGGTTACTCTTCCTTTAGTTATTTGAAGAGCTTACCTGTCGATATTCTAAAGATAGATCAATCGTTTGTTTATGACATTCCAGAAGATCTCAACGCAATGGAAATTGCCTCTGCTGTTATTGCAGTCGCACATAAGCTTAACTTAAAAGTCGTTGCAGAAGGTGTTGAAAATATTGACCAGCGGGATTTTCTTGTCATTAACAAATGTGACTTTGCCCAAGGGTATTTTTTCAGCAAACCGATCTCTGCATCACAGCTACAAGATTTCTTTATCAATGGCATGCTTGAGTCAGCATAAGCCTCACCATGCTATTTTCCCTTATTTATAGCCCGCATTGTAAAAAATTGTAAGATCCCACCTTTCTGTGAAGCATACCGCTCAATTCCTGAACACGTCACACGATACATAAACTTACTTACTGTATAATTGCTTTACATCTTCATTAAAGGTATTTCAAAATGCTCGCGTTTTTCATTTCCATCTTAGAAATAACCTTGCTCTGTTCGGTCGCATTAATTTGGTATCGCATTCATTGCTTATATAATAACCGTGAACTAAACGATCACGAAAAAATAGAAAATACAATTAACAAACTATTAAAAGGCGATGTTACTGAAGATTTTAACTATCAAATAAAGATGGATAGCCTAAAGAAAGCACAAATTTTTTCAGGGATTCAGCTACTTGAAATAAAAAGAAACTATAATAATTTACACTTAGAAAACTTAACGTGGCTTCGTGAAGCAATTAGCCTTTACTTAATTGGCGCAATAGACTTCATTGGAAAACAAGCAAAATGTGACACGAAGAGCAGAAAAGAGCTAATTACACTCGTATTAAAATCTAACCTAAAATTATCAACAGAAAATACTGAAGAATACTTTCAAGAAGCTTTATATCGTAAATTGAGTAGTGATAATGATTTAATGGTAAGAGCTGGCGCAAAAGCGGCTAAGCACTGGCTTACTGAAAATATAGTACCTAAACCTGCATCATTGGAAGCACAACTTAATGACTGGGGAGTTTTTGCTTAACTTGCAAAGTGTTGAATAAATTCAAACACCAACAATAATGACTTAAAACACTGATATTTTTCGACTACCCTACGTATAACTCCCAGTTTTGACCGAGCTCAATCACCTCTCCTTGAAGCGAATTACGGTTCTCATCAAGTCGTACAGCAGAAATATCTGGTCGACTCCAATCCCCTTGTTCTCCTCGATCCATTGAATCAAGATCTACAGAACGAACTTGGTAGATCACTTGATCATAGATCACTTTAGATCGATGAGATAAACCATAAACAAAGCGACAATAATCTAGCTTTAAACCGTACAGACTTTTTTCTGTTTTATTGATTTTTTGGATCAAAACGTTTTTTAGGCCGTCGGAATAGTTCATCTATTAATACCCTAATATTCTTCTTATTATCCTGCGCTTTAAATCAACAGCGCACCCATTAGTTTGTGTACTGTAGTATAAAAAGTCCGGGACTGGCATTCAAGAGACCTCTATTGCAAATTTAAGAATTAACGCAATAAACCACTTGTTTTGGGTAGGATCAGCGCTAATAAATATAAAATAAGGTCAAGAGATATTCATCACCGAGAACCTGAAGGCACTTCAAACGTTAACAGCGTAACTTTGTTTTGATACTGAAATTGAACTTTTAACACCCAGACCATCATCGGGTCCATTGGGCATAATGGTATTAAGCCTTTTGCGAGCAACATATTTGCGCTTGTAGCGGGGCTTACTGTTAAAGGATGACGCCCCATTTCCATATCTCGACCTTCAAATGAAGCTTCGAAGCGTTCTATTTGTTGAAAGTCTATTTGATTTGACCTTAGCTGTAACGTTAAGGGTTTTAAGGCAGGAAGACCGTGAGGGTTTAAGCTTATTTCAAGCTGTACACCATTTGTTAGATGAATGAGACAAGATTGAGAGTGTATGGGGCAGTGAACTCGAACAAGTTCATCAACCTTTAGCGCGGCTGTATCATCCTCGCTGTTTAAATATAGAAACAACACAAGAAACGCTATAAAAACTAGACTAATAATGCTACGTACTAAGTTTTTATGCACCCGTTTCCACACTACTCGCTCCTGACATTCGAGATGATTCAAATTCAAGCAATGCACGCTCAATCATCATGAGACTTTCATCCAAACCTAGTTTTTCAGTTTTAGAAACAAAACTAAATTCAACACCATAATTAAAACGGCTATGATGTTTTTCTTTATAACGAACATGCCCCTTTAAAATAGGAATCATGACACTATGGTCCTCTTGAGTTAACTCAAGCGATAAACAAACATCATCCCCTATCTGATAAACTTCATCTGTCTGTATCCCCATACCATAATGACTAAAGTCAAATGGCACAACTGGCACCCACTCCTTTTTAAAAATAGAGCGTTTAATACAAACTTTCGAGTCAAGCCTCAACCAATTATGTCGATCTGATCGTCGACGCTCATCCTTCATCGTTCTTTCTCTTTCTTATATTTAAAATAATTTAATAAGGTATATTTATACTACACCGACTACTCGTTAGTCAGCTGTATCCGATACGTCACTCGTCGCCCTTCAACTTTACCACCCACTGCATAGCTATTTACAACAGGGGCATCCACGGCTAAATTCCCCATACTAGAAACTGAAACCTGAGTCACATCAGTTTCTAAATAAACAGTTTTTTCATCTTTTGATATCACATCAAAAAATTTATAGCCTTTTTCCTTCGTGATTTCAGCACATCGATTTAAAGTAAATTGATGAATTTGCTCCCAAGATGTTCGCGCGCCTTCTGTATATTCGACGTAATATACATTTTTGTCTATTTGCAGATCACGAAAGCCTGAAACGCCATCTTCCGCCGCATGATACTTTACAGCACAAGCACTTAAAAAGACCGCTAGAAACAAGAAAGATATAATGTGGATGGTTGTTCGCATAAAATATGGGTCACTTTTTATCATATTCATTCATAAATTTTGAATAATTTTTTATCAGTATACAAGAACTATTGATTGAGCCCAAATAACAAATCGCTCATGAATTGCATTTAGTTTAATAAAATTCACCATCACCTGGCTTTCGGGTTTTAAATCTTTTGTGCAACCAGAGGTATTGACTCGGATGCCGACGAATTGCAGCTTCAAGTGAAGCATTCCAGTCAACTGCATCCTGCTCTTCGTTTTCACCAAACCCTTCAAATATCGGTGAAAACGAAATTTCATATTGTCCGTTAGGATGTCGATACTGACTCACCTGAATAACCGAAGCACCCGACTCGCGCGCAATCCAACTCGGCGCAGTAATACAACCCGTATTGACACCAAAAAATGGTACAAACACCTCACACTTCCGACCAAAGTCTTGGTCTGGTGCATACCAGACCTCTCCGCCACCTTTCATAAACTGAATCATATCTTTCAACTGACGTTTATCGAAACTCTGAATATTGGTATAGCGCTGCCTCCCCTGCTCAATCATTCGATCGACAACCGGGTTATTATTTGGACGAAACATATAGCCTGGTTTTTTTAATTGTGAGGCCACAAAAGGCAATGCAATATCAAAAATACTGAAATGCCCTCCAAGCAGTAATATCCCTTTATTACGTTTTTGAGCCTCCTCTACGTGCTCCTTTCCATTAACAATGAGGTTATCAATGTAAGGCTGAGTATCATTCCACCAAACATGCACCGTTTCCATAAACCCTTTGGAGCAGTCGACAAAGGTATCTTCAACCAACTTGGTTTTTTCGGCGTCATTTAATTCTGGGAAGCAACCATCAATATTTTGCCGACATACTTTCACACGACCTTTTAATTTACGATGTAATAATCGCCCAAGTTTTTCGCCCCATACTTGTTTCACAGACATTGGTAGCTTTGAAAGGCAATACAGCAAAAATACAACTATCCAAGTTGGAATTAATGCAGGATGTAAAATAGAACGATGGCGTTTATTAGCCATAAAACGACTTCCTAAAAGAGTTAAGGCGTGATCATAGTTTGATTCACAGTCCATTTTCAATTATTAATACCATTTAAAATACTAAATACAGCTATAAAAGTGATATTTATGCCTACGCACAACCCTAGATTTTTTGAACAACTGCTATCCACTTCGATAAGTCGACACCATTACACGTCGACAGCTGAGTGGTACAAGCATTTCTTGGATACCACCAATCAACTTACCTCAACACTTGAGCAAGCTGCTCTAGGAGGGCGCTTTAGCACCAATATGAGCTACGCCTTCTCTGCTGGGTACCAATCAGCTATCCAGTCATTATTCAAGCCTAACACCCGTTCACTTTCTTCGGTATGCATTACAGAGAAGGAAGGCAATCACCCTAGAAATATTAAAAGCACACTCACCAAACATCAACAGAGTTGGCAGCTAAATGGCTCAAAATCATTTATTACTGGCGCAAATGATGCCAAACGCCTTTATATCGCCGTGACAGATAAACCAGACTCCGAAAAACATACCAATGAACACCTTGAAAAAGAAACAACTGAGCGTACTGTCAGTGTAAGGCCCAAGATAAAAATGCTTTCGGTCCTTGCAGATCAACTAGGTATCAATATAGCACCAATGCCCCCTTTACCTTTTGTACCTGACATTAGTCATGGCATAGCCACTTTTGAACACGTTAATATTCAAGCGACACAAATTCTAGAAGGGGATGGCTATTCTCAGTACATAAAACCTTTTCGCACACATGAAGATATCCATGTACTAGCGGCCATTATCGGGTTTCGAATTGGTGAAGCGATGGATTCAAAATGGGCACAAAGCAGTGTTGAAGCACATCTAATGTTACTTTCAAGCTTGCTTTCACTCAGCACAGATAACTTTTCTGTCCCAACAACACATATCATTTTTTCTGGATGCCGCGCTCAATTTAGTGCATTAATACAACAAACAGATGATGAATTTAAGCAGAATAACGCTGAAGGGTTTAGCCATTGGAAAAGAGATAAAGCCTTGCTAGACATTGCTAACAAGGCTCATATATTACGTACTGATCGTGCCTGGGATTATATTCTAAAAAGCCATCCCAGTGATTAAAAAGTGTGTATAAATTGATGCGATATACCCTAATGCAATCGCCCATGTCCATTTAAGGTGACTAAAAAAGGTATACACTCCACGCGCCTGCCCCATTAGAGCAACACCTGCGGCAGAACCGACTGACAACAATGATCCACCTACACCGGCCGTCAAGGTGACCAATAACCACTGATCCAAACTCATTTCAGGGCTCATCGTTAACACGGCAAACATAACAGGAATATTGTCAACAATGGCAGACAGAATACCCACAATAATATTTGCCCAACTTGCACCTAGCTGATCGTACATAAGGTGAGACGTCAAATTCAAATAACCTAAAGCGCCTAAACCACCTACACAAAGCACAACTCCATAGAAAAACATTAGCGTGTCCCACTCGGCTCGTTGTAACTGCTGAAATATATCAAAACCAGGCTCTTCATCGCCTTCTTTTGGCATGCTTGAATGCGTCGCGCCGGCTTCAAAGGCAGTAATTTCTTTTTGTCCGCGGATTTTTAAAAAGTAACCATACACTTTTAAAACACCCAGCCCCGTCATCATACCTACCATTGACGGCAAATGAAGCACGACATGGAAAAGCACGGCCATACTGATTGTCATCAAGAATAAAAAAATAATGACAATTCCACCGGTCTTAATCTCTACAGCTTCTCCTGCTTCATCAGGCGCTCCCTTTGGCAAGAAAAAAGACATTATAATCGCTGGCACTAACCAGTTAACGACCGAAGGTATAAATAACGCGAAGAATTCTGTGAATTCCACTAAACCTTTCTGCCATACCATTAGGGTTGTGATATCACCAAACGGGCTAAATGCGCCGCCAGCATTCGCAGCCACAACGATGTTAATGCAACCTATACCAACAAAAGTGGCATTATCTTTTGCAACCGCCATGACCACTGCCGCCATCACTAGGGCTGTAGTCAAATTGTCAGCAATTGGAGAGATAAAGAACGCCAATAAACCAGTAATCCAAAAAATAGCTTTTAGCGAGAAGCCTTTTGAAACCAATACTCCGCGTAAAGCTGCGAATACATTACGTTCTTCTAAGGTATTTACATACGTCATCGCGGCTAATAAAAATAAGAGCAGTTCAGCATATTCCAAAATATTATGCTGAATCATATCGTGAGCTGTTGTGGTATCTCCTTGCCCATTATAAGACAAAGCAACTAATATCCAGACCAAACCTGCAGCGATCATCACAGGTTTAGACTTTCGTAAATGTAGAAACTCTTCACCAATCACGAGCACGTAAGCAAAGGCAAAGATGATTACTGCCGCAATCCCCATTCCCGTGCTGGTAAAATCCATAATAGGCGCTCCGCCCCCACTACTAGCCCAAGCATTCATACCTAAGCATGAAAACACAAATCCAAATAAAACCGTCAATAATCTATTCATTCCGATACCTTAAAATACACAAATTAAACATTGCTTTGCTGTATAGATTAGCAGAAAAGAAAAATAAGTAATAAAAATAAGCACTAAAAAGCACTTATTAATGTATTAGTAGAGCATTATCCCCTAATTTGATCTTTATAATTAATTAATATCTATATCAATAAAATCTGTATGGGACACAACGTCATCGTCATATACTACTTTGATTGTTGTACTCCCCACAGCCGTAATAGTAACCACACCCACATCACTCACCGTGGCACTTGTGCCGCTATCAATACTCCAAGTTGTATTATCATCATCAGTCACATCTAAGTCTGTTGAATTATCACTATATTGAATCCTTGCAACAAGTTCGATAGGGGCATCGCCTACCTCTCCTGACTCTGCGTCTCTACCACTATTAATTTCAATACCTGTAATCGTTACAGGTGCTTCAATGGTCACCGCAACAGTATCAGAATTATCGCCACAAGACGCAGTGATATTCGCATCACCAACTATTAGAGCTGTTGCCAAGCCCTCTACATTATCTTCATTCGAAACACTCAAATTCGCGATATTATCTGACGTCCAAGAAACCGTGGCGGTAATATCTTGGTCATCCACTAAATCACTATAGCCGCCCACGGCTACGAACTGCTGGGTCTTTCCCGTATTAATAGTAACGTTATCAGGCGTTACTGTAATTGATTCCAAAGTATCTGTGACAGCTAAGGGCCAATTATTACTGCCTACGCCATTTTCATGCTCTGCTGAGATAACTGCAGCACCTACAGTTAAAGCAGTCACCACACCTTCACTTCCTTCATCATTATCAATGTCAACCACCCCATCCGCAGAGGACCTCCAAGTTATATTCGGCGTTACATCGCTTTCCCTACCGTCTTCGAAAGTACCTATTGCCGTAAACTTCTGACCTGAAGTACAAACACCAATACTCACCAATTCACCTTCAAGACTTACCATGATACTAGTCAACGCTGCCGACGAAGCAGATAAATTTTTACTCCCAAATAAATCTGCTAATTCAGCCCTAATTTCTACCGTACCATCCGCTATACCCGTGGCTCTGCCAGACGAATTAATACTCATTATATTGGGATCTGAACTTATCCACCTAACTTGATCGCTTATATCTATAGCAGCAGAGGCGCCTGAATTTATTTCAGCCATTGCAATAAAATTTTCATCTGCACCTACTTCAATAATACTTGGCAAATTAATAGTATTTGGTGAACTTATAGTGATTGACGTAATTTTCAAATCATTCACCTTTACGGCTTCTCTAAATTCATCATCACCATCGCTGCCGCCACAAGCAGCTAAATTTAAAATAGACACCAGTAATACAAATAACATGGCACTACGTGCCTTCAACCTTTTTGTAAATGTCTCGATATGTTCCAACATTTTTATTCCTTTTAAATATTTTGAGATCGCTGACAGCGGTTTAAAATTGAAAACGCAAACCAAGGCTAGCCCCATCTAATTGAATGCCATCTTGCGAGTAATATCGAATAGCCTGCAAATTCATAAATAGTTTATCTGAACCTCCTAAACGAAACTCGACTCCGCCACCATAACTAAAGTCATAAAAAGTGGCGCTACCAGGTTTCCCTGAACCACTCCGGTCCATATCTAGCTCGGTAATTCCATAGCCCAGTAACAAGTATATTTTTCCACCTTCCGATTCCGGTGATTCAAAACGAGCTGCCAAGCCCAGCATATAATTTAAGCTCAAATCGATATCGAGGTCTTCAACCTTAGTTCCTGTCATACCATAGAGCTCAATACCTACACCCTTTTCAATATAGGCACCAAATCGCCCACTCAACGCTACTGGGTTAAATTCGGCACGTGCATCGCCTTCTTCAACCTCACTAAAAATATAGTTCGCATCAATACCCGCATATAAATCCAGGGCGTAGCTCGACATACATTGGCCCATTAATAAAGCCGCCAACAAACCTTTCTTTATCATATTTGCTCCACATTATCGTCGGACTCAATCGTCCGAACAGTGCATTCCATTGAATATAAAAATTGTTGAAAATTCTACCGTAACAAACAGCGTTCGTCGCGAAAAAGTTTTAACTATTTAAGTCGTTATAAAAGAGGTCATTTAGATTTTTTATACTATATTAATGAAGTTATGGGAATAAAACCTTAAACAATCGTAACGGGGTCAGGCTAAATAATGAACACTTTCAGACGATCAACCGAACTTATATATTTTATAAGCGATTATAAAGTTGATGTGATAACACCTAAAGCAGCACCACTAAATTTAAGAAATTAATTTACTAAAACGTCCGTGATCGCAGGAACCGACTATGAATTTTTTTAAAAACATGAAATTAAAATGGAAGTTAACCTCAGGTTTTTCACTCCCGCTTTTTTTACTTATCATCATTGCCACCACAGTAGAGCTTAACCTTGAAAAACTCTTAGAGCTCAATGCTTGGGTCAACCATACTCATGAAGTCATCGAGATCGGGGATGAAATCAACGGCTCGCTTATTGACATGGAAACAGGCTTACGCGGTTATTTAATTACTGGCGATAAAGATTTTTTAGAACCGTACAATTCAGGTAAAGTGCATTTCCAAAAACGCATTGATGCTGGCAAAAAGAAGGTTTCAGACAACCCCGATGCTGTCGGAAAGCTCGAAAAAGTTGAGCAACTCAAACAAGAATGGCTAAACAATCATGTCAGCGTGGCCATGAACATTCGACAAGAAGTAAATGACGGAAAGACGCCTGCCACAGAAATCGCTGCTTTCATTCAAAAAGCGATAGGCAAAAAGTATATGGATGATATGCGTCGTCGCATTCACGATTTCATTGAGGCCGAACGAGTTTTGATCGGCTCCAGAAGCATAGCTCAACAGGAAACCGCTGACTTTACGACAAATTTTACCATCTTCGGCACCATCATCGCGCTCCTTTTAGGTGTCACTGCTGCGATATTAATCGTTAGAAATATGGGACAACTCATTGGTGGCGAACCAAACTATGCTATTGACGTTGCGAGTCGAATCGCCGACGGTGACTTAGAGGTTGAAGTTGAGATTAATCCATCCGACACAAATAGCCTACTCTATACGATGAAAGTAATGCGAGAAAATCTACTAAATCGCGCTAAAACAGACAAAGTTTTAGCGGATGAAAATTCAGGAATTAAACTAGCACTCGATGTATGTGCAACCAACGTTATGATGGCCGACCCTGAATTCAATATTATTTATATGAATGACGCCGTACAAAACATGATGCGCATTGCTGAAAGCGATTTAAAATTAGTATTACCTAATTTCAATGCGAACAACCTTATGGGAGCCAACATCGATGTTTTCCATAAAAACCCTGCTCACCAACGAAGCATGCTTGCAAGCCTCCGCACCACGTACAGCACTGAAATTAAGGTCGGTTCACGCACCTTTGGCCTTATCGCCACCCCAATTTTCAACGAGCAGGATGAACGCTTAGGTACCGTTGTGGAATGGAGTGACCGCACACTTGAAGTCTCTATTGAAAATGAAATGAACGGCCTTATTCAGGCCGCTAACGATGGTGATTTGAGCCAGCGCTTAGAAACAGAGAGCAAAAACGGATTTTTCAAGAGCCTGAGTGAAGGTTTGAATACACTCTTGAATAGCACTGAAGTATTTATTGGTGATGTGGGCCATGTATTTGAGGCGATGTCTAGTGGTGATTTAACCCAATCAATAGTGAGCGAGTACCGCGGAGAGTTTAACCGTATCAAAACGAACGCGAACAACAGCGTTAACAAGCTTTCTGAAGTATTGACCAAGATACAAACTTCTTCTCGTACCGTCGAGACCTCAGCCACTGAAGTTGCTCAAGGCTCAGATGATTTAAGCCGGCGCACAGAGTCTCAGGCAAGCTCATTAGAAGAAACAGCCTCAAGCATGGAAGAAATTACCGCCACGGTTAAACAAACCTCCGAAAACGCGACTCAGTCAAATTCATTGGCTAATGACGCTAAAAAGAAAGCGGAACAAGGAGGTGAAGTAGTCCAAGGTGCCGTGGTTGCTATGTCTGAAATACTTGATTCAAGTAATAAAATTAACGACATTATCGGTGTCATTGATGAAATTGCCTTCCAAACAAACCTACTCGCACTTAACGCTGCCGTTGAGGCCGCAAGAGCGGGAGAACAAGGGCGAGGCTTTGCTGTAGTAGCGGGCGAAGTACGCACCCTGTCTCAGCGTTCAGCCGCTGCTGCGAAAGAAATAAAAGACTTAATTCGTGATAGTGTTAACAAGGTTGAGTCAGGCTCTGCTTTAGTAAACCAGTCGGGTCAAATGCTCACTGAAATTGTTCAGGCTGTTGATAATGTTGCCAATATGATTAATGACGTTAATACCGCAGCAAAAGAACAAAACAGCGGTATTAACCAAATCAACCAAGCCATTACACAAATGGATGAAATGACACAACAAAACGCAGCCTTAGTTGAAGAGTCTTCTGCTGCAAGCCGCGCTATGTCAGAAGAAACTAGGAATATGAACAATATGATCGGCTTCTTTAATATGGGAAGCGGAGGTGGTGCCCCCTCTTACGCCAGTAATCCAGAACCTATTAAAAAGTATCAAACAGCATCCGCGCCTGCACCATCCAACAACAATAAAGGAAATGGTAGCGCAGCATCTTTTGCAAAAAAGGATGAGTGGGAAGATTTTTAGACATTAACTCAGTTAAACCAAAACCCACACACTGATGTGGGTTTTTTTGTCCAGAATTTACAACTAAAAAACAAGGGCCTAAACTTACGGTATAAACAGTGCTTTCCACTATAAGGGAAATACCCATATGCGTGTTTTTTTTGCCCTGCCACTACAAGAACAGCTAAAGTTAGACATTGAGCAATGGCGCACTCAGAACATGCCACCGTCAAGCAACACTGTTCCCTCAGCTAACTTTCATATTACACTGGCATTTACCGGACATATTCGTGAGAGCGATATAGAAGTTTTGTGCGCTAGAACAGACAAAGTAATTAAATCAGGAGAATTTAAAGCTGGTCATTTAAATCTAATCGAAACCGGCTTCTGGGCAAAGCCTGGAATATTATGGATTGGACCCGACACCTGGCCAGACAATTTAACTAAACTCGCCAGTAAGTTACAAAACGTCGGCAGAAATTTTGGCGCAAAAAAGGATAAAAAAACTTACCGCCCTCACCTGACGCTCAGTAAAAAAATTCAAACCCCTAGTCATCCAACAGTAAGACCAAACTTTCATTTAGACTATAATCAAGTTACTTTGTATCATTCAATTTCAATGAAGAGTGGTGTTAGATATACGGAAATAGAAAACTGGCCTTTGACTTAAATGCTATTTATAAACTCTTGGCACCCGCGCGGTCACACCCGTTAATAAATCATAAGATATCGTGCCCGACAAAGCAGCCACCTGATCTACCGACACATATTTCCCCCAAAGCTCAACATTATCACCAATACAAATAGAGTCTAAGTCAGTTACGTCAATGGCAAGCATGTCCATAGAAACACGCCCTGCTAAAGAAGCTATTTGACCAGCGACGACGACCGGTGTCCCGTTTGGTGCGTATCGAGGATAGCCATCACCATAACCACCGGCAACAATTGCAATAGTGGAATCTCGCTCTGCGGTCCAGATAGCGCCATATCCAACAGACTCCCCCTTTGATATTTTGCGAAGCGACATCACCGCCGACTCAAACCTCATGACAGGCTGTAAATCACAGTCCTGCGCACGCTGATTTTCATGAGGCATACCACCGTACAACATAATACCGGGCCTAACCAAATCGCGATGCGCCTGATTATAAAACAACACACCGCCTGAGTTAGAGAGTGATTGAGGAATATGGTTTAATGAATGAGTTTGAATTATATTATCGAAGCATTGAATTTGCTGAGTTACTGCATCTGAATTCGGCCAATCACTTCCTGAAAAATGACTCATACACGCTTTTAACTGCAAACCGGGAAGCTTACTAAGCACCCGTAGCGCCTCAGTCACATCATCAGCTGAAAACCCTAAACGATGCATACCTGTATCGAATTTTAAACAAACATCAATCTTTTCAGAAAAGTGAAACGTTTTCAGCAAATCAAACTGCCAAAAGCTATGTAATACCCAGACAATTGAGTGCTGATTCGATAGCGCTAAACAAGTTTCACTAAACGGCCCCTCAAGCACCCAGATAGTGTTTTCAACACCCTTATTTACAAGTTGCCGCGCTTCCTCTGCTGTCGCCACAGCCAGCGTAGAGTGCGATCCTGCGGCTTGAGCCATTTCAAGCAAACCATGACCATAAGCATCTGCTTTAATGACGACCAGTACCTTAGAGTTTGGCGCCAACTGTTGTGCGATATTTATATTATGCTGAAAAGCTGATCGATCAATAACCGCCCTAACCGGACGACCTTTAAATTCAGTTGAAGTTTGCATCGTATCACTTCGTCTTATTTCTGACATATTAGCGCTAAACCTTAAAAGTCATCATCGTAAGAACCCGGTGCTAAATCAACAAACTTTGTATATTGCCCTTGGAATGCTAGCTTACACTTCCCAATTGGACCGTTTCGTTGCTTACCAATAATAATTTCAGCCATGCCTTTATCCGGACTTTCCTCGTTATAATATTCGTCACGATAAATAAACATAATAACATCCGCATCCTGCTCAATCGCGCCAGATTCTCGTAAGTCCGAGTTCATTGGACGCTTATCTGTTCTTTGCTCCAAACTACGATTTAACTGAGACAGCGCAACAACCGGGCATTTTAACTCCTTCGCCAAGGCTTTTAATGATCGGGATATTTCAGAGATTTCAGCCGTACGGCCATCTTTAAAGCCTGGAATTTGCATCAATTGCAAATAATCGATCATGATCATACCAATATCTTGCTTTAACTCTCTTGTAACCCTTCTTGCTCTTGAGCGCACCTCGGTTGGACTCAAACCTGCGGTATCATCAATATAAAGCGGCTTATCTTTCAGTATGCTCACAGCAGAGGTCAGCCTAGGCCAATCATCTTCCTCTAACTTCCCTGAACGAACACGCGTCTGGTTAATCATCCCTAATGATGAAATCATACGCATTAATAGCGAATCACCCGGCATCTCCATACTAAAAACTAATACAGGTTTGTTGCCTTTTATTAGTACACTTTCAACGAGGTTCATCGCAAAAGCCGTTTTACCCATTGAAGGACGCGCGGCTACGATCACCAAGTCAGAAGTTTGCAAGCCTGATGTCATTTCATCTAGGTCACGAAACCCTGTCGTGACACCCGTAATCGTTTCGGTAGAGTTAAACAATAGATCAATTTTTTCGAGCGTCATGGTCAAAATAGGGTTGATCGATGTCGGCCCGCCATCTTGCCCTGACCGGCTTTCAGCAATTTGAAATACTTGTCGCTCCGCATTATCCAATAATTCTGACGTTGTTCGTCCTGCTGGATTAAATGCACTATCAGAAATTTCACCCGATACCGCAATTAGCCTTCGTAACACCGCTCGCTCATGTACAATATTTGCATAAGCACGCACGTTCGAGGCACTTGGGGTTTTTTCAACCAACTCACCCAAATACGCCATGCCACCGACATTATCTAACTCTTTGGATTGCTCCAGTTCCTCTGCAACCGTTACAACATCTAGTGCAGCCCCCATACTCGCTAAACGGCTTATCACACGATATATGAAGCGATGATCCTGTCGATAAAAGTCTTCCTCTACGACCAGATCACCTACAACATCCCATTTACTGTTATCAAGCATTAAGCCGCCCAGAATGGATTGTTCGGCCTCAATGGAGTGCGGTGGAACTTTAAGACTTTGGGTATCTTGGTCGATGATGGCCAATTAGGGACTCCTATCATAGCGGTAGGTTGGCGTTGCGGTAAGAATTTAATTCGTAAGCCACAAACAAATACGGCCTGAGAATATACAGGATATTCCCAAGCCGTAAAAGTAGCATTCTGAAGTTTCAAGTCATGTTAAAAATAGTATTTAACAACTAAAAACCTAGCGTACTTAATTGCTAAACAACTATTACTCAGCAACAACAGCCAATTTAACAATTGCTGTTACATCACTATGTAACTGTACTGCGATTTCGAAATCACCTACTGTACGCAAAGAACCTTCTGGTAACTTCACTTCAGATTTAGCAACTTCAACGCCCGCAGCAGATATTGCATCAGCGATATCACGTGTACCAATAGAACCAAATAGCTTACCTTCGTCTCCAGCTTTAGAAACGATAGTCACTGCTAATTCATTCAACTTTGTAGCACGTACTTCAGCTTCTGCCATTTTCTCAGCAGCTGCTTTTTCTAGTTCTGCACGACGCGTTTCAAATTGAGCAACGTTTGCATCATTTGCAGGTACAGCCTTACCAAATGGAATAAGGAAGTTACGACCGTAACCTGATTTAACAGCTACCTTATCGCCTAAACTACCTAATTTTCCAACTTTCTCGAGTAGAATAACATTCATCTCGTGATCCTCTGTTCAATTTCTATATAATTTAAGTGCAACCAAGGGTTCCAACTTAACCAAGAATATCTTTTTCAAGCTTATTGTTGCGCTTGAATTCTGCTTCTAAAATTCACCAAACTATCTAGTAATGCAAGCACTACCAGTAATATTAGTACAGTGGGAAACAGAATAAAGACCGAGGCATACAAGCCGAATATCCATTGACCACCCAATTTTCTTTTGCCGACCACACCATGCACTAATGCCAGACCACAGACAATAAAAGGTACTGTGGCAATCATCAACACTAAAGCCGGTTCTATATTTATCGAAGATGCAAGCATTACTGCCAACATAACTCCCATAACAAAACGCGGATTTAGCTTCATTTGATGAAACTCTTGCTGCCAACCACCAGGGTTAAATAACTGAGCTTGCCATGAGCGTGCCAGAAAAACTGACCCAACTGCCATCCCGTAAAAGGATGCGGCAAAACTTGCTATCATTAATGATCGAAAAGCGCCATCAAGAGTAGTTCCATATTCTTCAGGAGCACTTTTAGCCAGCTCTTGAAGCATTACTTCACCCATTTCCATCAGCATATCGATCATTTCGGGCATTATATAAGGTGCTAGTAAGCCTGTTACCAAGCTAATTACACCACCCGTTACCAAAGTGCTTTGCCAAGATACTGTGTACCGCAACACACCCGCCATAGCGAATGTAGAAGTTAATACAATCAGTGCACCAGGATCCTGCAAACCAAACCACCATCCCAGTGCGGGGATGATCGTCCAAACAAATACTACTAAGCCCTGACTTAGGCCTTGTCGCAAGGTTATTAAAGCAATAGTGGCTGCACCAAACCAAAACATCATTGGTAGCATCACACTAATACTTGCTAATAATATCGCCTGCTTAGGGCCTCGCATGACATATTTTACTAATTCAT
>Ga0209825_1000102_pt1 | contig 87404 bp, 69 predicted proteins | sample EN8Hudsemesocosm_FD_184631 | JGI IMG/M metagenome (GOLD analysis project Ga0209825, IMG submission 184631) | Methane-oxidizing microbial communities from mesocosms in the Hudson Canyon - EN8B Hudson Canyon (SPAdes) (version 2) | ecosystem: Environmental > Aquatic > Marine > Cold seeps | place... | reverse complement strand
TCTGACTTAATACCTTTGGCTGCTTGCTTAGCAAATGCTTCTAGTTCTTTCTTATTCATAGTCTGCCTATCCTAAACCCTAGTTGGGTATTAATGATAGGCAGTTACACAGATTTTGTTACAGGGTCATTATCTAGTTTTAATTCTCTAGTTTCAGGACTGTTTTTGATATCTTCTAATGATATTTTTATTATATTCCATTGCGATGCTAACAATGTGAAATTTTTATTGTAACGATCGTTGTGAAGTTGCTCACTCAAGTCATGTTGATAATCTGTTATTTTTGTCGTTATCTTGAGTGCATCTTTATTTGGGTTATAAATGTTCAACGCTAAATAGTTGTATCCTTCCCAATTGTTCGGCATATGTATTAATGTGACCGTTGAGTATTTTGACTTATTGCTCAAGCCAACCTTCAATGAATATAGACCCGTTAACGTTTTTTCAGTACTTAAACTTAAGTTATGTCCTGACCATTGCTTTAACGCTAATTTACTTTCGAAGCTTGCCAGAATAGGGAACTTAGACCGTGCAGCGATGTCAATTTTGATTGTTTGAAATAGTTTATTCTGATCAATAATAATGAGTAAACCAGCAATGATGAAATAGCTGCTCGCTAGAAAAACGCCTTTATCAAAACGTTTTTTCTGATAGATATAAATTGATAAGGCTAAAAATGCACCTAATGCATTTCTATAAATATCATGAAAATCAAGGCTGCGACCAATTTTAGATTGTACAAGCTCAATTAAGGCGCCTAGTGTAAAACAATAAATTAGACTAGAAGCTAGAATGACTGAAGTCGATTTATGTTTTATTAAGCTAATAAGTTTATAGGTAGTTAAGGTGAAGAACAGAATATGACCCGTATTCCAAAGTTCTTTAAAAACAGGTGAAGAATAATAAGATGGGCCACCAATAAAGAACAATATGAATAACGATATTACACCCAAAAACCACGCTATATTTGACATGCCAAGTGTAATGTTTCTTCTCTTGGTATGTATCATTATTATCATTCAATGCGTTAATTCTTTTAAACTTTCAGTCGTTTCTTAGTATACAGCGATTACCAATAAACGCGTGAAATTCATTAGCAAAATAATTACAGATTATTATATTTGGATATAAAAGTTGTTAAATCTCACCTATTTGATGACGGGTTGAATACTAAGTTGACACTAACGATACTGAAAGGTTAATGTCTTGTTAAAATCACGAATCAAGTCGTGAACAACCTTTTTACAACATATGAAAGAGTTACAATAAATGACACTCGTACCAATTCTGCCTCTAAAAACCATCCTATTTTCGATTATCCTATTATTGATAAACAATGTCGTTGCCTCAGAATTACCGGTTGAGGCATTCAGTAGATTACCCAATATTCAATCCCCAGTTATATCTCCAAATGGCAGTAAAATTGCCTATATTCAAAACGTAGAAAGCCCTGATTTGACTTCGTTAATGTATTTTGATTTGAAAAGTGGATCGCTTAAAATATTACTTCAAACTGATAACGTTACCAATAGAATAAAATGGTACAAATGGGTGAATAATGAGACTTTGTTGTTAGCTACTAATTTTACTCGGCATATAAATAGCGAAAAAGTTAACCATACACAGTTGTTAGCCGTTGATTTAGGAGAAGAAACCCCTGTTCAAAGAAGGTTAATCAATTCAAACACAGTATTCAATATGAAGCATCATCCTCAATATGAAGATCAAGTGGTGGATTTTCTACCTGAAGATCCAGAACATATACTTATTGCCTTAGATGCAAAGAATGCTAATTTACCGAGTGTATTCAAACTTAATATAAATACTTCTAAGGCTACCAAAGTTGAAAATAGAAAATTAAAAATAAGGCAATGGATGACCGACCAACAGGGTCTCGTTCGATTAGGTCATTCTCTAAATTATAAAACAGGTATAGTCGAAATATTTGTAAGAAAAAATGAAGATGAAAAGTGGAGAATCTTATTCAAATACAATGGGTTAGAGGAACCGTCAATCACTGCGCTTGGCTTTGACAAAAAACCTAATATTCTTTACTACAATAAATATGAAAACGATAAAAAAGCGCTATTTAAGGTTGACCTTAATACTGAAACCCACGAGCTTGTATTTTCAGATACTGATTACGATGTAGATGGCTCGCTTATTTATTCTAAAAAAACACGTCAAGTCATTGGTATTCACCATATTAGAGGAAATATTTATTGGGATGAAAGTCGTAATAGTCTTCAGGAACGATTAGATGCGGCTAGACCTAAAACTGAAAATTATTTGATTGATTTTAGTGCAGACGAATATGTCTACATTTTCTATACGGAAAATGATTACACGCCCGGCGCTTATTTTCTGGCAAATAGAAGAACGGGTAAAGTAAACCGTTTGATGACTCAGTATCCTGCGCTTATAGAAGCCAATTTACCTGAACATCAGCTTGTTGAATACGCCACGGCAGATGGAACAAAAATAGAAGGTTTTCTTACAAAGCCTAAAAATATGAAAGGGCCAATGGCCACTATACTCTTTCCGCATGGCGGGCCTGGTGCTCGTGAAAGTAACGGTTTTGATTATTGGACTTCTTTTTTTGTAAATCGTGGATATGCAGTGTTTCGGCCTAATTTCAGGGGATCATCTGGCTATGGTTATCAATTCGCACAAAGCCAAATGAAAGGTTGGGGGCTGATAATGCAAGATGATTTAACGGATGCCGCTAAGTGGCTAGTTTCTGAGAAAATCGCCAACCCACAAAAAATTTGTATCGTTGGAGCGAGTTACGGTGGTTATGCAGCAGCTATGGCCGCAGTTAAAACGCCTGATTTATTTAAATGTGCAATAAGTTTTGCTGGAGTAAGCGATCTTCGAAGTATTGTATTTAAGAGTCGTTATTATACTAATAAGAAGTTTGTCGAAAATCAAATCGGCAAAGACATCGACGACTTAGAATCGCGTTCTCCATTTTACCAAGCAAAAAAAATCACCATTCCTATTTTGTTACTTCATGGGGACAATGATTCAGTTGTGAGCGTCAACCAAAGTCGAAAATTCTTCGATAAACTAGATGATTTATACAAATCAGTAGAATATGTTGAGTTTGCTAATGGTGACCACCATCTATCAATACAAAAAAATCGACATGCTGCTTTTAATTCGATGAATAACTTTCTCAAACAACATTTAGGCTCCACTCCTTGATTATCTACTGATTCAATATGCCATTGTCTTGACTCAACACTAAAATTTATCGTTTTATTAATATTGGTTTAAATAAACAGGTAAACAACATATCTCGACACAACTTTAAGTTAATGACTACACTTAAGTAACGTTAGCAGGAAATTACATATAAAACCTGAATAGTATATATTCGGTTTTATATGTAAAAAAATTGGTTACGAACCAGATATTTCAATCTATCTAGCATGCTAGAAATAGCCAAATTAATCTTAGTGGTAAATATAATGATGATTACGATGAATAAAATTTTGAATCCCATAAATAAATGTGGCACTTTTTTTATCATACTTTCATTTTTATGTTTTGGTCTTTCATCGAATGTCTATGCACAAAAGACAATTAAAGTTGCTTTTGGAAATGCGTTAGCCCCTTGGGTTTTTCCTCAAGATAATAATGGCATTATCGTTGATATTATCTCAGAAGCATTAAGGCCATTAGGTTATAAAATAGAATATATTTATGTTCCTTATGCGAGGAGAATTAATTCATATAAATCAGGTATTGTAGATGTTGCTTCTGATATGAATATTAAAACCGTACGATATGAAAAACTCGAAGGACACCTTTCTGATGAAGCATATGTTTACCAAAACTACGCTTTTGCATTAGCAAAAAACAAATTTAATTTTCAGCACCTTAACGAACTTGTCAATTTGAATTTGGTTTCATGGCAAGGAGCTATTGGTCACTTAGGTAACGAATATGCCGTCATGGCGTCTAAGAATCCTTTTTATCAAGAAATCCATGACCAAGAAGCACAAATAAAAATGCTGTTTGCAGAAAGGGCTGAAGTTATTCAATTGGATTTACAAATATTTAAATATTATCGCGCGAATGTAGCTAAAAATACCATGATAGATACTGACAAATCTGTTCAAAGATTTCCTCTATTTGGTAGGAGTCCGAATGTGTTTTTATTTAAAGATAAAACGATTAGAGATGAATTTAATAAACGTTTAGCAATAATGAAAGAAAATGGTGAATATAAGACAATATTTGATCGATATACTTGTAAAGGCGAAGATCAGAGCTGTAATTAAGTGATGCTTACTTTGCGGAATAAACATTAAAAATACAGATTGTCATATAATTTATAAAGAATTATTGTATTTTATGTTTAAGACATGTTTTTTACACCTCCTCCCTGATTTTGACATTTTAAAGCATGTTATTATCGATGATAAATAAGATTGAAACTGAATCTTTTGTTATGTATTTATGAGTAAATTAACAAATAACAAACTTAGTACTCAACCCTTTTTATAAGTCTTAAAATATCGTAATTGCAAATTGTTTTAATTAAAGCGACTGATACAAAAAGGGCTAATATCAATTTCTGTTTTTTGCTTACAGATCAATTGGCCAATTATTTTTCCTGTAATAGCACCTTGTGTTAACCCTAAATGCTGATGCCCTAAGGAAAAATATATATTTTCGTGCTTTGGGGCTTGACCAATAACAGGAAGTGAATCTGGCATTGAAGGCCTATGTCCCATCCACTTCTGTGAATGTTTTGCATTCTCAGGATCATATTCAGGTAATTTGGTAAGTACATGTTGAGCGTTTTTGAATAACATATCAGCACGTTTCATGTTGGGGCCTTTATTTAATCCAGCATATTCAACGGTTCCAGCTAAACGTAAACCGTGTGCCATTGGAGTAATAATGAACTTTCGTTCAGCAGATGCCACTGGCCGTGATAATTGACTTTCTGTCTTACAAGGAGGTAAATCTAAGCTATATCCACGCTCTGCTTCTATAGGTAATTTATAGCCTAAAGGTTCTATAAGCTTCTTTGACCATGCTCCAGTCGCAATCACTACTTGGTCAAACTGCAATGTGTTTTTTGTGGTTGTGAGGCTCGTACCTATTTTACTATGACTGATGTGAAGTACTTCATCCTGATGAAACAAGCACCCTTTTTGAAAAGCAAGTGCTGCTAGTTTTGTACAAATTTCTAGAGGATTAATGCTATGCCCTACATCGGTAAAATATATTGAAGCACAAATAGTTTTACTCAAATTGGGCTCAAGTAACAAAGTTTGCTGGCGGTCAAGCAAGATAACTTTTACGCCTGCATTTTTATAGCGCATGTATTGACGTTCAATGGTTTTATTTGAGCTGTTTTCAAAGACAAGTAAACTCCCTTTTAGGGTGAGTAAATTTTCAGCTTTTACCTCTTTTAACAATGGTTTGTAATAATTTATCGCATTTTTATTAAGGGCCGTTAATGCACTGCTATTTTTAGCTCGCTTGCTCGCCACCATATTTATTATAAATTGACCAAACCAAGGCAGCGCTTTTGGAAAATAAGATGCAGATAAAGATACGGGCCCTAAAGGGTCAAGTAGTAATTTAGGAAACTGCCACAGTAAATTTGGTTCGGCTAAAGGAAATACTTGCTCTGTAGCAAAGTGCCCAGCGTTTGCTTTTGAACAGCCTTCACCAATACCTGCTTTATCAATAAGAGTTACCTGAAAGCCAAGTGATTGCAATTCAAGTGCGCAGTTAATACCGATAATTCCAGCGCCGATCACTGCAATATTTCTTTCTGAGTTATCAATTTTTATGTTGGTCATTTCAATCTACTTAATAATAATTGTTAGGTTTTTAATTATGAAAATAAAAACTTGCGCAGTCAGATATATTGTATACAATATCCTTTATCGAATCCACTGATACTATTTATGAGTAAAAAGTATCGTTAGTTAAAAGCAAAGTAATTTGTAAAGTAGTGAGAAATAATGATGAAAGATATTAATTGGCAAGGCGTATATCCGGCAGTAACAACACAATATTTTGACGATATGTCGATTAACTTTGAAGCCACTCAGAACATGGTTGATAGTCTAATTAAAGAAGGTGTTCATGGCATCATTGCTTTAGGTACGGTTGGAGAAAATTGTTCACATACACAAACTGAAAAACGTGCAATTCTCGAAGCCGTCAAAGAAGTAGTTGCTGGTCGAGTACCTGTTCTTTCTGGTGTAGCTGAAACAACAACTAAGTTTGCAATTGAATATTGTCAAATGTGTGAAGAAGTCGGTATCGACGGGCTTATGGTACTTCCAGGTATGGTTTATCGTTCAAGTGAACGTGAAGCTATTCATCATTACCAGCAAATTGCCCGTAATTGTGGTTTACCCATCATGATTTATAACAACCCTGTTACTTATGGTGTTGATGTATCGATTGAAGGTATGGCTATATTAGCTAATGAACCAACGATTGTTTCTGTGAAAGAAGCGACAGAAGATACGCGTCGCATTTCTGAATTATATGCTGAGTTTGATGATCGTTTCATCGTATTTGGTGGTGTTGATGATATTGCATTAGAAAGCTTAATGTTGGGTTGTACTGGCTGGATTTCAGGATTAACGAATGTTTTTCCACAAGAGTCAGTTGCTATATATAAGTTAGCACAACAAGGGCGTTATAAAGAAGCATTGGAAGTTTGGCGCTGGTTTTTGCCATTATTACGCTTAGATACGATCCCAACACTTGTTCAATGTATTAAGTTTTGTGAACAATTAGCAGGCCGTGGCAGTGAAGTTGTTCGTGCTCCTCGTTTACCGCTTGCGGGTGCAGAGCGTGCAAGAGTTGAGAAACTATATAACGATGCTTTATCAACACGACTTGACTTATCGAAGTTTAATTTAGATTAACCGTCTTTAAATTGTTAAAGCTGAAGCCAGCTTACAAGCCCTATACTTGTATGTTGGCTTTAGCTTTACTTTTATTATTGAATCGGAAAAAGGCAAAAAATGATCAAAGGCACATTTTTTTGTATCGACGCGCACACCTGTGGCAATCCTGTCCGGCTAGTTACTAGTGGTCACCCTGATTTAAAAGGGTCAACCATGAGCGAGAAGCGACAAGATTTTTTACAAAACCATGACTGGATACGACAAGGTTTAATGTTTGAACCTCGTGGACATGACATGATGTCGGGTTCATTTCTTTATCCACCTTGCAGTGAAAATGCTGATGCCAGTATCTTATTCATAGAAACATCTGGTTGTTTACCTATGTGTGGTCACGCAACTATTGGTACCGTTACAGCGGCTATTGAAAATGGTTTAATTACGCCTAAACAAAAAGGCAAACTGATTTTAGATGTACCAGCAGGGAAAATTGAAGTTGAATATACGCAAGAGAACGCTAAAACAGGTAATAATGTTAGCGCGGTAAAGCTTTATAACGTTGCTGCTTATTTAGCGCATCAAAATATTGAACTGACTATTGAAGGTTTAGGGCGCTTAATTGTCGATGTGTCTTATGGTGGCAATTATTATGTCATTGTAGAACCCCAAGAGAATTTCCCAGGCATTGAACAGTGGAGTTCACATGAAATTCTTCATTGGAGTCCTATTGTTCGAACGGCTGCTAGAGAAGCCTTGATTTGTGTGCATCCAGAAGACGCTAGTGTTAATGGCGTAACGCATGTGCTCTGGACCGGTAAGCCTAAGAATGATGATTCAGATAGCGCTAATGCAGTGTTTTATGGTGAAAGAGCGATTGATCGTTCACCATGTGGAACAGGCACCAGCGCACGTATGGCTCAACTCTTTGCTAAAGGCAAGCTTAACTTAGGCGATACATTCATTCATGAAAGTTATATTGGCAGTCAATTTATTGGCAAAATTGAACAAGTTGTTACGCTTAATTGTGATGCCGAAAACCCTGCAGGAATCAATGGAAAAATCACCGCGATAAAACCAAGTATTGAAGGTTGGGCAAAAGTCTTTGGCAAAAACTGTATCACTATTGATGATGACGACCCTTATGCACTTGGTTTCGCTGTCACCTAATTTTATTGCTATAAATTGAAAAAAAAATTAATGAGGAAAAAACAATGAATATCACCGGAAAAAATTTAATTGCAGGCGAATGGTCTGGCGATAACAATAACGGTTTTTCAGCAATGAATGCTATCACTAATCAAGCAATGGTAGAAAAGTTTGCAGATGCTACAGAGCAAGAAATTGACCAAGCCATTAATAAAGCAAATCAAGCATTCATTTCTTACAGCCAGTTAAGTGGAGAAAAAAGAGCTGTTTTCCTACGAACAATTGGCGAAAAAATTCTTGCATTAGGCGATGACTTAGTCGATATGGCATGTGCAGAAACAGGTTTACCTGCGATGCGCATTCAAGGTGAACGTGGCCGTACCATTGGTCAACTTGGCTTATTTGCAGACTTACTTGAAAATGGTGAATATCAGCCCGTTGTTGATCTAGCCGATGCAAATCGCACACCTTTAGCAAAACCTGAAACACGGTTAGGTTATTTACCTTTAGGTGCTGTAGCAGTATTTGCAGCCAGCAACTTTCCTCTAGCCTTTTCAACAGCTGGTGGCGACACTGCTTCAGCATTAGCGGCAGGTTGTCCGGTCGTTATGAAAGCTCATGCGGCGCACCCAGGCACAGCTGAACTTGTAGCACGAGCTATCAGTGAAGCAATTAAAATATGTGGAATAGATGTTGGTGTGTTTTCACTCATCCAAGGTAAAAACTACAATATTTCAAGCCAAATAGTCACACATCGATTGATCAAGGCTGTTGGCTTTACAGGTTCTGAACGTGTAGGAATGATCTTACAACGCCAAATCAATGAACGTGTTGAGCCTATTCCATTTTACGGTGAATTAGGCAGTGTGAATCCGCAATTTATTTTAGAGAATAAGTTAGCTGAAGACGCAAAAGAATTAGCGCAAGGTTTAGTCGGATCATTAATGATGGCACAAGGACAATTTTGTACGAGTCCTGGAATTTGGGCTTATGTGACTAATGAAAATTCAGTAACATTTGAAAATTCTGCATGCCAAGCTATTAGTGAAGCCAATGCCGGTGTGATGTTAACACCGGGAATTGCTACTTCTTACAATAATGCTGTTAAGCAATGGCAAAGTATTGCGGGTGTGGAATGTATAGCACAAGGTAAAAAACCAAGTTCAGAACAAGCACATTTTTGTTCTGCGGCATTATTTGCTACTGACTTAGCGACCTTTAAAAGCAACGAAATATTACATGAAGAAGTATTTGGTTCATCCGCTCTTATTGTTCGTTGTAAAAATCAAGCTGAATTGATGGAATTTATTTCATTATTGAAAGGTAATTTAACCGCCAGTATCCATGCGAGCAATAAAGATTTACTTATAGCGCAACAAGTCGCTCTAGCTTCCGCTCATAAAGTAGGGCGCCTAATTTACAATCAAATGCCTACCGGTGTAGAAGTATGTGCATCAATGAATCATGGTGGTCCTTTTCCAGCGTCAACTCAAATAAGAACCACTTCAGTAGGTAGTGAAGCAATTAAACGCTTCCAACGCCCAATCTGTTATCAAAACATGCCTAATGAATTATTACCTGAGTTATTGAAATTGTAGGCTTTTATATTTTTAAGCTTCATTGATAATAAGAATAAGCGGCTAATATTTATTAGCCGCTTTTTTTTAGCTGATAAACCCTTATAATGTTGGCACACTTTCAAGAGAAGTCTTTTATGAGCATAGTTTACAAAACCAGAACGCAATTAGTTGTTGAAACCCTTAGAGAGAAAATTCTCAGTGGTGAAATCAAAGCAGGACAACCTTTACGACAAGCAGCATTAGCTGAAGAGTTAAATGTTAGCAGAATTCCTGTTCGTGAAGCATTATTGCAATTGGAAGCCGAAGGTTTAGTTACTTTTGAACCTCATAAAGGTGCTACAGCTACAGAGCTTAATGCAAGCCAAGTAGATGAGCTTTTTGAACTACGAGCAATGTTGGAAGGTGATTTATTAGCATCCTCAATCCCTAATCTCAGCAGTGAAAAGTTAGCAGAAGCAACAGATATTTTAGCTAAATTAAACAAAGCGCTCGGCAAAGAAAATGCAGCTAATACGTGGAGTGAATTAAACTCTAGTTATCATAATTGTTTATATTCAGGGGCAAATCGTCCACAAACTCAAGACTTAGTGAATACCTTAAATAAAAACGCTGACCGTTATATTCGTATGCATTTATTATGGGCCGGTGGAATTTCTAAAGCAGAATCGGAACACAATGAATTACTTGATTTATGTAAAGCGCGTAATGTTGAAAAGTCTGTTGCTGTATTGAAACAGCATATTTTGGGTTCTCGTGATGAAATAAAAGCATTTCTTAGTGAGCGTGAGCTAGCTGAAGGATAATTCTTATCTGGTTAAACAATTCAATTAGGTTTATCGATAGTACTTTTTATAAAATGATCGCATAAACCTTATTCCTCTAATATCCCCTTGTTTTACTTTATCTTATTTAGTTATATTTAGTTTTCTTCGAAAATCATTATTACTCTCGTTCAATTAAAGCAGATTTATAAGATGATAATGTGTTTTAAAAAAAATACTTGGTAAGTTTATCGTTACAATGTCAGAATATTAAGCAAAGCTAAATTATTTTAAATACTAAGCACTTACCTGTTTTATAAAAGGACTGAAAATGAGTTTATTGATCACTGGCGGTACAGGATATATTGGAAGTCATACAGTTGTTGAGTTACTACAACTTGATAAAGACATTGTTATTGTTGATAACTTGTCAAATTCATCGACCCTAGTTCTTGACCGCGTTAAAGCGATCACAGGTAAAACGGTTACATTTATTAAAGCGGATATTTGCGATGAAGCTGCCCTTGATGCTGTTTTTCAAGCGCATGACATTGAAGCAGTTGTTCATTTTGCTGGCTTAAAAGCGGTTGGAGAGTCAAACGATATTCCATTGAGTTATTATCAGAATAATGTTTCAGGCTCTGTAACGCTATTTCAAGTAATGGCGAAACATGGTGTTAAAAACTTAGTTTTCAGTTCATCAGCAACGGTATATGGGGAAAATAATCCTTCACCGTTAGATGAAACCATGCCGACATCTGCCACCAACCCATATGGTCAAACAAAATTAATGGTTGAACATATTCTTTTCGACCTCGCTAAAAGTGACAGCGAATGGTCAATTGCTTGTCTACGTTACTTTAACCCAATTGGCGCGCACGAGTCAGGAACTATTGGAGAAAACCCGAATGGCATTCCTAACAATTTATTACCTTACGTTGCGCAAGTTGCAGTAGGACGTTTACCACAGCTGCAGGTTTTTGGTGATGACTATGATACGCCAGATGGCACAGGTGTTCGTGATTACATTCATGTAGTTGATTTAGCGATTGGTCATGTTAAAGCGCTAGAAAGCTTATCGAAAATACAAGGTTGTAAAGCGATTAATATTGGAACGGGTAATGGCACTTCAGTATTAGAAATAGTGAATACTTTTAAAGAAATTAGCGGCCAAGAGATTAATTATAAAGTTGTACCGCGCAGAGCAGGTGATATTGGCACTGTTTACGCTGATGCATCAATAGCAAATAGTTTATTAGGTTGGCAAGCAACACGTAATTTAAATACGATGATCACGGATACTTGGCGTTGGCAGTCACAAAATCCGAATGGATTTGAGTAATTTAACTTATTCAATTAGCTGTGCTTTAAGCATTGCACATCACACTAAAAATCACTAAAGTAGCGGCCTTCATTGCCGCTATTTTTTTATGTTCGAATTAATACTATGCACGCAGTAAATAAACTTCATCATTATCGTATGAGTCTTAGCACAACGACTTACAAGTCTCGTGGGCAACGTGTTATTCGTTGTGACTTATGTCGCCTAGCAAAACCTCATTGTATTTGTTCGTACTCACCAAAATCTACCAGTAATGCTGGATTTTTATTACTGATGTATGACACAGAAGTATTAAAACCGAGTAATACAGGTAAATTAATTGCTGATGTGGTGCCCGATACTTTTGCATTTCTTTGGTCTCGTACCAAAGAAAACAAAGAAATGTTAGCCATTTTAAACGACGAACAATGGCAGCCTTATATCGTTTTCCCTCAACAATATGCTCAACCAGAGCGGGAAGTCTTTTGTAATGAAATGACCGTTCCTTCAAGTAAACGTCCATTATTTATAATGCTGGATGGTTGCTGGCGTGAAGCGAAAAAAATGTTTCGTAAAAGCCCTTACTTAAATAAGTTTCCTATCGCGGCTTTTGATCCACATTTACTTGACGAAGCGGCTAATACATCTCGTTATCAAATAAGAGTTGCTGAAGAAAATTATCAGTTTGCTACTGCAGAAGTTGCAGCAAGAATGTTAGCTATGGCAGAAGAGCCGGTAAATGCTCAATTATTGGATCAATGGTTTGATATGTTCAGTTATCAGTATCAAAAAAGTGTTTGTCAGAAGAACCGTGGTAATCCACAAGCATTAGAAGACTACCTTGCTTATACTGAAAGACATAGCATTGACTTAAAAGGTAGCGAGTAATTATTCTTAGTGCTGGCGTTACAGCCAGCCTTTTTGTTGCGCTATTCTGGCAGCATCAATACGATTAGTCGCGTTGAGTTTAGAAATGCATTCCGACAAATAATTCCGAATAGTTCCTTCTGATAGAAATAACAATTGAGCAATATCGTGTGTTGTTTTCCCTTCACTTGCTAATTTCAAAGCTTTACGCTCTTTGTCTGACAATGGGTCGATATCATCAAGTGCAGCAATTGCTAATTCAGGGTCTATTACTTTTTTCCCTTGCATCACCTTTCTAAGAGCTGCTGCCAACTCATCAGACTGAGTATCTTTAAGTAAAAATCCTTTAACGCCAATAGTCAAAGCGCGTTTAATATATCCAGCACGACCAAACGTAGTGATCACCACTGTTTTAATGTTCGGGTGTTTTTTTGCTGTGATTTGAGCTAGCTCTAAGCCACTCATTAAGGGCATTTCAATATCAGTTAATAAAATATCTGCATTAGATTTATCAAGCAGTTTTACTGCTTCAACACCATTTTCAGCTTCACCAACAATTTCAATATCAGCTTCTAAATTAAGTAAGGCTGTTAATGCCCCACGAATCAGAGCTTGATCTTCTGCGATAATAACTTTGATTTTTTCATTTAACGCTTCATTTTTCATTGATGAAAACCTCGTTTGGTAAGCTAATGCTTAATTCAAATCCTTGTTCTGTACTTATGGTGAATTGTCCATTGAGTTCCTTAACGCGCTCTACTATTCCTATTAACCCGTTACTAAACTGAGGTGTTGCATTTTCATCTCGGTAATGCGAGCCGTTGTCGCATATTGTGAGACATAACGAATTTTCAGTTTGTTGAGTTTTGGCGATAACGTTATTACCGTTACTGTGACGAAGAATGTTCGTTATTGCTTCTCTAATTATAAGTAATATCGAACTTTCGGCTTTTGCTGTTAAGTTTTGTAATAACACTTGCTGTGTTACCGTGAAATTACCATCAATTAAACGAGCAAATGCTTTATCAATTTCCGCTTGTGGATCTTTAGCTTTATAACCTGAAACGGCCTGTCTGACTTCACTTAAAGCTTCTCGCGTAATTTTTGCCACGTGTGATATTTCATCTATTGATTTGTCTATTTGTCCTGCTTTAGCTAGCTTCTCGGCAAGTTCTGCTTTTAGTGCGATAGAAGACAGAGTGTGGCCAAGTAAATCATGTAAATCACGTGCAATTCTTTCACGTTCAGCAACCGTTGCTAATTGCTCTATCTGTTGTTGACTGCGCTGTTCTGATAATATTTGTTTGCGGCTGCGTCGCTCAGCTAAACCAAAAAAAAAGTTTGGAATGCTACAAAAGAGTGCAGGGGTGATGAAAAAGAAATTGACAAGATCAAAAACTATCGCAGTAATAAAAATGAGGCCTATCGTTATTATCAAACCAATTATGCTTTTTGGCACTGAGTAGTAATAACCAATAAAATAACTGGCAAAAGCAAATAAGGTAAACGTCCCTGGGGTAAAATATGTGCCAATACAACTTAGCATCAGAATTATAGCAATAGGGCGTACAGCCGTTCGTTCATCATGACTTTGACCAGTAATATAAAAATAAATAAAACAGCTATAAACAATCAGTGAGCCAGATATTTGTATTACATCAAAATGTTGCCAGTTGGCAAGTAGAGGGAAAAAATAAAATAGCGAAAAAAACAGTGGAAGCCATGTCCACAATACAATTTGGTTGTCGGTTAAGCTCGGTGCTACGAAAGTGCTATTGTTAATATTCATATCAATGTCCAAAACTACGTGCGGTAATAGTTAACTAAAACGCGCTATTTATACCATATTTAATGAGGTGCTGCTGAATTTAAAATTATTTATAATTTATTAATATCAGCAGCTTAAAGTTTTAATAGAGAGTTAAGAATTTTTCTGAAGTAGATTTATTGCCCAACCATAATTAGGAGATATCTCTACTGCTTTTGCCCAATCGGCCAGTGCGGCCTCTTTATTACCTAGTTCCAATTGCGTTAAACCGCGCCATGTATATGCTTCTGCAAATCCCCAATGATACTCAGAATATTTATCGTTATTGTATTGTTCAATGGCATTAGATAACTCTATTAATGCTTGATGTTTACTTCCACCAAACATGGCAGGTGTATTATATTTACTTACGCCTTTAAAAAGTAATACACGTGGATTGTTAGGTGAAATTGTTTGGGCAGTCGTTAATGCGTTTGCTGCTTTAGGGCCTAATTCAATCCCGCTCATCGGTTGATATGCAATACGTAACCCGTAAACCTGTGCTAATAGCGCCCAACTTTCATTGTCTTGGTTGTTGATTTTTATCAGATCAATTAATTGTGTCGTTGCTTTGTTTAGCGCAGATATAGCTTTCTCTTGCTGTTGAACAAAACTGTAATTTAACCCAAGACGATAATTCGCTAAAGCTCGGTCGTAACCGTTGCTACTTTCTTGAAGATTTACTAATTCTGATAAGTTTAATTCCATTGACGCATTTTCAATGGCTGTAATGGTTTGCTGATCAGCTTGCGCCTGAGTACTTATCATCAATGAAACGGTAAGTGCTAATTTAAGTAATGTAATTTTCATATCATTCTCGCTTATATTATGTTTTAAGTTAAAGAAGAATTTTGTTTATTCTCCCTTGGCGAAAACAAGTATTTCAAATATCTAGTTTTACGATTAGAGTACTTTGTCATGACTTAACATGACAAATGTCATTAATTCGTTTCGGTATTTACTGTTTAGGTATATAATGCGACCGCGAAAATAGAAATTAATTGAATTGGTATAACTTTATGAAAATATGTGGTGTTGAATTAAAAGGTAATGATGCAATTATTTGTATTATGTCACGTGAAAATGGTTTGTATGATATTCCACAAACACGCGTGCAAAAAGTATCTTTAGTAGATGCGGGTAATGCCGAAGAAGTACAACACTTTCAGTTTACTTTTGCTAAATTGATGGAAGATTACCATGTGGATAAAGTTGTAATTCGTGGCCGTGCATTAAAGGGCAAATTCTCTGGTGGACCGGTCGGCTTTAAATTAGAAGCTTGTATTCAATTAATTAAAGAATTACAGGTCGAGATTATTGCAGGCAGTTTTGTTAAAAAGGCATTAGTGAGAAGCCAAATTGATATTGATTTCCGTGATACAGGTTTAAAGCAATATCAAGAACCCGCATTTGATACAGTTTTTGCGTTTTTTGAAAGTGACCCTTACATGAAGTAAGCGTTTCTCTTAATTGAAGCTATTAAAAACCCCAGTAAGTGCAAGCTTACTGGGGTTTTTATGTTCTAGATGAACGTTAATAATTTTGTTCCAGACAAATCATTAGTACCTAAATCTATACAAATATAATTATTTAATATTTATTATTGAGAAAACTTGCACCTTTTGATTTATGGCATACATTTAAGTGGTCAGTAAATTAAATAATCAATATAAACCAATGGTTTGTTTATTAATTAAGCAATTAATAACCATGATGTCAATCTAATATCTAGATGTTTAACTTTGATTTTCTGACTGTTTATCCGCACTTCAAATCAAGGAAATAAAATGACCGAAATGTCAGTTGCTCAAACTAAAGAATTACAACTAGCAGACATGTTAGCTCAAATAGAAGCACTTAATAAAGTTCAAGCAGTTATTGAGTTTAATATGGACGGTACAATTATTACCGCCAATGACAATTTTTTATCAACACTGGGTTACCGTTTAGAAGAGGTGCAAGGGCAACATCACAGCATGTTTGTCGAACCACATTTTAAAGCCAGTGCCGAATATAAAGATTTCTGGGAAAGTCTCAATCGCGGTGAATTTGAATCTAGAGAATATAAACGTTTAGGCAAAGGTGGCAAAGAAGTTTGGATACAAGCTTCTTACAACCCAATCTTAGATTTAGACGGTAAACCATACAAAGTCGTTAAGTTTGCGTCAGATGTCACACAACAAAAACTCACTAATGCTGACTTTTCAGGTCAGATAGAAGCGATCAGTAAAGCACAGGCAGTGATCGAGTTTAACATGGACGGTACCATTATAACCGCCAATGACAATTTTTTATCAACACTGGGTTACCGTTTAGAAGAAGTGCAAGGACAGCATCACAGCATGTTTGTCGAGCCTCATTTCAAAAGGAGTGCAGAATATAAAGATTTCTGGGAAAGCCTTAATCGCGGTGAATTTGAATCTAGAGAATATAAACGTTTAGGAAAAGGTGGCAAAGAAGTTTGGATACAAGCTTCTTACAACCCAATCTTAGATTTAAACGGCAAACCTTTTAAAGTCGTTAAATTTGCATCAGATGTCACACAACAAAAACTCGCTAATGCTAACTTTTCAGGTCAGATAGAAGCGATCAGTAAAGCGCAGGCGGTGATCGAGTTTAACATGGACGGTACGATTATAACCGCCAATGACAATTTTTTATCTACATTAGGTTATAGTTTAGAAGAATTACAAGGGCAACATCACAGCATGTTTGTCGAGCCTCATTTTAAAACAAGTACTGAGTATAAAGTTTTTTGGGAAAGCTTAAATCGCGGTGAATTTGAATCAAAAGAATATAAACGTTTAGGTAAGAGGGGGAAAGAAATTTGGATACAGGCTTCATATAACCCAATTCTAGACTTAAACGGTAAACCATACAAAGTTGTTAAGTTTGCGTCAGATGTCACACAACAAAAACTTGCTAATGCTGATTTTTCAGGTCAGATAGAAGCGATCAGTAAAGCGCAAGCGGTGATCGAGTTTAACATGGACGGTACGATTATAACCGCCAATGAGAACTTCTTGTCGACATTAGGTTACAGTTTAGATGAAGTACAAGGGCAGCATCACAGCATGTTTGTCGATACTCATTTTAAAACAAGTAATGAGTATAAAGTTTTTTGGGAAAGCTTAAACCGCGGTGAGTTCGAATCAAAAGAATATAAACGTTTAGGTAAGGGGGGGAAAGAAATTTGGATACAGGCTTCATATAACCCAATTCTAGACTTAAACGGTAAACCATACAAAGTTGTTAAGTTTGCGTCAGATGTCACGCAACAAAAACTCGCTAATGCTAACTTTTCAGGTCAGATAGAAGCGATCAGTAAAGCACAGGCGGTGATTGAGTTTAACATGGACGGTACGATTATAACCGCCAATGAGAACTTTTTGTCGACATTAGGTTACACACTCGGTGAAATTCAAGGGAAGCACCACAGTTTATTTGTAGATGCAGCTGAAAAATCGAGTAATGAGTATCAACAATTCTGGCAAAAACTTAATCGTGGCGAATTCGACAGTGGCGAGTACTTACGTATAGGCAAAGGTGGCAAAGAAGTTTGGATACAAGCTTCTTATAATCCCATTTATGATTTAAACGGTAACACGATAAAAGTTGTTAAATTTGCAACAAATATTACTGGGCGAAAACAAGCCATTGCTGAAATTAAAGAAACGTTAATGACTTTATCAGAGGGAGATTTAACGCAATACATTGAAACAGAACTGGAAGGAGAGTTTAGTATCATCGGAACCTCTATCAACGAGTTTATTGATGTATTAAATAATATGGTGGGGAATATTCGAAGCGCATCAACCAATGTTAATGACTCTGCTCGAGAAATTGCTGAAGGTAATAACGAACTTAGCCATAGAACTGAATCACAAGCTTCGAGTTTAGAAGAAACCGCCTCTGCAATGGAGGAGCTGACGAGTACCGTTCAGCAAAATGCTGAAAATGCTTCTGAAGCAAGTAAGTTGGCAACTTCCGTTATCGATAAAGCCAGCAATGGTGGCGATGTGGTTAAAAATGCCATCGTTGCCATGAGTGATATTAATAAATCAAGTAAAAAAATTGCTGATATTATTAGTGTCATTGATGAAATTGCTTTTCAAACAAACTTACTCGCACTAAATGCAGCTGTAGAAGCTGCTAGAGCTGGAGAGCAAGGTCGTGGTTTTGCGGTTGTTGCTGCTGAAGTACGTAACTTGGCACAACGCTCTGCGGGGGCAGCTAAAGAAATTAAAGGTTTAATCAATGATAGTGTAGAGGCTGTAGGGCAAGGTACTAAGTTGGTGGACGAAACCGGACAAACATTCACTGAGTTGGTTGCTGCAATTGAAGAAGTGGGTAAAATGATTGGGGATATTGATAGCGCAGGCAAAGAGCAATCAGCAGGTATTGGTGAAGTGAGTGCAGCGGTAAGTCAAATGGATGAATTGACTCAACAAAATGCGGCCTTAGTAGAGGAAGCTGCTGCGTCGAGCAAATCAATGGAAGAGCAATCAAGCGCGTTACTAGATCAAGTTGCATTCTTTAATGATAGCGAAGAAGTTCCAGTTGTAAAAACACCAGTCAGAAGAAATTCTGTTCAACGTAACAGTAAACCTAAGCCAGCTAAGCCAATAAGAAGAGTTCAATCAAACTCAAGATCTGATAATGACTGGAAAGATTTTTAAGGAAGGAGGGTGTAATAATGAGTAATGTATTTGCCTAACTTATTACAATAGTAAATTGAGCATACCTAAAAAAGCGATTTAAAGTGTAAAGTCGTCTTACTGAAATAATATCAGGAAGACGACTTTTTTAATTACTTACTTTGTTGTTAATCCTCTACGATCAAGTAATGGTTGCACTTTAGGATCTTGACCTCTAAAGCGACGATACATTACTGCAGGATCTTCACTTCCGCCTGGTTCTAATACATGCTTACGGTACAAGTCAGCAGTTTTTTCATCGAATATGCCATTTTCTTTGAAAGCTAACCATGTATCAGCATCATAGATATTTGACCATATATAGCCGTAATAACCCGATGAATAACCACCTGCGAATATGTGTGAGAAATACCCCGTTCTATATCTAGGAGCAATCTCTTTGATTAATCCTATTTCAGATAATACATTTTTCTCAAAGGTTGCAGCATCTTGTAATTCAGCTGTTTCTAATGAATGCCAGCTCATATCAAGAAGAGCTGCGCCAAGATATTCCGTTGTACCAAAACCTTGATTGAACTTTCCAGAGGCTTGAATTTTATCAACTAATTCCATTGGAATCACTTTGCCCGTTTTGTAGTGTTTAGCAAAATTAGCTAATACTTCAGGCTCAGTCATCCAATTTTCCATGACTTGTGAAGGATATTCAACATAATCACGTGGCAAGGCAGTACCGGTTTGTGAGCGGTAATAACCGTCAGATAGCAAGCCTTGAATAGCATGACCAAATTCATGAAATAAGGTGGATGCTTGATCAAATGTTAATAAGGTTGGTGTGTCACCTACTGGACGAGGGTAGTTCAAAACGTTGTAAATAATAGGCGTAACTTCTTCACCATACATGCGGTATTGTTTACGGAAACTACTCATCCATGCGCCACCACGTTTACTTTCTCGTACGTAATGATCAGTCATGTAAATACCTACGTAACTGCCGTCTTTATCAAATACTTCGAAGGTACGAACATCTTCATGATATTTTGGTAAATCGTTACGTTCTTTGAACGTTACCCCCCATAACTTTTCAGCAGTGAAGAAAATTCCTTGTAAAGTACCTTCAAGTGAAAAATAAGGTTTAGTTTCAGCAGCATCTATGTCGTAACGTGCTTTACGAATTTTCTCTGAGTAAAACCACCAATCCCATGCTTCAATGTCAATGTTAGCGCCTTCGGAGCTCGCTAGTTTTTGCATGTCAGCTGATTCTTCTTTTGCTCGTGCTAATGCAGCTGGCCAAACTTGGTTTAATAAACCAAAAACATTTTCAGGTGTTTTAGCTGTCGCATTTTCGAGAACAAAGTGGGCATGTGTTTTATAACCTAATAACTGTGCTTTTTTGTAACGTAAGCTAGCTGTTTCTGCTGCAATCTTTTTGTTATCAAATGCATCGTCATTGTTACCGCGCATTGTGTAACCTTTATATAAAGTTTCACGTAATTTACGGTTAGTTGAATAAGTTAAGAATGGGTTTTTGCTCGGACGGTGAGTAGTGAATACCCACTTACCTTCATGGCCTCGCTCTGTTGCTGTAACAGCTGCTGCGGCAATAATGTCGTCAGGTAAACCTGCTAAATCAGCTTTGTTGTCGATAACCATTTCAAAGCTGTTAGTTTCGTGTAATAAATTCTCACCAAACTTTAAGCTTAATTTACTTAATTGAGTATTTAATTGACGTAACTTCCCTTTATCAGTATCTGATAAGTTGGCACCACCACGAACAAAACCTTTGTACGTTTTTTCCAGTAAGGTCAATTCATTTACTTTTAAATTTAGCTGATCTTTTTTGTCGTATACCGCTTTTACACGAGCAAATAAATTAGCGTTAAGGTTAATATCGTCATTTAAAGCCGATAATTGTGGTGAAACAGCTTTAGCAATACTGCGCATTTCCTCATCAGACATTGAACCCGTTAAGCCGTAAAATACGTTGCTTACTCGGTTGAGAAAGTCACCTGACTTTTCCATTGCTTCAATGGTATTTTCAAAGGTTGCTTCGTTAGTCGCATTAGCAATTGCATCAATTTCTTGTTTATTTTCGATAATGCCTTGTTCAAATGCTGGTAAGTAATCACTCTTTTTTATTTTATCAAACGGGGGAATACCATATGGCGTAGTAAACTCGCTAAACAATGGGTTTAAATGTTCTGCTTGCTGAGTCGACTTTTGGGGTACTTGAGTTTGATTATTGCTGCTGTCTGATTGACAACCAGCTAATGCAATCGCAATTGCGATAGGAGCTAATAGGCGCTTCTTCATAAATTACCTTTCATTGTGTTTAGAGAATTAAATAACTTCGTTAACATTACATGTACAAAGTTGATGAAGTGATTCTATGACGCTCTTTGATAAGGTACAAGCGGCACAACTATAAAAGCGATGAGTAACAACTAAATAAAGGTGAAAAGCTGAAGCAATGAGTTATTTATGTTGATGGTATTCATGTGAAAGCTTCGACAAATGCGACATAAACTAATATGAATAGAACAGTAGAAATAAAAATCCCGTGATAAACACGGGATTAAATGACGTTTAATCGTTAACTAATAATTGGATAAAGTTAGTCAGGAATATAATCAAGTACTAAGCTATTAGATGTTGAGTTTAAGTGAATTACTCGTTGGTAATTAGGTGATATATAGCTATCAATAGAACCTGCACTATATGCCGCTGTAAAAAGCTCTTGTTGATCATCATCATATTTATTCAGAATAAAGAAACCAGATGAATCGAAGCGATAAAAGTAACTATTGTTACTTGAATCTATGGCCACATTAACTGTTCGGATACTCGCTCGTAAAACACCTTGATCGGTAAAAGTTGTACCATCAAACGTCGTCCATTCAGAGATTGTACTTGCTGTATAAATATCTTCGCCATTGCTGCTTGTCACTATATTCGATAAAACGCCACTATAAGCGGAGTTAATATTCTCATCACTCGAAACTTGCTGAACACTTTCAGGGGTAAATGCATTGTACTCTAATGTGTATTGCATCATTGTTGCAGTGTTGCCGTTATAAGCGATTACATTGTTATTTGCTGGAACATCTTTAATGAAAGGTGAAACGAACGCATTGTCTCTATCCCAAAATTGTACCGTTAACGCTAGATTTGCATATTCGAGTGCTTCTGTAACAACAACCGCTTTACCGGAAATCATTGCTATTTTTGCTGGTCTAAATTCGATATCTATATCATCAGCAGGCATTAAGCTAATACTGAAATCACTTAAATCTATTTGATAATGATTCACACGCGTTTGTGATTGCCCGTCTTCATCAGTGAACGTTTCTTCATTTGAAGCTAGTAATATGGAACCATCAGGATGAATCACTAAGTTTGTTAAATCAACATCAGTAAGTGGAGATGTGATCGTTGTGATTACAGCACCAGTAATTATGTTGAACACTTTAATTGTATCACCTTGAGCGATATATATATTAGGGCGAAGTGGGTCTAATACGATATCTGAGGTGTTATTAGGCGTAATGTCAGCAATAACTATTTCACTCATACTCGTGGTATCAAAATCACCTTTGTCGAAACTCACTTTGATTGCGCCACTTAGACTCTCTGTGCTATTGGTTGGCGAAAGTGTTATTTCACCTTGATAAAAGCCATCAGTGGATATTTTACTTGGGTCAGCAGTAACTGTTAGCGTGTTATTAACTGAATCAGTAACTAGGGTTAACCAATCAACATTACTGTTTGCTTGCCATTCAAGTGTACTGGCTTTATTCGTTAGAATACTGACTGTGTGACTAAGCGTTGATTTGTCTACTTGTTCAGTAAATGTTAATGCTGAAATATCACTGAACAATCTTACTTCATCGACAGCTAATTCAATCACTATTTGTGTGTTTGAACCTGTTTCTGGATCTGTAATAGTAACAATTCCGGTAAATAACCCCCAACCTGAAATTTCATTAGAATCTACAGTGATTGTAAGTGTCTTACTATCTTCGGTGGTTTCTTGTGTAAAAGATAACCATGTAACATCTGAGGTTGCTTGCCATGATTCACTTACACCTGAAATAATAACTTCTTGTGTTTCTACGCTAGCATGACCAAATGTGGTATTAAAAGATAATTGTGTTGCGGATACATCAAACTGATCTAAAGTGATCATTTCTATTTGCGTGCTATTTGTTGCATTAACTAACAAGCGTTTATCATCAGCTGATATATCTATACTTGTCGGTTGTTGTCCACCAGTATTAAACGTTGAAGTAAGTTCAGCTTGTTCATTGTAGACATTAACAAGAAAACCAATTGCTGAATCAAAGCGTACATAATGAGCAAAATTATTTTTTGATTTATCAACGGCTATTGTTATCACGCCTTCAGTTTGCGGAAGCAAACCATTATCGGTAAATACTGTACCGTCAAAGCTGATATGTTCACTGGTCGGGCTGATTGCATAAATGATTGATTCGTTATTATTAACGACAAAATCCGATATTTGGTCGTCTTCTGTTAAAAGCTCAGGGCGATATTCATGAGATAACGTCGCAATGATTTCATCTTGGGTGAAATCGTTAATTTGCGCTGTATAACGTTTAATAGGGGTGGTTGATGAATCTAAGGTGTAGAGTGCACCTGTTTCGTTTGCTTGGTCAATGTTGAACGCTAAAGAAGTTAGATTAGGTTCTCTAAATAATAACTGTAAGTTATCATCGGCAAACTCTAATGCTTGCGTAACAATATAATCACGGCCGGAAAGTTGTACATAACGACTTGGTTCGAAATCAATGGTTGGATCTGTTATTTCAGTATAACTATAATCACTTAAATTAATGTCATAACGATGAACAACTTCTGTGGTTGTTTCGTCTTCATTGATAATTGTTTCTATCGCTTTTGCGAGTAATTTACTGCCATTAGGGTGGATTATAAATTGCTCAAGTAGCGTGTTTTCTGGGGCAACTGCTAAGGATGTTAATAATTCACCCGTGTATTGTTGATAGACTTGTAATTCATTGGCTGAACCCACATAAAAATAAGGCATGTTGGGTGCTGCAATCATAGTTCCATCATTTACCGTTATATCAGTAATAATTTGAGTTTCTGTTTCATTTACGCTTTTAAATAATGAAACAGGAAGTGTACTACCAATAACAACATCATTATCAACGGCACTTATTGTTATTTCGCTAGCACTTAACTCGTATTCAGGAGCAGCGTTAAGGTCAATCGCCACTGTTAGATAATCGTCATCAAGCTTGGTTAAGGTTAACCAAGTTGCTGAAGAGGTTGCCTGCCAATTAATTGCGACGGCACTATTGGTATTTACTTTTATGGTGTGTTCTAGCGCTGAAACATTCAATGTTGAAGTAAACGCTAAGCTTGCTTCACTAGTATATAAATACTGATTATCTAGGCCTACTTCAACAGGAATTAGTTTTGTATCACCTGTAGTTACCTCTGTGAGGGTAATATTTCCACTTGATAATTGTGCTGATGTAAAACTGCTAATATTCGGTGTTAACGTAATTGTTGCATCACCTGTACCTGAAGATGTATCGAAGGTTAACCAGTCAACATCGCTGGTTAATTGCCATTCATTAGTTTCACTGGTTATTGCAATTGTTTGGCTTTGAATTAATGTATCACCAAAAGTACCGCGAAAACTGACGAAATCTGTATCTATATTAGCTTGCCAAATGAGTAATGAAACGTCGATATCATGATGGACTAACGTCGTATTATTATCGGTTAATTCTCCCGTAGAAAAACGGAGTTTTGTTAAGTACTCGCCGATATTAATCTGATCAGCTTGCGTTAAATCAATATGAATTGTGGCAGAAGTAGCAGTCAAATCTTCAGTTCTAAATTCTAACCAGCCAACAGGATCAGTATCTGGCGCATACCCTACTAATATACCGTCACCGTTAAAGGTCACATTAACAGCAATTGAATGGTCAAATTCAGTAATTATTTCATTACTAAAACTAATGGTTGAAACATTAGCATTAATTGTATAAATCTTTTCTTTATCGCCACCACAGGCAGAGAGGAATAATGTTACACAAATAATGGTAAAAAATTGACTGAAGTTCTTAAAACATACCTTCATACAGATCCCTGTTTGTTCTGCTGATTATCTAGAAGCTTAGCGCTTACTTTATATCAACTTATTCTGCGTGATTATTGACACAAAGTAAAAACTTAATTACTTATGATGAAAGTAAACAATTGAGCACTATGATTATGTTTTAATTTAAGCCTAAAATATATTCATTGCGGTATTATTAAAGAACTGAAAAAAAATCAACAAATTGATTGGTATCTTCAAGCAGAGCTTGCGTATAATAAGTGTTTTGGCGAAAGTGATGATAAAGACCAAAAAAATAAAGCAAAACGTATTCGATTTATACAGCATCTAGGTTTCTCTTTTGATGAAATCACCCCGCTGACTAAATCCAACCGTTAGTAAGAACAAATAAACTTAAGAATTAACTTTTCAGAGAGTGAACATTCCCATGATTAATACTAGTGCCCAATTACGTCAGGCCTTTTTAGACTTTTACGCTTCCAAGCAGCATCAAATTGTTCCAAGTAGCTCACTAGTTCCTGGTAATGACGCGACGTTATTATTTACTAATGCCGGTATGGTGCCATTTAAAGATGTATTTCTCGGTGCTGAAAGCCGTAGCTATACTCGCGCAACATCTTCACAGCGTTGTGTTCGTGCTGGTGGAAAACATAACGATTTAGAGAACGTTGGCTACACGGCTCGTCATCATACTTTCTTTGAAATGTTAGGTAACTTTAGCTTTGGTGATTACTTTAAAGAAGATGCCATTCGTTATGCGTGGGAATTCTTAACAACAGTATTAGAGTTACCTAAAGAAAAACTGTTAGTCACTATTTATGAAAGTGACACCGAAGCTTTCGCTTTCTGGCGTGACGAAATAGGTATTCCTGTTGAGAAAATAATTAGCATAGGTGATAAGTCTCCTAGCAAACAGTATGAATCTGACAACTTTTGGTCAATGGGTGACACAGGGCCTTGTGGGCCATGTTCTGAAATATTCTATGATCACGGTGAAGGTATCTTTGGTGGTCCTCCTGGTTCTCCTGATGAAGACGGTGATCGTTTTATCGAGATCTGGAACTTAGTGTTCATGCAGTACAATCGCCACGCTGACGGTACAATGGAAGCGTTACCTAAACCTTCTGTTGATACGGGAATGGGCTTAGAGCGTATTGCAGCAATAATGCAAGGCGTTCACAGCAATTATGAAATAGATATTTTCCAAGCACTAATTCGTGATACTGCTGAACTTCTTCAATGTAGCGACCTTGAACATAAATCGCTACGCGTTATTTCTGATCATATCCGCTCATGTAGTTTTTTAATTGCTGATGGTGTTATGCCTTCAAATGAAGGGCGGGGTTATGTGTTACGTCGTATTATTCGTCGTGCTGTGCGTCATGGTCATAAGTTAGAAGCGAAAGGGCACTTCTTCCATAAGTTAGTCGCTTCGTTAGCAACACAAATGGGTGATGCTTATCCTGAACTTGTCAGCCAAAGAGCTGTTATCGAAAAAATATTACGTATTGAAGAAGAGCAATTTGGCCGCACCCTTGATCGTGGCATGGTCTTACTTGAAGATATGTTAGCCAATCTTAAAGGCGATACTATTTCAGGTGAAGATGCTTTCAAGCTATATGATACTTACGGATTTCCTGCTGATTTAACTGCTGATATAGCACGAGAGCGTCAATTGAAAGTTGATCATAAAGGATTTGATATTGCGATGGGCTTACAGCGTGAACGTGCGCAAAAAGCCAGTCAATTTGGTGCAGATTACAACGACCAACTTAAGTCTGATCATACAACTGAATTTAAGGGTTATACCCGTAATGAATTCTCTTCAACAATTGTTGAATTATTCAATAGTGAAGCATCTGTTGCTGAATTAAAATCAGGGGAACAGGGCATAGTCATATTAGACAAAACTCCTTTTTACGCAGAATCAGGTGGTCAAGCTGGCGACCAAGGCTTGCTGCATATTGATGATGGCGTTTTTGAAGTTCATGACACCACTAAAATGGGTAATGCATTTGCACATAAAGGTATTGCACGTACTAACGTAGGTGTTAATCGCCGTGTTAAAGCGGAAATTAATATTGAACGTCGTGCTGGAATTGTTAAAAACCATACTGCAACACATTTGCTTCATACTGCATTACGTAATGTATTAGGTGATCACGTTACACAAAAAGGTTCACTTTGTGATGCCGATAAATTACGTTTTGATTTCTCTCACTTTGAAGGTGTAACCTCGGAAGAATTACAAACAGTTGAACGCTTAGTCAATCAACAAATTCGTAATAATCTAGCGCGTGAAACTGAACTTATGCAAATTGATGACGCTAAAGAAAAAGGCGCGATGGCATTATTTGGTGAGAAGTATGACGATGAAGTACGTGTGGTGACTTTAGGCGACTTCTCTACAGAGCTTTGTGGTGGTGTTCATGTTGAACGTACTGGAGATATAGGGTTTGTTAAAATAGTGTCTGAATCAGGTATTGCTGCGGGTGTACGTCGTATTGAAGCCGTTTCAGGTGAAGGTGCTCTTGCTTATACAGAACAGCAAAGCGCAAACTTATCGACAGTCGCTTCATTGGTGAAATCAGATATCGCTAATATGCCTGTTAAAGTCGAGCAATTAATTAGCCGTGGCAAGCAACTTGAGAAAGAAATCCAACTACTTAAACAACAATTAGCAGCTCAAGCAGGTTCTGATTTAATCAGCAAAACGGTTGATGTTAATGGTGTGAAAGTACTTATTGCTGATTTAGACGGTGCAGAGTCGAAAGCACTCCGTGGCATGATGGATGAGCTTAAGAATAAAATTGGCTCAGGTATTATATTACTGGGTACAGCAGCTGACGGTAAAGTAGGTTTAATTGCCGGAGTGACTAAAGACTTAACTGGAAAAGTAAAAGCCGGTGATTTAGTTAATAGTGCTGCTCAGCATGTTGGCGGAAAAGGTGGCGGACGTCCTGATATGGCTCAAGCCGGTGGTAGCCAACCAGAGAACTTAGCATTAGCGTTAGATTCAGCTAAAGCTTGGTTAACCGATAAATTGACATCATAAAATAATTAGTCTGTTTAATTTATTAAGGAGCTTTTCAGCTCCTTTTTTATTGGTAAATTTTTGATACTGTAAATCATGTCAAATATCTGTTAATTGTACGTTAGTCATATTTATTACAATATTAATAATAACAATTAGTTGTAATTATTTTAAAAAAATCACTTTATTGCTTGAATAAGCTTGTTAGAATGCCAATATTGGTTATAAGTACAAAGTAAATAACTTATTATCACTTGTGATACTAAATTCTTTGTAAATAGTGGAAAACTGAGTAGTAGTGAACTTAAGTAACTATTTTTTACAAAGTTTTTAATTTTTATTATGTACTTTTACCAAAATTAAACTAAATTTATTACTAGCTTATAATTTTTTAGTGGACTGGCTTTTAAACATAAAGGATATTTAGGATGTTAATTTTAACTCGTAGGGTTGGTGAAACGTTAATGATCGGTGACGAAGTTACCGTAACTGTTTTAGGTGTGAAAGGTAATCAAGTACGCATAGGTGTAAATGCACCGAAAGAAATCTCTGTTCATCGTGAAGAAATTTATATGCGTATACAGGCAGAAAAAACAGGTAGTGACAGTAGTGAAGATGATACAGGGAATAAGTTCTAGTTTCATTTATTGAACTCATTAAAATAAAGTCGGCATATGCCGACTTTTTTAATACTTAAAATATAGTTTTTATATCGTCAATTTATTGAATAATTCCTTTTGAAGCATGAAAAATAGCCTTCTTGGTGAAAATCTCAACAAACAGACTTAAAAGTGCAGAAAAATTGAAAAAAATGTTTGACTTATTTTCTCGATCCATTAGTATTCGCACCCACTGGAGATGTGACCGAATGGTCGAAGACACTGACCTGTTATGGGAGTATCTAGTTTGCAACTAGATTGAAGTTTCTTATTTAAAGTGTATGTTAAATACGCATTGAATATCAAAAGTAAGGAAGTAAATCTGGAGAGCTGTCCGAGTGGCCGAAGGAGCTCCCCTGCTAAGGGAGTAACGGCTTTAAATCCGTTCGAGAGTTCGAATCTCTCGCTCTCCGCCATTACTTTTATTGAAGGTAACTTTTTTAAAAGTAATAAACGCAAAGCAATTTGCTATCTTTAGACTAAGATATAAAACATAGTTCATGTGAGGGCGCGTAGCTCAGCTGGATAGAGTACCTGGCTACGAACCAGGCGGTCGCAGGTTCGACTCCTGCCGCGCCCACCACTCTTCTTTATTGAATTGTGGAATAAGCAAATACTAAGCTTATAAAATAAAATGTGTCATCTTTGAATAGGATGTAAAATACGCTTTAATGTGGGCGCGTAGCTCAGCTGGATAGAGTACCTGGCTACGAACCAGGCGGTCGCAGGTTCGACTCCTGCCGCGCCCACCACATTTGCTGAAAAGCTGAAATAAACCAACTTTCGAGTTGGTTTTTTTTCGTCTGAAATATGTGAAAACTATTTTAATTCTTGATATGAGTTTTGCTGGATAGACTTTGCAGATAAATAGTGGCTACGAAACTAATCCCTTCCGGTCGCAGGTTCGACTCCTGCCGCGCCCACCACATTTGCTGAAAAGCTGAAATAAACCAACTTTCGAGTTGGTTTTTTTTCGCCTAAAATAAGTGTTTTAAAATTATCCTAAAAACGATAAATGCTAATCAATACGTAAATGATTACGAAGTAACATATGTGTAAAAGAGGTTTTTAAATAAAAGCCGCGAGGAAGCGTTTGAAAAGGTTGGCCGTGCTTATTAAATGCTTTAGTTTTGGCTTGGCTGTTTGCTGCTTTAGGGCGAAGTTGTAACACTTGGCCGTGTTTACCTGAAATATTCTCTACTTCCCCTAAAACTATCATGTCAGTAAGCTCTTGCCAATCAAGTGAGAGTAGATGTTCCTCTTCAGGTGAAGGTGACCAAATAAATGGTGTGCCTACCATGCGCTCACCAATAGGGATATGGCGCTCCGAAATAACAGGTACCCATAAAACGCGGGCCATTTTATTTCGAATATGGCTCGTTTCCCAACTTGCACCAACTAGCCCTGTTAACGGTGCGACACAGACAAATGTCGTTTCTAATGGTTTGCCTTGTGTATTAATGGGTAATGACTTCAATTCAATGCCTAAGTGAGGAAAATCTGGTTCGGGTTTTGAACCTGCACTTGCCCCTAATACTTGTTCAAGTAATAGGCCTATCCAACCTTTCTCACGTGTCAAATCTTTAGGTACAACAACACCGGCTTGCTCAGCAATCTCTGCTAAAGTTAATCCGGCAAGTGCTTGGGCTCTTTGTAATAATGCATTTTCGGTTGTGGGTATATTAATTTTAATGAGTAAAGCTCTTTAATAGGGACTTTTCTTTGTTGAGTATAAAGATTCAGAACATTTCAGGCTACGGTCAAGAGAAAATAAAAAATTAATTAATTGCTCGCAAGCCCAGATTATGGAAGAATCAGTTAATATTTTAAGAAAGTTATTGGGAATTCCTTTGATAGATGCCGAAGGCTATCGAGCTAATGTCGGCATAGTCATAATCAATGATAGAGGACAAGTATTTTGGGCTAGGCGTTATGGTCAACACTCGTGGCAGTATCCACAAGGTGGTGTTGATGAAGGGGAAACAGCAGAAGAAACCATGTACCGAGAATTACACGAAGAAGTGGGATTGAAACCGGAACATGTCAAAATTGTTGCTTCAACTAAACACTGGTTAAGATATAAATTACCAAAACGTTTAATTAGACATGAAAGTAAACCTGTTTGTATTGGGCAAAAACAGAAATGGTTTTTACTCAAGTTAACTGCAGAAGAATCTGCAGTTGATTTACTTCACTCTGACCATCCTGAATTTGATGATTGGCGTTGGGTAAGTTACTGGTATCCAGTCAGACAAGTTGTCTCTTTTAAGCGTGAAGTTTACCGTAAAGTTATGAAAGAATTTGCTCAGGCTTCAATGCCTTCTTATCGTCATCATAATCGTAAACGCCGTAATTGATTATTATTATGTAGCAGTTGCTTTAAGATTTAAAACATAAATGTACGATAGCTTGCTTGCAAGCTATTTTTATTTGAGGGACAACATGTTAACAACCTTACGTAGAATTGTTCTTGAGTTTAGCCAAAACGCTGAACTAAACAGTGCTTTACATCGTATGGTGGAACAAATAAAAGAAACGCTAAAGACAGATTGTTGTTCAATCTATCTAGCAGATCATATTAAACAGCATTTCTTACTCGTCGCTTCTGATGGGTTAGCCGAAAGCTCATTAGGCCAAACAACTATTGGCTTTACAGAAGGGTTGGTTGGCTTAGTTGGTCAACGCGAAGAACCACTCAATATTGCGAATGCACAGAATCACCCTCAATTTATTCATGCCCCCGAAGTAGAAGAAGATGAATTAAATGCTTTTTTAGGCACCCCAATTATTCATCGTCGTAAAGTGCTTGGTATACTTTCAATTCAGCAAAAGCAAGCACGATACTTTAATGAAAATGAAGAAGCTTTTTTAGTAACATTATCTGCTCAGCTCGCTGCATCTTTGGCAAATGCAGAAGCGAGTTTATTAATAACTGAACAAGATGCTAACAGTCATTTAAAAAAAGCCTTACACGGTGTTGCTGGTTCCTCAGGCGTAACAGTTGGAGAAATGTTTGTTGTTTATCCTGCCGTAAGTTTAACGACTATTTCTTTAAAACGAACTAAAGCTCCTGAGCTAGAGCTCCAACTTTTTAATGAAGCAGTGGCTAAAACGTTAGTTGACTTCGATTTTATGGCAAAAAAACTTCAAGGTATTATCGCAGATAACTTTCTAGATATTTTCGATATGTATAAGCAACTATTAGATAATGCTAATATCAGTAAAGAAGTATCAGAAAAAATCAAATCAGGTTGGACAGCTGAAAGTGCATTAAAGCTAATAGTAGATGGTTATGTCACTCAATTTGAAGCACTTGAAGACAATTATTTACGTGAAAGAGCAAGTGATATAAGAGATCTTGGCGATCGTTTATTACTTAACTTAAAGCAATTAAACATCAATGAACAAGAGTTACCTAAGGAGTTTGTTCTTGTTGCTGAAGAAGTTACGGCTTCTATGCTAGCGCAATACCAGCATCAAGGGTTAAAAGGTGTCGTTTCACTTCATGGCTCTAATAATTCTCATGCGGCTATTTTAGCGCGAGCATTGGGTGTCCCGGCTATAATGGGTATTGAAAAAATTCCGCTTAGTCAATTACACCAAAAAGAATGCATTGTTGACGGTTACAGTGGCGAGCTTTTTGTTCAGCCAAATGAAGCGTTACGACAAGAGTATCATCACTTAATCAAAGAAGAACTTCTCCTAGCGGATAAAGTGAAAACAGTTCAGAAACTCCCTGCAATAACAAAAGATGGTCACGCAATTGAACTCCAATTGAATGCAGGACTTTCTTCTGGTTTTGAGCACTCAGAAAACTCTGGAGCGATGGGGATCGGTTTATATCGAACTGAAATCCCTTTTATGAACAGAAGTTGTTTTCCTTCTGAATCAGAACAGACACAACTTTATAAACAAGTATTAAGCGCTTTTCCCAACCAATCGGTAACGATGAGAACGTTGGATGTTGGAGGCGATAAATCGTTACCATATTTTCCAATCAATGAAGATAACCCTTTTCTTGGTTGGCGAGGTATACGTATAACGCTTGATCATCCTGAAATATTTTTATTGCAAGTACGAGCAATGTTACGAGCAAATGTCGGGCAGGACAATTTACAAATTATGTTGCCCATGATTTCTAGTATTTTAGAAGTAGAAGAGGCTACTCGCCTAATAAATCAAGCTTATTATGAATTATCGACAGAACTTGATTTTACCAATGATGATAAACTTCCACGGCCTAAAGTCGGTATCATGATTGAAGTTCCTGGCATTATTTATCAACTGCCAGAGTTGGCAATAAAAGTTGATTTCTTTTCAGTGGGCAGTAATGATTTAACACAGTATTTATTAGCCGTTGATCGAAATAATTCGCGGGTTTCAGGATTATATGATTCATATCACCCCGCCGTTTTAAGAGCACTCAATCATATTGCTGAACAATCAATTCGTTCATCCGTTCCGTTGAGTCTATGTGGTGAATTAGCAAGTGAACCAGCAGGTGCTTTATTATTATTAGCGATGGGTTATGACAAACTGAGTATGAACCCGCATAATATCGCAAAAATTAAATGGGTGATCCGCCATGTTGATTTTCATCAAATAAAAAGGATATTGGAGGATGTGCTCACACTCTCTACCTCTAAACAAGTACATAGTTTTTTAAATGAACAACTTGAACAATTTGGTTTAGGTGGCTTTGTACGTGCAGGAATGTAGTTATCTCCCTTTATTTTAACTGAAAAAGCAGTAAATATGTTATTAAGTGTATTTCTAATTTGTGTCTTACTTGGCTCTATTGTTGGCTTTTTTGCGGGGTTATTAGGTATTGGCGGTGGGCTAATCATTGTTCCTGCTCTGGTATATTTATTACCACAGTTGGGTGTTGAAGCGAACTTGGTTATGCCCATGGCACTTGGTACTTCGTTAGCAACGATTGTTGTTACTTCATTTTCAGCCTCTTTGGCGCATCACCGTAATAAAAACATACCCTGGCCACTTGCAAAAAAATTAATGATTGCTATCGCATTAGGCTCATTACTCGGCGCCTTCATTGCGGATGTGCTTTCTATTGAAGCACTGAAAAATACTTTTGCCGTTGCTGTTTTTTTACTTTCATCTTATATGTTTATTGCAATACATAATGCGAAGAAAAATAAAATGATTGTAAACAATGAGGATGAAAAACTCCCTTCAAATATCATTGTTAAAAGTATCGGTTTTTTTACGGGTATTTTAGCAAGCCTTATGGGAATTGCAGGAGGGGCCATTCTTATTCCTATACTCAGTTATTATAAAGTGCCTTTACGTCATTCCATTGGAGTTGCTACTGTAAGCGGTATGGTCGTTGCCATTTTTGGTGTTGCCGGTTACATAATTGCTGGTTTTGGAAAAGTAAACTTGCCCGAGTACAGCTTAGGTTATGTATACCTACCTGCGTTGTTAGGTATCATTATAACGTCATCTTTTTTTGCCCCTGTTGGTGTTAAAGCTGCGACAAAATTACCTGTGCGAACGATTAAAAAAGCATTTGCGGTTTTTTTGATGTTAGTGGCTGTAAAAATGATACTAAGCTAAGAGAATAACGTATAAAATATTATCTGTTTAAAATTGAATGTTTTTTAGAGAAGGAAACAAAGTGAAAGCATATTTAGATTTAATGCAACATGTTCGTGATAACGGTGTTGAGAAATCAGACCGTACAGGCACAGGTACTAAAAGTGTTTTTGGTTATCAAATGCGTTTTGATTTAGCTAAAGGCTTTCCGCTGGTAACTACTAAAAAATGCCATTTAAAATCAATTATTCATGAGTTGTTATGGTTCATCAAAGGTGAATCAAATATTGCTTATTTAAGCGAAAATGGCGTTAAAATTTGGGATGCTTGGGCAACTGAAGACGGTGAACTTGGTCCTGTCTATGGCGTTCAATGGCGTAATTGGCCATCAACGAATGGCGAAACAATTGACCAACTTGCACAACTTATTCATGATTTGAAAACGAACCCTGATTCTCGTCGTCATATTATTACGGCTTGGAATCCTTCCTTGTTACCTGATACGTCTATAAGCCCTTCAGAGAATGCAGAACAAGGTAAACAAGCCTTACCACCATGCCATACACTTTTTCAATTTTATGTATTAAATGGCAAACTTTCATGTCAGCTTTATCAGCGAAGCGCAGATATATTTTTAGGTGTCCCTTTTAATATTGCCAGCTATGCTTTGTTTACTATGATGATTGCACAAGTATGTGATTTAGAATTAGGGGATTTTGTTCACACCTTTGGTGATGCTCATTTGTACTTAAATCACATGGAACAAGTTAACGAACAACTATCTCGTTCTCCGTTAGCGCTTCCTACGATGAAAATTAATCCTGATGTAGACAGTATTTTTGATTTTACTTTTGAAGATTTTGAGCTGGTGGATTATCAATCTCACGCACATATAAAAGCACCAATTTCAGTCTAGTAAAATTTATCAGATTAAAAAAGGAACCGAATGGTTCCTTTTTTATGTTCATGGTGAACGGTATAGGCTTGAAGAATAAATGACAATAAACGTAAATTCATTCATAGGCTATAATTGTAAATAAGCAGTAATTTGTTTAATAAATACACCATATTGAAAATATTAATGTTAATTGAGCTAAAATATTATTAGAGACAAAAAAGTGTGCTATTTTGAAGTATATAAATAATAAATCATGATAATAATTAAGGTGGGATTATGGGAACGGAAAACGCCCTTTATACAATTTTAGTCGAAAAAATTAAGCAAGATGCGCTAGTGCTACCAACTTTACCTGAAATTGCGCTGAAAGTGCGTAAAGCTGCAGATGATCCTGAAATTAATTTGAATCAAATGAGTGACATTATTGGACAAGATCCCGCATTATCTGTTGGGATGTTGAAAGTTGCTAATAGTGCTATTTTAGGCCGTGCTGTAAAAGTAGAATCAGTTAATCAGGCCGTTACCCGTATTGGACTGCGTCAAATTAAAAGTATTGCTACTGCGATGGCTCTAGAGCAAGTGTTTGTTTCTAACAATGAAATTGTTTCAATGTATATGAAAAAGTCTTGGAGCAAAACAGTTGACGTAGCTTCTGTTGCCATCAGTTTAATGACTTTTTATATGAAAGTGCATAAACACTCATCATTAACGTTAGATACATTAACGTTAGCTGCTTTGATTCACAATATCGGCGTACTACCAATTTTGACTGAAGCTGAAAGTCATCCTGATGTATTTGCCAATCCAACATTTTTGCAGCAAGCTATTATCAAATTAGCTGGGAGTATTGGTGGAGAAGTATCTGAAGCTTGGGGCTTCTCTGAGGAGTTCACTACATTGGTTACGAGTTGGAGTGACTTAACAGTACTGCCACCAGAGACGCATTATTTAGACTTTATTCGTGCAGGTGCTATTTATCATGGTATCTTCAAAAATGCATCTACCCGTGAAGTGCTATTAAAAAGTTATGTCAATAAAGGTATTTTACCTGATGTAAACTTTATGGATACCGATGAGTTTAAAAATATGGTTACTGATGTGAAAGCGATGTTTACCTAATCCAACTCAAATTATTAAATAATAAAAAGCCCTGATATATCAGGGCTTTTTTATGTTTAGGCTAATATGAAATTTTCAAGATTACACTTGGAATATAACCAAAAGCAAAATGACTTATTTAGTTAGCTTCACTTAGTCCTTGGTTGATATTGATCAAGTCTTGCTCACTAATGGTACCTGCAGCACGTTTTAATGACAAAATGTTCTGAACATAATTATAACGAGTTGAAGACAAATTACGTTTTGCATTATATAAATTACGCGTGCTATCTAAAACATCGACGATAGTACGAGTACCCACTTCAAAACCTGCTTCGGTTGCTTTTAAGGCACTCTCGGCACTGACAACTGATTGCCCTAATGCTTTTATTGCCGAAACTGCAGCAATAACCGTGTTATAAGCGTTTCGTGTATTACGAACAACATTACGATGCGTCTGTTCTAAATCTTGACTAGCTGCAACGTAATTGCTTTGTGCTTGACGAACAGCACTCGATGTTGCCCCACCTGAATAAATAGGCACATTTAAAGTAATACCTATAGATTGGCTGTCTGAATCCGTAGAGGTTTGAGGTGTGGAAAATAAGTTATCCGTATTTGCTTTTCCGTAACTACCATTTAGGCTGAGTGTCGGATAGTGACCAGACGTAGCAACATTGATATTTTCTTTTGCTATATCGACTGCAATTTTCTGTGCAATTAATTCTAAATTTTTAGCTTCTGCAGTTTGTTGCCATTCATTAGCGCTATCAGGCACTGGACGAGACGTACTAAAACGCTCTGTATTTAAAATATTTAAATTTCTTGGATAAATATTTGTAATTACACGTAAAGCTTCTTCGGCAGTAAATACACTGTTTTCTGCGCGAATTTCTGATGTGACGGCATTATCATATTGTGCTTGGGCTTCATGTACATCGGTAACCGCTGTTAGACCAACAGAATAACGCTGTTTTGTTTGTTCTAATTGACGTTCAATGGCCGCTTTCTCTGCTTTTGCAAAATCTAAATCGTCTTTCGCACTTAACACATCAAAATAAGCAGTCGTTACACGAACAATTAAGTCTTGTTTGGCTACTTGGTAAGAAACATCACTTTGATGTGCCGATTTTTTAGCGTTATCCAATTTTAACCAAGAAGAATGTTTGTATAGGTCCATGGATAACGTTAAACCGTAACTCATTTGTTCGGTTTTAGATGTTGTATTACCTTCAACGCCGCCTTTGCTTTTTAAATAGCCAGCAGAACCACTAAGACCAGGCAGTAAAACAGATCTCGCTTGAACAATACCTTCTTTTGATGCGTTATATAAAGCTTTAGACTTCAATACCGTAGGGTCGTTTTTTTGTGCTTGATTGTATACGCTCAATAAATCTTCAGCGTTAGCTAACGTTGTATTAGTTGCGCAAATCAAACCGATGATTAGTGCCGAAATTGTTTTTTTCATGAGAGAACTATTCCTTTGAGTGTGCCATGTACTCTATATTAATATGCTACTATCGTATCTTTATTTTCGAATTAGCTAAATATAATAAGTGTTTACGAATGCATTCTAGTGTAACAAAATGTTATATTCTTATGTTGTTATTACTATAACATCATCATCTATATAAAGTTTTCATTATTAACGCAAAAAGTCAATTTATGTATAAAAAAAGCACAGGATTATTGAGTTTTACGCATGAAGACGTAAAAATCCACCTTAAAAAAACATGTTATCAAGGTTTTTTCAAGATGGATGAGTATCATTTAAGTCATCAATTATTTAATGGTGGTGAAAGTAAAATACTCTCCAGAGAGGTATTTGAGCGCGGCCATGCCGTGGTTGTGATACCTTATGATGCGAAAAATGACCGAGTTGTATTACTCGAACAATTTCGCTCTGGTGCTATAGGTTATGGTGACACCCCATGGTTATTAGAATTTGTTGCGGGTATGTTTGGTCAAAATGAATCTCCTATTGAAGTTGCGATACGTGAAGCTAAAGAAGAAGCTGATTTAACGTTAAATGAAACTCAAATAGATAAAGTGATGGAATACTTTTCAAGTCCAGGTGGTACGAGTGAAGTAATGCACTTATATGTAGCCAATGTAAACAGCGAAAATGTAGGTGGTGTACATGGTTTAGTATGTGAAGGGGAAGATATTTTGTTACATGTCATGCAAAGAGAAAAGGCATTCTCACTTTTAAACGCTGGTAAAATCACCAATTCAGCGACAATAATTGGGTTACAATGGTTACAGAATAATTATCATCAATTACAGAAAAACTGGTCATCGTAAATGACAATGCAAAGTAAGAAATATCACCCTAAATTATCAACATTGATGAACCTTTGTGAAATCAACTATATGTTGTTAATACGCTTACTTGCGAACAATAATGATGAAGAAGTTATTGGTAAAGAAAGAAAATTTTTTATTTCCGATTTTTTAGCTTATAACATAAAAACCCTTGAAGTTACTCGTTACACAAGTTTAATTAGCATTTGCCAAGAAATGCCTAACGCTAACCAAACAAATGAAGAAAACCATCAAAATTTAGATGAAGATAATAAGAAAGGTTTATTGTCTTCTATTTTGCACCCTAAAATGACAATACGTTTATATCATGATGCCCGAATGGCAGAAGTGATCAGTAACCAAGATATCAGACAAGTAAAACCGCGTTATGATTACCCCAATAATAAAATGCATTTACCTGATGAAAAAGAGCAAATTAATATATTTCTTAAAGAATGGCTGCAACTTTGTTTAAAGTTAGGTCAAGTCAACTTATCACATTTCGAGTAATACTTTTGTTACCTGTTTATAGAATAGCCCAAATTACCGATTGTCATTTATTCAGTCAAACTGATGGCTTACATTATGGCGCTAACGTTTACCAAAATTTAGTTGCTGTTTTACAGGAAATTAAAAATAAGTCAGACGTACAAGTTATTGTATTTACAGGTGACATTACCCAAGACCATAGCGAAGCGTCTTATCAACTTTTTGTAGAAGCTGTTCTTAAAAGTGGGGTACAAGTCCCTTTTTATTATTTAGCCGGTAATCATGACGAACATGAGTTGCTTGATAAGTATTTATCAATTCCACCTTTTAAACGTGACAAGCTAATAACCCATCAAGATTGGCAAATTGTTTTACTGAACAGTAAAAGCGATACACCAAAAGGGTTAGTAACTCCGCGTGATTTATTAGCATTAGATTCAATCATCGATAACCAAAAGTTTCAGTTATTCATGATGCATCATCATCCATTAGATGTTGGCTACTTTATGGATAAACATGGCTTAGAAAACCAAACACAATTCTGGAAAACGATAAATAAATTTTCGAGTATTAAAGCGATAACTTGTGGGCATGTTCACCAATCTTTAACTTTATATTCAGAGCAGAAACCGTCAATACCATTATTTACCTGCCCAGCAACATCTATTCAATTCGATACGACTAAAAGTAGTGGCGCATCAAATGGACAGAGTGCGGGCTACCGTATTTTTTCTTTGTTTGAAGACGGAGAAATCAATTCCGACAGCTATTTTTTATCAAGAGAGCTCAATGTCTAAACGTATTAATATTTTATATTTACATGGTTTTAATTCATCACCACAATCGATGAAAGCACAATTAACAAAAACCTATTTCAATGAAAAATTTCCTGATATTTCTTTTTTCTGTCCTCAGTTAGCTTCTTCACCAGAAGGTATTATTGAACAGCTAACATCTTTAATCGCTTTAAAAAGTGACGGTGAAAGTCTCTGGTATTTTATAGGTTCTTCTTTAGGAGGGTACTTCTCAACATATTTGTCAGAAAAATATCAAAGTAAAGCGGTGTTAATAAATCCTGCGGTTAAACCTTTTAAACTGTTAGCTGATTATTTAGGTGAGCAAACTAACCCTTACACTGGGGAAGTTTATTCCATCGAACCACACTCTATAAAAACGTTAAAGCGTATTGAACAGAAAATTATTTCGAAAAATAATTACTTGGTCATGGTACAAACAGGTGATGAAGTGTTAGATTATCAAGAAGCTGTCGATAAATATTTCAACTGCCAAATAATTGTACAACAAGGTGGTGATCACAGCTTTATTGATTACTCGAAAATGTTACCTAAAATTGCGATGTTTTTTAACTTATAAAACATTTTTTATCATAATAATTATTAGATTGGTTAAATGAGCGAACAATATAATTCAGACTCCATTGAGGTACTCAGTGGCTTAGACCCAGTACGTCACCGTCCTGGCATGTATACAGATACAGCCCGTCCAAATCATCTAGGCCAAGAAGTTATTGATAACTCGGTGGATGAAGCTTTAGCTGGGCATGCGCAAAATATCACGGTCATACTCGATAAAGATCAATCATTAGAAATTATTGATGATGGTCGAGGTATGCCAACAGATATTCATCCGGAAGAAGGTGTTTCGGGTGTTGAGCTTATTTTCTGTAAACTTCATGCTGGTGGTAAGTTTTCTAATAAAAACTATCAATTTTCTGGTGGTTTACACGGTGTAGGTATTTCTGTTGTAAATGCACTTTCTACGCGGGTAGATGTTTCTGTTCGTCGCGATAGCAAAGTATATGAAATGGCTTTTGAACACGGTGAAAAAGTTGAAGAGTTACATGAAACGGGCACGGTTGGTCGAAGAAATACCGGATCGCGCGTAAAGTTTTGGCCTGACCCTAAATATTTTGATAGCGCTAATTTCTCAGCTAAACGCTTGGTACATTTATTAAAAGCAAAAGCTGTTTTATGTCCCGGTTTAACGATTAAGTTTCATGATAAAAATGAAGACAAAAAATACCAATGGTTCTACGAAGACGGATTAGTTGACTACCTAAAAGACTCTCTTAAAACCTGCATTTGTTTACCCGAAGAACCTTTTGTTGGCACCTTTACCTCTTCGCATGAAGCAGCTGATTGGGCGGTAACTTGGCTTTCTGAAGGTGGAGAGGGTATTGGCGAAAGTTATGTTAATTTAATACCAACGATTCAAGGTGGTACACACGTTAACGGTTTGCGCCAAGGTTTATTAGAATCAATGCGTGAGTTTTGTGAATTTCGAAACCTCATTCCTCGTGGCGTAAAACTAACTCCAGATGATATTTGGGATAAGTGTTCGTATATATTATCGGTAAAAATGCAAGAACCACAATTTGCGGGTCAAACGAAAGAGCGTTTATCTTCTCGTCAATGTGCTGCATTTGTTACCGGAGTCGTAAAAGATTCTTTTAGTTTATGGTTAAATGAACATACAGAAATAGCAGAGAATCTTGCTGAATTTTGTATTTCAAATGCTCAGCGTCGCTTACGCGCGAGTAAAAAAATTATTCGTAAGAAAATTACCCAAGGACCTGCTTTGCCAGGGAAATTAACTGATTGTGGTAGTCAAGATATTACTCGAACTGAATTGTTTTTAGTGGAAGGTGACTCAGCTGGTGGCAGTGCTAAACAAGCGAGAGATCGTGAATTTCAAGCAATCATGCCATTACGCGGTAAAATTCTTAACACTTGGGAAGTAGATTCAGGGCAAATACTAGCATCACAAGAAGTTCATGATATTTCAGTCGCATTAGGCATTGATCCAGATAGTGAAGATCTATCTGAGTTACGCTACGGAAAAATTTGTATTCTTGCCGATGCCGATTCTGATGGACTTCATATCGCTACACTTTTATGTGCTTTGTTTATGCAGCATTTTTTAACACTTGTACAACAAGGGCACGTTTACGTTGCTATGCCACCTTTGTACCGAATAGATATTGGTAAAGAAGTGTTTTATGCGTTAGATGAGGAAGAAAAAGACGGTATTTTAGATCGCATCGAGGCTGAGAAAAAACGTGGTAAAGTGAATGTTCAACGCTTTAAAGGATTGGGTGAAATGAATCCTTTACAATTGCGTGAAACAACAATGGACCCTAATACTCGACGTTTAGTACAATTAACGGTAGACGAGCATTCTGAAACAATGGAACTTATGGATATGCTACTTTCGAAAAAACGTAGTCCAGATAGAAAAACATGGCTACAAAGCAAAGGCGATATGGTGGAAATATAGTTATATTTTTCACTTGAGTTATGAATTCATAAAAATTTAATATTAAAAGAGTATGGTTTTGGCCATACTTTTTGCTTTCAGAAAGAACAGTTATGATTTTGTTCCAGACAAATCATAGACCCTCCACCCATGGAGGCAATAATGCAGTGACATTGATGCTAATGAGCGATATGTCCGAAGATATAAATTTTAGGAAATGTTATGACAATCAAAGTAGGTATTAACGGGTTTGGCCGTATGGGACGTTTGGTTTTACGTGCAGCTTGGCAGTGGCCTGAAATCGAGTTTATTCAAATTAATGATCCCGCTGGCGACGCTAAAACACTTGCACACCTATTGAATTTCGATTCGATTCATGGCCGTTGGCCGTTTGAAGCACAAGTTGATGATAATCAAATTGTTGTATGTGATGAGTCTGGCGAGCATAGAATCAACATGAGTCAAAACTTAACTATCGCTGAAACAGATTGGTCACAGTGTGATGTTGTGGTTGAAGCTTCAGGAGTTATGAAAACCACCAAACTATTAACAGCTTATTTAGAACAAGGTGTTAAACGGGTTATGGTTACGGCACCGGTGAAAGAAGATGGCATTTTAAATGTTGTGATGGGGGTTAATCATTACCTCTATAACCAAGCAGAACATAAAATAGTTACCGCTGCTTCTTGTACAACCAATTGCCTAGCGCCAGTGGTAAAAGTATTGCAAGACAGTATAGGTATAAAACACGGCAGCATGACGACGATTCACGATATTACCAATACGCAAACTATCCTTGATGCGCCTCATAAAGATTTGAGAAGAGCTAGAGCTTGTGGTCAAAGTTTAATTCCAACCACTACTGGATCAGCAACCGCTATTACCCATATATTTCCTGAGTTAAAAGGTAAATTAAATGGTCATGCCGTTCGAGTTCCATTAGCCAATGCTTCGATCACCGATTGTGTCTTTGAACTTAACCGAGCAGTAACCGTTGAAGAAATTAATCAATTAATGTCTGCGGCAGCGCTTGGAGAGTTGAAAGATATTCTCGGCTATGAAGAACGTCCTTTAGTTTCTGTTGATTATAAAACTGACCCACGTTCATGTATTGTTGATGCATTATCGACCATGGTGGTTAATGACACGCAATTGAAAATGTACTTATGGTATGACAATGAATGGGGGTATGCCAACCGAGCTGCTGAGTTGATGCGTTTAGTTGGACTTTCTGATCTTAACAACGAGTTTCAATAAATATTAAGAGTGACTTTTCATTTTTTGAAAACGCTGAGTGACTCATCAGCAAGTTATAATACCCCTTGAAAAATGCAATAATCGATACCCTTATGCTAAAAAGATTAACCGCACTGCCTAGTGCGGTAAAACAATATTTATTAATCACTTCTAATTATTGGTTCTTCACCTTAACCGATGGTGCGCTTCGCATGTTGGTGTTGTTGCATTTTCATCATTTAGGGTATGCACCTCTTGCCATTGCAATGTTGTTTTTGTTTTATGAAATTTTTGGTGTTATCACAAACCTTGTCGGGGGGTGGTTAGGCGCGCGTATTGGTTTAAATAAAACCATGAACATTGGTTTGTTTACCCAAGTTATTGCGTTGTTAATGCTTACCGTACCTGAGCAGTATTTAACTGTAGTTTGGGTGATGCTGGCACAGGCATTGTCGGGTATTGCTAAAGATCTTAATAAAATGAGTGCTAAAAGTAGTATCAAAACACTGGTTCCCACAAATGATGAGACTCAGCACCAGACAGGGCTTTTTCGGTGGGTTGCTTATCTCACTGGTTCAAAAAATGCGTTAAAAGGTTTAGGTTTTTTTCTTGGGGCATTATTACTCAGTACAGTGGGTTTCTCCGGTGCTATGCTGATAATGGCGAGCGTTTTGGCCATTATTTTTTTACTCAGTCTTATTTTATTGCAAGGTGATTTAGGTAAAGCGAAGCAGAAGGTTAAATTTAAACAGATATTCTCTAATCATGCCTCATTAAATTACTTGGCAGGTGCCCGCCTATTCTTATTTGCTGCTCGAGATATTTGGTTTGTCGTAGCATTGCCAATATATTTGGTAAGTACCTTGGGATGGCAGCATACCAATGTCGGTATATTTATGGCGCTATGGGTTATCGGTTACGGCATTGTACAAGGCTTAACACCTAAATTATTTATTAAAAATAACCAACATAATATTAACGGAAATCTACTTTTTATTTGGGGGGGGATTTTATCAAGCGTTACTTTATTACTCGCGCTGATGATGCTTTATTCCACAACATTAAATCTGAGTGCAGAATCAATTATCATCGTTGGTTTATTTATCTTTGGTGGCGTTTTTGCTGTCAACTCAGCGCTACACAGCTATGCTATTGTAGCAATGGCAAAAGAAGACGGCGTATCTATGGATGTTGGTTTTTATTACATGGCCAATGCTTTAGGAAGGTTACTAGGTACAGTAATGTCTGGAGTTATCTATCAATTTACAAACCTAGCAACATGTTTAATTATTTCTGCAGTTTTTGCGGTACTTTCAGCATTACTTATCAAAAGAATTTCTATTGCACCGCAAAAAAACTAATAACGTACCGCTAGATCTTCTAGCTGAATATTTCCGAGTAATTGTCCATCGGTTGTAATGGCTTGTGCACTCTGTTGAGATACTTGTGTCACTTTTACCTTGTATGGGCTGACATTAAAACCCGCATATGTTTTCCCTGAGTCAGTAATAATGTTACCCAAATGCAGTAGAGAAAACTCATCACCAACTTTTACGCCATGTCGTTTACCTAAGTTAATCGTTAATGAATTACCCGCTACTTGTACTATCTTACCTCTGGTTGGCTGACACATCATATTTTCGTCGATATCAATGATCATCTCACTTAATACTTTTTCAATGTTCATACCGTATTGGCTTTGCCAAAACACTTCACTATGCACATCAATGTTTTGACGCTTTCCAAATTCCCAAGGTGCAGAACTATGGTATTTTTTATTGAAAACTGACTCGCCGTTGTTACCGTTGTATATGTATAAACTGACGCTGAACTGTCGATTAAAAACGTCTTCTTGCCAAAACGACCATCCGTTGGTTGATGCTTGTTCGAAGCTTACATCATTAATTTCAGAATACATGACATACTGAGTATCACTGATATTTGATAACGACATTGTTAAGCTCTTTATTGCTTCGACTTGAAGACTATTGTTCAAACGAGAAAATTGGGCTTTTTCTCGTAGTAACAATTTTGTATCTAGGTAAATACCTTCATTGTTAATCTTATGAGCAAGTTTCTCCATTAACTTACTGTCAAGTGGATAAATATTGCCAATATTTGCTTGCTCTCTGTGCATTAAGTTACTTCGAGTGATCAATAAAGATTTACGGTAGTCAGAAGAAAAGCATTGTTTACTTTGAGGGAAAATATCGGCGCGAATAGTGACGGTGACTAAATTTCCTTCATATCTTTCATCGACTAATTCAAATGAGTTAACGGTGCCACTTGCACGAATATTTATTTCGTTTTGTGTCAATAAACCGTTCACTGTTTTTTGAACACTAGAAACCGAAGCGCCAGCCACCAAGAGTGCTTTTTTTAATGCATTCTCCATCGCTAACGTTTTTGCCCGTTCACTATCTCCTTGCATGACAACTGACTTTCCTTGAGCTTCATACCATTGTGCAATGGCTGAATTCGTCATGAAAATTAGAAGTAGGGCTGATATAAATAAGCGCATATGAAGTCCGTCAGTAAAAAGGGTTTAATATTTGCTTATGAATATGCAGTTTCTATGCCCATTTATTTTTATAGTGCAATGGGGATATATATTGGCGCGATTTGTGCTTTATTTCTATCATATACATTTTGATGTCGATGACCGATATTAATTCTAGACTTACTATTCGCTTAAATAGCGATTAAGGGGAGCTCAATGAAAAAGTGGCTTATTCCATTATTTATTCCTACGCTGATGTCCTGTTCATCAATGAACTTTATGAGTGAAGAAGACAACTTTTATAAATCTAAGCAAGAAGTAAAGGGTGAAATTGACAGCTTCAACCTACCAAGACATGCAATAGCAGATGTCGTTAAAGGGCTTACTTATCAGATGCTTGAGAGTAGTTCTTTTGTTAATCCCAAAACACCTATTGCGGTTGCTTCATTTGTTGAATTAGAAGATCTAGAGTCAACAAACTGGCTAGGTAATCAAATATCCGAAAACTTCGTTCATGAATTACAACGTCATGGTCTAGTTGTTATTGATTTTAAAACGACAGGTCATATTCGTGTCACTGCAAAGGGGGATTATGTATTTAGTCGTGATTGGAAAGAATTACCAGAACGCCAGATTATTGACTACGTAGTAACTGGAACCATGATGGAACAAGAAAATGGTGTGATGATTAATGCTCGTATGATTGGTATGCAATCGCGTGTCGTTGTTGCTACAGCGCAATCATTTATTCCAAGTTGGGTTATCGGTGAACAGATTAATCAAGATGAAAGTGTTCGGATTAAAGATGGACTCATCATTAGAAACAGCGTTATGTTGGCTGAAGACGAGCGTTCAATTGAAATCGTTAACTAATAAGATATAAAGCTTAGGGCTAACTTTGGTATTTATTATGAAAAAAATTATTCTCAATATATTGTCGGTCGGCGGGTTAATCTTATTGCTGACCAGTTGCTCGAGTGTTTATGATAAACATGTGCAGTGGCAACGTGTGAAGCCTGAAACTTTTCCTGTGTTACGTGCTATCGGTCAAGCTCCTATCAGTTTACAAAATTCTAAGCATGAAACACAACGGATGCTGATGGCGATTAATGCGTCAAAACTTGCCGCTTATGCGGAACTTGCCGAGCAAGTATACGGGCAAAAAATAAATGGTGAAATGACAATGTCGCAACTATTACTCGGTAAAAACGAGGTGTCTGCTTCAGTTCATGGCGTTATTCGTGCAGCTAAAGTGATCAAAAGCTACCCTGTAGGCGACAGTTACACAACTGAATTAAGTTTAGACTTTGAAGATGTGTACAACATTTATTTAGCTTCTTCACCAAAACGTGAAATCAAAGAAGTGACATATTATTAATTGCTAAAATGAAACAAGTTCAATAGCCATCAATTTAAAAAGAGTATTGTAGGTTTGCATAAAAATAGGCGCCGTTAAAACCGAAAGGGGCTGAACGGCGCGAATATTTGAACACCCCATTACTATCAACAATTAAATTACCTTGCTCATCTTCAATTATGCCACCTCTAGAATTCCCTATAGTATTTTCATCAGGCATCACATCAAATACATTATGACTCCCCATAGTGATGGAAAGGCTATCCGAAAACATATAGTTAACACTGAAGTCGGTTAACAGTTCAGCGCCATAAGTTTGTTTGCCACCATCTGTTATCGTGTATTTTCCATAGTGGTTGAGTAATATATTTACTGTCCAGTTTTTATTCTTATACAGCGTGTTTAAACTTATTTTGTTGCTTGGTTGCCATTCTTCAATGATAGAAATATCTTGCCTTGAAAAAATGTCTTCAACGGCTACAGTATGCAAGGTGCTATGGTTTGGAGTAAATAATTTTGTCACTTTCGTATCGGTGAAGTTTGCCGCTAAAGTAAAATCAATATTACCTAATAGAATTTTACGCTGCCACGTTGCAACAATATCTGTACCTCGTGTTCTTGTATCTGCGCCATTCAAGAAAAACTGCCCTTTTGTTACCATTGCTTCAGTAAAAACTTGATCGAGTAAAGGAGATATCCCCATGCCTAATTTACTGCTAATAACAATACGATCGTCAATATTGATTTGATAAAAATCGACACTGATATCAATGTTTTCTTTGGGGCTATAGATTAAACCAATACTTATATTGTCAGACTCTTCTTCTTTGAGTGTTGGTACGCCAAGCCTAGTTGTTAAAGTACTATCATTTCTAAACGTTTCTACTTCTTCACTCAATAGCGCGCCACTTTCGTCAACAATAAACTGCGTGCTAACATTGTTAAAATACATTTGTTGCATAGAAGGTGCGCGAAATCCGGTACTGTAGGCTCCCCGAATAATAAAGCTGTCGGTTATTTTGCCATGCGCCGCTACTTTAATATTACTGCTGTTTCCAAGTACATCATAATCATCATACCTAATGGCTGCACTGAGCTTTATGAAATCATTTATTTGGGTAATAGAGTCAGCAAAAAATGAAACAACATTACGGCCTTCGTTAACAGCAAGGTCTAATGAAACACCAGGAAATCCTTGTATGCCACCGGCGGCATCATTCTCAAATAATGGTCTACTGTTCTCAGTGTCATAATCAAGGTAACTATAAGGTTCACCGGGAATTATCTTATATTTATCGTGGCGAAATTCAGCCCCTAATACGATAGAATAATTTTCATAATCTTTACTAAATAATAAGTTTACAGTTTCCAGAGATAGCGATAAACCATACGCAGAAGAAGATCTGGGAAGGTTTTCACGAAGTTCGTCAGAAGACAAGTCCGTTGTATGTAGAAGATAATTAGCATATGAAGCATTAAGTGACTCACTGGTGGTGTAGTCAATTTCATTTTTACCATAAGTATATGAAATATCTAAAGCTGTTTCATTATCAAATGAAACTTTATAACCTAAATTATAAGAAATATCCTGTATATCTGAATCTATTTTGGGTAAATATCCTTGAGGAATAGTCGCCTGATTATCAGCTAATAAGGGGTTTTCATTGGCATTGGCATTGTGACGAAAAAATGCAGCAGATTGATTTTCTCTCTGTGAATATGTTAGAAATCCATAGAGCTGTCCGTTATTAAGTTCAAATTCACTGTTTGCAACAAAAGAAAGTTGTTGATAAGAAGGGTCACCAATTCGAAATGTTTCTCTGTTTGCGGATAATTCACGTTCATCACTTGTTTGCCAGTTTCCATTTTCTAATTGAACACATTGGCCGTATTGACAAGCACCGTGCAAACCTGAGCGATTTGTACTTTTATGGTCAACTACATTTATAGTAGCGTTAATAAAGCCAGACTCACCCAGCTTTATTCCTTGCGTGTAAGATAACTGGAGATTGTCCCCATCCCCTTGCTGATAAGCACCAACAGATGTTTCTAAAGTCGCTTGGTCGCTATTATCATTAAGTACAATGTTTATAACACCCGCTATTGCATCAGAGCCATATTGTGCAGCAGCACCATCACGTAAAATTTCAATTCGCTTAATCGCTCTAACAGGAATAGCATTCATATCTGTTCCTGCTGTCCCTCTTCCAACCGAACTATTTATATGAATGAGGCTTGCTTGGTGACGACGCTTCCCATTTAATAGAATGAGTGTTTGATCGGGTCCTAACCCTCGTAAAGTTGCTGGCTGCAATACGTCACTACCATCACTAATTGCCGATCGAGAAAAATTAAAAGACGGCACTAATGCTTGTAACATTTGACCAAGATTTGTATGTCCGCTTTTAAGTAATATCTCACCTGAAATAATGTCGACAGGTACGGGTAATTCTTTTATGGTTCTACCGTTAATATGGCTACCAACAATGGCTATTTGTTCGATAGGTTTTGGGGGAGCTTTTTGTTTAGTAATAACGATTGGTTTTGAGTTGTCGAGTTCTAAAATATTATTTTTTTGTTTAATCGACCATTGGCCTTTGTTGTTTATTTCTGCAACAAGATCAGTATTTTTAAGTAACATCCTTAACGCTAAAGAAACAGAATAATATCCATCTATCGGTTTACTGTTAAAATTTCGGGTTAGATCGTAGGAAAATAAAATGGTTTGATTAGCTTGCTGAGCAAATTTAATTAAGGCTTTATCTACGGGTTGAGCAGCGACATTAAAGCGAATAATATCGGGAGCAATAGTTTGGGCTTCAGCTTTATTGGTAAAAGTGAAAAAGAATGCAGAAAGTACTAAGATCAAGCAGAGTAAATTGGAAAATATTGCTCTAAATTGCGTTTTTTTTGTTATAAGTGAATACAGAAATATCACCTTCTATTTATAATTTTTGTACATATCATTTTATCTAGAGCGTAATTGAGGCAATGGGGTCGATGAGTGATCTGCTTTAGTGATAAGCACGGTATTATGATCAGTTCTCGTACAGTTAAGTTCGAAGTTAGCACTTATTGAATCGAGGAGTGTGTCAACGTCACCAGCTTTAAAGTAACCAGAAACCTTTCGATTCGCAATCTTTTTATCCTGAATGGTGAACCTTACATTAGTATATCGGCTAATTTCTTCAAGTGCTGTTTTTAGTGATTCACCATCAAATATCAGCATACCTTTTTGCCATGCAAGTTCTTGCGTCAATGCTTGTGGCGAAACAATACTTTTTGGCAACTTTACTTGATCAATTATAGTTGCTTTTTCACCGGCAATAATGATGCTGTTTTCTTGATTGTTTTCAGAGTTCTTTGCTATTTTTTTAGTTAATTCAGGTAGAGAGGCATTTGAGTCTGCAATGAGAACTCGTCCTTCAGTAACAATCAATTCTAAATGATTGTTATCACTTTTTTGTACATTGAATATTGTACCTAGAGCAGTAAATGACTGTTCTCCTGAAGTGACACTAAATGGACGTGATGTATCTTTTGCTACATCAAATAAGGCTTCGCCCTTTATTAAGTTTAATTGACGATGGTCACCGCTGAAACTGATTGTAAGTAAAGAGTTTGTGTTGAGATGAACGATTGAACCATCAGGTAAATTAAAGTTAGCATGCTCGCCTATTTTTGTAGAATACTGCTGATAAACAATAGCTGAAGATGTATCTTGAAAAAATGACAATAAGCTTTTGTTCAGAAAAACATGGCTAGAGAGAAGGCTGAAAAATATAACACTGGCAGCTAATGAAAATTGAGTGAATGATTTTTTATATTTATGTGGGGCTTTTTTTTCTAGAGGAAATAAACCATTAAAATCAGCAAGTACTTTCGACATTTTTTTTGAAGGCGAATATTTGTGGAGTGCTAAGTGATGTTCGTTTTTTTGATTCACCCAAGCAACAAAAGCTTGTCGTTCTTGTTGCGACAAACCTTGTTCTATACGCCATAGCCAATACTTGGCCTGCATTTCTATTTCATTAGTACTTTGTTTATTAGTCATGATATATATCTTGAGTTAATTAAAATTACGCAAACATCGATATATTTATTCGACCATTCCGTGCATCCTTTCCTAATACAATAAATCTTTATTTTATAATATCATTTTAGCTTATTTTAATTTAATCAAAAGCTTATGTGATAAGTAGTGAGCACCATACTCTAATGCTCATTTGCATTATCCTACTTTACCTTTATTTCTTTTTATTTGCACGTTTTGCTTGTTTTTTCGCCTTAGCTTTTTTCTGTGATTTAGATATTTTCATTTTTGGCTTTTTCAAAGCAACTTTAGACTCTTTATATTGTGGTTTCAAACCTTCAATATTACGGCGTGGTAGACGTTCATCCATGTAACGTTCAATTTTAGAAATTACAGCCATGTCATGTGCTTCTACTAAAGATATTGCGGTACCTTTATTACCAGCTCGGCCTGTTCTGCCAATACGGTGCAAATAAATATCAGCTTTACGCGGTAAATCAAAATTAATCACATGAGTAATATCGTCAATATCTATACCACGTGCTGCAACGTCTGTTGCCACCAATACTTTTACATGACCTGTGCGTAATCGATCAATGGCACTATTACGCTTATCTTGATGCATCTTACCTTCAAGCCATGCACAAGGCAGTTCCGCTGCGTATAGTTTTCCTGATAAGTGCTGTACAGTTTCACGTTTATTAGCAAAAACAACGGTACGTTCAAAGCCTTCTTGCTTTAACAAGTTTTCTAATAATTGAAACTTGTGCTCTTTGTTATCAGCTAAATGAAGCCACTGATGGATTTTTGCTTTTTCTTTGCGTGATGGCTGGGCTTCTAAAAAAACGGGTTCGTTTAGCATTTCTTGCGCAAAACGTAAAACAGAGGAGCCTTCAAGGGTGGCAGAAAAAAGCATGGTTTGTTTACGCCAACGAGCTTCACCAACGATACGGTTAATTGCATCTGCGAAGCCCATATCGAGCATGCGGTCGGCTTCATCAAGCACTAGAATTTCAATATCACGCGCTTCAAATTTTTCTGAATCAAGATACTCGATTAACCGACCTGGGGTGGCAACTAATATATCGGTATTTTTAGTTAAGACATCAATATGACTATCGTAACTAACGCCGCCGGTAATTAACCCAGTTTTTATGTCGGTTAATTCAGTTAACTGAGTACATTGCTCGCTCGTTTGAAGGGCAAGTTCACGAGTAGGTGATAAGATAAGTACGCGTGGGAAACCTGGGCTTTTACGCGGGTAATCTAATAAATGTTGAGCTAAAGGTAAAATAAAAGCAGCGGTTTTACCTGTGCCTGTAGGCGCTGAAGCTAAAACATCTTTACCTGTCATGGCGACAGGTAGAACCAATTCTTGAATAGAAGTTGGTTTTTTATAACCGGCATTTTGAATGCCGCCTAGTAGTGCTGAATCTAGGTCAAATTGCTCAAACATAAAGGATAATTTCGCTCAGTATAATATTGCGGTGAATTATAAAGCGAAAAAGGGGATTTAGCTAAAGCTATTTAAAATCCCCCGTGTTTATTTTTACTTTTTATTCACTTTCTATAATTTCAGCTATTTCACCGCGTATTTGTAGGCACCATTGCGATATACGCTCATCACTTTGCTCGTATTGATTATCTTCATCTAATGATAATCCGACAAATTGGCTGTTATCTTCAGTTAGTGCCTTTGATGCTTCAAATTCATATCCTTGGTTAGGCCAATAACCAATAACAAAACCGTCTTGTGCAACGACTTGTTCATGCAACATACCTAATGCATCTTGAAACCATTCGGTATAGCCTATTTGATCGCCCATACCATAGAGAGCAATAATTTTTCCTGATAAGTCTAAGGTAGCAATATCTTCCCAATGACCTTCCCAGTCTTCTTGGATTTGACCGTAATCCCATGTGGAAATACCCATGATAACGAGATCAAAATCTTCAATCTTCTTTAATGGTGTATCTTTGATGTTAAACAATTCAACAGCTAACGCTGGTTTACTCGTTACGTTTTCAGCAAAGTGCTGCTGAATTTTCTCTGCCGCCATCTCTGTGTAACAAGTAGTAGAACCGTAAAATAAACCAATTTTCATGTGTGAACCTTTCTATTGTATTAGAGATAACAAGCTAAATATTAATAGGCTAGAATTATAGCAGCCATTTTTTCGAGAGTTTATCAGATAGATAATTTCAAGCCAGTAAAATATATAAAGTTCTGTTTACACTTAATAACAGAAGGATATGCACTGGAATATTGCATTTATCGTTAATTCACTGTAATTTTAGCGCCATTGTAACGGTCATGTAATATAGCTTAATCAATCTGCTGAAAAGTATTCGATTGATGATTATTATCTGGTTTTAAGTTCTACTTTTAGGAAGTCATTAATGTTTAATAAAATCTCCGTTGCTGTTGTGGCAATTTGTGTTGGTGTTGCTGGTTATGTGTATGCTGTAGAAGAACCAAATGTTTCGGGTAACTCTTCAGTTACCAATCCTACTAGCATTGTTTCTGCAAATAGTGCAATTACAAAAAAAATGCCTGAAAATTTTGATGCCGCTGAATTAAAAAATAAATTGTCGGCTATGTTAGGTTTAGAAATAAATAAAGTTAAACCATCAGCCATGCCGGGTTTAGTAGAGCTGATTACGAATCAAGGTTTATTTTATGCAACTGCAGACGGTAAATTCTTTATTCAAGGAAAACTTTATGGATTAGGTCGTACAGTAACAAATTATTCAGAAGAAAGTTTAGCGCAAGTGCGTGTTGATGGAATGGATACGTTTTCTGACGCAATGATCGTTTACCCTGCAAAAAATGAAAAACATGTTATTACTGTGTTTACTGACATCACTTGTGGCTACTGTCGAAAAATGCATGAACAAATGGACGATTATAATGATAAAGGAATTACGGTACGTTATTTAGCTTACCCTCGCTCAGGGATTAAAGACCGTTCAGGCCAATATTCTGAAGGCTTTAAAGATCTACGCTCTATTTGGTGTAATGAAAATCCAGAAGAAGCATTAACTAAAGCTAAAATGGGATCAAGTGTTGCGCAGCGTATTTGTGATAAACCCATAGAAGATGAGTTTAACTTTGGCCGTCAAGTAGGTGTTAATGGTACTCCTGCTATTATTTTAGAAGGTGGCATGATGTTACCTGGCTATAAAGAGCCTGAAGCACTTCTTAATATTATTGAGCAAATGAAAGCTGCTGGATAAAAAGTAACTCTTATCGAAACATTTTTAGAAATGGCAGACTTTGGTCTGCCTTTTTTATTTTACAGTGATTAATTTTTAGCGATAATAAATTTATGCAAAAGCAAATTGTACGCCGTGCAAAAGTTGATGATAACCATCTCCCTGATAATATTCATCCACTGATAAAACAGATATACGCTAGTCGTGGTATCGAAAGCACAACGGAATTAGAGCTTAATGTCAGTCAACTTTGTGCTGTTGAACGTTTAAAAGGGATTAATCTAGGCTGTCAGGTTTTACATCAAGCACTTCTTGACAATAAAAACATTGCCATTATTGGCGATTTTGATGCTGACGGGGCTACCAGTACCGCTTTAATGATGGAAGCCTTACGATTGTTTGGTAGCGATAACTATCAATTTATTGTGCCGAACCGTTTTTTATATGGCTACGGATTAACCCCTGAAATAGTCGAGATAGCGGCTGAAAAAGGTGCAGAATTATTGATCACTGTTGATAATGGCATTAGTTGTGTTACCGGTGTAGCGAAAGCAAAGTCATTAGGTTTAGGTGTCATAGTTACTGACCATCATTTACCAGGAATGACTTTACCTGATGCTGACGCCATTATTAATCCTAACCAAGTTGGCTGTGATTTTCCGAGTAAATCGCTGGCGGGAGTCGGTGTTGCATTTTATTTTATGATGGCTATGCGCAAGTATTTACGAGAAAAAAACTGGTTTGTAGATAGACAAATACAAGAGCCTAATATTGCTCAATTACTTGATTTAGTTGCACTGGGAACTGTTGCTGATGTTGTTTCACTTGATAACAATAATCGTATTCTGGTTGAACAAGGTTTAAAACGAATTCGGGCAGGCGTTACTCGACCTGGAATTCAGGCGTTATTAGAAATTGCTGGGAAAGATCAGACAAAAATAGTCGCTAGCGATTTTGGTTTTGCTTTAGGGCCAAGAATAAATGCAGCAGGGCGTTTAGATGATATGTCCTATGGTATTAATTGCTTACTCGCAAAAGACCTTGCTTCAGCACGAGTCATGGCTGCAGATCTTGACGATTTAAATAAGTCACGTCGAGAAATAGAACAGGGTATGCAACAAGAAGCAGAACACGTATTAAAAAGCTTAAATTTTTCTGATGATAATTTACCGCACGCTATTTCATTATTCCAAAGTGATTGGCATCAAGGAGTGATTGGTATTGTCGCAGGACGTTTGAAAGAGAAGTTTCACCGCCCCAGTATCGTTTTTGCGGGTACAAGTGATGATATATCTTCTGATAATCATAATAAATCGACAGAAATTAAAGGTTCTGCGCGTTCCATTCCTGGTTTACATATTAGAGACTTACTTGAGCACATTGATACGCAGCATCCAAATATTATTATAAAGTTTGGTGGTCATGCTATGGCGGCTGGTTTATCAATAATGGAAGATAATTTCGTTAAGTTTCAACAGTTATTTAATCAATATGCGCAGCAATGGCTAAGTAGCGACGATCTTAAAGGTACGCTTTCTTCTGATGGTGAGTTACCCACACAAGAAATGACGTTAGGATTTGCTCAGCTATTACGCGACTCAGGCCCTTGGGGACAAAATTTCATTGAGCCTTTGTTTGATGGGAATTTTAAACTTATTCAACAGCGCATTGTTGGTCAAAAACATCTTAAACTTGTTGTAGAGAAAGATGGGCACGTGTTTGACGCTATCGCTTTTAACGTAGACTTACATCGTTGGCCTGACCATAAAGCCCAGCAGGTTCATCTTGCTTATCGTCTCGATATTAATGAATTCCGTGGTAAACAAACGGTGCAGTTTATGGTTGAATATTTAGAATAATACTTCGATAAATTTACCCTGTTTAGTCTTGTTCAAGCGTTTATTTACGTTAGGAATTACGCTACAATGCGCCACTATTTTATTTTATTCTTTCGGGCGTGCATCTTGACGCCAAATTAGCGACGTAAAATTATAAATTATGCTTGAAGTTAATCCGGTAATAAACAAAATTAAAGACATCCGTGAGCGTACAGATATGCTTCGGGGGTACCTTTGACTACGACCTAAGATCAGAGCGTTTAGTTGAAGTAGTTCGTGAATTAGAATCACCAGAAGTTTGGAATGAACCTGAACGTGCACAAGCGTTGGGTAAAGAACGCTCTTCACTTGAGGCCATTGTTGAAACTATTGATGAAATGGACCGTGGTTGTGAAGATATTGAAGGCTTAGTTGAACTTGCTGTCGAAGAATACGACGAAGAGACTTTTAATGACGCGACAGAAGAAGTCAAAGTTTTAGAAAAAAGTTTAGAAAAATTAGAGTTTCGTCGAATGTTTTCAGGCGAGCATGACGAAAATAGTTGCTATTTAGATATTCAATCGGGATCAGGCGGCACTGAAGCACAAGACTGGGCAGAAATGCTAATGCGCATGTATTTACGATGGGGTGAAGCGCACGGTTATAAAACTGAAGCTATTGAAGTCACTGATGGTGATGTCGCAGGTATTAAAGGTTGCACAATTAAATACACAGGCGAATATGCTTATGGTTGGTTGCGCACTGAAACAGGTGTTCATCGCTTAGTAAGAAAGTCACCATTTGACTCAAGTGGTCGTCGTCATACTTCATTTGCCTCTGCATTTATTTATCCTGAAATTGACGATAATATCGAAATAGATATTAACCCAGCTGATTTACGTATTGATACCTTTCGTGCGTCTGGTGCAGGTGGTCAGCATGTAAACAAAACAGATTCAGCTATACGTATTACGCATGAACCAACGGGCGCTGTTGTCGCTTGTCAGGCTGACCGCTCTCAACATAAAAACCGAGCAACAGCGATGAAGCTTCTTAAAGCCAAGCTTTTTGAAATGGAAATGCAAAAGAAAAATGAAGGTAAACAGGAATTAGAAGACGGAAAATCAGACATAGGTTGGGGAAGTCAAATACGCTCATACGTTTTAGACGACAGCCGAATTAAAGATTTACGCACCGGCGTTGAGAACCGCAATACACAAGCGGTTTTAGACGGCGATTTAGACAAGTTTTTAGAGGCCAGTTTGAAATCTGGCTTGTAGTGTAAAGCTCAAATAAAAACTAACGATTATACCATCGAAAAATTAAAGATAACTTTGAGAAATAAAATGACAGATAAAGCTAATAATGCACCCGTAGCACAAGATGAAAATAAACTGATTGCTGAGCGTCGTGTAAAACTTGAAAAGATTCGCTCTAATTGTTCTGCTAATGGTTTCCCTAACGATTTTAATCGTGAACACTTAGCTGCTGATATTCAAGCTGAGCATGGTGAAAAAACCAAAGAAGAACTTGAAGCGCTTCAAGTAACTTATGCTATTGCTGGTCGTGTTATGGCAAAGCGTGGTCCATTTTTAGTGATACAAGACTCGTCAGGTCGTATCCAAGGTTACGCTGAAAAAACAGTACAAAAAGAAATTCGAGAAAAATGGGGCTCTTTAGACATTGGCGATATCGTAGGTATTAAAGGTATTTTACATAAATCAGGTAAAGGTGATCTTTACGTGAATATGGAAGAGTACTCTCTGTTAACTAAGTCTTTACGCCCATTACCAGAAAAGTTTCACGGGTTATCAGATCAAGAGACTAAGTATCGTCAACGTTACATTGATTTAATTATCAATGAAGATACTCGTAATACTTTTAAAATCCGTTCAAAAATTGTTGCTGGTATCCGTAACTTTCTAACGCAGCGTGACTTCATGGAAGTTGAAACACCAATGTTGCAAATCATACCGGGTGGCGCTACCGCGAAACCTTTTATGACTCATCATAATACTTTTGATCTTGATATGTATCTACGTATTGCGCCAGAGCTTAACTTAAAACGTTTAGTAGTTGGTGGTTTTGACCGTGTATTTGAAATTAACCGCAGTTTCCGTAATGAAGGTATTTCAACTCGTCATAACCCAGAATTCACTATGATTGAGTTCTACCAAGCTTACGCTGATTACCATGACTTGATGAACACCACAGAAGAAATGTTACGTACTATTGCTCAAGACGTATTAGGTACTACTACTATTCGTAATACCGTTAAAAATAGCGATGGTGAAGTTGTAGAAGAAAAATTCTATGATCTTGGTAAGCCATTTACACGTTTATCAATGGTTGATGCTATTTTGCAATATGGTAAAGATCATCGTGGCGCAGAAACACTTGATGAAGCGGCTTTACGTGATCCAGAAAACAATTTTGAAGCAATTAAAGCAATGGCAAAAGCGGTTGGCGTGAAAGAAAATGAAGCTTCTAAAGTTTGGGGGCCAGGTAAGTACATTTGTGAAATCTTCGAAGAAGTTGCCGAGCATTTATTAGACCAACCAACATTTATTACAGAGTACCCATGGGAAGTTTCACCGCTTGCTCGTCGTAACGATGAAAACTCATTTATAACCGACAGATTTGAATTCTTTGTTGGCGGTCGCGAATTAGCCAATGGTTTCTCAGAGTTAAACGATGCAGAAGATCAAGCTGAACGTTTCCAAAAACAAGTAACAGAAAAAGATGCTGGGGATGATGAAGCCATGCATTATGATGCTGATTATATCAACGCCTTAGAATATGGCCTACCACCAACTGCAGGTGAAGGTATTGGCATTGACCGTTTAGTGATGTTATTTACTGATTCACCGACGATTAAAGACGTTATTTTATTCCCACATATGCGTCCGTTAGCTGAGTAGATAAATTTAGTTTTATTAAAAAGGCTTTAGTGTTCTCACTAAAGCCTTTTTTATTGCAGCGTCTTTAAAGGTTAATGTCAGTTAATCCCCATATAAAAGCAATGATAGCGGTAAAGCTCAATAACATAAAATAAAGCATGCTAATAAGTTGGTACTTTACAAAAGTGAAGAACGTTCCTTGTTTATACACGCGTTTTTGCATCAAAAATAAGTAAATAGGGATCCAAAGTAAAGCCGCATAGCCAGTGTATTCAAATATCCCTTTCAGCAGGGGGCTACTTTTATCTAGACTATCATGTAAGAAATTGGTGATTTCTACGATTAAAAAGGAAAGAAAAATAAAACTATGACTGTGTAGTGCAACGGTTAAATGCTCCATATACAGCCGATTTGAAAATAAATACATAACTTTTAATAATGCGGCAAAAATAGGAAGTACGATAAACATCAACTGTGGCAGTTTACTGAGTGACTCCTTCATTAATAATGACGGGTCTGTGTTAAATGCTTTGGTTGCTTTTTTCTCTAGAACTTTTACAAAGTCATTTAGCTTGTCGTTATTCTCTTTAGAGAGAAAATCAAAGGTCAGTGTACCGTCGGCATTATTAGAAAAGGTTACTTTTTCTTCGGGCAACACTTTTAGTTCACCTTGATTAATGAGCGTTAGTTGTTTAATAGTCTCATTTAATTCCTTTTCATCAGTCGATTTTAATTGTCCTTTTTTACTGACTTTTTTTAACTCCAATTCGACAATTTTTTCGGTAACCTTGGCTGCAAGCAACGCATTTGTGTTATTTAAGGCTTTTTGATATTGAGTGTATTTAGCAATATCACTATTTATGTTTTCAATGAGCAATTCATCGTGCTTTTCTGTCGCAGATACTTTCTTTTGCTCGAGCTCTTTAAGATATTCGGTAACATTATTATTTGCTGTTAATCTGTGATTTTCGTCAAAAATAGTATTATTGGAATTAAGGTTGAGCGAGAGAAAAAAGATAATACTAATAAACAGATACAGACGAAGTGGTGGTACGTAATGTACTCGTCTGCCGGCGAAATATTCATTGGTTAAAAATGCTGGGCGTGCGATTAATGGCAAAATAGTACGAGCAGCACGAGAATCGAAGCTAAAAATATCATCAAGTAAGTGCATTATTACGACCCAAAAATACTTTAACGTTGACTCTGCTTGTTGGCCACACTGACCGCAAAATGGACCGATAAGTGGCTGATGACAGTTATCACAAGATTCTTCAATCGTATTTTCGAAATTTTGAGGCACTTCAGGTAGTGTTGATGTGACAGCTGCATCGATATTTTTTTTAACTAACTCTGTATTTTGCATAAGGGATAGAAAGGTAATTACAAACATTAGAATAAAATCATAGCATTATGTTTATAAGATGTGTAAATGAAAAGTTATAATTTTTTACAAAAAAACTGTGTTAACTGCGTGCTGTCTGCTTAACTATCTGTTAAGTTTAATTCAACCAAGAAAATCTAATAAAATGTACTATGTTTATAATTATGCTAAATAATATAATTTAAACAAAGTGCATAAAGAAAAAAGCCAAACATAGGAGAATTATAATGGCGTTTGAAGTTAAATTTGAATTAACGGAATCAGACTTAGACCACTTTCGTGATGTGATGCGTCAGGCACAATCAGGAGCTTCAAAACTTAGCGAAGCAGTTATTTTGAGTAACGCTAAGAACATCAGTCAAGATATTAAGGGCAGTGTTCCTGAGTTTGTTAGTGAACGTATTAAAAAGCTCGAAACTTTAGTTGCTATGATTGAAGATTCAGAGTGGAAAATTCCTGAAGAAGAAAGAAGTGACGTATTAAGTGCATTAGCTTATTTTAGTGACCCTGAAGATTTAGTGCCTGACCATATTCCTGTATTAGGCTTTTTAGATGATGCAATTATGATTGAATTAGTTGCTGAAGAATTAAAAGACGATATTGAAGCATTTGAAGAGTTCTGTGCTTACCGTAGTCGTGAAGAAGAGCGAACTGGCGATACAACCATTACTCGCGAAGAATGGTTGGATTCGAAGCGTCGTGAACTTCATAGCCGTATGAGAAACCGTCGTTCTACTCGTCGTGGTCGCCGTTCATCATTCAGATCTATTTTCTAAATTCTTAATTTAAAAAATATTTATTAAAAAAGCTTACTCATTTTATTGAGTAAGCTTTTTTTATGTTCAGGATGAACGGTATGTCATGGTCACATGGATGTGAAAGAATGACGATGTTCAGGATGGTCTTTCTCAGACATCCTGACATTCATGTATTTGTTCTACTATTCCTGTTGATTGCGAAGAATAACAATATTTATAAAACTATGAGTTAGTGACGTAGACCATCATGACAAGGAAGCCAATCAATACAGTATTTAAAGCAATAATGTATGCAAAGCCTTTAACACCATCTTTTACACTACAGCCTTTTGCTTTTAAATATCTCCACCAAACAAGGCACATAATAATTGGGAGAAGAAAGAACAATTTGATCATAAAACCTGCTTTATTTAATCGGTATATCAATATATTAGAATAATTTACTGGGAATTGCTGTTTTGTTTTTCTATTAACGCATTTAAAGGCACTCTAATCGAATATAAAAACAATAAACTTGGTATCACCATTAATGAAGTAAATACAAAAAATAATGACCAATTACCATCTAACCAATCAACAATTATGCCTGAATAAGACCCCAGCATTACTCTGCCAAATGTACCTAAAGACGCCATTAATGCATATTGGCTAGCAGTAAAACTTTTATTACAAAGCACTGATAAAAGAGCAACAAACGCAACGGATCCCCAAGCTGAAGTAAAGCCATCTACAAAAACAGTAAAAGCAAATAATAGTTTATTAGGTCCCACTAATGCCATAGCTGCGAAAAGTAAATTACTGCTAGCCATAGCAATGCCACCAATAAATAAACCTTTTAAAATACCGTACCTCATCGTAAAAACGCTACCAATAAGAGAGAATACTATAGTGGTTGCCCAATTTATCATCTTTGAATAGTAAGCAATATCTTCATTTGAAAAACCAACTTCTCGATAAAACACAATGGACATACGCCCTAAGTAAGCTTCACCTAATTTAAAAAGAAAAATAAAGAGCAGTATTGATATCGCAAGCCTTGTGCCGTTTCGATCAAAAAACTCCTGAATTGGAGCAACAAGTGTTGTTAATAACCATGCTGTGATGCGGTGGAAAGCATTAGCTTCAAGAAGCGAGGTATTGAGTTTTTCTTGATTTATCTTTTTATTTAGTTGGGAGAGTTGCTGTGTAAATAAGAATAGCAACCCCACGATTAAAAATGTGATGAAGGTAAACCTATAGTCATTAGCAATTAAGTTTTCAGGCCAAGCAGGATAACCAATATTTGCATAAATAATACTCAGGAAAATAAGAGGAAGTATAAATAATATGGAAAATGATTTACTGCCGTACTGAGGTAGTACTTTTAAATAATTAGCCTCAATTTTCCTTAACGTTTCCTCTCGATTACTTTTCGGTTCGCTCACAACAAATGCGGTAATCATGAGAACTGCCATTATGCCTGACAGCACTAGAAAAACTTCTGGCCATTCCCAGTTAGGTTTACTTACAAGAATAAATGGAATGCTTCCTAATCCAGCATAACCTGTCCACCAACCTGCAGTAGCCATTGCAGAGCCTGCCGCCATAATATTGTTGTCGTTACTTGCAAGTGATTCGATTCGATACGCATCAATTGCAATATCTTGGGTTGCCCCTGTAATAGCAATAATTAAACCAAACATTGCCATTACATTTAATTGTGTACTCGCATCGAAATTACTGAGTTGAAATGCCGAAAAAACAATAATCGTTTGTGTGACAATTATCCAACTTCGTCTCATTCCTACTTTAGCGGTAATAAATGGAAGTTTGACCCTATCAATTAATGGAGACCATAAGAAGTTGATACTATAAGCAACAAAAATCAAACCAAATAAACCTATGCTTGAACGACTTAAACCTTCATCTTTTAGCCATCCGGTCATTGCAGAGCCAATCATTACCCAGGGGAAGCCACTTGCGATGCCTAAACAAAAAACGGTAAGCAAGCGTTTGTCTTTAAAATAATTGAGTGTTTCTTTGATTGTATGTGGTGAAGACATGCTAATTAATCATTATTTATACTTAATTAGCAGGTTATCAGAGAGCACTAACCTTAAGAAGTAAATTCTTGCAGATAGTTGAGAATAATGAAGTTTTTAAATCAATTAAGGCAGTGGACGCCACCCGATACAATCGATAGGGTAACTACCTTTACCACTAAAAAAATCTAAGCAAGTGGTGATTTCACTTTTAAAGTATAAATCATGGCTGAGGGACTGAGCTCCATGCAAACTCATTTCGTGCACTAAGTGCCAAAAAACTCGTTCTTTTGCACTGCCTGGCGTTTCATCATTTACATTAAGAACTGTCCATTCTTCCATTGTATCAACAATGAATTTATCGAGTTCTGTGTAGTGTAATGACTTATTAATAACAGCTTTAATATAATGGGCTATCTGCATTGTTTTTTCGTTGATAAACGGCTCAATTATCATGACAACCTCGTTCACTCGTATACTTACAAAAAAAATCGGAAATAGGAGAAGTTAACATCTCATTGAGTGTGAATGAAAAGTTTTACTGCTAATTACTACCTTATTTATCGTAGATAAATTAAGATTTGTCAAAGATGATTATGTAAAATATTTGTGATTAAATTGTACGGGTATGCAATAGGAGTCGTTATTTTCAGAAACGTTCAATAACATTGTTTATTGACGTTTCTATCTTAGTTCAAGGGATTAGAGGGAATTTATTCTGCCGGCAGCAATGTTGCTTTAATTAATGTTATAGGTTCAACAGGAACATCATCCCAGCCCATTCCATCGTTGTATTCAGTTTCAACTAAATTCATTGCATCAATAACTTCTTGTCCTTCAACAATGGCACCAAATACGGTATATCCCCAACGACGTCCTGGGTCTAGACTCTTATTGTCACCGGTATTAAAAAAGAATTGACGATTTGCTGTGTGAGGACGATTCTCTTTTGCCATAGCAATGGTACCAATGATGTTTTTTAATCCATTACCAGACTCATTGGCAATATCTCCATCAATTTTTTTTGCATTGAAGTGCTCATCATAACCACCGCCTTGTACGATAAAGTCTGAGACGACACGATGAAAAATCGTATTGTTGTATTCACCTTTCACGACATACATTAAAAAATTATCAACAGTTAAAGGAGCACGAATACGATCTAACTCAACAATGACTATTCCTTTAGACGTTTCTAACTTTACGAGAGGGAATAAGTTATCTGGATCAATCGCAATGTTTTTTGCTGATGTAGTGAACGATAATAGTATGAATAAAAAAAGTAAACGTATCATGATTATCTCTTATACAGTGGTATGTTAAACATTATTTTATAAAATTTCTAATTTCAACATTGTTGATGATTTGCGTTAATAATTTTGTTAGTTGTTGATTGAAATCACGTTCTAATACCGCAATGTCTGCGCTTAATGGTCCTTCACTCGTACCACGAACTTTAAAAGTATTACTTAACGTTTGTTCACCATTATTAACTTTTACATGGATCATAAGTTCATTGTTAACTTGATACTTCATCATTTCTTGCTGAACACTGATTAAACTATTTTCGATAATAACTTCAATCGCATTATTCGCTTGAGTATTTATTGCTAACCCTTGCTTTTTAAACTCAGATATTAGTGTTTGCTTGATGATGTTGCTTAAAGGTTGCTGGCTTGAATAGATTTCAGCAGCTTCATCTTTTCTTAATATTTGTACTACGTGTTGAGCTCTACGTATATCAGTAACGGTTATGCTTGCTTCTTTATTTTGATATTCAGTTAGTGTAGATGTGCTATTGATTATGCTCAAATCAGGAGCAATAACTACATGAGTTGGCTTATTGGCACAAGCTGAAAGTAAAACAAGCAAAGTGGTTGCTGCCAATGTTCTAAGTTTATTGTTAATTAATACAATTTTCATTATTTGACTGATTCCATTATTTTATGGCTGAAAGCGTTACAAATTTATCATTACTAGCAATGAGTTTTTCATTACCAAAAAGTCGTTTAAGTTTAATATGGTAACCTAATTGTCGGTTACCGATAATACGTAACTCACCACCTTTCTTTAACACACGATGGCTATCACGAAACATTTGCCAAGCAATATGATCCGTTGTCGCATTTTGCTGATGAAAAGGCGGATTACATAAAACTAAGTCAACACTATTAGGTTCTACATCGGCCAAACAGTCATTAATGCTAAATTCACATTGCTCAATTTGACTAGGTAAATTATTAGAGATATTCGCTTTTGCGGAATCAACAGCCATATATGACTCATCAACAAAAGTAACAAATGCTTCAGGCTGCTGCGCTAATACTGTTAAACCTATAACGCCATTGCCACAGCCTAAATCAATAACTCGCATCCCTGATTTTACATCAGGAAGATTTTCCATGAAATGTCGAGCGCCAATATCTAACTTTTCACGGGCATAAACCCCTGAATGGTTGCTGATAGAAAATTGTGTATTTTCTAATGGCCAAATTGTGGGGAAGGGCGAAGGTAATACTTGCTCGTTATCAAGTTGAGAAAATACTAAACGTGATTTTTTAACCGCTAAAGACGTTTTAGTTGTCCCGAAATACTTCTCAAATAATTTTAATGTAGAGCTGTGTATATCTTTCGCTTTATCAGCAGCAATAAATATAACTTCTTGATTGTATTTCGCTTTAATAGTCAAAAGTTGATCAATCATTAATGATTTACTTTTAGGTATTTTGTATAAAATTACGGTGATGTTGTCTGGCAAACTATCTAAGCTAGTTAATTGGGTAATATTTTCGAGAGATAAACCGTTTTGTTCAAGGTTATATTGTAACCCTTGTTTACTGATCCAAGAGTCTGAAACAGTAGTGACATTTGATTGAGTAAAGTTAGCAGTAATAGCACCAAAACTATCATTATAAATTAATAAGCTATGTTGACTATCAGCCAAGTTTTGCTCAATTACATAATTAATTAAATATTCGTCGGCTGAGTCCCAAGCAACTAAAGCTCGGTTAACTTGACCAGCAGGATAGCGATCTAAAAAAAGGTTCTTGTCGTAAACGCCATCGGCGTTAACAATAAAAGGGCTGATCATAATGAAGAGGTTCGATTTTCACCTAGAAGAATGTTATCTATTGTGACAAAATATATGTAAATGAGCTAGTGATAGTTGCTTTGTGCGGTTAAAATTATTTTCTCAAGTGATGTTAATTTTTTCTTAAATATAGCCAATTGTTTACTAACCAATTTTATGAAACCGTTTGTCTAGCCACTCAGTGCAATGGCATATTTCGCCTAACAAACTAAAATCATTCTACCCAGAAGAACAACGTCAGGAATTTAATAATGACCATTGAAGCTGTAATCGAACAAAAACTCCTTTCCGCATTTTCGCCAATGCATCTTGATGTGATTAACGAAAGTCACCAACATAATGTTGCACCGGGTAGCGAGTCTCATTTTAAAGTGATTATTGTTTCTGATGATTTTGTTGGAGAACGTTTAATCAAACGTCACCGAGCTATTAATACATTACTTGCAACAGAGCTAGCTGAAAAGATACACGCATTAGCGCTTCATACTTACACCAAAGATGAGTGGGATAAGTACTATGCGGAAAATACGCCACTTTCACCAAAATGTTTAGGTGGCGGAAAAAATTCGACATAATGTTGACGAATATCTTACTAGTAAAGCGCTAATTCATAATCATTAGCGTTTTATGCATTTATATAAGTGACACTTCAAAATTGTATTCACTTATCGTTAAATACCTGTTATTTATTCTTACCTACTAAAAACCTATAAAACGATTAATACTGGAAACAAGTATGTTGCTCAATTGGTTAGCTCATGTAACTGCCTTTATCGATAAGATCACAGATAGCACCGGAAAACTTATTTCATGGCTCACTCTCTTTATGGTTCTACTTACATTTCTTATTGTGGTGCTTCGTTACGGATTTAATATTGGCTGGATAGCCATGCAAGAATCTGTATTATATTTTCATGGTACAGTTTTTATGCTCGGAGCGGCTTATACCTTAAAAGCTGACGGTCATGTGCGGGTAGATATTTTTTATCAGAATTTTTCAATTAAAGGTAAAGCGTTAGTGAATCTCTTAGGTGCTTTATTTCTATTATTACCTGTTTGCATATTTATTTTTTATATCAGCTTTGACTATGTAGCTGCCTCATGGCGAATTATGGAAAAATCATCTGAAGCCGGTGGCTTGCCGCTCGTTTACCTGAGTAAAAGTCTACTGCTTATTATGGCAATCAGTTTGTCTTTGCAAGGTGTATCAGAGATTTGTCGAAATTTACAAACGCTTTTATTGAAGAGTCACCACTCGTCATCAGAAAAAGAAGTCCTTGAATAATGGAATATTTAGCATTAGTTATGTTCGCGGTAGTTTGTATGGTTCTGCTGCTGGGTTATCCGGTCGCGTTATCATTAGCAGGAACGGCTTTATTATTTGCAGGAATAGGCAGTAGTCTTGGTGCTTTTGATCTCGCCTTCCTAGGCGCTTTACCAAACCGACTATTTGGCGTTATTAATAACCAGACGTTACTCGCTGTACCTTTATTTGTTTTCATGGGCTCGATGTTAGAACGGTCAAAAATTGCTGAAAATTTATTGGATGCTATGACCATGCTGTTTGGTAAGTATCGAGGTGGTTTAGGAATTTCAGTTATCCTGGTAGGTATGTTGCTCGCCGCTAGTACCGGAATCGTTGGAGCTACCGTTGTAACTATGGGGCTTTTATCATTACCTACCATGTTAAAGCGCGGTTATGACGTTAAATTTTCGACTGGAATTATTTGCGCAACGGGCACACTTGGACAGATCATTCCGCCTTCAATCGCCTTAGTTTTATTGGGTGATGTATTGTCGAGTGCTTACCAAAAAGCACAATTAGATATGGGAATTTTCAGCCCTGAAACAGTTTCAGTTGGAGACTTGTTTGCGGGTGCCGTTATTCCAGGCTTTATATTGGTATTACTTTATATGGCTTATTGCATTGGTATTGCTATTTTTAAACCTGAAATGGTACCCAGTATAAAAGCGGATGAAGTAGAAAGCATTTCAGAAGGTAGAACAAAAATTCAAGTTGTCTTGAGTGCATTAATACCTCCTTTATTATTAATGTTTGCGGTATTAGGTTCAATTCTCTTTGGGTTTGCTACACCAACAGAGGCCGCAGGTGTTGGGGCAATGGGAGCAACACTGCTCGCACTTTGGCAAAAACAACTAACAGTAAAAAATTTAACGGCGGTGATGCAAAGCACATTAAAAATTACCTCAATGGTGTTTTTAATACTGATCGGTGCATCATTATTTTCTCTGGTATTTAGGGGATTTGGTGGAGAAGAATTAATACAAGGTTTCTTTGCTCAAATGCCTGGTGGTCTTCTGGGCGCGACGCTTATTGTAATGCTTGTTATATTTTTACTCGGATTTATCCTAGATTTTATCGAAATTACGTTTGTAGTCGTGCCAATCGTCGCACCAATTTTATTAGCGATGGGACTCGATCCTATTTGGTTAGGCATAATGATAGCGATAAATTTACAAACCTCATTTTTAACACCTCCCTTTGGTTTTGCATTGTTTTATTTACGGGGTGTTGCTGATAAAGCGGTAAAAACTGCTGATATTTATCGAGGTGTTATACCGTTTATTATTATTCAAATATTATTATTGTTAATGCTGGCTGTATGGCCTGAGTTAATAACCTGGTTACCTCACGTTATTTATGGATAAGAAAGGAAGTACTGAAAATGAATATTACAAATAGCTTCAAAAAGTTAACGTTAACAATTATTTCGAGTGTATTTTTATTGACTGCTTGTGGCGATGAAAAAAGTACAGTAACAACGAGTGTAGAAGATAAGGCAACAAAAACTTATCAGTGGAAAATGGTAACTTCTTGGCCTAAGAACTTTCCAGGGTTGGGCATGGGACCTGAAAAATTCTCTCAATACGTTGATGAAATGAGTAACGGACGTTTAACCGTGAAAGTTTATGGTTCTGGTGAACTAGTGCCTGGTTTTGAAGTTTTTGACGCTGTATCACAAGGTACGGTACAAATGGGACATAGTGGTGCTTATTATTGGAAAGGTAAAATTCCTGCATCACCTATTTTTAGCGCAATTCCTTTTGGGATGACCGCAACCGAATTAAATGCATGGCTACATTATGGTGGTGGTTTAGCGCTTTGGAAAGAGCTGTATCAGCCATTTGGTATTGTACCTATGGCTGGCGGTAATTCTGGTGCTCAGTTTGCGGGCTGGTTTAAAAAAGAAATCAACTCAATGGAAGATTTGAAAGGTTTGAAAATGCGCATACCTGGTCTTGGTGGCGAAGTACTTAAGCGTGCAGGAGGAATACCCGTTACCTTAACTGGAGGTGAAATATTCTCTTCGTTACAAAGTGGTGCTATTGATGCTTCTGAATGGGTTGGCCCATATAATGACTTGGCATTTGGTTTTCATCAAGCGGCAGAATATTATTATTCGTCTGTTTGGCATGAAACGGGTACTAATTTAGAGTTCTTAGTTAATGCAGAAGCACTTGCTCAATTACCTAATGATTTACAAAAAATTGTCGAAATAGCAGCACGAGCTGTCAATCAAGACATGCTTGATGAATATAACGCTCGAAATAATATTGCATTGAAAACATTAGTTGAAAAGCATCAAGTTAAATTACGTGAATTTCCACCTGAAGTGATGGCAGCATTAAAAAAACATACAAATGAAGTGCTAGAAGAGCAGGTTGCAAATGATGCTGGTTTTGCCAAAGTTTGGAAGTCTTATAGCGCGTTTTTAATGTCAATGCGTGAGTACAATGACTTAACGTTGAAAGCATATTATCAAAATAGATAGCTGTTTTGAGTATTGATTATGAGATGAAAATCTACTGGTCATACCTCATTTTTTATAAAGCAGCGTAAACTATGCGAAAATTTAGAAATTATGTCGCAAAAATTATTGAATAATTATTAGATTGCCAAGTAGTTTGGTGATAAAAATAGTATTAATTAAAAGGTCTTCTTATGGTTATCAAACCTAAAATTCGTGGTTTTATTTGTACAAATGCACACCCAGCTGGTTGTGAAGCTCATGTGAATGAACAAATCTCTTATGTGCAATCACATCAGCAAGCTGAAACTAAGCCAAAAAATGTATTAGTTATTGGTTCTTCTACAGGTTATGGTTTATCTTCACGCATTACCGCAGGATTTGGTAATAATGCTAAGACATTAGGCATTTTCTTTGAAAAACCACCTACTGAAAAGAAAACGGCAAGTGCGGGTTGGTACAATACTTCTGCATTTCAAAAAGCAGCTGACGAAGCGGGTCTTTGGTCAAAAAACATTAATGGCGATGCGTTTTCTCATGAAATCAAAGCGAAAGCGATTGAAACCATTAAAGCTGAGTTGGGTGAAATTGACTTAATCGTTTATTCGTTAGCTTCTCCTCGTCGCACAGATCCAGATACAGGTGAAGTATATTCTTCAACGTTAAAACCTATCGGTCAAAGTGTAACGACTAAAAATTTAAATACGTCAAAACGTATTATTGATGAGATTTCGGTTGAAGCAGCTAACGAAGCAGAGATACAAGGCACTATTGATGTCATGGGTGGCGCTGACTGGGAATTATGGATTAAAGCCTTGAATGAAGCTGGTGTTCTTTCTAAAGGGTTTAAATCAGTTGCTTATACTTATATCGGTAAAGAGTTAACTTGGCCAATATACGGAAAAGCGACCATAGGTAAAGCGAAAGAAGATTTAGATCGCGCTGCAGCGGCTATTAATCATTCAACTGAAAACTTAAATGGTGAAGCGCACGTTACTTCATTAAACGCTGTGGTAACACAAGCAAGTTCTGCAATACCTATTATGCCACTTTATATTTCAGCAATGTTTAAAGTAATGAAATCTGATGGTACTTACGAAGGTTGTATTGAGCAAATTCAGAACCTTTTTGTTGATAATATCTATAGTGAAACACCACGTTTAGATGATCAAAATCGTTATCGTCAAAATCATAAAGAGCTTGAAGATAGTGTTCAAAAAAGAGTTACTGATATTTGGAATACAGTAGGTTCAGATAATATTGATGAGTTAACTGATTATGTTGGTTATCATCAAGAGTTCTTGAAGCTATTTGGCTTTGGTATTGAAAATGTTGATTATGAAGCCGATGTCGACACACTGACTGAGATTAACCATCTGTTATAGAAATTAATTTTTAGTATTGAATACTCGTATTTACGATAAAAAACCGACATAAAATGTCGGTTTTTTTATGTCTTATAAATTATTTGCATGATAAATGAGCGAAATCAAGAATATTCAGCTAAATTGTAATTTAAAGTAACAGAGATCGTAGATAGATTTAGGGTTTTTGTGTTAAAATCGCGCCAGAAATTTTAACTTAGAGCCAGTGGGTCTTTTTTCTTATAACTAACTTTAAGGTTAGCGATAAAAATAAAGTAACTTACTGAAATACACTGAAATCGATAATTTGTTTTACATAACGAGTTTTTCTAAAAGAGATTTTTTTGAAGCTTAGTTAGGTAAATAAATAATTGGTTTTGATACTCCCATCAAAAGTAGTGCATGTGTTTATGATTACAATAAAAAAAGGTCTGGATGTTCCTGTCGTTGGTTCCCCCCAGCAGGTAATCCATGATGGCAACGCCATCAAAACCGTTGCAACATTAGGTGAAGAGTTTGTGGGTATGCGACCAACCATGTTTGTTAAAGTGGATGATCGTGTAAAAAAAGGTCAGATTCTTTTTGAAGATAAAAAGAATCTAGGCGTTAAATTCACAGCTCATGCTGCCGGTGTTGTTAAAGAAATCAACCGTGGTGAAAAACGTGTTTTACAATCAGTCGTTATAGAAATTGACGGCGATGAACAAGAAACGTTTACTTCATACACCACAAATGAACTTAGCTCAATAAAACGTGAAGATGTTGTAAGTAATCTTGTTAATTCAGGTTTATGGACAGCATTACGCACACGACCATTTAGTAAAGTTCCAGCTATTGATACAACTCCAACTGCAATCTTTGTTAGCGCTATGGATACCAACCCATTAGCTGCTGACCCTGAAGTAATTATTAATGAACAAAGTGAAGCCTTTAAAAATGGTTTAACTGTTCTTTCTCGTTTAACCGACGGTGAAGTTTTTGTTAGTAAAGCTCCTGGTGCAAATATTCCAGTTGAAGCTAATGTACAAGTAAACGAATTTGCGGGTAAACATCCTGCAGGTTTAGTTGGCACACATATGCATTTCTTAAAGCCTGTTAGTGCTGAAAAATCTGCATGGAGCTTAGGCTACCAAGACGTTATCGCTTTTGGTCAACTGTTTGTAACTGGTGAATTAAATAATACTCGTATTATTTCTCTTGCTGGTCCTGCTGCTAAGAACCCTCGTTTAGTACGAACCCTTTTAGGTGCTAGTACAAACGAATTACTTTCTGGCGAAAGTACTGACGGTGAATTACGTGTTGTATCTGGCTCTTTACTTTCAGGTGCTAGTTCTAAAGGTGTTCATGCCTATTTAGGTCGTTACCATGTACAAATTTCGTTGATTCTAGAAGGTCGAGAAAAAGAGTTCATTGGTTACATGTACCCAGGTCCGAACAAGTTCTCTGTAACACGTGCATATATGTCTCATTTCTTCCCTAAGAAATTATTCAATATGACCACAACAACTAACGGTAGTCCTCGTGCTATGGTGCCAATTGGCAACTTTGAACGCGTTATGCCATTAGATATTCTCCCAACAATGTTATTGCGTGATTTATGTGCCGGTGATACCGATGGTGCGCAGCAACTTGGTGCTTTAGAGCTTGACGAAGAAGATTTAGCCTTATGTACATTTGTTTGCCCAGGCAAAACAGATTACGGGGTTATTCTTCGTGAATGCCTAACCACAATAGAGAAGGAAGGTTAGTCATGGGCTTGAAAAAGTATATTGAAGATATAGAACCGCAGTTTGAAAAAGGCGGTAAGCTAGAAACGTGGTACGCATTATATGAAGCGGTAGCCACTGGTTTATTTACTCCGGGTCAAGTGAGCAAAGGTAATACTCACGTTCGTGATAGCATTGACTTAAAACGTATCATGATCACTGTATGGTTAGCAGTATTCCCTGCAATGTTTTTTGGTATGTACAACATTGGTTTTCAAGCAACTGAAGCATTAGCTGCAGGTTATGCTTTACCAGATAGCTGGCAAGTAGGCTTGTTTGAATTTGTTGGAGGCAGCTTATCGGCTGAACCTGGCATCTTTAGCATGATGCTTTACGGCGCAATGTTTTTCTTACCTATTTATGCTACTACCTTTATTGTGGGTGGTTTTTGGGAAGTTTTATTTGCCTCGGTACGTAAGCATGAAGTTAACGAAGGCTTCTTTGTTAGCTCAATTCTTTTTGCTTTGATCCTTCCTGCAACTATTCCTTTATGGCAAGTCGCTATCGGTATTACTTTCGGTATCGTTATTGCCAAAGAAATATTTGGTGGAACAGGTAAAAACTTCTTGAACCCAGCGTTAGCCGGTCGTGCATTTTTATTCTTTGCATATCCTGGTGAGATATCAGGCGATGCTGTTTGGGTAGCTGTTGACGGTTACTCTGGTGCTACAACATTAAGTGCAGTAGCAGCAGCAGTTCCTGGTTCAGTTGATTTTGCTATGAATGCTAATTGGTGGGACGCGTTCTGGGGCTTTATACCTGGATCAGTTGGTGAAGTTTCAACCGCAGCTATATTCCTTGGTGGTGCATACATTCTTTATAAAGGTATTGCTTCATGGCGTATCGTATTAAGTGTGTTTGCTGGTATGGTGTTTACTTCATTACTGTTTAACTATATTGGTAGTGATACGAATGCAATGTTTGATATGCCATGGTATTGGCATTTAGTTACAGGTGGTTTTGCTTTCGGTATGATGTTTATGGCGACAGACCCAGTAACAATGTCATTCACTAACACCGGTAAATACTGGTTTGGTGCATTGGTTGGTGTAATGGTTGTACTTGTTCGTGTTGTTAACCCCGCATTCCCAGAAGGTATGATGTTAGCTATTTTATTCGCTAATTTATTTGCCCCTCTTTTCGACTATTTTGTTGTTCAAGGGAATATCAAACGGAGGCTTGCTCGCAATGTCTAGTAAAAAAGAAACTCCAATTAAAACAATTGGCTTTGTATTTTTAGTTTGTCTTGTTTGTGCAGCATTAGTTTCTATTGCTGCTAGTAGCTTAAAGCCGTTACAACAAGCAAATAAACTACTTGATAAGCAAACTAAAATTCTTGAAGCATCAGGTTTGTTAGCCATGGCTTTACAAGCTGAAAATATAAAAGCTTCAGGCAGTGAACCTAAAAGTATCGTTGCAACATTTGAAAAGTATGTTGAAGCTAAAATGATTGACCTAGATTCAGGAACAATTATTGAAGGCAACACAGATATTTTTGATGAACGTTCTGATTCTCGTGATCTTGCTAAAAGTTCAAAGCCTAAGAATGATATAGCAGGTATTAACCGCCGCGCTAATAGCGCTGTTGTATATTTAGTTAGCAATGAACAAGGTCAATTAGATACCATTGTTTTACCTATTGTAGGTTTAGGATTATGGGATTTAATGTATGGCTATGTTGGTTTAGCTAATGATTTAAATACCGTTAAAAGTGTTGTTTATTCTGACCATAAGGAAACCCCTGGATTAGGTGCTGAAGTACTTAACCCTAGATGGAAAGCTTTATGGCCAGGTAAAAAAATGTTTGATGACAATAACAATATTGCCATCAAAATTGTTAAAGGTGGCGCTAAAAAAGGTGATGTTCATGGTGTTGATGCATTATCAGGTGCTACATTAACCAGTAATGGCGTGCAGCATACTTTACATTTTTGGCTAGGTGATGAAGGCTATGGACCATTCATTACTAAATTCCGCAGTGTTGCTCGTGAAGGAGGATTGAAATAATGTCTTCAGATACTAAAAAGGTTCTATTTGGACCTGTTGTTGATAACAACCCTATCGCGTTGCAAGTACTAGGTGTTTGTTCTGCTTTAGCTGTAACAAGTTCACTAGCGAATGCTATGGTTATGACCATTGCCGTAATGCTAGTAACTGGTTTCTCTAACTTATTTATCTCACTGATTCGTAATCATATACCGTCAAGCGTACGTATTATCGTGCAAATGGCAATAATTGCGTCATTGGTTATTGTGGTCGATCAAGTATTAAAAGCATTTTCATACCAATTATCGAAAGAACTTTCGGTTTTCATTGGTTTGATCATTACTAACTGTATTGTAATGGGCCGAGCAGAAGCTTTTGCTATGAAAGAAAAGCCAGGTGTAAGCTTTTTAGACGGCATTGGTAACGGTTTAGGTTACGGTGCAGTCTTAATAGTTGTTGCATTTTTCCGTGAATTATTTGGTTTTGGTACTTTGTTTAACTATGAGATTTTCTCTTTAGTTCAAAACGGTGGTTGGTACCAAGGTAATGGCTTATTAGTTTTACCATTTAGTTCATTCTTCATTATTGGTTTAATCATCTGGGCAATTCGTCAGTGGAAACCAGAACAAGTAGAGAAGGATTAGCTTCATGGAACATTATTTAAGTATTTTTGTTAAAACCATATTTATTGAAAATTTAGCATTAACTTTTTTCCTTGGTATGTGTACTTTCTTAGCTGTTTCTAAGAAAGTTAGTACAGCTATAGGCTTAGGTGTTGCAGTTGTTGTTGTATTAGGTATTGCGGTTCCTGTGAACCAAATTATCTATCAAGCCATTTTAGCTCCGGGTGCTTTAGATAGCATGATGGGTATTACAGAGCAGAAAGATTCAATTGATTTGAGCTTTTTATCTTTTATTACCTTTATTGGTGTTATTGCCGCTTTAGTACAAATACTGGAAATGACTTTAGATAAATATTTCCCTGCTTTGTATCAAGCCTTAGGTATATTTTTACCACTGATTACCGTTAATTGTGCCATCTTTGGTGCAGTATCTTTCATGGTAGCTAAAAACTTAACCTTAGGTGAAAGTGTTGTTTACGGCATTGGCTCTGGTGTAGGTTGGATGCTTGCTATTGTATTGATGGCTGGCTTACGTGAGAAGATGAAATATTCTGACGTACCAGACGGTTTGAAAGGTTTAGGTATTACGTTTATCACTGCTGGATTGATGGCTTTTGGCTTTCTTTCTTTCGGTGGTATTTCACTTTAGGCAAATATCGGTCTGAATAATTTATTACATTAAGTGATTTTGATTCAGACCCTAGATAATTTAAGGAAAAGTCGATGGAAATAATTCTCGGCATATCGATGTTTACCGTGATAGTACTAGCGTTGGTTTTAGTAATTTTATTTGCTAAATCTAAATTAGTTTCTTCAGGTGACGTAACGATAAGTATAAATGACGATCCGTCAAAAGCAGTAGTAACTGCTGCCGGTGGTAAGCTTCTTGGTGCATTAGCAGAGCAAGGGATTTTTATTCCTTCTGCTTGTGGTGGTGGTGGTACTTGTGGTCAATGTCGTGTTGACGTGCATTCAGGTGGCGGTGATATTCTTCCAACTGAAACAGGCCATATCACTAAGCGTGAAGCCAAAACAGGTTGTCGTTTAGCCTGTCAGGTCGCGGTTAAACAAGACATGGTTATTGAAGTAGAAGATGAAATCTTCGGCGTTCAACAATGGGAATGTGAAGTTATCTCTAATGATAACCAAGCTACTTTCATTAAAGAACTTAAACTTCAAATACCGAATGGTGAATCTGTACCGTTTAAAGCGGGTGGTTATATTCAAATTGAAGCGCCTGCGCATCATGTAAAATATAGCGATTTTGATATTGATGAGCAATACAAAGGCGATTGGAATCATTTCGGCTTTTTTGATGTTGAATCAAAAGTTGATGAGCCAACGTTACGTGCTTACTCAATGGCAAACTATCCTGAAGAAGAAGGTATTATTATGCTTAACGTGCGTATTGCTACGCCGCCTCCAGGACGTTTACATTTACCAGCAGGTAAAATGTCATCGTTTATCTTTGGCTTAAAAGCTGGTGATAAAGTGACTATTTCAGGTCCATTCGGTGAGTTTTTCGCTAAAGAAACTGATAATGAGATGGTATTTGTTGGTGGTGGTGCTGGTATGGCACCAATGCGTTCTCACATATTCGATCAACTTAAACGTTTAAATTCAAAACGTAAAATGTCGTTCTGGTATGGTGCTCGCTCAAAGCGTGAAATGTTCTATGAAGATGATTATAACGGCTTAGCTGCTGATAATGATAACTTCCAATGGCATGTTGCGTTATCAGACCCACAAAAAGAAGATAACTGGGATGGCATGACAGGTTTTATTCATAATGTACTTTATGAAAACTACCTGAAAGATCATGAAGCACCAGAAGATTGTGAGTACTACATGTGTGGTCCTCCAATGATGAACGCTGCTGTTATTCATATGCTTAAAGATCTCGGCGTAGAAGACGAAAATATCATGTTAGATGACTTCGGCGGTTAATCGTTTATTTTAACTTGCCTATTGGCTTTATTTCGTCGTCGGCTGTGCTCATTGACTAACGTCAACTCCGCGCAGCCTTCTTGAGCTAAAGGCAATATTCAGCGTTTAAATTAAACAATTACTTAATGAATGAAAGCTTCAAATAAAAGACGACATTTGTCGTCTTTTATTATTTATATAAGAAGGTTTGTAAGCCTATTTATATAAATAATAATTTGAGAACCCTTATGAATAAATTTAAAGCAATATTGCAGATTACTCTGCTTATTGTGCTATCGGCATGTTCTGATAGTAATGATGCTAATAGACCCTATGAAGTGCTATTTCAAGGCATGACCATGGGAACAGTTTCTTATAATGTAAAAGTGATTATTAAGCCTGATACCCTATTAGGCTCTAAATTCGATCAGCAACAAACCCATAAAGATATCGATGAAATTTTACAGCAACTCCTTCAAGATATGTCTAATTGGGAAGCAAATTCTGAGTTAACACGCTTTAATAAATCCACTTCACTCAGTCAAGTGACAATATCAGAAGGCTTACGTCGTGTTCTTGCTGAATCGATTCGTCTCGGTAATTTAAGTGAAGGTAAATTAGATGTTACTATTGGCCCATTAATTAACTTATGGGGCTTTGGACCAGAATACCGTCCTGAGAAAGTACCCACTGATATCGAACTACAAACCGCTCAAGCACGTACAGGTTTGAAATATCTCACCCTTGATGGCAATAAATTATCAAAGGCTATTCCCGATTTATATATTGACCTTTCGACTATTGCTAAAGGTTACGCTGTAGACCTAATCGCAGAGTACTTTGAAAGTAAAGGAATGCATAACTACCTTGTTGAAATAGGCGGAGAAATGCGGTTAAAGGGCTTTAAACATACTGGTGAACTTTGGCACGTAGCTATAGAAAAACCTCTGACAGAAGAACGAGTGGTTCATCAAATCATTATCCCTAAAGACAATGCTTTGGCAACTTCAGGAGATTATCGAAAATACTTTGAAGCTAATGGACAACGTTTTTCACATATTATAGATCCAAAATCAGGAAAGCCAATCAATCATAAGTTAGTTTCTGTAACGGTTATCCATCCATCGTCAATGACAGCAGATGGTCTATCTACTGCTATGATGTTAATGGGGGAAGATAAAGCGTTAGCTTTCGCTGAAAAAAATGAATTAGCTGCTTACATGATCATTAAAACTGATCATGGCTTTGTGGAGCAAAGCACTGTAAAATTCATGCAATATTTAAAGTAATTGGCAATGGCTAGTTAGCGTTTGTAAATTTTAAATTTATCAAAAAAGTAGCAGGTTAATTTTATGATGATTTTTATGATCACCTTGGGTTTTTTTCTCGTTATATCGGCAGGTATGGCTGTAGGATATATTTTTCAACAAAAAAGTTTAGCGGGTAGTTGTGGCGGATTGGCTTCAGTAGGAATTGATAAATCATGCAATTGTGATAATCCATGTGAAAAGCGTCTGGAACGTGAACGCATTGCCGCAGACAAAGACAATATGATTGATATAAAAATCATTTAATTCTGCATATACCCTTATTAAATAGCGATAAGAAATTATCGCTTTTAGTTTTATAAAAGCCTTAGATGTAGATTAAATACCCTCAAATATTTCATCGAACTTCCTCTTCAATCATTTTTATACCGTCAATTTTAAGTGAAAATATCAAATGGAACTAATCCTTCTCGAGTGATGCTTATACGTGCGGAATTGATCTGGTCTATTGATATATTAGACTAATCCATTAATTACATAACTAACTTGATTTAGTCACTTTATCTGGGCATAAATATTGCTTTATTATTTGAAATATACTTAAGTATATAGATAGCCTAATAGTTTCAGCTGTTTTTACGATTATCTTTAACGATGTCATATTATTACAAGTTAATTTATAGTAGATTTAGTTAAAGGAAAGTGGATATGAATCACTTTTATTTAACTGTAAATAATTAAGTGTTACTTCAAAGAACTAAAAGTAGAAATGACAACAGATATTTCAAAGTACCAAAAAATAATTGAACAATTTCGTGGAAATGTTTTAAAGAATGATTTTGAAACACATTTTTCTGCGATGACTCAGCATGTTCCAAAAACAGAACGTTTTTTGCTGAAAATGGAGCTAAAACGTTTAGCAACCGTTTGTACGCGTTTAATTGATTTACGTGGACATGTCGACGGCGAATGCCGAGCATTTGAACATGATGGAAGGCGTCATTATCTTGATGACATCGCTATAAAAGCCTATGAAGACAATATTGGTTTCTATCAAGGTTATACTTTTGGTGTTTATGAAGCGGTAATGAATACCGAAAATAATTTTCGTGTTATTTATCAAAAAGAAAAAAATAATATAGGAAAACCTGCCCCTGTAGAACCAGGTAAAGTTTTCGAAAAAACTCAATATCCGGCAACTTTGTACACTTTTGGTCCTTATCACAACCGTTCAGAAGAGCGAATGAATTTCGCTATCTCTATTGTTATACGATTAGAAGATGATAATGAAGAATATGAATGTACTAGTTCTGATATCAGTGTTGAAGGTTGTCGATTCAGATTTAATTATTCCAATAAGGTTTCAGTCGGGCAGTTTATTAAAGTTCGATTTCGTGGCTTAGAAGATGAATTTCAATTCGGTAAAGAAAATAGTTTTGAATTTGAAGTCAGAAACATTCAAAAAGTTGATAGAGTTCAACTAATAGGGTGTCAGAGAGTATATCCTAATGAAAAATCGATCGACGGTTTTCAAACATTTTTACAAGGATTTATTCAAGGGAATAAACGCCGTTATAAAATTAATTTAGATAATACAATTAATGCTATTCAATCTCGCAACTTTGAACAATATTCATTACCTAAATCTAATGAGCTGCCTATATTTGTAGAAGATAGTAAAGGCAACGTTTTGCCGAGGTATGCGCTCACTTGCCACAACAATCAACCGATATATCAATATTGGCAAGATGAAAATAGACACTCTACGCTTTATTGCCTAGTAACACCTGAACGTATTCTCAGAATAAAAAAAGCTCACGCATTAGGAAAGTCCTTAATTGTTTATAGTTTTATCCATAAAAGTCAGGGAAAAAGTTTTTTTTACACGGCAGATGTTCAACAATTAAATGATGACAGCGACTTTAAAAAAGAATTTTTAGGTTTTGCGGCATCTAAATCGAGCTTTGCAATTACACAATTGTCGATAATAGATGTAGATGTTAACAAAGCTCATTCACCTCTAACTTTATCGAATACGTTAACTAAAAAGAATCAATACCTTAATTTACCCATTCCAAATGATGCTATTGCTACGCTTTATACCTTGCCTTGTATTATTGTCGCTAATGACATTACCGATGAAGATAAAGTCGAACAATATCAGCAACTGCCATTTGATAAAATTGAAACGAACCGTTTGAAGAATTTTGGTCATAAAAGGCTCACATCTCCATTGCTAATGGATGAAGTTGGTATTAATTATAAAAACCAACGACAAGAAGCAAGATTTAAATACATTACCCCTGTGGAACTTGAAATCGAAGGTATCCGCTGTAGCGGAAAGTCCCATGACTTTTCAATTTTAGGTTTGAAATTAGAACTTGATAAGCCTTCGGTACTCAAAAAAGGAGATGTAGTTTATTTAACTTTTCCTGGTTTACAAAAAATTACCTCTGCATTCGATTTGAAAGGGCTTCCTTACGAACTTATGCGCATTAATAAAAGTAAAACTGTTCTGAATCTACGGGTTTATGTAGAAAAACACCAACATATGGGCAGATCTTTTTTTAAAGCGTTAATTACTAAAAATCGAGATAAATTAACACCTGATGAATACGCATTGTTGATACCGGGTCTTGCTAAAGCATTACGAAATGTTTACAGCCGGAGTTTAAAGATCCCTTCATTAATGGTTCAAACAAGCGGTAGTAGATATAAGTTGGAATCACTTGTTTGTGGTATAGCACAAAATAAGTTGTTACCTGTAATGAAGCAGTTAAGTGATAGTCCATCGCTGTATAACTTGTACCCTCTGCTGAATAATTTGCAAGCAACTAACGGGATGACATCTTCATTAAAGAAGATGCAAGATGATGATGCCCCAATATCTGAAACACTCTATATTGCCGTTGATTTAAATAATGACATCATTGATCAAGCGATAACAACAAAGACATCAAGTGAATTGAAGTCTCCGATGTTGCAGAAAATGTTTATATCAAGGGCGTTAAATCGCGGGTTATTCTTCTGTATACAAGCAAAGCTATCTAGAACTGATGATCCTGATATGGATCATTTAAATCCAGAATTAAGCTATATCAGTTCTTATGCAATTCATCGTGGTAAACAAATAGAGCAAGACATTTGGAGTGTCTGCGGAGTGATTCAATTACTTGATATCACCCAAGAAACTTTAATACGTCATGAGTTGTTAGTATAACCTACTGAAATTATTTTAAGCTAACCAATGTAAAAGACAATCAAGACCACTTGTACTAATAGCACTGTCTGCTTTTGCTAATACCAGTGGTTTAGCGTGGAATGCAACACCCAAGTGTGCTGCGGCCATCATTACTAAATCGTTTGCTCCATCTCCCATCGCTACCGTTTGCTCTTTAGGTAAATTATATTTATTTTGTAAATACAATAATGTGTCTGCTTTAGCCTGCGCATCAACAACATCGCCTAAAACTTTACCCGTTAACTTACCGTCAATAATTTCTAAGGTATTTGCGTGGGCAGCATCAAGCGCTAATAAGTCTTTTAAATGATCCGCAAAATAAGTAAAACCACCAGAAGCAATAGCAATCTTCCAACCATGTACTTTTAAGGCTTTAATAAGTGTCTCTAGTCCATCCATGAGTGGAATATCTTGAGCCACTTCAACTAATATGCCTTCAGAGGAACCTGCCAACGTTGCTACTCTCTGATGTAAACTTTGTGCGAAGTCTAGTTCGCCTAACATTGCTTGTTCAGTAACTGCCGCTACTTCTTCACCAACACCTGCCAATACAGCAATTTCATCAATACATTCAATTTCAATGGTTGTTGAGTCCATGTCCATCACTAAAATACCTGGTAGAGATAACTGAGGAGCATTTTCAATTAGAGCCGCTTCTATTTTATTACTAAGCGTAAAGCTTACTAAGTTTTCTCGTGCAATTTTTAACTGCTTACAATCAACCATAAAACGATAGCTAATAAGATTATTACGATCGTTAATAGCATTCAACGCTATAAGTGTTAAGCCACAATGGATGAGTAATTTGCTAAGCGTACCAACTGATAAGTCACAAAATACGACTAACTCGAGAGTAGATGGGGCATTTATTTCTTCATATAAGCTGTCTTTATCGCTTTCTTTGACTATTAAGCGTTCACCAACCTGCCAAACGTCATTCTTAAAAGAAGTAATACAAGGCAAGTATTTATCTGAATGCGTTGAAGAAATAAACTCAGCAAGAGTAAGTTGCTGTATATGCGCAAGAGGGAAACGTTGAATAGCAATTGACACGGTGAAGCCTTTTATGTGAATTATAGTTTTAGCGATTATTTAAAATTAATAATGCTATAGTATAAGAATGAACGTAAAGATAAAATTAATACATTTGTATTGCTTATGACTCAAATAGCACAGCCTTTATACCCTAAATTATCACCTATTTATAATAAAATAATGCAATTAGTTATAGCGATTGCGTTTATCGTAATATTGATGAATTTATGGATATATAGCCAAACGCAAAATAAACAAAGTATTGAGCAGCAATTTTATGATGTAGGTCATCAGTACTTGCAACAAGCGTCTGCTGGTTTATCGGTTTTGACCCCTGAAGTTAAAACTAAAGAAAGCCGACAGATATTACAAAGCTATGTTGATGAGTTAGAAAAAGTTGATGTAGTGCAGGAAATTCATCTTTACGATGTTTCTGGACAATTAATTATCAGTAGTCAAAATGCTAAAAGTATAAAAGCACTATTTGGTATATTTGATAATAAATTAGATAAAAGCCGATATTCAGTCCCTTTCGTCAGTGAAGTACGTAAAGAGGTATTAGTAGGATATGTACGTTTAACGCTAGATAAGCATTATTTAACCTCTAAATTACTTAAAAATAATGACGAACAGTTTACGTTGTTAAGATTAATGATGATTATCGCAGGTGTTGTTGGCTTTCTTCTTACTCGTGGTTTAAATCGTTTTAGTCGTCAGGGATTTCGATTAGGTGATACAGATAATAAAGTTTAATGGATCTCGTTTAGTCATGGTTAAACTGAAAAACATCCAAAATGTTCTGTTCAATTTTTTCTGCTATTTCTTCATCACTTTCTTCACGTAACTCAACCAGCTTTTTAAACACATCTATGATACGAAGTGGAGAGTTACTTTCTCCTTGAAATCCATAAAGTGGCATTGAAGGCGCATCCGTTTCTAATACTAAACTGCTTAATGGTAAACGTTTAATTGCCTTAATTGTCTTTTCTGCTCTTGGGTAAGTGATTGTACCTCCAATACCTAATTTGAAGCCTAAATCTATATATTGACATGCTTGCTGATAACTCCCCGAAAAAGCATGAATAATTCCACCTCGTTCAACACTTATCTTTTTCAAAAGGGTTATCGTCTCATTATGCGTACGACGATGATGAACAATAACCGGAAGTTTATGCTGCTGAGCAAGGTGAAGTTGGAATTCGAAAAATAGATACTGTTGGATCATATTGTCTTGTTGTATTGCGATAACACCATCAAGTCCAGTTTCACCAATGGCAACAATATTCGCTTTGTTTTTTGAGACTCTCTGCGCTAAATTGTCGAGGTGTTCTAGCTGTAAGCCTGATAAAAACCAAGGATGAATACCTAAAGCAGCATAAACTTTACAGCCACTTTTTTGGGATTTTTTATTATTAATTGATAATGCTAAAACATCGTCCCAATTATCAGGTTTAATAGCGGGAACAATAATTTTATGAATGTCTTTTTCAGCGCACTGCTTGAGTATTGATAAAGGAGAAGAATATTTATCTAAGGTAAATTCTTTGAAATCTAGGTGGCAGTGACTATCCGTAAATTTCATGAAATAATTTTCCTATCACTGTCTCAGCTTAGCGGCTCTTTTTTCTAAGGCTTCAAGCACATTCTCTAATTTGAAGTGTTCTATAAATTTGTCATCCGGCTTTTGGTCTCTAAGCAAGACATCAGCTAGATACACTGCTTGGGCAATACCAAAGGACTTATTAAGTAACTTTTCAGGGCGATGATGCATAACCACAGCCTCGATTAGATGATAAGAAAAGCTCCACATGTGTAGAAGATATCCTCCAACATGATTGTGATCAGTGCCAAATACTTTGTTTTCTAATACATTGTTGTTAGCATTATTTACTCTGTACTGAAAGTATTTATGGGTTAATTTAGCATCCATTTCGAATAAAACAACTTTGCCGATATCATGCAATAATCCTGCAAGTAACGTATCTCGCTTTAGCTCTGCTTTTACCATAGATGCAGCAAAACGCGCAGTTGATAAACAATGTAATTGTTCTTTGATTAATGAAAAATCAGGAATGTCAGGCTCATAAGAAAATAACTCAGCAGTCATTACTATGCAACATAAGGTTTCGAGCCCCATACGAGTTATTGCTTCAGTAATATTGTTAATCGGCTTTCCTTGGTTCATAAAAGAACTGTTAGAAAACTGAAGTACTTTAGCTGCTAATGCAGGATCTTGAGAAATTATCTCTGATATCTTTACGGAGTCTGTATTACTATCTTCTATAATTGCGTTTAGCTGCAAATAAACTTTTGGTGGGCTAGGTAACGTTTTTACTTTGGCTACCGCTTTAATAATATGATCTTTAGTAATCGCTTTATTATTATCAGCAAGAGCAGAGATGGTCTGATGTATATTGCCAATATTAAGTGGGAAAGCAAAAGTATTATGGCTAATGTTTCTAGCTTGAGCATTAAGGCTATTTTCAGACTCAATGTCATTAGTAATCGCTACTCTGATCATAGAAGGATATTTGAGAGATATCGCTTCTAGTATCTCTAAACCACTGATCTTTCCTAAATTTAATACGCTAATAATAACGTCAAATCTATGCTGGCTTAGGGCTTTTAAAGCATGTTTACCATTGTCTACATAAGCGGTTTGACAAGGGCCATCATAAAACGCTTTTTTAAGTGCCAATAGTGATTGGTCAGTATTATCAACGATTAGCACTTTCATTTTTCAGACTTCCTATTCTAAAATTAGCTTTATACTTTAATTTATTCTGCTCTTTGCGACAATGTCCGAAATATCAAAAAAAAGCAAGAGTGATTTCATGGATATTACATTCGTTCCATTACATCAATACCAAGAATGTCTAAACCTTGTTTTAAGGTTTTTGATATATTCAAACACAGTGCTAAGCGCGACTGTTTTATATCGTTATCAATACCTTCTTTAAGAATCGGACAAGCTTCATAAAAAGTCATGTACAAACTGGCTAGCTCATATAAGTAATTACATAAAAGGTTAGGCATAGATTCGCTGATAACTGCGTCTATTACTTCTTCAAGTTGTAATAGCTTTAAAGCTAATGCTTTTTCTTGTGGCTCAATAATCGTAATATCAGCATTGAAATTTGCTTGTTCAATTTCTGCTTTAGTGAAAATACTTTGAATTCGAGAATAAGCATATTGTAAATAGGGTGCTGTAGCACCTTCAAAACTCAACATGGTTTTCCAGTTGAAGATATAATCGCTCGTACGGTTTTTAGATAAATCAGCAAATTTAACAGCACCAATACCTACTTTATTTGCGATTTCGTTCAGCTTATCTTCAGAGTAATCTGGATTTTTTTCTTTAATAACATCTTTTGCACGAACAATAGCTTCATCAAGTAATTCCGCTAATTTTATTGTGCCGCCAGTTCTTGTTTTGAATGGCTTACCATCGTCACCCATCATCATTCCAAAGGGGCAATGATCATAACCTACATGCTCTGGTAGTAATCCAGCTTTACGGGCAACAATTTCTACTTGTTTAAAATGTAAACTCTGACGGGCATCAGTAAAAATAATAATGCGGTCGGCTTTTAGTTCGTTCGTACGGTATCGACAAGCAGATAAATCTGTTGTTGCATATAAATAACCGCCACCCGT
>Ga0209825_1000098_pt1 | contig 89240 bp, 88 predicted proteins | sample EN8Hudsemesocosm_FD_184631 | JGI IMG/M metagenome (GOLD analysis project Ga0209825, IMG submission 184631) | Methane-oxidizing microbial communities from mesocosms in the Hudson Canyon - EN8B Hudson Canyon (SPAdes) (version 2) | ecosystem: Environmental > Aquatic > Marine > Cold seeps | place... | reverse complement strand
GCCACCAATTTTCAGATTTGCAGCCACTTTAGGCGCTGCCATGTTGAGTGCATCCGGCGAAACATCTGGAGTATCAAACTCCGGCTCCGGCATATCGGGTGGCGGCTCATCAGGATCATCTGGCTTGTCTGGTTTTTCAGTATCGTACTGGGTTTCAATTGCGCGCTCGGGCATATGGATGTCGGCAACTTTGCGTTCATCAACCTCTTTCGGGGCTACCATATTGGCCGCAATCAATGAGTGCATCAAAAACAATAGGCCGAAGGTTGTGCTTAAAGCCAACAACCCCGACACAAGGACTCTGACAAAATTCATAGTGTCCTACTTTCTCTCTGTAGCCACAGCAACACCAGGAACTCCAGCAATACGTGCAGCTTCTGTCACGATTGCCATAGTTTCAATGTTAGCCTTGTCATCTGCTTGTATCACCAGAGTACCTTTGGGGTTCTCTGCATGCAGACGCTCGATTGTCGACTTAACCGCTCGCTCATCCACCTGGCGCTTATCAATCCAAATTTCGTTCTCAGATGTGACAGCAACCAAAATGTTGGCTTTTTTCTTAGGTTCAGCGGTAGACGCTTCAGGACGGTTCACTTCGATACCGGCCTCTTTAATAAAAGAGGCTGTTACGATAAAGAAGATCAACATGATAAATACCACGTCCAACATGGGCGTCAAATCGATCGCCCCTGCTTCTTCTTCTGATTTCTGTGATTTCCTACTCATGGTTAATCTCTTAAACCAATAAATTCAGTAGCGATTTCAGCTTCTAATGGTCCATTGTCAAATGGTCTTCAAACAGCTGCGCTTCGCGCTCTGCAGTACGTGTGATAAGTGTATTACCAAATACTCCGGACAATGCTGCAACCATTCCTGCCATAGTAGGAATTGTTGCGCGAGAAACCCCGCCTGCCATCGATTTAGCGTCACCACCACCTGTAACTGCCAATACATTAAACACTTCGATCATACCGGTAACCGTACCCAGCAGACCCAACAGTGGGCAGATCGCTACCATAGTAGCCACCATGTCCATGTTTGTATTGATCTTTTCGCTTAAGCGAGAGATCAAAGCGTAACGTATCTGATGTGCGTTCCAAGATTTGCGCTCTTTGCGCGCTTCCCAGACATCAAGGGAGGTTTGCAGCTCACGCTTTAAACCGCCTTTGAAATACCACACCCGTTCGAAAATTAAAGTCCACATGACAAAGGTCAGAGCAGCAATATACGTAAGTATGGGGCCGCCCTGCGCCATAAAAGCTTTAATGGCTGCGATCGCTTCCATTAATGCTAGCATGCGATATCTCCTATTTACTCTCGTTATTTTCGGCGATGATACCAGCGGTCTGCTCATCTAAGATGTGCAATACGCGCTTAGCTCGGCCGTTAACGAGGGTGTGCATTAATACGGTTGGAATCGCAACAATCAAGCCCAATACCGTGGTAACCAACGCACCAGAAATACCACCAGCCATGGCTTTCGGATCACCCGCGCCAAAGATTGTGATTGCCTGGAAGGTAATAATCATACCAGTAACCGTACCTAGCAGACCTAACAGCGGAGCAACCGCGGCAATAATCTTCAGTAGGTTAAGGCCAGATTCAATCGCAGGACGCTCTTTCAGCGTGGCTTCTTCCAACTTCAATTCCAATGTCTCGGTATCGATACCAGGATTGTCTTCTGTAATTTTCAGAACACGACCCAGTGGATTGTTGGTGTTGGCTTTATCAGATTTCAACTGAGCATTTACTTTGCTAGTGATGCCAGCCAATACAGCGAAGCGCAACAGAGCAAGTAGAATGGCAAAGGCACCAACAGCAGAGATGATGTAGCCTACAAGGCCACCCTGATGCCAGCGCTCTTCAATTGAAGGGCTGTTGATCAGTGCTGATAGGAAAGAACCACCAGAAGGACCAGTAGGGTCAGCGCCGAAGCGTGTGAAACCGCTATCTGAGGCTTGCAAGGCAGCGGCGGCGGCAACGTGTGCTGCTGCTGGCTGACGAGTTAGCTCTTCAACTTGCTGGCTTTCGGTGTTGTAAGTTAGGTAGTTACCATCAGAAACCAAGTTGAAGTTACCGATACGAACGATATCCTGTTCAGCACGATCACCATTTGGCTTGATAACGGTACCAGCAAACTTAACGATTTTGCTGCCTTCGATTGTTTCACGCTGCAGTTCGTACCACAGACGCTCAATCTCTTCGATGGTAGGCAACTGAGTTGCGCTGTTCATCTTCTCGATCAGGCTGTCCATAAACTCAGTACGACCAGGGATCTGGGCGCTAACGATTGAAGTGCCAACGTTAGTTCGCAAATCACCCGCTACAGAGGTTAGGTGTCCAAACAATTCTTTCAAAGAACCTAAACGCTCTTGAAGCTGCTTGCGCTTAGCCGTAACGGCCAGCTCTTGCGCTTCATAGGTTTTTTCCAGGCGGACAGAACGCGCTTCTTCGTTTTTCTTCGTTTGCTTGGCTTTTGCTAGCAAGCTAGCCTGATTAGCCTTTTGACGACGAAAATCAGCTTCGCGCTGCTTGTGTTCTTTTGTTTCGGAAATCTTGGCAGTTTTAACTAGGTCTAACAGGCCTTCCAGAGAAGTTGCTTTCTCTTGAGCCATGGCAGAACCCGCCACCAACATACCGGCGGCCGCTACGGCCAGGATGCGTTTAGCAAATGTCATTTTCATTGCGCGGCCTCCGGAGCCACAATCGGCAAGTTCATGATATCAATTGAGGCTTGCTTCTTAGCGATGCGAATGCCTTTCTTGATGGAACTGGCGTAATCACCAGAATCCAATTCAACCCATGCTTGCTGCTTCTGATCCCAAGCACCTGACAATTCACCGTCAGTTGTTTGATACATCAATGAGATACGACCTACACGCAGGATATTAACAACACGTTCCTGACCGCCAATGTCCAGCGAGTCTTTGTAAGTGTCAATCTTGCGACCGTATTCAGATTCGATTTTGTACGCTTCCAGAACTTGACGGAATTTCTCAGCAACTGAGATATCCGCTCGCTCCATGTTAGCGCGCAACATTTCAACACGTTCCTGACGCTCTTCAATGTGGAAGGGCACGTCCAGGCTAACGAATTGCTCTAGTCCGTCCAGCATCCGCAAAATTAACGGCTGGATCTGACGCTCCATCACGGTTACTTGCTCGATGGAAGTTTCCAATTCGCCGATGACAACAAGCTGGTTAGCTAGTTGCTTCTCTAACTGGGAGTTATAAACACGCAAACCTTCGATTTGCTTATTTACGGTTTTAAAGTTTTGCAAAAGGCTTGCAGTCTCGTCGGCAACTTTTTCAATACGCTGCTGTGACTTCATGCCTGCAGTGGTCATAGACTGACCTACCTGCAAAACTGAATCTAAGGTTTGATCTGCCAGAGCAACGCTACCCATTAGCGCGCCGGCAGAAAGCACTGTGGATAAAGCCACGGCTTTCAATCGCTGGTTCTTCATATATCCCCCAATTGGGTGCTTGCAATCATCTAAGTTGCGACAGTATAGCCACTACACGCCTGTTACTGATAAACAGCTGCTTATCACTAACACGCATAGGCGGCAGCTAAGAGGGCAGCATTGTAATAAGACCGCCCGCTAACATTCAATCTTTAATCCTACCCATTGCACACCTGTGTAGAAAGGTGACAAATTGGTAACGTTTTCATCCTAACTTGAGTTGCCTCCGGTAACATGCGTTTACTTTATAGCCAGCAAATCACTTTGTTTGTCCTCGGGCCACTCACTATATTCTTTAATTAAACTTTTAGCCCGCATCAACGGTAAAAAAATGTAAGTTTATTTTTCACAAGGCAGAGCTGTTGCGGTCCAGCACGATAAAGGCATAAGAATAAGGGTTAGTACCTATAGCCAAGTGCGACTCTTTGCTCGACTCATTCCACTCACTCAAATTCAGCTCCGGAAAATAGGCGTCGCCTTCGACAAAAGCTTGCACTCGCGTCAAATAAATTCTGTTACAAAGATCAACACTTTCTCGATAGATCTGCGCGCCGCCGATAATCAAAATTTCATCGGAATCTAAGTTCTTAGCCTCGGTTTTACCGAGTTCGATAGCCTCAATTAAGCTATTTGCCGTTTGCACGCCCTCAGCTTTCCAGTCGGCCTGCCGAGTCACTACGATGTTTGGCCGGCCAGGCAGCGGTCGCCCAATAGACTCGTAGGTTAGACGCCCCATTATAATGGGCTTGCCTAGAGTGGTTCGTTTAAAGTATTTCAAATCCTCTGACAGGTGCCAAGGCAACTGATTGTCGCGACCGATTACATTATTTTCGGAACAGGCAACGATGAGAGCAATAGACGTCACGCGGTTTATTTCCTTAAACTGAAAATGGATATTGAATTGGCTCGTGGCATTGATAATCGCTCACGGTAAAATCGTCCATCGTTACCCATGTCTCCAAATCGTGAAGAGACTTGATTTCTGGGTTAATAGCAAGAGACGGAGACGGGAATGGCTCACGCGTCAACTGTACATCTCGCATTAGAGGCAGCTGATCTTCGTATATGTGTGCATTCACAATTTTGTGGTAAGCGATGCCCGCTTTCTTCTGAGTGATTTGAGCCATTAGCGCCAAAAATGTAAAGACTTGAATCTGATTGAAATTCAAACCCAGCGGTACATCGCAAGAGCGCTGAAAACTCGTTAAGTGAAGGGTATCACCCAGCAGGGAAAAATTATGCGTATGCATACAGGGGCGAAGGCAGCCCATGTGAAACTCTCCCGGATTATAAAAACTGAGAATTTCACCTCTGTCGTCAATACCACGGCTCAAATTGTCGACGATCTTTTTCAATTGATCTATTGAACCCCCGTCAGGCTTGGCCCAAGCTCGACCCTGAACGCCATACACGCGCCCCATATCATCTTCACCAAGGCGATGAGGGTTGCTCAACCACGCTTCATTAAGGTTGGCATTGGCATCCCAAGTTTTAGTCCCCAACTTGCGGAAATCTGCAGCACTGCTGTAGCCCCGAATATAACCGATCAATTCGGCAATTGCGGCTTTCCAATAACTTTTTCTGGTAGTAATTAATGGCAGCTCATTTGCCCCAACCTGATATTCCAGATCCGCATTAATTATCGTAAGGCAGCGTTTTCCCGTACGTTCATTTTCAAGCCACTCGCCCTGCTCAACTATGCGCTTACAGAGCTCTAAATATTGCTTCATGATTTCTTCGACTTCTTTTTGCGACCTGATTTACCGGCCTTGGGAGAAACTTCTTCTATGGCCTCAGCCGCACTCTGAGCTCTGCCACTACGATCGTATGCCCACGCTAACATCAGCACCCCAACGGCGATCATTGGCAAGGACAGTAACTGCCCCCGCGTCAACCAGCCAAATAGGTCAAAACCTATGTGCCCGTCCGGGTCTCGAACAAACTCAACGGCAAAGCGAAATAGCCCGTAAAGCATTAAAAACATTCCAGAAACAGCGGCTCTGGGTTTTGGCTTAGCCGAGAACCACAATATGGCCGTGAGCAGCACTAAGCCCTCCAAAGTGGCCTGATAAAGCTGGGAAGGGTGTCTAAGCAGCGCTTCGGGGTCGTTGGGAAAGACCATACCCCATGGGCCACTGGTTTCTCTCCCCCAAAGCTCCTGACCAATGAAGTTGCCCAGGCGGCCAAAACCTAAACCCAAGGGCACCATGGGCACCACAAAATCAGCTACAAGCAAGAAGGGCTGGCGAATTTTCCGTGCATAGAGAGCTAAGGCAACAATGACGCCCAAAAGGCCACCATGAAAAGACATACCGCCTTCCCATACTCGCAGCAACCATACAGGGTCTTGAAGGAAGCGCTCAAAATGATAAAACACAACATAACCAAAGCGGCCACCGAGAATCACCCCCATAGCCCCCCACATCACTAAGTCTTCAACTTGCGCTTTCGTCACCACGGCATCGGGCTTGCCCGCGCGGTACATGGCAATGCCCCAAGCGCCCGCAAAGGCCAGTAAGTACATGATGCCGTACCAGTGAACACTAAGTGGGCCTATGGAAAGGGCGACGGGGTCAATCTGAGGGTAGGTGAGCATAAACGTTCACAGTGCCAATAGTCGGGGAAAGGGGTGACAAACAATTGCTCAGCATCATAACAAACCCCCTTTCAGGCCAACAGCCACTGGGAGGTTTTATTTAGTTAGAGATAGAAGGTCGGAGCAAGCGAGTTATACCGGCCTCTTTCAGCGCCCGCTCAACACACACATTAATTTCATAGGCGTCGGGCAGCAGCATAACTTCTGACAAAAGCTCGTCGGCCTGCTGTAAGGTAATGCCGCGAATCACCGATTTCACTCTTGGCAAATTCGACGCATTCATAGACAAGACGTCGAAGCCCATTGCCATAAGCAAGATGGCCGCGCCTGGGTCTCCGGCTAACTCACCACAAATACTCACAGTAACACCCTGACTGTGTCCATCGGACACAATTTGTTGCAGGGCTCTCAAAACAGCGGGATGCAGTGCGTGGTAAAGATCAGCCACTCGCGCATTGTTGCGGTCAACCGCCAGTAGGTATTGCGTGAGGTCGTTGCTGCCTACCGATAAAAAATCGGCTCTCGCGGCCAATTCACGAGCCTGATAAACCGCCGCGGGCACTTCAATCATAACGCCGATAGGCGGCAGGGTGATTTTATGACCCTCTTCAAGCAGCTCATTATAGGCCCTGTAAATCAACACCTGCGCCGCTTCAAGCTCTGGAATGTTTGTGACCATGGGTAACATGATGCGCAAGTTGTCGAGACCCTCGCTGGCCTTGATCATGGCTCGCACTTGCACCAAAAATATTTCCGGGTGATCAAGAGTTACACGTATACCCCGCCAACCTAAAAAAGGATTGTCTTCTTCAATGGGGAAGTAGGGCAGTGACTTGTCGCCGCCAATGTCCAAGGTGCGCATAGTGACCGGTTCAGGCGCAAAGGCCTCGAGCTGCTCCCTATAGATAATGCGCTGCTCTTCTTCACCGGGGAAACGGTCGCGCAATAAAAAGGGCACTTCGGTGCGATAGAGCCCAACACCCTCAGCACCTCGCTCCAAAGAACGCACAACATCTGCCATCAGCCCCGTATTCACCCACAGAGGTACTCGATGATGGTCAAGAGTTTCACAGGGGAGGTCTTTTAGTGCCTCAAGCCCGCGCACCAAAGCTTGTTCTTCAACAATAATAGCCGAGTAGTGCTCACTCAAAGCCTCACTGGGGTCACTAAAAACAGAACCTTGGTAGCCGTCTACTATGAGTTGTCGCTGGTCGATTCGAGTGTAGGGCAGGTCAACGGCACCCATAACGGTTGGAATGTCCATGGCCCTGGCAAGAATGGCCACATGAGAATTTCCCGAGCCCTTTACAGAGACAATACCCACCAGCTTACTTTTTGGCACTTCACCCAAGATAGAAGCCGTGAGCTCTTCACCGACAAGTATCGATTTCTCCGGATATACCCGACAGGACTGCACCTCTTCCTGCAAATAAGCCAATACTCGCTGGCCTAAATCTCGTACATCAGCCGCGCGCTCACGTAAATAGGCGTCATCCATACTAGAGAAGTTGCGCTCGTGCTCTAGAATCACTTCGGCCCAAGCATAGGCGGCGCAGGTGCCTTGCTTGATGCGCTCAGTTACCTCACCACCTAAAGAAGCGTCGTCTAACATCGCTAGATAAGCGTCAAACAACGCTTGTTCCTCGCGGTTCAGCCGGGTCTTTAATTTCTTGCCAACCTGCTTGATATCTTCTCTTACAGCGGCCAAGCAGCGTTGTAAAAATTCAATTTCAACATCAATTTCACTGCAGGGCTTATACAAAACGGCCCGCAAATCAGAGGCTGGGGCAATAACCACCGCCTCACCTATCGCTACACCTGAAGCTCCAGGCACCCCCACAAATTTTGCTTCGGCCGCCTGCTGACCAAAGGCCGCTAAAGTGCCATTCGCCTCAGCGTGCGCAATGACCCCCGCTAGCTGGGCCGATAGGGTAACCAAGAACGCTTCTTCGCTTTCATCAAAACGACGGCGCTCGGTTTGCTGTACCACCAACACCCCCAACACTTGCCGGTGGTGAATTATAGGTACACCCAAAAATGCGTTATAGCGCTCTTCGCCTGTTTCGGGAAAATATTGGTAACGAGGATGAGCGGGCGCATATTCAAGGTTGATAGGCTCTTCACGCACAACCACGCGCCCAACCAAACCCTGCTCGGGGCTTAATTTCACCGCGCCCACAGCGTCGGGGTTCAGGCCATCAGTGGACATCAGCACATAGCCATTGTCGCCGTCTCGCAAATAAACCGAGCACACCTCTGTAATCATGCTCGACTTCACGCGCGCAACAATGATGTCTAAGGCGGTAGGCAAATCACGCGCGGCGTTCACTTCCTGCACAATACTACGCAGTGAGTTCAACATGCCTTAGGCCTCAAGGTAGGATTGGGCGTAAAGTGACTCAACACTGGCGTGAGCATTGGCCAGCTCTTTTAGTGCGCGCCGATATACTTCGCGCTTAAAAGGCACCACCTTACCCAGAGGATACCAGTAGCTAACCCAGCGCCAGTCATCAAACTCGGCGGGGCCAGTATCGCAATTCAAATCAATATCTTTTTCGTCGCCCACAAGCTTAAGCAAAAACCATTTTTGCTTTTGGCCAACACACAAAGGCGTAGAATTATGACGCAACATTCTCTTTGGCAGGCGGTAGCGCAACCAGCCTCCGGTGCAAGCCACAATCTCCACTTGCTCGGGGCTCAAGCCCACTTCTTCTTTGAGCTCTCGGTATAAAGCCGCTTCAGGGCTTTCGTTGTCATTGATGCCGCCCTGAGGAAACTGCCAAGCATCCTGCCCACCGATACGCCGCGCCCAGAGTGCTTGACCCTGTTTGTTGATAATAACAATGCCCACATTGGGGCGAAATCCTTCGGCGTCTATCAAAATGCTGGTCCTATAATTATTATTGCCTATTCAGGGCCTAGTGCTCATTGTTCCATAAATCACTCACTTTGGACAATCTGCCGGTATAATGGCAAACAGCCAAGTTACCGCTACCGTATTCATACCCACTTTTAAAGGAAACACCGTGAGCCTAGCCATATTCGATCTCGACAACACACTTATTGCCGGCGATAGCGACCACAGCTGGGGCCAATTTTTAGTTGAAAAAAAACTGGTTGATGCCGAGTATTATCGAGCAGAGAACGACCGCTTTTATCAAGACTATGAGCGCGGCGCGCTAGACATCAAAGCCTATCTACAGTTTTCACTGGAACCCCTCACACGCTTTTCGCGAGCCCAGCTCGATGATCTACACCGTGAATTTATGGACACGGTTATTCAGCCAATGCGCCTGCAAAAGGCCGACGAGCTGTTGAGCAAACACCGTGCACAGGGCGACTACCTTCTTATTATTACCTCAACTAACGGGTTCATTACCGAGCCTATTGCCCGCTCTCTGGGTGTTGACGACATTCTTGCAACCGACGCAGAAATTGTTGACGGCCTTTATACCGGCAAAATGCTCGGCACCCCTTGTTACCAAGAGGGTAAAATCACTCGCCTTAATGAATGGCTAAAAAGCTACTCAGGCAAGCTTGAGGGAGCTTGGTTTTACAGCGACTCAATAAACGACCTTCCCCTTATGGAAGTGGTAGATAAGGCAGTGGCCGTTGACCCCGACCCGCAACTGCTCGCAGCCGCCACTGAGCGTCAATGGCCAATTATTAGCTTGCGAGATTCCTCATGAAGCCATGGTTAAAGACAAGCAGCCTAACACTGGTGCTCTTCGGGTCACTATTGGCCTGCACAGAAAAACCGGCAACGAGCCTAAGTACTGAAATTGAGACTCGTGAAACCTCGGTGGAGGCAACCCTGGTTTTGGAAGACGCCAGTCTTCATGCTTGGCAGCTGGGCACCGCCAGCCTCCAAGACACGGCCTATTCTCTCCAAGCACTGCAAAAAGCCATTGTCGTTTTACTGCATGAGCACAGCGAAGAGTCTCTGGCACTCGCACGCCAACAGTGGCACGAAAGCCACAAGCGCTACCATAATTCAGCCATTTTCCTCGCCATTGGCGAGAGTAACCCCGGCTTGTTTGGCCACCTACAAACCCTCACTTTCAATGTAGACGCCTGGCCAATACAGCCTGGATACATAGATAGCTATGGCGTTTACACCCACAGCGGCATTGTGAATGACATTACCGTGCCACTAAATGCAGAGGCCATTCGTCGCCAACATGGCTTCAGCGATGATAGCGAAGTGACTCTGGGTTTTCATGCCATTGCTTATTTACTCTGGGGTGAAAATGGCGAGCGCAGGGCGAGCGATTTTAGCGAAGCCAAATCAAACATTAACCTAGACACGGCACCGGCCGACCTGCCGGCAAACCGCCGCCGAGTATTGCTGCAACTTCAGGCTCAATTGCTAATAGACGACGCACACGTACTACTCAAACATTGGCAATTTTCGAAAGGCCAACTCAAGAGCCAATATGAAGCGCTAGAGGCTGGCAGCCGCATAGAATTATTACAAGCTGCCGCCGCACATTTGCTGCAGAATCTGATTCAGCCATTATTTGAACAGACGCAAGGCATAGAGGGTGCCGCGGCCACGAATTCGGAAAATGCGCACAACCGTTTTGCGGGGAATACTCGCGCTATGGCTGCAGCGGCTGTAGACGGCTTAGACCGCTTATTTGCCGACCCCAAGTTGGGCTCAGTAATAATTTTGGAAGGTGAACGAGTACAATGGCAAACTCTACTGGGGGAACTGCAAGACAAACTGAAGGCCGAGCCAAGTGAGCAGGAAGATTTCAGCCCTCTGCTCAATCAGCTCGTGACCCTACTAGAGCCCGCCTTACTAAGGAATGTAAACCCGACTTAACAAAGACTTAAGGTAGCGCGTCTCAGCGATTGCGGGGTGTACGGGATGATCAGGTCCCTGACCGCCTTGGGCAATCACTTGCACGTGACGCTCTAGATGCCGACCTGCACCACGCACGAGATCCTCCAAGGTTTCCTGCCCCAAATGCATAGAACAAGACGCAGAAACCAAGAGGCCGTCGCGACCTAAGAGACGAATGCCCAGTTCATTAATGTGGCGATAGGCCGATTCGCCAGCCTTCTGATCTTTCCGGCGCTTGATAAAGGCGGGCGGATCAAGAATCACTACATCAAACTTTTCACCCGCCTCCTGAAGCGCCTTCAAAACATGTACGGCCTTACCTTGTAGCGTGCTCACGACATCTTCGACCTTATTCAGAGCGGCATTTTTGTGCACAAAATCTAGAGCACTCGCCGATGCATCGACACACACCACTTCACTGGCGCCGGCCACGGCAGCTTGTACCCCCCAGCCGCCAATGTAAGAAAACACATCCAGAACCCGCTTACCGCCAACATATTGCTGCAATTGGGCACGGTTCATGCGGTGATCGTAAAACCAACCAGTTTTTTGTCCACCGCTGAGTGGTGCCATAAAGCGTGCGCCGTTCTCAATCAACTCCACTTCCTCTGGCACTTCACCGTAGGCTACTTCAACATATTCTGGCAGACCTTCCATGCTTCGAGCACCGTGGTCATTGCGCAATAATATCCCTTTAGGTTTTAAGCATTGAACCAAGGCCTCAACCACCTCGTTTTTAACAGCTTCCATTCCGCTGGTGGACAGCTGCACAACGCAGTAATCACCAAAGCGATCTACGACCAAACCCGGTAATAAATCCGACTCACCATAAACTAAGCGATAAAAGGGTTCGTTAAAGCACGTTTCACGCAGTGAGAGCGCCTGCTTAATCCGATGTACTAACAAGGATTTATTCAAGCTGTGGCTTATATCTCGATTGACCAGGCGAGCGCAAATCAGTGTATTTGGGCTCATGGTGGCAATCCCTAGAGCTTTACCTTGATGCGACAACACTTGAACTTGCTGTCCGGCCGAAAATTGCTTCAGCGGCGAGCGCTCGACATCGACCTCATTACTGTAGATCCACAGGTGGCCAGCCTTAAGGCGGCGATCTTTTTGCGACTTAAGCACTAAGCTTGGTAAATTATCTGTGGGCTCTAAAAATTCAGGCTGACCTGAGAATTCTGGGTTCGACATGCATTTGCTCCTCTTCAATCGGCGGAGTATAGGTGAATGCCGAAGAGGATGGCTATTTTTTTCATTATTTGACCCACTAAACACTTATGTTCACAAAAATTCTGGCATTATGAGTGTTAATTTTGAAAATGACGCCAGCACACTAGGCTATGCTTAGCCAATAAAGATAGATCATGCAAAAAGGGGAGAACAACACTCTGATGTCTGAAGAGTTAACAGGCGAGCAAATTAAAAAGGTGCTCAATGGAATATCCATACCACCTCAGCCACAGATAATGGTTGATTTGCAGATGGAACAGATGGACCCCAATTTTTCACTAGATTCCATCGCCAAGCTTATCAGCCAGGATGTGGGCTTAGCGGGCAGTATTCTTAAAACGGTAAACTCAACGTTTTACGGCCTCTCAAACAAAATCACTTCAATCAATCAAGCCGTGAATTTAATGGGCGTGAAGAGTGTTGTGAACCTAGTAAACGCTCTATCGATCAAAGGTGAACTCAGCGACGAAGAAATTGTAACCATGGGCAAGTTTTGGGACAGTGCCATGGAAATTGCCCAAGCGGCCTCGTTTATTGCTAAGCAAGTGGGTTACGGTCAGGCCGATGAGGCCTACACGCTCGGCTTGTTTCACAACTGCGGCATTCCCTTGTTAATGATGCGCTTCAAAGATTACCCAGCAATTATGCTCGAGGCTTACGCAAATCCAGATCAAAGCGTAACCGACATAGAAAATACCAAACTGAATACCAATCATGCTGTTGTTGGCTATTATGTGGCTAAAAGCTGGAATCTTCCTTCCTATCTCTGCTCAGCCATTCATCAGCACCATAATGCCGAGAAAGTATTGAGCTCCAACGACGCCGATGGCCAAAAGAAAACCCTTCTGGCCATTTTGAAGATGGCCGAGCATATCTGTGGCAACTGCAGAATCATTGGCAACCAAGATCAGGACTATGAGTGGGCCCGGATTGAAGACCACGTACTTCTGTACGTGGGTTTAAGCCAATATGATTTTGGCACCTTGAAGCAGCAGATCTATGACATGGGAATTAGTACCGGTAGCTATTACGGCTAGCTTAAGCTGGGTTAAAGGCTGTGATAAACCAAGCACTGGACGGTGCCCATATAGTGCCGTCATCACGAACATATTGACCAATAACGTCTTGCAGAGCTTCGAAAACCTGCCCCTTAAGACGTTCGCCTTCTTCCCCAGCTAGGCGAATAATTTCCCCTGCGGGCCCAATCTCCAGTGCAAACTGAATGGCTTCTTCGATATTTCTACCAATGCATATGTCGGAATCAAAACGCTCAAATTGAACCCGCTCGAAACCAACTGACTGCAACATATCGCTCATCATGTCTGCGCCAGCCATTGAAAAAGGGCCGGGACCACAATGTACGGCGTCTGTCTCATCGTGTGAAATGACCGGGACAATTTCCCTTACACAAAGCTCCGCTGCGTGCAGCCAAGGGTTGTCTTCTCTTTTGCGCCAGACAACCTGAGTGAATTTCCCCCCAGGTCGTAAGGATTGACGAATGTTCTTCATTGCCAAACCGGGCAGATTAAAGAACATGGTTCCAAAGCGTGCAAAGGCTTCATCATAGGGCCCACCTAAATCATCGTTTTCAACGTCGGCGACAAAAAATTTGGCATTATCTACGCCTTCTTGGCTTGCAGATTTCTCACACTCCTGAATAAAGTTACTAGCGCAATCTACGCCAATGGCAGTGCCATCATTACCGAGAGACCTAGCAATTTGCAGGGTGCAATCACCAAACCCGCAGCCCACATCCAACACTTTCGCGCCTTTCTCGTATTGGCGACGACTCAACACTTCCTCACTGATAGACGCATAACCTTCTATAAAGAGGTATTTGAATCGTGAGAATTTTTCAAACAGCACCGTGTTCCATGCTTCAATAACAATATCATTACTCATGAGAGGCTCCTTGCCGATCGAATTAGGCCAGTAGCTGCGCGCCGCTGGCGAGAAAAGCCATGCTTTTGGGGGCACCCGCAATCTCCACACCCGCCATCAAGTCACCTTCGGTAATGCCCTTAGCCTTTGCGCACGCGGGGCAAAGCCAAAGCTCTCCACCATTGGCAATAAAGTCAGCGGCCAAATTCTTAATAGGCTCATAGCCATCTGCCACGAGCCCATCTGTACCACCTTGCAAGCATAGCTCACTGGCGTCAGATGAAATGAACATCGCGGTCTCACAGGTCTTGGATGCGGTTACAGCCAAAATGAAAGAAATGGTAGCGCGCTCAATATTATTGCGACCATCTTGGCAGTTGATCAAAATTTTTTGTTCCGTGTTCATGATTGTTGTCCTTATTTTACGGCCTCTTAGAGCCCGCTGAAGTGGGGTTAAACTATTTACTTCCTACGAGAGTGATCTTAGAAAATACGCGGGCTAGATGCTTGGAGAGCATCGGGTTTAGTTCTGGAGAAAACCTGAAGATTGGTGTACGGTCTGTAAAAACAATAACTTAGCGCACTAATTGACCACTTACATTACAAGGCCAATTGGGAATCCGCGCTTAACCTTGCCAAGATATGGCCCTTCATAACGATGAAGTATCAATTTAACGAATTCACACTCGACACCAAACGCTTTGAGTTACGTAAAAGTGATACGCCCCTGCATTGCGAACCTCAGGTCATTGAACTGCTAGCCCTGCTCGTTGCCAATCATGAGCGCATGGTCAGTAAAGAAGAAATAAATCAAACCATATGGCACGGCCGCATTGTTTCAGAGGCCGCGTTAAGCAGCCGCATCAAAATGCTCAGACAATTATTGGGTGACGATGGCCGTAAACAGGCACTTATTCGCACCGTCCACAAACGAGGTTTCCGTTTTGTAGCCACCGTCTTCTCAGACGAGCAAGTTCTAGCCTCCGCCGCAGAACTGGCAAGCGGTATAGCGCCTATAGATCGCCGGGCCAAACCCGCCGTGAAGCTGAACTTAGTGAGAAAACCAGCAGTAGTAATCTTGCCCTTCGCTAATTTGTCCAGCGAAGCCGGTTATGAATATCTCGCAGATGGCATCAGCACCGACATTATTGCTCACTTAGCCAAGCATCGCTGGCTAGATGTGGTTGCCCGCAATACTGCTTTTGGCTTTAAAGGGCGTGCCGTTGATATCTGCGCAATTGGCACAGAATTGAACGTGGGTTATGTGGTTGAGGGCAGCGTGCAACGAAGCTCCAATCGCGTTCGTATAACCGTAAGCCTGTTAGACGCCAGCAGCGCCCACAGCGTCTGGACAGAGCGCTACGACCGTGAGATAGAAGATATATTTGCACTGCAAGATGAAATTACGGAAAAGATTGTCGCTAGGCTAGAGCCAGAAATTGGTTACGCTGAACGCTCTCGGGTGATGCGCTCACGCCCCGCAAATTTACAAGCCTGGGATTGCTTTCACCTGGGTGTTTATCACTTTTATCAATTCACTGGAGAGGGTAACCAGCAAGCTCAACGCTTACTGCTCCAGAGCTCGCAGCTGGATGAACGCTTTGGCGACGCCTATGCCTGGTGGGCTTATGCCGTGGTCTTGGGCATGGTTTATTGGGACACGGAACCCACACAAGAGTTACTAGATGAAGCCTTAGCGGCTTGCGACAAGGCCCTGTCACTGGACAGACAAAATGCCACCTTCTTTGCCCTTCGCGCTCGAGTGCTCCTGGCGCGAGGCGAATACGATGTTGCCATTGCCGAAAATAATATTGCGATTGGCTTGAACCCTACCCTTGCGGTTGCCCACTGTGCCTTAGGTGATTCGCTCGCCTATGAAGGGCGCTACGAGGAATCTCTTCGCTGCTTTGAAAAATCGATTGCTCTGAGCCCAAATGACCCACAACTTTGGGCCTTTTATACTTACGGGGCTTTAGCTCTATTATTTAACAGGGATTTTGAGCAAGCCTTACATTGGCTTGATCGAGCGCGAAGTATTCCGAACTATCAGTATTGGACGAATGCGCATCGCATTGTTGCTTATGCGTACTTAGGCAGAACCGAAGAAGCTAAGAGGATCGCCGGTCAGCTGCAAAAAAACTTACCCGCATTTTCACTTAATTTTGTTCGGAAGAAATTTTTCTATCTAAAGCGGCAGGAGCAGATTGATCTTTATCTTGAAGGTTTGTCTTTGGGAGGGGTTGAATAAGGCTTGTTCCTGAACGGCGCGGTACAAAGGAATCCGGGCACATGCTTACATCTAGTGCCCGCAGTCTCTGAAATATAATTTACTCTTCTTCAGCAATCGCCGCTTTATAACCATCAGCATCCAACGCCGCATCAAGCTCGCTCACATCCGATGGCTGCACACGGAAAAACCAACCTTCATCAAAAGGTGAGGAATTCACTGTCTCTGGCTCATCTTCCAGCGCCTCGTTAATGGCAACCACCTCACCTGAAACCAAGCTGTAAATGTCAGACGCTGCCTTAACAGACTCCACTACACCCGCTTCTTCACCCACAGATACCTGACTGCCAACTTCAGGAAGCTCGACATAAACAACATCGCCCAGAGAATCTTGCGCGTGCTCGGTAATGCCTATGGTGACGGTACCGTCTTCTTCTAGCCGAGCCCACTCGTGGCTGGAAAGATATTTAAGCTCGCTGCGAATTTCGCTCATGTTGGTGCTTCCTTAAAATTTGTTCGTTTAGTGTGTTATTGAGCAGTGAATTTATACCGCTTTGCCATTGCGCACAAAGACAGGTTTCACCACTTTGACTTCAACTTGTTTATTGCGCATTTCAACCAGACAGGTACTACCCACGTCTCTTGGTACGCGCGCTAACGCAATAGAGTAACCAAGCGTAGGCGAGAAAGTACCGCTGCTGATCTCTCCGGTCAACTCTGATCCTTCAACAATTACCCGTTGATGGCCACGAAGTACGCCTTTTTGCTCCATCACCAAACCCACAAGCTTATGACTAAGGCCTTCTGCTCGCTGCTGTTCTAGTGCCTCGCGGCCAATAAAGTTGCGCTCGCTCGGCTCCCAGGCAATGGTCCAGGCCATATTGGCCGCCAGGGGCGATACACTTTCGTCCATGTCGTTGCCGTAAAGGTTCATGCCGGCTTCCAGGCGCAGGGTATCGCGAGCAGCAAGCCCACAAGGTGCCACACCAGCGGCCGCCAGCTGCTGCCAAAAGGCGACGACATCCGCGTTGGGTAACATAACTTCTAGGCCATCTTCACCCGTATAGCCAGTGCGAGCCAGAAACCATTCTCCGACCTCAACACCTTGGAACACCTTAAGTTGGTTAATAGCGGCAGTAAATTCTGTGCTCAGAACAGAGCGAACCTTATCAATAGCCTCTGGGCCCTGCACCGCCACGATCGCGAGGGTGTCTCTCTCCGTAAGGCTGACTTGATAAGGCTTAGCCTGCTCGTTCATCCAGGCGAGGTCTTTTTCACGAGTGGCGCAGTTCACCACGGTGCGAAACCAGCCGCCCATGTTGTAAACGATAAGGTCGTCGATCACTCCACCTTCAGCATTGAGCATGCCACTGTAAAGCGCCTTGCCTTTGAGGCCGCAGATTTTCTCCACATCGTTAGCCAGCAAATACTGAAGGAAGGCTTTTGCATCCTCACCGGTAATATCGACGATGGTCATGTGCGAGACATCAAACATCCCAGCCTCACCACGTACTTTGTGGTGTTCTTCCACCTGTGAGCCATAGTTTAAGGGCATTTCCCAACCGCCAAAATCAACCAACTTTCCAGCCATAGCTTGGTGTTGAGCATAGAGTTCCGTGCGCTGGAGCACGTCCGAGGTGTTGTTTCCCATAATATACGCCTGTTTCCTATAGTGGAAATTTGCCGCATTCTAGCGGCTTTTTGGTTTTGATGGTACCGGAAAGGCGAAAATTGTTCGGACCTTAGTTACATGCGACTGATGCATTACAGCAATAAATGTAAAGGCACTACAGAGGCCGGCCGGCCTACACTGGGCAGCTTAAGCCCGACTTCTGCGAATCATGATTATCACAGGCGGAATACTAATGAGCACCAAGACAAGCGCGGGTAATGCAGCGCGCTGCCACTCGCCCTCTGATGTCATTTCATAAATTCTCACTGCAAGAGTGTCCCAACCAAAGGGGCGCAGTAGTAAAGTGGCCGGCATCTCTTTCATAGTGTCGACTAAAACTAACAACAGTGCACTTAGTAAGCCAGGCGTTAGCAAGGGTAGGTACACACGCTTAAGCACTTCGAACTTCGAGGCGCCCAGCATTTGCGCGGCCTCTTGGTAGGATGGGCGTATGCGCTCCAAGCTAGAGTGAACCGGGCCGTAGGCCACCGAAAAAAATCGAATTACATAGGCCGCTAACAAAGCACCAACACTACCCACTAAAACCTGACTGGGTGTAAGCCCTAAGAAAACCTGAAAAGGGTTTATTAGCGCGCGATCAAAGTAGGCAAATGCTGTCATTATACCCACCGCCAATACCGAGCCCGGCAGCGCATAGCCCATGCCAGCTAAGCGCTCGAGATAGCCCCCGTGATGGTGGCCTTTCAAACGTTGACCGTAAGCCACTAATAAGGCCATGGTCAGCAGTGCACAAGCGGCCATCACACCCAAGAGGAAGGTGTGCTCCACTAAGCCCCAAAAACGTGGACCAATGTCCGTTGCAGCGGTTTCAAAAGCCCAGAAAAGTAATTGCCCAACAGGTACAGCGAAGGCCAGCAGCACCACAGAGAAGCAGTAAGCACTCGCTAACAAGCCGCGCCAACCTCTTAGCTTAAAACCCACTCGCTTGCGCTTGGCTTGCTGATGAAAGCGCCCATTACCACGAGCTCGCTGCTCAGCAATTAGAGCCAAGCCCACAAACAACAACAAAAGCGAGGCCAACTGAGCCGCCGCCGTTAGACTGAAAAAGCCAAACCACGATTTATAAATTGCAGTGGTAAATGTGTCGTAATTGAAAATAGATACGGCACCAAAATCGGCTAAAGTTTCCATCAGAGCGAGAGACACACCTGCTGCGATGGCTGGCCTAGCCATGGGAAGCGCGACCAGTAAAAAACTCTTAATGTGATTGCGCCCCAGTAATTGAGCTGCGTCCATAAGGCCTCGACCCTGAGACAAAAGCGCGCCACGGGCCAGCATATATACATAAGGGTACAAAACCATGCTTAATACAAAAATGACTCCGCCTGGCCCGCGCACATTTGGGAACCAAACGCCGACGCCAAAGGTGTCTCGCCACAGGGTTTGCACTGGGCCGCTATAAGACAACAAACCTAAGGCTACAAAAGCCAAGACGTAACTGGGTACAGCCAACGGCAACATAAGTGCCCAGTCCAGCCAGCGACGACCGGGAAAATCACACATGGCGGTAAGCCAGGCGAGACTCACCCCCAGCAGCGTCACGCAGACACCCACGCCAAACACCAACAACAAAGTATTGCGCAACAGGCGGCCTAATTGCGTTTCAATTAAATGTTGCCAAATGGCCGTTTCGGCGGTGCCCCAGCTCAGCAGAATGACGGTGATGGGCAACATGACCAGTGCGGCCATTAGCAGCACTGGCATACGCCAAAAGATCTTATCGATAGTCAACTCGGTCCATTAGGCGTACGGCAGCGGCTTGCAGACGGCCGGCGGCTTCAACATTTACTTTGTCGGCTTTGAAATCACCCCAAGCTAGAATTTCTTCGGAGGCTTTCACTAAAGGATTGGCCGGAAACTCTTGATTCAACTCCGCCAACTGGCCCTGAGCCTCTGGGCTGGACAACCACTCCAATAACGCCTGGGCCGCCTCTGGCCGCTTCGCATGAGTGGTAACACCCGCGCCAGAAATGTTTATGTGTACGCCTCGGTCGCTTTGGTTTGGCCAAAACAGGGCTAGGTTTAAACTTGGGTCCGCTTTTTTCATACGCCCAAAATAATAGGTATTGGCTATGCCGAGGTCGCACTGACCCGCTGCAATAGCTTCCATCATGGTAGTGTCACTGGAAAATGGGTCTGTGGCGAGATTTGCCACCCAGCCCGCGACGATACCCTCAGCTTGAGCTTCGCCTAAGCTGCTGATCATGGTCGCTACCAAGCTCTGGTTATACACCTTCTTAGATGTGCGCAAACACAAGCGAGCCTGCCACTTAGGATCGGCGAGGTCTTCGTAGGTCGAGAGCTCATCGGCCGAGAGTTTGTTGGTAGCATATACAATGGTCCGTGCGCGAATTGACAAACCAAACCACTGATTGCTTTCACTACGCAAATGAGCGGGAATGTTACTGCTTAAAGTCGGAGACTCTAGGTTACGGAACAAGCCCTGTTCAGCCGCTTGCCATAGATTGCCAGCGTCTACCGTCATCAATATGTCAGCGGGAGTACTAGCACCTTCGGCTTCTAAGCGAGCAATGAGAGGCCCTGCACTGTCTGTGATATAGCGTATAGCGACGCCCGTTTTGGCGGTGTACAAATCGAACAAGGGTTTGATCAGGTGCTCCTTGCGTGAGGAGTACACGGTGATTGAGGGTTCGGCGTCGGCTCCACTTGGCGGTGAGTTTTCACCACAGGCCACCAACAAAAACAACGATACTAAGGCCACTAAAGCCCGTACAGACCCAGCGATTGGGTTTCCTTTCATGAGTATAGCCTCTGAATTTACCAAGATATTAACGCAAGTCTGGCCAGCACCTGCCGCAAAACTCTATCATGTGCCGCAGGTGCGCCATCGCAAAACGCAGATGATAAGCATTCCTATTTGTAATCGCAAGGAAACATCTCAATGAAATCGCTGCTTAAAGGCCTATTCGGCTTCTTGGCCCTGGCTCTAATGCTCATTATCGCAGTAATTGCAGGCATCACTCTGCTGCTTGACCCCAATGATTACAAGCAGGAGCTGAGTACATTGGCCGCCAAGCAGGGCGTCACACTGAAAATTGAAGGCAATGTAGCTTGGCAGTTTTTTCCTGATCTTGGCCTAAGCGTAAGTAAGCTCAGCTTGCACGCCCCCCTGCAAACAAACAAAGCACTGGCCCAGATTGAGACACTTTCGGCCTCAGTGCAGTTTATACCTCTATTAAAAAAGCAGGTACGAATCAACGGCATTCATTTAACAAAGCCACACATTAACCTCAGCGTGAATGAGCAGGGGCAGGGCAACTGGTTGCTGCTGCCTAAGACAGAGGTAAGAACAAATCAGCAGACTGCCAGTGAAACACAGGAAGAACAAAACGGTTCTACACTAGAATTAGATGTAAGAACTTTCAGCATTAGTGAGGCGACGCTCAATTATTCAGATGCGAAAAACAAACAACAATTTTCCCTGAGCGATATCAAGCTGAGCGGCCAAAACATCAATCTATCTGAACAGGCCTTCCCACTTGACCTGCAGATGAGCTTGACGGCCAACGGTACTCCAAACCCGGTCGCGCTTCAGTGGCAGAGTGAACTCAGCCTAAACAACACTCTTGCAAAAATAAACCTGCTCTCAGGTCTGCTTAAATTAAAATCTAGTGAAGCCTCGCTAAAGTTGAAGCTAAGTGCAATCGCCGAATACAACAGTGAATGGTTGTATTCGGCAAACTACGAACTGAGCCCGATCAACATTAAGCTCTGGCTTGATACTCTTGGCCTTGAGGTACCGCAGCCCCATAACAACAACGCACTCACAAAATTTTCGCTAACAGGCAAGGCAAACGTCACACCAGACGCAACCTATCTGAACGATCTTGCATTGGTTTTGGACAACACAACATTCAAAGGTGACATAGCACTTAGTCACAAGCAACATACTGCACACACAATACAGCTCTCCGGCGACAACTTTATTGTTGACGATTATTTAGCGGCAAAAACCAACAAAAAATCTAGCTCGGTAGAAACCGTAAAAGAAAAGCCCTCAGACACAATAGGCAGCCGCACACAGCAAGCCGAGACACTTCCTCTCGAAACATTACGCACGCTCAATTTTAATGCTGACATCTCTCTTCAAATGCTACAAGCCATGGAGCTAGAATTCAGCTCACTCAAACTAGTGGCATCGGGCAATAGCGGCGTACTTAAAATTGAAGACTTCCACTCCGATTTTTATCAAGGCGACATTGACGCACAGGCAAGCATTAACGCAAGCGGGGAACAGCTTCAGGTTGAAAGCGAAGCGACAATGAAGGCCATACAAATAAAAGAGTTGATGTCAGCACTTGCGCCAGCAGATTCCTCCAGTTCTGAGCACTCAATTTCTGGCTTGATAAATGCTCAGCTAAAATCTTCAAGTGAAGGCAACACAACAAACAAACTCAACGATAATCTAAGCGCTAATATTTCATTCAATACAGAAAACTTACAGTTAAGACCGCTGAATTTGGAAGAGGAGTTTTGCCAAGCTCTTGAAAGCTTGAGCCCTGAAAAAACCTCTATACCTGCTGAAGAGGGAAATGACACGGCACAAGAGCCTACTCCGGCTAAGCAGTGGCCCGCTCTGACAGAGTTACGCAACGTTAAGGGACTCATGGATTTTTCACAACAGCGATTAACTATCAATAACATCAGTGCTGGCGTAGAAAATTTACTTATCGGCACTAGGGGTTTTGCCGACCTAAAACAAAATCATTACTCGCTACAATTACCTATGACACTTAAAAACGAGTTCAGTAGCGATAATGGTTGCCGAATAAAAAGTAATTTCGTTCGCAATCGAGAACTGTCCCTTATTAAGTGTGAGGGAAGTATAGAGCCTTTTAACACAACAAAAGCTTGCGGCCTAGACAAACGAGAATTTCGGAACACACTAAAAGACTTAGCCAAATATCAGGCTAAAAAGAAACTAGGTACAAAAAAGGATCGCCTCTTAGAAAAAGCCAACGAGAAATTTGGTAAAGGTGCCGCCAATCTACTTAAAGACTTATTCAAGCGTTAAAAAACTATGACAGCATCGTATTTTTCAAGAGACGTTCTCGCCTGGTTTGATCAGCATGGTCGCAGAGACCTTCCCTGGCAAAAAAACATCAACGCCTATCGGGTATGGGTTTCGGAAATCATGCTGCAGCAAACCCAAGTGGCAACGGTAATTCCGTATTTCGAAACCTTCATGCAACGCTTCCCCACAGTGGAAGCCTTAGCCGAAGCACCTCAGGACGACGTGCTGCACCTATGGACAGGCTTGGGTTACTACGCTCGCGCTCGCAACCTTCACAAATGTGCAAAGCGTATCACCGAAGAGTTTTCAGGGAAATTTTCAAGCGAGGTAGAAAAACTCATCGAGCTACCAGGAATTGGTCGCTCTACAGCTGGCGCTATTTGCAGTATTGCCTTCAAAAAACACGCGGCTATTCTCGATGGCAATGTGAAGCGAGTACTCGCTCGCTACCATTGCGTGGATGGCTGGCCAGGCAAGACTGACGTACAAAAGATCTTGTGGCATCACGCTGAGCAACACACACCGCAAAAGCGCTGCAATCATTTTTCTCAAGCCATGATGGACCTTGGTGCCACTTTGTGCACCCGTACAAAGCCCGCTTGCGAACGCTGCCCCCTCAAGGCGGGCTGTGAGGCTTTTGCGCAAGGAACGCCAACCGACTTCCCTGGCAAAAAACCAAAGAAAATTAAACCGGTAAAAGCCGCTCAACTATTAATGATCCGCAACCTTAATGGTGAGATTTTATTGGAACAGCGACCCTCACAGGGAATTTGGGGCAGCCTCTGGAGCTTCCCAGAATTAGACGCAGACGAGTGCGCAAAAACACATTGCGAACAACGCTACAGCGACACGAGTCGCATTGAAATCTGGGACTGTTACCGGCACACCTTTAGCCATTATCATTTGGATATTTCTCCCGTTCTAATTTATCTCAGCAAAGAAGTACAAGGCATCGCCGACAACAAAACTCGATGGGTAAATGTGGCCCAACCAGGTGCCCTTGGCTTGGCTGCCCCGGTGAAAAAGCTCTTGCAAAACCTGGCCGACCTAGAGCCGTTTGGCTAAGCTAGGTTGGCGTAAAACCCAACATTCTGGTATAAAACTCAGCAGAATTATCAGCTCAGCTGAAAAATATTCCAACCATCAAAGAGGTATCTCATGGCTCGCAAGGTAATGTGCCGTAAATATGAAGAAGAGCTTGAGGGCTTAGATGCGCCGCCATATCCCGGCCCTAAGGGTTTGGACCTTTATGAAAATGTATCTAAAAAGGCCTGGGGAGAGTGGATGAGCCACCAAACCATGCTAATTAACGAAAAGCGCCTGAACATGATGGACCTCACCGACCGTACATATCTGGGTGAGCAAATGACAAAGTTTTTGTCCGGTGGTGAATACGACCAAGCAGACGGCTATGTGGCTCCAAGCGAGTAAGATAGCTAATGGTGTTGGAATACTGGCGAAATAGTAGACGCCGACCTTTCAGATGCCGCCTTTCTAGCCAACAGAGGAGAAAATCATCAATTTGAGGCTGTGAGGGGCTTGACCCCTTCGCGCGAAACGGGTTTAATACGCGCCTCTCGCAGTAGCCCAGTGTTACTGAAAAGAGATTTGCCCGGATAGCTCAGTCGGTAGAGCAGAGGATTGAAAATCCTCGTGTCGGCAGTTCGATTCTGTCTCCGGGCACCATTATTCTAAGAAACCTGCACTTGGCAACGAGTGCGGGTTTTCTTTTATCTGCTGTAAAGCCCGCAGTTTATCTGGGCTGTAGCAATATCATCTTGCTTGCACTACGACACCATCAAATTACCTCACACAAACCACAATTAGCTCCAGCCAGCAAAAAATCACTAAAATCCCTTGGCCTATCACCTAGGCCACGAACGCTGCACCATGATGGTAGATGATGACCTTTACCGATTCTCTACAATGGTTCGGAGTTACTTATCTTCGGCTCAGTAGTAACTATTGAGGGGCTATGATCGACGAATGGCTTAGTTATCTGTGTGACGACATACTTCGCATACTCAATTATTACTTGTGACTAGACGCTCAACAGCAGAGCCGAATAGCTCAAAAGTAACACCCCAAACTGTTATCAGGTTCACATCTGGAGAATACCGCATTTGGGGTATAAATATTTAACCTAAATCACCATAAAATGAACGTTAGGTGTGCGCACCCAGCCAGTTCCCGTCCTTAGAGGAACGCGGTGCATTTACAAATTTATAAAAATTATAAGGAGAAATACAATGCTGAGAGGGACACTTATAGCGGCGCTGGCGATACTGATTACCGCGAGCTACCAAACAAAGGTTTTTGCGCAGGCCGCAGTGGGTACATGGGTCTTAAAGTCGGACGACAATCCTAGCCCAGCCAGAAGCACCGCCATATGTAAGCGCAACGGTTCGGGAAGCTATCAACTGCCCAATGATACCTATCCATCGCGATGTTATTACTCAGGTTCTGCGGTTACCATTAAAGTATGGGCTTACCCTGAAGACATTGAAGTCACTGCTCCTCCCATAATATTGAGGCTCAATGCCAACCACAACCATATATCTGGCATTAGCGTACGCCAAAACGGAGAGCGCTACAGCGGCGCAAGGCAAGGCACCCGAGGCCGAACCCAGTCTGAAATGTCGAGCGCCCACAAGCGGCCGTCTAAGCCCTCGAGCAGTAGCGTCAATGAATCGAACAACTCACGCGGCGATAATTATATCGCTGATCAACGTTCAACAAGCCCTGAAAAAACGGAAACTGGAGAGTCTTATTTCTACGTTCAATGTTCAGGTGAAAAGTATAACGGGGAATCAGGGAGAAGCATCAGTGTTTTTGGAATATCACAACAGAAATCGACCCGCCTCGATACGGGAAAATACAGTATGTCATTGCCCGACAGGGAAAGAGCAGAGCAAGACTTTTACCGAGTGTATATGAATTGGTCACCGCAGAACCGCAATGGAAATGCGGCTTCCAACTGCCAGGTATGGGAAAACTCCGCCACTCCCGGTAAAACGGGCACATTGGAATCCGCTAGAAGTAACAACACCCTGAGTCGGAATAAATCTATTAAAGGTCACTTAGAATCTAAGGGCGAAAACTATTTATTTAAAGAGTTTAAGTAAATGAAATATATACTACTTTTTGCTTTAACTTGGATGTCTTTCTCATCCGTCGCACAAGACAGAAGTTATATCGCCTTCTGTTTAACAAGTGAACATACCGTTTTCTTGGTTAAACCTGAAACGAGAAATAAATTAATAATGGACCCAACATGGAAAAGTAAGATATCAGATCTTAATATTGTATTAGACAAGCATAATGAACCTAAGTGCAGCACCTTTAGGGGTCTAGTTGGCGAAACGTTTTATGGGTACGTTTTTAGAAGTTCACACGGCATTATCAGTTACGGTTTGAGTACAAGCTCGCAGCGAGAGTACATGCTTAAAACCGCCAAGCCCCACGGGAAAACGATATTGTTTGACAAATTGCTTACAGGAAATTTCACCCCCGCTAGCAACTAACAGTAACAATCAGACTAACTGAGAGCATTAATTTCTGGGTATTTCTGGCCTTCTCAAATGCCGGAAGCGGTAGGTACAACGCTTCCAGCACACCCCAATACTAGATTCTCACGATCTGTAGCCGCTGCCGGTGCAGTGGCGATGATTGGTGCTGCTCAAGGGCGAGGGCCGGAAGCACAGGTCGCGGCCATATATTGATCTAGATCAACTTTACCTAAGAATCCAGAATTTGTTATTTCCCTTATACGACTGGTAGAGCGCTCGCTCTGGATATGGCTTAGCACTCATATCTTAGCAAGGTTCAGTACTTTAACTTCAGTGCTCCAAGCTAAGGCCCGCGTAACCCTCCGTTGATTTTCAACAGCGCACCACTAGCAAATTCATGGCTTTATCTCACATAATTTAGCAACTTTCTTCGCACTCAGAAACGATACTGAGAGACATTCAAAGCCGCTTTTAACCAACAATGCCAAGGTAAACCGGCCACGCACTTACTTTACAAGCAACACTTGGGTTCTATACTGTTTTAACCGTATATTATGTACGTCTACTCTCAAGTCCTATGGCTCAGGTGACAATTTATGAGAATATTTAAATCCACAAGTTCTCAAGCAATATTGCAGCAACAGCAACAAGAACTGATTGATGTTATCGATTGCTTATCAGACGATACAAATCGTTCCTGCCAGCATTGTTCACAGGTATGTTCTTGCTCGAAATCTATGGATTGTAACTGTGACTGTTCTGAGAGCTGTCCTCATATTTCTACGGGACTTTCATCTGAGGAAAATACTTTTCCCATCGAAAGCCATGTACTACCCCTAGTCTATGCTCTCAATAAAATGAATATTTTCAAAACTTGCTGGTCTTGCGAAGGTCATAACGATGCCAACGGTAAACTCAATAAACTACCGCAAGTTTGGTTTTACAGCAATTCAATGATGCTGCTCAGAGTGATGGGCGATAGTATTTCCTTATTAAAATCAAAAAACATTACCCACTATAATTGGCAGCTAGTGAGTTCCTACGCCGCTAGGGACAGTGAGATGAATGCATTTTCATTAAAACCAGACCTTAATTTTATTGCGACGCCTGAGTTAGCATATTTACAGCAAGACCTATTGAAAATCGCCCAATATTTACCTAAAAGGCTTGAGCAAGATTGCCGAAGTTACTATCAGGATATCTCCTCCTTATTATCTGCGCACTCCCCTCAATCGATTATGACTAACGCCATAAGGTAACCTTGTTATGAGTACCGCTGTAATAATCCCGCCCTTATACGAACGTCTACGTTTGCAATTAGCCGGCGTTACCCGCTATCAGGCTTATGATATCTCCACCATTATTGACGACTATAGTGACAACATTGTTCAGCACTATCAGCCATTAATGGGAAAAAGCGTCAAAGAGATATGCAGCGATGCTAACATCCCCTATGCATTGTCGTTCCAAGAATTCGGTTTGAACATTCACTTTAAAAAGGCCAGTGAATTAACGCTGCATAATCAAGCAATGGAATTAGAAGGCATATTAAAAGAATTATTGGATATTTATGGGGTGATCCGTTTTAAAAATGCCTATCTAAATACGTCGATCAGAGAAATGTATCATCGAAATAACTTCCAACATTTGAATTTTCATCGCGACAGGGGAGACGCCCATGAGAACAAATACTCGTTTTATACACGAGACCCTTTTGATGAAATTCAGCAGTACCCCAGAACAGCTTCAACGCTATTTATTGACAATGCCGTTGCCTATCTACAAGCTTATGTAGAAGGAAAATTAACCTTAGATGAACAAGGTAGACGAGGACACTACAATATCTTTGACTACGACAGAAAAGAAAAAGAGTTATTCAATAATATTATTCTCGAGCAGCCATGGGATGAACCACAAGGTGTTGGGGAGATATGCATGATAAACAATAACTCCGTTTTACATGCTAGCTATAAACATACTTTCGATCCGGGTTACCGGATTGGCGCCAGATATTTGTATTAGCGGGCCTCTAGTGTTAAAGCCTACCACTCAAGCTCTCACGACAAGTATTCTGATTGCCCGTTAACTATAAACGACCTCGACATTGTGCCACATCCCTACTAAAGAAATGCCAAAAGACAAAAATTCACATTGACCTACGTGAACTCACCTGTCAAATTCATTGCCAATGATTCCCCAAAACATCCCTAAAGCCTTAGCAATCGCGCTTCTCACCAGCTTGATAGCGTCATTAGTTTCCGCCGCCACGAAATATATGAGTGGCTATCTAAGCGTGCACCTGATTATCAGCCTGCAATACGCTGTGGGTTTGGGCATTGCGCTGCCCATGTTATTGCGAAATGGCCGAGGAAAAAAAAGTTTTGCCACCCAGCGCCCAGGTCTACACCTTATTCGCGCCATCACCGGCTTGATTTCCTACTACAGCTTCTATTTAGCCTTGGTGAAAATTCCTCTCGTTGAGGCTCAATTGCTGCGCAATGCCGCGCCGCTGTTTGTACCCCTCGTGATCTTCCTCGCCGTGGGTATCAAAATACCTAAAGCCCGATACCTGCCACTGGCCATCGGCTTTATTGGTGTGATTATCGTGCTGCGCCCCGCCAGTGGAGGGGCTGGCATTTGGCATTTGGTAGGTTTGTGCTCGGCTCTGGCCTTGGCGGCTTCGATGGTGTCCACCCGTTTATTGGTGCACACCGAGTCGGCCGCTACGGTGGTGTTTTATTACTTTACGATCGCACTGCTGGTGAGTTTACCGCTGGCGATATTAAATTTTTCTTCCGCGCCACTTAAGGTATGGGGCATTGGACTGATGTCAGGGATAGGGCTTTATATGGCAATGCAGCTGTATACGGTTTCATTCCGCTACGCAAAGCCCAGCATCATCGCCCCAATTTCCTATTTTGGCGTGATATTCGCGGGGTTTTGGGGTTGGCTTTTCTGGCAGCAGGTACCCGATACCGCTACGTATATTGGGGTTATATTCGTTGTCTGTGGGGCAATTATTACCATGTGGCTGCCCGAAGATTCTAAGACCTAAATTCAATCACACAATATATTCGGAGCTTGGCCGCTAGCTCGCCAAGAGCTCAAGAACCCGGCGGTAACTCGCTGAGCATTTCTCGACGGCTGTGAATCATTTCCTTATAGGTCTGCAGCATCGAGAAATCAACAGTGTTGTTTACGATCCGAACGCTATCTCGCTGGCGCTCAAGGCTCGTTATCTCTCTAATAAGTTGCTCTTTTAATAAACAGGTGCTGTTAAAGCCAATCCCCACATGTTGGGCCCGTTGATGTTTTGTCATCAGTCTACTCCTCGCTAAGCAAGTTTTCGCTATTCCTTATCTAAATTGGAAGGCACTCTGTTCAGCATAGCTCAACTGAGCAAACATGTGACCTTCTTTATAATCACTTACAACAAACGCTCCCAATCAAAGCTAACATCGCCTATCACGTGAAAGAAAGGGTTTAGAATATTCTCTTTGGTGTTATAACGCAGAATATTGAAGTCGGCATCAATAACCTTGCCACCCGCCGCTTCCACAACGGCTTGAGCCGCCGCCGTGTCCCACTCAGATGTGAGCGCTAAACGAGGGTAGAGATCGGCCTGGCCTTCAGCCACTAGGCACAACTTTAAAGAACTGCCCATATTTTTGGTCGCGATATCGCCCAGCTCCGCACTGACGCGGTCCATCAAGGCATTCACCTCCTCAGCACCATGGTTGCGACTAGCGACTACTTCTACTGGCAATGAGGCAGATTTTCGCGATGCAACACTTCGAGTTTGGATAGCCGCCTCAATCCCGTCCACATATTTCCAGGCACCTTGCCCTGCTATACCTGCGTAAGTTACGCCCGATACCGGGACATACACTACACCCAGTACCGGCACCCCATTATCAATCAGGGCAATGTTGACAGTGAACTCGCCACTGCGCTTAATGAATTCTTTAGTGCCATCTAAGGGATCTACAATCCAGTAACGCTGCCAGTGGCGCCGTACGTCCCAAGCGGGCAGTGTCGATTCCTCTGACAAAATTGGCACGCCGTCTAAAAGACTCGCCAAACCAGGCTCTATAATTGCGTGAGCAGCCAAATCAGCGGCGGTAACCGGAGAATCATCAGCCTTAGTGGTGATCTCGATCTCTTCAGCTTGATGATAAACTTGCAGTATCGCTTCGCCTGCCTGCCGACTTAGTTCAATAAGCTCATTCAATAATGCTTTGTTCAATGCCATAACCTGTCTTACCTGATATATTAAATGAGGTGCAAGCTATCGCTCACCCTAAACCACCAAGTATATAAGATATTGGCCAGAGGTTACTAAGATCATCTACCAAAACCCGCTGCCGCAGCTCACAACAAAACTGACAGTGTTCATTTACGGCATATTGGCCTTGCCTACCGCCATATTGATGCCCGGTATAGAAACCTACTTAGACATACTCTTTCGGGCGGTTCCTTTGATGTTTTTAAGTTTCGTCAGCTTGCTTAAACTTCGAGGCTTAAATCAAGCACTCATTACACTCTCGCTTTGGGCGCTAACCCTCGGAATTTGCGCCCGTGTTTTGCTAGCACAAGGCAACCAACTTGCCTGGGCTGCCACAGCTTTATTAGCGCTTATTTGCTACGGTATTTGCTTTTGGTCTCAGGCAAAGATCAATTACAGTCAACTACCGAAAGTTGTGCCATTATTCGTCTTGCTGTCTCTCAGTTCGTTTTGGGCTTTCCCTGCCTATGATGTACTGAGCCCAGCTATGTGGCTTTTGGCTGGGGCAGCTAGCTTTATGCTCGTTGGCGCCGCATTCCATCACTGCCCATCACTTTGGATCTATATTGGGTCATTAGCGCTCTTCAGTTCTTTAGCATTGTTTGGTCTCCATAATCGGCTACCCCTTGAGGGCCTCATATTGCGCCTTGCCTATGTAAATTATTTCTTTTCTCACGCTGCAATTGTTTTAGGTCTTATTCACTATCAAGCAGCAAGGTTTAATCGATACAACGACGCGGTGCAAAAATGATCTCTACCACAGACCAACCCAGCCGTTTAAAACTCTGGGAAACCTCACTATTTTCAGCGCTTGCTTTTTGTTATTTGGCGCTGCTTTCACTAGAAAATATTCCTGTAGAAGCACTAGTAAAATCTGCGCCTATCCTCGCCCTGTTCTACTTCTCTCGGCGATACTTTCAAGGTCGACAGGGTCAGCTCATTTCACTCGCGCTATTATTTTCAGCCAGCGGTGATGTTCTCCTTACCTTGTCAAATAGCTGGTCTTTTCCGGCCGGACTTGCCAGCTTTTTGGTAGCGCAACTCATTTACGCCAGCCTGTTTCTTCGCGGCCACATTCAAAGGCATGAACTTAGCTCACGTCATGTAATTACCGCAGTTCTACTATTGTGCCACGCCTTGTTCTTCGCAAACTTATTGCTTCCAGTCGCGGGGGAACTCGCCATAGCTATTCTGGCCTATCTTTGCGCTATATCTCTAATGGGCTTTGCGGCCGTTTTCTATGCTCATAGCATCAGGGTTCTGGTCGGGGCAATAAGCTTCATCGCCTCAGATACTCTCATTGCAGTAAATAAATTTTTGATCCCGTTCGATCAGGCAGACCACGCAATTATGGCAAGCTATTACCTTGCGCAACTACTGATATTTCAAGGCCTTCTGGCCTCGGTGAAAACAAAATGACCCCCAATAAGATCAACTGGAATAACATCGATACCGTTCTTCTAGATATGGACGGCACATTACTGGATTTACATTTCGACAACTATTTTTGGTTGGAGTATCTACCGCAGCGATACGCACAAACCCACGGCGTTGATGAAACTGAAGCAAAAAATAAACTGCACTCTTACATCAAGGCGCACGAAGGCACACTTGCTTGGTATTGCATCGATTTTTGGTCTGAAAAACTAGACCTAGATATCCGCAGCTTGAAAAAAGAAATCCAACACAAAATTCATATCCGGCCTTTTGTGATGGAATTTCTCCGCGCCCTCAAACAATGCAACAAAAAATTGGTATTGATCACTAACGCGCATCCACGCACCTTAGATATTAAGCTAGAAGCCACTAAGATCGATGAATGCCTCGACCTTATTATCTCATCTCATCAATTCCAACAACCCAAAGAAGCCCAAGAATTTTGGCATGCGCTTCAGGATTACGAATCGTTTGACCCAGCCCGCACCTTATTCATCGACGACACCGTCAACATTTTGAGCTCAGCCAAACAGTATGGCATTGCGCATTTGCTCTGTGTTCACCAACCCGACAGTCAACAACAGCGGCGAGTAAGCGAATACCCCGCCATTGAACATTTCGACGAGATCATCCCAGCTTTATTATCGAGCAAGAACAATGGATAAAGTTCGCATTGATAAATGGCTGTGGGCCGCACGATTTTTCAAAACCCGCAGTTTAGCCAAGCAAGCGATAGAAGGCGGTAAAGTCCACTGCGACGAGCAAAGGGTAAAAGCCAGTAAAGAAATCACCTGCGGACAGACACTCACCATTCGTCAGGGAATAGATGAAAAGAACGTTTTGGTTCTTGCCTTGTCTGACCAACGCAGAGGCGCGCCTCAAGCTGAAGCACTGTATTCAGAAACGCCTGAAAGCCTAGCCAAAAGGGAAAGGTTCGCCGCTGAACGAAAAGCTCTTAGAGGCAGTCTTGTCAGCGACGCTAAACCCACTAAAAAACAACGGCGTCTAATTCACCGTTTTAATGAGATCAATCGTTTTGAAGAATAATCAAACACCCGTGAAAATGGACATAGATATGATTGTGAAATTTATTATAGCGAGCCTATTGTTATTTTCAGCCGGCCTCCAAGCCGATACTAAAAATGATATTGAACGTCTTAAAAATGCCGTTGTGAAAATTCATGCATCCTCCGCGGCTCCCGATTATTTCACTCCTTGGCGCTTGATGAATTCTGGCCAGAGCAGCGGTTCTGGTGCAGTTATTTCAGGAAATCGTATACTGACCAATGCTCACGTTGTCGCCAACGCCCGCTATTTACAAGCACAGAAAAATGGCGACCCAAGAAAATACCTAGCGCGGATTTTATTCGTTTCTCACGATTCCGATTTAGCTATTCTCACCGTAGATGAGCCCGGATTTTTTGACCACTTGAATCCACTCGCCGTAGGAACACTTCCCGATCCCTTACAAGAAGTGTCTGTATATGGTTATCCTTTTGGGGGAAGTTCACTGAGCATTACTAAAGGGATACTTTCCCGTGTGGAACATCAGTTTTACGCCCACGGTGGAAGCTACCTTTTGGCGGGACAAATAGACGCCGCTATCAACCCTGGAAACAGTGGCGGACCAGTGATCGCCAATAAAAAAATAGTCGGCGTGGTCATGCAGGCCAACAGTGGCGGGCGGGCGGAAAACCTCGGCTATTTTGTGCCTCCATCCGTCATTAAACATGTGATGAGAGACGCGGAAGACAGCATCAACGATGGTTTTCCAGAGCTAGGTTTTCGCACCCAAAGCCTGGAGAGCCCAGCAGTTAAGGCAGCCTATGGTTTAAAGCCTCACCAGAGCGGTGCCTTGGTCACCAAAGTCTTTAGCGACTCGCCCGCCAGCGGCGTTGTGCAGGCCAACGATATAATTACTCGCATCGATGGTTTTGAAATCGCGGTAGACCGCTCGATAGAGTTTCGCAAAAATATGCGAACGAATTTTAAATACGCCATAGATCAATTTCACCTCGGTGAAAACGTGAAAATGACTCTGGCAAGAGGTGGCAAAACCCTCGAAGTTAGTGTGATTGCAGGTAAGCAAGATCGCAGCTACAGCTTAGTGCAAAATGAGCGTTTCGATCAATTGCCAAGCTATTTCATCTACGGCGGCATTGTTTTTGTGCCACTGAATATGAACTTGATCAAACGCTGGGGTAGGGAGTGGCAAAACAAGGCCCCGGTGAGCTTTCTCCATGCGCGAAATCGTTGGAGCTCAGAAGAACAACAACAGCTGGTAGTAGCCTTGAACATACTGCCGGCCGATGTCAATTTGGGCTTCCATGACTGGAAAAATTGGATTATTGATACGGTTAATGGGCAGCCTATCAAAAACTTTAAGCAATTTTACAGCACCATCCACAACACCTCGCAGAAGCATGTGGTGCTGAAAGACAGCTTTGGCTATCAACTGGTGGTTGATCACCAAAAAGCGCTTGCCGCAGAGAAGGAAATTTTGGCTCGATACCAAATCCCAGCCAGCCACTCGCCCGACCTGAGGCCTGCAGGCAAAGTTCATTCCGGACAAGACTAGCTAGGCCATTCAAGGTAAAATAGGGGGTTCGACAGACCTTAGTTTCAGTATGTGGACCCCTTATGCCTCACACCAAAGACCAAATGCAGCGCTTTATTTTCGACGCAACAGATATTCGCGGCGAAGTGGTTAGCCTTGAAGAAGCCTACCAAACCGTCACTGAGCAAAACCCGGCGCCACGCGCTGTGCAGCATTTACTCGGTGAATTTTTGGCCGCGGCCAGCCTGCTCTCTAGCACACTCAAATTTGATGGCATCATCACTCTGCAGGCTCGAGGCGATGGGCCACTGTCGCTTATTATGGCTGAGTGTGACCACCACAAAGGTCTGCGAGGCATAGCCAACCCGAAACCAGAAACCGATTTTTCCGAGCTTGAAAACGCTACTATGCAGGAATTACTGGGCAAGAGTGTCTTGGCAATTACAATCGACCCAGACAAAGGCCAACGTTATCAGGGGGTTGTACCACTTGAAGAAGAAACCTTAGCGGCCTGTCTTGAACACTACTTCAAGCAATCTGAACAACTCGACACCCGCTTTTGGATCGCCGTCAATGAACAGCGAGTGAGCGCATTGATGCTGCAAGCACTGCCTCAGCAAAAAACCAACTCCAAGGAGCAGTGGGAAACCGTTACCACTCTTGCTGAAACGGTTACGCCACAAGAGTTGCTGGAACTTGAGCACAAGACGCTGTTGTACCGCTTATTTCACGAGCATGAAGTACGCCTATTCGACAGCTTGCCCGTGCGTTTCAGTTGCAGCTGTTCTCGAGCTCGCTGCGCCCATACTCTGGCCACCTTAGGGCCCAAAGACGTCGCTGAATTGATTGAAGAACAAGGAAAAGTAAGCATCGATTGCCAGTTTTGCAAACAACACTATTCTTTTAAAATGAGTGACATGGCGGAAATTTTTCCAGATCAAGCCTCTACCCTGCACTAGCAGGGCCCCTACAGCCTATAATACTTGACATTCCCCTCCCAAAAATAGGCGGTTTCTGGCATAATTCGCCCCCCAAATATTCTAATAACCTTAGTGGGCATCCAATGTTGGCGCTGTTCTTTGCATAGCGCCGGCTGAAGAGCACCACAAATAAGGGAAAACTACCCCACTTAACTGGCCACAAGCTGACAGGATACGACGAATGACACAGATTGATGAAACGGCGGCAACCGTTTACACCGACCCAACAAGCGCCCAACTGGTAGAGCAGGCACTAGCCCGCAAAGAAGCCACTCTTTCCCACACCGGCGCACTCGTTGCCGTCACAGGCAAACGCACAGGGCGGTCTCCCGCCGATCGCTACATAGTAGAAGAATCAACATCCGCAGGAAGCATCGATTGGGGCTCAGTAAACCGCCCTTTCCCTGAAGACAAATTTAACGCCCTCTGGGATCGAGTTGAAAGCCACATAAGCCAGGTAGACCGCTTTGTTTCAAACCTGCACGTCGCTGAAGACTCCGATCACTATATCCCGGTAAACGTCACTACAGAAACTGCTTGGCACGGTCTGTTTGCTCGCAACATGTTTATTCGCACCGCAGACTACAACCCCAACGCAAAAGCCGAGTGGCGTATATTGCACGCTGCCAATTTTGTCTGTGAACCTGAGCGCGACGGCACTCATTCAGACGGCGTAGTATTAATTAACTTTGGCCAGCGCAAAGTTTTGCTAGCCGGTATGAAGTACGCGGGCGAAATGAAAAAGTCTATGTTCTCTGTGCAAAATTTCTTGCTCCCAGAGAAAGACGTCATGCCAATGCACTGCTCGGCAAACGTTGGCAAAGACGGCGATACTTGTTTGTTCTTTGGCCTTTCTGGTACGGGTAAAACCACTTTGTCAGCAGACCCCGAACGCTACCTCATTGGCGATGACGAACACGGTTGGGCGAAAGACGCTGTGTTTAATATGGAAGGTGGTTGCTACGCAAAAACTATCGATCTCAGTCAAAAAAATGAACCTGTTATCTGGGACGCCATTCGCTTTGGTGCCATCGTAGAAAATGTTGTTCACACACCCGACACACGCATTCCAGACTACTGTGATACTAGCCTCACTGAAAATGGTCGCTGCTCTTATCCTTTAGAGCACGTTGAACTGCGCGTTGAAGAGAACCGTGCCGGCGAACCTAAAAACGTTATCTTTTTAACCTGTGACGTAACCGGTGTTTTACCTCCAGTATCCATACTGAGTAAAGAAGCGGCAGCCTATCACTTCTTGTCTGGCTACACGGCTCGCGTTGGTTCAACCGAGCTAGGGGCAGAAGCGGGTATCCACCCAACGTTCTCAACCTGTTTCGGCGCACCATTTATGCCTCGCCCAGCACGTGAATACGCCGAGCTACTGATGAAGCGTATCGAAGAGTTCGGCTCGAAAGTTTATTTGGTTAACACTGGCTGGACCGGCGGTTCAGGCGGCGCGGGTGGCGAAGGTTCACGTTTCCCAATCCCAGTGACTCGGGCTGTGGTCGCCGCTATTCAAAGTGGCTCGCTGGAAGCTGTGGAAACTGAACATTTAGACGCTTTAAACTTGAGTCTTCCCGCAAATGTACCGGGTGTTGATAAGCAATACTTAAACCCACGCAAAGCGTGGAGCGATGAGAACGCCTATGACGAACAGGCGGCCAAGTTGGCGGGACTGTTTGCCAAAAACATTAAGCAATTCAATGTAAGCGCTGATGTAGAAGCGGCTGGGCCTCAAGCTTAAGCAGTTTTAATCACGCAATAAAAAGGGCTCGTTACTGGCAGCGGTAACGAGCCCTTTTTTGCTTCCCTCAAGCAATCTTAGAACTAAGGTGCCCAGCGGGTAAATTCACCCATTTTATTTTGTGCCCCTATTACCCATCCTGGTGTAGATTCGCCAGTGCCCGCCACTTCCATAGACGGATGGAAACTCATAATTCTTTCCAGCAATTGCTCTTGAGGCCCATCTACATCCACAAACAAAACATGGCGACCCTCTTTAAGCGCTCCCTGAAATCGTTTGAAATCGTGGTGCGGCGTTTGAATACCCATCAAACCACCTTCCCAAGTACAAAAGCCCAAGACAACTACAGCGAGAAAACCAAACGGTACCCAGGTGAGTGTTTCTGGCAGCCCAGAAAGCCAGGCTAATAACAGTACCAAAGCCGCCAAAAAAACCCCTACCAGCGCCCCTATTTCGGTGGAGTGCACAACGTCGCGTTTTAATACCGATTCAACTTCATGTAGATGGTGGTGCTCAAGCCCAGCATCATCATCACTTAATACGTGAATTTGTGCGGTGGCAAGCCCCGATTCTTCCAGCTCGTTTTCTACAGCTTCCAATTCATCAAGGTCTTCACTGATGTAGTAGTGTCTATTCATAATAAGTACCCGTTTAAGATCGCGTCCTTTATTAACTGTTCGCACATCCATGATTGCGAGACAACTATTTTTAAGTATACGCCAGTTACGAGGTTTGATAAGTAGAAAGCAAGGCTTAGATGGGCGGGGTAGGACGGATATGTTTTAAAAAAATATTTTATTAGCGCAAGGGAATATAAAGAGTTGCCACAAGCCCATAAAATGGCCTGTGGCTACTTTTTGTTAGTCTGAGGCTAGCAACATCGGTCGGCCCGAAATTTTTGCGCGTATACGCTCGCCGACATAATACAAACTGGGCACCAGTACTAAGGTAACCACTGTGGCAAACAACACGCCAAACGAGAGAGAAATAACCATGGGAATCAAAAATTTCGCCTGCGAGCTGGTCTCCGCCAAAATGGGCACCAAGCCAATGAACGTAGTCAGAGACGTTAATATGATGGGTCTGAAACGATCGCGGCCGGCATCGAGCACAGCAGTGAGTACATCTTTACCCTGCTCTCGCAGAGTATTGATGCGATCGAGTAAAACCAAGTTGTCATTCACCACAACCCCTGCACAGGCAAAGAAACCGAGCATAGACATCATGCTTACTTCTCGGCCCATTATTACATGACCAATAATGGCTCCCATGAAGCCAAAAGGAATGGCGGTTAAAATTAGCATAGGTTGCCAGTAAGACCTAAAGGCTACAGACATCAAGCCGTAAATAACCAGTAAAGCCAAAGCGAAGTTTTTAGCGGCTGTGGATAGAAAATCAGACTCTTCTTTCATATCGCCATCTAAACTGACTTTGAAACCGGGGTAACGCTCTTTCCACTCCGGCATATTCTTACGCATTATTTCACTCACAATCGCGCCCGGACTACTGGTGCCTTTTAATACATCGGCCGTAACAGTAATGCTTCGTTTACGATCAATGCGGTCAATTTTGGTATAACCGGGCACAAACTCTATATCGGCAACGGCCTCTAGAGCGATCTCTCGTTTGTCTGCCGTGCGAATGCGCATGTCATCCAAGGTTTCCAAACTTCTGCGCTCGGCTTTCGGGTAGCGAACCATCACCTTCACGTCTTCGTTACCGCGCGGGATACGCTGTACTTCTGCACCGTAAAAAGCCTGTCGAACTTGCCGTGCTATTTCATTTAGGCTCAAACCTAAAGACTCGGCCTGTGCTTTTAAATCGAGTTCAATTTCGGTACGCGCACCTGTGTGGCTGTCTTTAATATCATACACACCGGGGTATCGTGCCAGGACGCCCTTCAGTTCTTGTAGGGCTGCGTCCATTTGTTCCGAATCTGCCGCCGTTAAACGAAGCCGAATGCCTTTCCCTCGCTTATTAATGGTGCTTGATATATCCAAACTTTCCGCTTCGGGCAGAGGCCCGATTAGCTCTCGCCAACGTCTAGCCACTTCTGGCGCGGCAACATCTCGGTTTTCACCCGGCTCTAGCCCCAAGGTCAACCATATGTTCGTGCCGTAAGCCCAATTTTGAGAATAAGTAACAAAGGGTTTTTGATTGTTCGCAAGAAGTAAATCTTCATCCTGTTTGAGCTCTTCCACTGTGGCTTCAACTTTCAGTAAAACTCTTTCTACTTTCTGAAATGCTTCACCTTCAGGTAAAACAATGGACATGCGAATAAAATCAGACGGCACAACAGGCATAAAACCCTTTGGCAACCAACCTCCCATATAAGTGGCAACAGACAAACCAAAGGCAACTGCAAAAAACGCAATGGTAGCGCCGTTATGAGTAAGCAACTTCTTCAAATTTGGACGATAGACGCTGTCTGAAAAATGCAGCATGCCATCAGCCAATTTTTCTCTCCAGCGCTCTAATACACCTAAAAATTTAAAACGCGGGTTCGGGTTTTCCGGTTTCATATGCGAAAGGTGAGAGGGCAAAATTAGCAGTGACTCAACCAGCGAGAAAAATAATGCCAAAATCACAATAACAGGAATACTGTACATCATGTCTCCCATGCCACCGGGAATGGACAGCATCGGTGCAAAAAAGATCATGGTGCTTATCACCGCAAATAACACGGGTTTGCTAATGGACTTAGTACCTCGTGCAGCGGCAACTGCCCCTTCCACATTTTTATGCTGCTCTGAGTAAACACTTTCCCCAACAATAATGGCATCGTCCACGACGATGCCTAACACCAGTAGAAAAGCAAACAGGGAGACCATGTTCAAACTGACACCGAAATACGGCAACAACCAAAATGTTCCCATGAAGGCAATAACAATACCCAAGCACACCCACATGGCCAAAGCTGGACGAAGGAACAACATCAACACCACAAATACCAGCAATAAACCTGAGAAAGAATTCTTCAAAAGAAGATTCATACGCCCAGTAAACAGTACTGACATGTCGCGGGGCACGCTTACCATGATTCCTTGTGGTAACTGCGGTGTCACTTTGTCTAGATAATCTCTCACCGCGGCCGCGGCGCTCAATACGTCAGGGTTTTCGGTGATATACAACTCAAGATATATAGCTCGCTTACCATTCAATCGAGATATTAATTCAAAATCAGAAAAACCGTCGGTAACTTCTGCAATGTCCCCTACATACAGCTTGGAACCGTCTGGCCGGCTCTCGACCACAATCCGCTCAAAATCATTGGCAGAATAAGCCTGACCGCGAGTTTGTACCTGAATATCTCCGGTATCGGTTTTAATCGTGCCCGCCGGCAAATTCAAAGAGGAACCGCGGATCGCGCCGACCACTTGCTCAAAACTTAAGTTGTAGTGCCGCAGGGCCTCCTCCGACAACTCAATTGACATTTCTTCGTCACGAACGGCTTGTAGTTCAACCATCGAGATTTCTTTAATGAGCGACAATTCGTCACGCATTTTGTCCCCGGCGACTTTAAGTGCACGCTCGTCCACGTCACCATACAAGCCAATACTAATCACTTCGTGACGCCACAAGGCCTGGGTCACTATGGGCCGCTCGGCATCAACCGGCAGGGTCGGAATTGCATCTACTCGGCCTTTCACGTCGTTCAGTAGTCGCTGAGCATCAAAACCATTAACGGCCTCTATATTGATGCTCGCTCTGCCTAACCTTGCAGTAGAACGAATTTCTTCAATGCCATCGAGGTCGGCAACCGCCTCTTCCACTCGCTGTACAATTTGTTCTTCAACTTCGGAAGGTCCGGCACCAGGGTAGGGAACACTCACCTGAATAACATTGGTTTCAACGCCGGGAAAAACTTCTTTATTCATATTCGGCAAGCTAAATATGCCGCCAATTATAATCACCACCATCAGCAAATTAGCGGCCACTGGATTGTCAATAAACCACTGGATTAAACGATTCATTTTAACCCCCCGCCACGAGTGTATTAACGGGCTGAGGGTTTACCACAACCCCCTCACTTAAGTAGCCTTGTTTGGCCACGACAATTTTTTCCCCTGAGGCAATATCACCCTTCACCCAGGCCTGGGTTTCGCCCACATGTAAAAGCGTTACTTGCTTGGCTTGAATTCTATTTTCCACGTCCAAGGTATATACCCAATCACGCTTAAACAGGGCCTCGCGAGGTAGGGTAATTACATTGTCAATTTCACGACCGGCAATTTCAGCATCGACGAACAAGCCCACTACCAATGGCACTTGCGCACTTTCTGGGTTCGCCACAAATGGGTCAACCACTTCAGCCACTACATAATAGAAGCGTGAACTGGTATCGATACTGGCGTCTGTTCTTACAATGCGCCCCTTCCAAGTGTATCGCTCACCGGCTATCACTCCAGATATAATGACCGCTGCGCCCGAGTCCGAACCCGCACGTCGCTTGCCCAGAGGCAGGTCGACTAATGCTGCTTGACGGTCGGTGAGGGCCAAACGAATTTCTGCTACGCTCGTATCGTACACTGCAGCCACTTTGCTGCCTGGACTCAGGTATTGGCCTAGATTTACCGAAGTTTCTCGAATGCGGCCTGCAAACGGCACACTGATGCTGGTGCGCTCAATATCAAGCTCAGCCTTAGCCTGATCGGCCTTTGCCGCTTCCAAATTAGCGCTAGCCGCCGCCAATTGTGGCTTTCTCAAAAACAATTCGTTGGCTTCTTTGTTGCCCAAATCGCGCCATTCCCGCTTAGCTTGATAAGCTCGGCCTTTTTCAGACGCCAGCACTTGAGCCGCCTCGGCCACTCTGGCCTTTGCTCGAATAAGCGCTAATTGGTAATCACGGTCATCAACTTTAATCAGAGCACTGCCCTCATTGAAAAAACCACCATTGACAAAATTCTCGTCGACGCTGACAACGCTGCCTGCCACTTGAGTCACCAAGGTAATTTCTCTCTTGGGCGTCACCGTGCCCTGAGCTTTCACGTTTAGGCTCTGAACTTGAGGGTTTGCAAGCATAACCGCAACATCTTGTGGAGGCGGCATCACTTCAGCCAAAGGTAAAGGTTTCGGTTTCAAGGTAGCCAGGCCAAATATCAAAGCACCGCCCACAGTAATGATCAGTAAGGGAAGGGGAATTTTCTTCAAAAGAGTCTTACTCATTGCGACTAACATTCCTTAATGTGAATAAGCTTGAATGACTGAGCTTGCCAGCTTCTGGCGTAGAGCCTGCAAGTGTATGCCTCAAGTAAGACTCTGTCCTTGCTCTTTACGTTCTCTTAACAGTCTCTTACCGAAATTGGCTTGATTTGGTCCACTCCTCAGCCCTATTTATGGATCCCGTGAGCTCTGCCACGGAAATAAAGCAAATTCAAGACTGTTGGGCCGCCACGATTTTGCGCATAATGCACCGACAACAAGGGTCACAACTGGCCCAATCACCCTTTCGCAGTAAGAGTTCCCACCCTTCATGAATACGCTATTGCAACGCATCGCCACCGAACTGAATGTACAACAATCACAAGTCTCGGCTGCTGTCGATTTACTGGACGAGGGCGCTACTGTGCCATTCATCTCTCGCTACCGAAAGGAAGTGACCGGCGGGCTTGATGATACGCAAATGCGAACGCTGGAAGAGCGGCTGCGCTACTTACGTGAATTGGAGGATCGCCGCGCCACTATCCTGAAAAGCATTATTGATCAGGACAAAATGAATCCAGAATTGGAAGCCGCGATAAAGGGCGCCGATACCAAAACCACCCTTGAAGATCTCTACCTCCCATACAAGGTAAAGCGTCGTACAAAGGCTATGATTGCCCGCGAAGCCGGGCTTGGGCCGCTGGCCGAGAGCTTAATGAACACGCCCCAGCTCGAGCCGGAAGAGGAGGCTGCCAAATACCTCAATGAAGAGCACAAAATAGTCGACACCAAGGCCGCACTGGATGGCGCCAAGCAGATACTGATGGAGCAATTCTCCGAAGATGCGGCCCTACTTGGTAAACTGCGACGCTTTCTTACCGACGAAGCCAATGTAAGCGCCCGCCTGGTTAAGGGCAAAGAGGAAGAAGGCGCGAAATTCCGTGACTATTTCGAATACGATGAAGCGCTGAATAAGATACCGTCTCACCGAGCATTAGCAATTTTTCGTGGTCGCAATGAAGGCGTTTTAAGCATCAGCGTCACTGTGGGTGACGAGAGTGACCGCAGCCTAGCGCACCCCTGCGAATCAATGGTGGCCGAGCACTGGCAAATAAGGAACCAAGACCGCCCCGCTGACAAGTGGCTGGGTGAAGTCGTTCGCTGGACCTGGCGGGTAAAGTTACTAACCCACCTTGAAACAGACTTACTGAGTGGCATTCGAGAGCGCGCCGAAGAAGGCGCCATTCAGGTTTTTGGCTCAAATATGAAAGATCTGCTGCTGGCGGCACCCGCCGGTCAGAAAGCCACTATTGGCCTAGACCCCGGCCTGCGCACAGGCGTAAAAGTTGCTGTGGTAGACGCCACAGGCAAGGTAGTTGATCACGGGGCCATGTTTCCAACGCCGCCACACAACCGCGTCCAAGAATCAGAGGCGATGCTGGTGCACCTCTGCCAAAAGCACAATGTTGGCCTGATTGCGATCGGCAACGGAACGGCCTCGCGGGAGACCGAAAAGTTTGTCGCCGACGTATTGAAGCGTCACAGTGACATTAATGCTCAAAAGGTGATTGTTAATGAAGCGGGCGCTTCCATTTACTCCGCCAGTGAATTTGCGGCCAAAGAATTTCCAGATTTAGACGTCACCATTCGCGGCGCTATCTCCATTGCTAGGCGCCTGCAGGACCCCTTGGCAGAGCTGGTAAAGATCGACCCTAAATCTATTGGGGTGGGCCAATATCAACACGATGTTTCGCAATCTCAGCTGGCCAGAGCGCTAGATACCATCGTGGAAGACTGTGTGAACGCGGTGGGCGTAGAAGTGAACACCGCCTCAGCGCCGCTTCTGGCCAAGGTCTCGGGTCTAAATCAGAGTATTGCCAACAATATAGTGGAATTTCGCGACCTCAATGGCGTATTCGAACGTCGCGCCGATCTGAAAAAGGTGCCTCGCTTCGGCGCTAAGACCTTTGAGCAAGCGGCTGGATTTCTGCGTATAGCGGGTGCAGAAAACCCACTAGACGCCTCCGGCGTTCACCCCGAGTCCTATGCCGTTGTTGAAGCCATCGCTGCGAAAAACCAAAGAAATATCAAAGGCTTAGTAGGAGACTCTGGGTTTTTGAGAGGCCTAAATGCAAAAGACTACACAAGTGATTTGGTTGGCCTACCGACTGTCACAGATATTATCAACGAACTGGACAAACCCGGCCGTGACCCCCGCCCCGAATTTAAAACAGCACAGTTTCAAGAGGGCATTGAAAAAGTATCTCACCTAAAACCCGGCATGATTCTCGAAGGCACTATTACCAATGTCACTAATTTCGGGGCTTTTGTGGACATTGGCGTGCATCAGGACGGCTTGGTACACATATCCGCACTGGCCAACAGCTTCGTCAAAGACCCTCGTGACGTAGTGAAAGCCGGTGATATTGTTAAAGTAAAGGTGATGGAAGTTGATGCACCACGCAATCGTATCGGCCTGAGTATGCGTATGGACGATCAACCGGGTGAGAAAAGTGAGCGCAAGCAGGGCGGCACTCAGTCTCAAAGTAAACGTGGTGAATCGAGAGATAATCGCTCAAAACAACAATCCCAACAACCCGCACCCAGCGGCGCCATGGCCGCGCTCTTTGCCCAGGCGAATGCCAAAAAAGGCAAACGCCTCTAAACTGCGGCAACTCGACTTGGCTATGCGGCAGTTGCCATAGCCAGCGAGCAAGCAATCCCTATAATTGAGGCTCGCGGCCAATGCTGCGCACCTCAATGTCTCTGGAAATCCATCATGGCTACACTGCAGTCCGTTAACCGAAAAATACTATTCTGGGCACTGCAGCTATTTGGTTGGGTGGGGTATGCCTTATTTGTAGAAATGAAGGCCATCTTTTGGGAGGAGCACGCCCTGCTGCAACTGGGCTACGCAGCCCTGGCCGCGGCTTCAGGCTTAATATTCAGCCTGCTGCTGCGCTACTGGTTTCAGCATATATGGATGACTCCTCCACTAAAACGGAGTGCCCTCACGCTGCTTGGTGTTGCCGTGGTGACCGGGATCTGGTCTTGGCTGAAAATGCATTATTATTTCCAGTTTTTTGAAACCGAAGAATCTCTGCCCGCACTGGAAGAGTTTATTGCCTGGTTCTCCTACTCATTTTTCATCATTTTGAGTTGGTCCTGTTTGTATTTTAGTATCAAGTTCTATCAGGCCTTGATCGACGAAAAAGAGAAAACCCTGCAAGCCATCAACCTAGCGCAAATTGCCCAGCTTAAAATGCTACGCTATCAGCTCAACCCACATTTTCTATTCAACACACTCAATGCCATTTCTACCCTAATTCTCGAAAAAGAAACCCGCACCGCTAACGGAATGATTACTCAGCTCAGTAAATTTTTACGCTATTCTTTAGACAATGACCCAATGCAGAAAATTTCTCTCAGCCAAGAAGTCGACGCACTCAACTTGTACTTGGGCATAGAGCAGCTGCGTTTCGAGGAGCGTTTAAAGGTGAACATTGAGATCAGCGCCGAGGCCCAAACAGCTCTAGTGCCAAGTTTGTTACTGCAGCCCCTAGTTGAGAACGCAATAAAATACGCTATAGCGACTCAAGAAAAAGGCGGCGAAATAGTGCTCATTGGCAATGTCCGAGCCAATGAGCTGCACTTGGAACTACGGGACAACGGTCCTGGCCTCGACTGCAAGCCCGAAGATTTACCCTCCCGCGGAGTGGGCATCAACAATACACGTTCACGGATGCTGCAGGCCTATGGCGACAAACAAAGCTTACAGCTCACCAACTTAGAAGAAGGGGGCCTAATGATTTCTTTGCGCCTACCTTTTGAGCACGGTTAAGTATTATGGACCAAAACTTGCGCGTTCTTATCGTTGACGATGAAAACCTCGCCCGCCGCGGGTTGAAATTACGACTGAAGGAATTCGGTGATATAGAAGTAGTGGGCGAGTGCAGCACAGGCCGAGAAGCCATCGACGCTACCATAGACCTAAACCCCGATCTGCTTTTTCTCGATATACAAATGCCTGGAATGAACGGCTTCGAAGTCATCAAGCACCTACAAGGCGATGCGATGCCTATGGTGGTGTTTGTTACCGCCTATGATCAATATGCCGTAGATGCCTTCAAAGTCCACGCCATTGACTACATTTTGAAGCCAGCCGATGAAAACAGCCTGGCCCTAGCGCTTGAACGCGCTCGGGTACACAAGCAACAGCAAATCTCGGTCGACGACAAATCGCGATTAATGTCCATGATTGGCCATCTCACGCAGCAAGCCCCCGAGCAACTGCAGCGCCTACTAGACGAAGGCAAACCTCTCAGCACCAAGTATCCCGATAAAATATCAATTAAAGACGGTCAAAATATCACCCGGATTCTAAGCCGAGATATTGCTTGGGTTGATGCTGCGGGCGACTACATGTGCATTCACGAGGGCGGCATTATTCATGTGATGCGCATCACCATGAAGGAACTTGAGCAACAGCTCAACCCAGACATATTCCAACGCATCCACCGTTCAACCATTGTGAACCTAGAGCGCGTAGAGAAGGTAAGTGCCCATATCAACGGCGAATATCAACTTACCCTAGATTCTGGCGACCGTTTAAAAATGAGCCGCAGCTATAAAGACAAGGTTAAACATTTTCTTTGATGCCGTGTTTTTTAAAGGTAAACTGCCCTAATCATCACTTGCCTAAGCGCTCTCACATTGTATTCACGAGGTATCATGAGCACCGTTTTCGTTCTCCAAAACCAATTCAAACACCTGCTCAACAAACAGAAAGAGTGGGTGAGCGGCCGTGAAACTCGTAGCCTTTACTACACCCAACACAAAGACGAAGCCATCAATCAAATGTTTGAGGTGAGTTCTAAGGACTACACCCAGCGGGTAAAACTGCTCAGCTGCGAACTCAGTGAAAAGCGTCTCCCTATAGTGCTAGCAGAAGACCTACCAAATTTGGAAGATTTCGAAACACAGCTTGAAATCGAAGTGGACACCCCAATTGAGTCTACTAATGTTGAAGAAAACAAGCCTGAAAGCTCCCCTCTAATTCCTTAAGGACTTCTATCGTGTCAAACTTTCGCCAGCGGCTCAGTGCCATGACTTCGAGCAAAAAAGCGGCTTTACTTACCGGCATATTGCGCGGAATTGAAAAAGAGTCATTGCGTATAAACGGAGACGGCGAACTCAGCCAGCAGAGGCACCCACAAGCTCTAGGCTCAGCACTAACACACCCCCGCATCACCACCGACTACAGCGAAGCGCTCCTAGAGTTCATAACCGAACCCCTAGGCGACGTAAAAGAATTGCTTGCTCAACTCGACGAAGTACACCGCTACACCTATGCCAATATAGACAATGAGTCACTTTGGGTGAGCTCCATGCCATGCATGTTGGGCGATGACGATGAAATTCCAGTTGGGCTTTACGGCACCTCAAACACCGGCAAGATGAAAACCGCCTATCGCTTGGGCTTAGGCCAGCGCTATGGTCGCAAAATGCAAGCCATCGCCGGTATTCACTACAACTTCTCGCTACCCGATGAGTTTTGGGCAAACCTTCACGAAGAAGAAAAAAGCACCCTGTCTCTACAAGATTTTAAAACCCAGCGTTACTTCAGTTTAATCAGAAACTTTCGTCGGTATTTCTGGATCTTAGTCTACCTATTTGGTGCCGCGCCTGCCGTTTGCAAAAGTTTTGTTCGAGGGCATGAACACTCACTTGTCCCCTACGGAAACGACACACACAGCTTACATATGCCCGAGGGCACCTCACTGCGCATGGGCAATTTAGGCTACCAGAGTGCAGCCCAAGAAAAGCTAATAGTCTGTTACAACAACCTAGACACCTACATTCGAACCCTCTGCAAAGCCATTACAGAAGAGCACCCAACATACGCCGAGATAGGCTCAAAAGACGAAGAGGGTAAGCACCAGCAACTCAACACCAGCCTGCTGCAAATTGAGAACGAGTTTTATAGCAGCATACGCCCCAAACGAACCACCAAGCCGGGTGAAACTGCACTCAACGCCCTCGCCTCGCGGGGAGTAGAATACATCGAAGTGCGCTGCATAGACTTAAACCCCTACGCCCCCCTTGGTATAACAGAAGAACAAATTCACTTCCTCGACTCATTTTTAATGTACTGCGTCTACAAAGACAGCCCCGAAACAGACGAACTGGATTTCAGAAACGTACTCGAAAATCAGACTCGCATCGTCAACCAGGGCCGTGACCCAGAACTAAGCTTGCTCAACGGCAATAGCGAACGGAAAATGACCGAGTGGGCCACAGAGATACTCAACGACATGGAAGCCACATCGGCCTTGCTCGACACAGTCTACGAGACCAAGCAATACAAACAGAGCTTAGACGCCCAGAGAATTAAACTCGAAGATCCAGGCCAAACGCCCTCTGCGCAAATATTAGCCGACATGAAATCTCAAGACATATCATTTTTCCGGCTTGCGATGAACCTCGCCGATCAGCACAAAGCCTACTTCACCGACAGGCCCTTAGATGCAGAGAAAACTGCAGAATTTGTTACAATGGCTGCCGAGTCACATAGCAAACAACGCGAACTAGAAGCTGTAGAAGAGATAGGTTTTGACCAATTCCTAGCCAACTACTACGAACAATATCGTTGCTGCAGCGGCAAATCCCCCCAGATTCTCACAGAGTAAGCGACAAAAAGAACATTCAAAGCGCCCAACGAGAGCCGCGAGAGGGTGGTGGGGCATGAGGCCATTCAGGGCGCGTTTTAAGTTTTTAAAGTCGCCCGGCGTCATTTAGGGAGCACTGTTTGAGTCACAAAATTGCTTAGCAATTTCCGATAGCCGTAGGCTACCTGGAAGGGAAGAGCATGCGGAGCGTGTTCTTATCGGTTTTTTCCGCAGGAAAAAATGGACGAGTTGCGACCGTGCCGGGTGGCTTTAAAAACTTGCGCCCGGCCTCAGGCCCCGCCGCCCTCTCGCGGTTCGGATTCGAGCTCCGACCCGCCAGTATTCAGACTACCTACTTCTGAATCACAAAATTATTAAAATACAAATCCACAATCCCAGGCCCGTTTTCCTCCCCTTCCTCAGCCATAACAATCGACCGGATTTCCTCCAACGCCGCCAAACGCAAAAGCTCCTTGCCCTCCTGAGTATCGATATCCTCATCATTCTGGCGACTGAACAAAAGCACAATATTATTCCGAATCATCGGCATATGGTGACGAACAAAACTGGCCTCCTTATTACTCAAAATTCGCACAGAGAGCTCAGCTTTTAAGTATTTCAACTTGCCCTTGCCACCATAATTCACCACAAAAGGCGGCTTGAGGGGTATATATATTGGCCTCGCCTTAGCCGGCTCGCCATCAGCGCCCTCCGCCTCCTCATCCTGCGCCCACGAAAATTGGCTTACCGCCAGCACCAGCATCAGTAAAAAACCGATTTTTTTAATCATTATTGAACTCACATTAACTCTCTCTGCCCAAAGGGCACCTGTCGTTGAATGGCTTCATTGTCACCCAGCACAGACAAACAGTGCAACAGCGAAGCCCATAGCTGCGAAACTATTGTTTCAACAGCCGTTTTCGCCTACCGTATCGCAACCACCAATTAGGAACCCTACCGTGCCCTCAATCAGACAATCCTTTCTTATCGTATTTTTCGGCTGTATTGGCCTAATCTTGACCGCTCTTTACATGCAATACCAAATGGACATGGCGCCCTGTGCCCTGTGTATTACCCAGCGAGTCTTTATCGTATTGGTCGGTCTACTTGCCCTAATAGCTAGCCTCCACAACCCTGATAAATTGGGTCGACAAATATACTGCGGCTTGGGCGCACTCACCGCCATTTTAGGCGGCCTCTTTTCCGCCCGTCACCTATGGCTGCAGAGCTTACCCGAAGACCTCGTGCCCGCCTGCGGGCCCGACCTAGAATATTTGCTGGATACCTTTCCGCTAATGGAAGCCTTAGATGTGTTACTGCAAGGTGACGGGAATTGTGCCGATGTAAGCTGGACACTACTAGGAATCAGCATTCCCGGTTGGACACTCGTAGCGTTTGCCGGCTTGATGGCAATCAATGTCTGGCAAGGCATTCGCTCAAAATAGTGCTTTAGTCCTTGCTGAGGAGTGCCAATTCGCCTATCTTGAGCAACTATGGAAAGCAACATAAATACATTTTATATTGGTAACGAATTAACACTATGTTAGAGAATTGCAAATCGGCAAAAGAACGTTGGGGCGGCGTGAGCGATATCATTGATCGCTGGCTTCAAGCCCGTCAAAACATGTTAGTTACCTACTGTGCGCTATCGAGCAGTAGCGAAGAAGCCTCCCAACCAGATATTGAGCAGCGCGGCGCAAAACTGCGTCACTTCTGCCAGATTATGGTTGATTATATTTCTGCTGGGCACTTTGAAATTTACGATCAGCTGGTTAAAGAAGGGCGTGAGTTTGAAGACGCCGAAGCTCTGAAACAAGCCGGTCAGCTCTTCAAAATAATTGATGAGACCACCGAAGTTATCCTCGATCTCAACGACAAGTACCAAGAAACCGACGACCTAACTACGCTGGAACCAGATCTCTCTCACTTGGGGGAAGCTCTGGAAACACGCTTTGAAGCAGAAGACCGTATGATTGCGGTTTTGCATGTCGCCCACAAGGACCTCGTCGCCTAACACCGCTTGCTGAAGGCAATAGCTAATATGCGTCATGGCCATTTCGCGCTACCCCTCTTCCTCCTATTAATTTCGGGCCTAAGCCTCAGTGGCTGCAGCCCTAACGCAGGGCCAAGTGCCAGTATTGAGGTGGCCAGCAAAGGCGCTCAGGGCGCGGCTCTGTCCGCCACCGGAAAATGGGCGGCCATTGGTGCCATTCACCAAGGTGGAAGCTTGTGGCGCACCCGTGATGGCGAGCGCTTGTTCAACTGGAATCATCGAGAAAATGAGAAATCCACAATTCTCGCCGCCGATTTTTCGCCCGACGGCACCTGGGCGATAACAGCGGACCTCCATACTTTAGTACTTTGGAATGTTGCGAGCGGCCAACCTCTGCGCTTCTGGACTTCCCCGGGCGAAGTTCTTTCTGTTGCCCTCAGTAATACCACCAACAACGGAATCTATGCCTTACTAGGGCTCAGTGATCATACCGCGGTTATTTTTAACGTGGATAAAGGTCGTATCTCCCGCACTTTTAATCATAAAGGGCGGGTGCGCAGTGTTGACCTCAGCGACGACCTACAATTCGCCTTGAGCGGCTCAGAAGATTACACCTCCGTATTGTGGGATGTGAAAACAGGCAAGGCACTGCACCGCACCCAGCACCAAGACGATGTTCAGATGGTGACCCTGAGCGCCAACGGCCAGCGAGCCTTTTCGGCCGCCAAATACGACAAAGCTCTGGTCTGGAGAACAGACAACGGCAATCTAGTGGGGGAGATACCTGTATCAACGGAATTGATGCGTCGGGGTTTACGCTTTACCAGTGCCAGATTCAATACAAGCGGCAGCAAACTGCTCACCGGTAGGCCCGACCAAATTGTGCAGCTATGGGACATTAATAGTGATGGCAGTATTGTCTTGAATAAGCGCTGGGAGCTTCCGAAACGGGATGCCTGGAAACCCTCCAGTGCAGCGATATTAGCGGTGTCGTTTGGTGAAACTGAAGGCACCTACCGTGCTATCGCCTCGAACGGCTTCGTTCATACCCTAAAGCTCAAAGACTGAGCACGCCGCAAACCTTAATAATTCAGGCGCCCTTACCTACAGGGCGCCTTCAGCGACACCTTACTCGGCAGCCGCTTTTAACAGTTCAACCTCAAAGGTCAAAGTAGCATTGGGGCCAATGTCAGCACCAGCGCCACCTGGGCCATAAGCCAGGTTAGACGGAATATACAATTCCCACTTTGATCCTTCGTTCATCAACTGCAGAGCTTCAGTCCAGCCCGCGATAACGCCATTCACAGGAAAACTCACTGGTTCGCCACGCTTATAAGAACTATCGAACTCAGTACCATCCAGCAAAGTACCGCGATAATGAACAGACACGGTGTCAGTAGCGCTTGGCTTAACACCAGCACCTTCGGTGATCACTTTATACTGCAAACCCGATTCGGTGGTCACAATGCCTTCTTTGGCACCATTAGCCGCTAAGAACTCAGTGCCTTCCTTTGCATTCGCATCGGCCACAAGAGCGCTAGACGCCGCTTGCTCAGCTTGTAGTTTTTCCTGAAAAGCAGTCATAGCCTGCTGAATTTCTTCCTGGCTTAAACGTGGTTCATGACCGGATTTAACGTCTTCAAAGGCCAGAGCCAAAGTATCTAAATCGATATCAACACCATCTTTTTTCAAATTCTGGCCCATGTTCAAACCAATGATGTAACTCACCTTTTGGTTCAATGACATAGACTCGGCCGCTATAGCCGCCGGTGCAGATGTAGATTCTGTTGTACTTTTTTCGCCACAGCCAACAATGGCAACGGAGGATATGGCCAAGGCCAAGATCAGTTTGCGCTTCATTCCGTAACTTCCTGATATTTATGTTGAAACAACATTAAAGACGACAAATAGTGTTCGCCCGAGTGGGCGTAATAATACCCCATGTAATTGGTATTAACAGGTTTTCTAGGTCTGGATTAACAGTAATTTAAAGAGCTTCTGACTTAGCGCACAGTTTCGTCCACTGCATGGCTTTGATTGAAATCTCTGCAGGGTCTTCACCCGCGAACACTCGTGCCAAATACAGCGCTACGTTAGTGCATTCGGCGCCAGTGTGGCGCTGCAATGACTCGGGCTCTGCCAAATAAGCCACCAAGCGCTCATAAAGCCAAGCCTGAAGACTTTGTTCGGCATCTAACTCGGCGGCCAGCAGAAGTGGCTTGAGCGATTTTTCAGCACGCCTAACCGCAATCGGTTTGCTTAAATCGATGGCCGGCAAAAAATTCCTATTCGCAGCTAAGCCTGCGGCTGTTTGCCGAACAGCTCTAAGCGGCTTAATAATTTCCGTATCCCAAGCCTCAATGCCAATCAAGGCAGAGTTCAGTAACTTTTCCGTTAGTGCAATATCCTGAGATTCCAGCCAGCTGCACCACAGCAAAACATTCACATTCAAGCCATATTGGTTCTGCCAGTTTAGAGCCAATTCCGATACGCCCCGCTGAGCATACACTTGAAGTGAATATCGCCAGAATTCATTGTCACGGGACATACTGCAGGCCCTCTTAAAACAGACTTTTTAAGAATAGATGCGCTAGAATGCGCGCCATGATCAGTTTACAGCAAGCCAGCCTGCAGCGCGGCACAAAAATACTCCTCGATAGCGCCACGGTTGTTATCCATCCAGGCCAGCGCGTCGGCCTGATTGGCGCCAATGGCAGCGGCAAGTCCAGCCTATTTAAATTACTAATTGGCCAACTCGCCGTTGACAGTGGCGACTGCCAAGTGCCCAATCACTGGCGCATTGCTCATATGGCACAAGAAGTTCACAGCGTTGAGCGCAGTGCACTCGATTATGTGCTGGACGGCGATCAGGCTTTACGCAAACTTGAACAGGCGATCGTAGAGGCCAACCAAAGCGGCGACGGTGAAGCGCTGGCTCACCACTATGATGATCTCGAAGCTTTAGACGGTTACACCGCTCAAGCTCGCGCGCAGCAACTCCTCAGTGGTCTCGGCTTTAACTCCAGTGACGGCGACCGCCCTGTAGCCGACTTTTCAGGCGGCTGGCGCATACGTTTAAACTTAGCTCAGGCGCTAATGTGCCCTTCAGACTTATTGCTGCTGGACGAGCCCACCAACCACTTAGACTTAGACACCACTCTTTGGTTGGAGCAGTGGCTACAGAGATACAGTGGCACCCTACTGATTATTTCCCATGACCGCGATTTTCTCGACAGTGTGGTCAAGCGCATTATCAACGTTGAGCAGCAAAAGTTAATTGCCTACCAAGGTAACTATTCAGCCTACGAGATTCAGAAAGCCGAGCGTATTGCCCAGCAAGCCGCCGCCTTTGATAAGCAGCAGCAGCGTGTTGAAGAAATTGAGTCATTTGTACGCCGCTTCCGCGCCAAAGCGACCAAAGCCAAACAGGCCCAAAGTCGACTGAAAGAACTCGAGCGCATGGAGAAGATTGCGCCAGCCCACGTAGACTCGCCGTTTCACTTTCGCTTCGATTCAGCGGAAAAAATGTCTAATCCGCTCATCAATTTGAGCCATATGGATATTGGTTACGGAGAGAGCCCGATTATAAAAAAGGTTCATCAGAGCATCGACCCCAGCACGCGCATTGGCCTGCTGGGGCCCAATGGCGCGGGTAAATCCAGTTTAATTAAAACCCTTGCGGGTTCGCTCCCAGCGATTAACGGTGAGCGAGTGTGCGGCGAACATCTTCGTATTGGATATTTTGCCCAACACCAACTTGAAGCGCTCGATCTAGACGCCTCATCGGCCTTGCACATTCAACGTATTTCCCCCAAAGCTAGCGAGCAACAAGTACGCACATTTTTAGGTGGCTTCGGTTTTCACGGCGACCGAGCTTTTGAAACTATCCGCCATTTTTCCGGTGGCGAAAAAGCTCGTCTGGCGCTGTCGCTTATAGCCTGGCAAAAACCAAACTTGCTACTGCTCGACGAACCCACCAACCACTTAGATCTTGAAATGCGCCATGCTTTAACGGTTGCCCTTCAGGGTTTTGAAGGTGCCGTAGTAGTGGTATCTCACGATCGCCACCTGCTTCGGAATACCGTCGACGAGTTCATGTTAGTCGCCAATGGCGAACTCACCGAATTCAAAGGTGATCTAAGCGATTACTACCAGTGGATGCTGCAGCAGCGCTCCGCCGAGAACAAACAAATACCTTCGAACCGCTCAGACGCCGAGGCATTTGCTGGGGCCCCCGCTGCCGACAAAAAGACCCTCCGCCAGAGTGCCGCCGCTAAGAGAGAAAGGCTCAAGCCATTATCAAACCGTCTTAAAAAACTTGAAGCCAATATCAGCAAGCTGCAAAAACAATTGGATGCAATTGAACAAGAGCTCGCAGATACCGGTTTATACGATGACAGCGCAGAAAACAAAGCTAAACTAAGCGCGCTCCTTCAAGATCAGGGAAAATTTACTGCCCAGCTAGAAGGTGATGAAGAAGAGTGGTTGAGCGTTTCTGAGGAACTGGAAGAATTAGACGCTATTGACTAATTGGCCGAACCCCGGCCATCAAAACAGCGTCTCAATTACACTCGACTACTTGCTTAAAGCCGCAACGAATTCATCCGCTTGAGAGATTGAAAGTTCCATTTCTGTAATCAAACGCGCGATGTCTTTCTCCAAAGAAGAGAACTCAGATTTCAACGACGCTATCGCTCGGGCATTCAGGTTGTGCTTTAGGTAAAGCACCTGATCTCGGAAGGTATTCAACACCGGGGTCATACGCTTTTCAGCTCGGTGCATTGCCGCCAACATACGCTTATAACGCTGTTCGGTTTCTTTCAATTGGGCTTGGCTATCCCGTCGCAACCGGGCGTTCGTATATTGTGAAAGTTCGTCACTCCACTCATCAAACAAGGCCTCGGCCACAGATTCAACCGCCTCAATTCTGTCACTCACAACTTGAGCGCGCGCCTCACTGGCTTCAAATGCATCGTTAAGGGTATTGTATTTGTCTTCCAGGTCACCACCATCAAAACCAAGCTCTGTGGAAAAGCGTTCGAGAGCCGAACGGAATTCCTGCTTCGCCTCTTCCTGAGCGTCGCGTGCGTCCACAATGCGATCAGACATAATATCCCGCTTATGAACGCCTACTTTTTCCATGGCACCGTAGTACGCCGTTTCACAGCCCTGTAAGGACAACAATGCCATCAAGCAAACCAGCGGTAACACTATTCCTTTAATTGTGGTCATACCTTACCGTTCTCTCAGTAATTAATCTTGGTCTTCGATAGCGTCGACAATTTTTTGTGTCCGCTTGTCAGCCAAGTGGCTGTGTACAACAAACAGCGCGTGAATCACGCCCGGCACCCAAAACATCAGAGTTAAAATAATATTTAGTAAGGCTTGTATTGGTTTAGCACACAAAAATACTGCTAATGGCGGTAACAAAATGGCAATTAGATAACGCATTTCCCTTCTCCCAACGAATTATGTTTTTATTAACGAAGCTATGGTATGCCTATCAAGCATCACGTTCAAATAAAAGATCCCACACGCCATGACCTAGGCGTTCGCCGCGTTTCTCAAACTTGGTGATCGGGCGAAAATCTGGGCGCGCAGAAAATTGGTACTCACTCGCTTGATTACTGTAGCCTTCAGCGTGAGACATCACCTCCATCATGTGATCTGCGTAATTCTCCCAGTCAGTGGCCAAATGAAAAACACCGCCCACTTTCAGTTTCTGGCGAATTTTTTGCACGAACTCAGGCTGAACAATACGGCGCTTATTGTGTTTCTTCTTATGCCAGGGGTCTGGGAAGTAAAGCTGAAAACGATCCACACTGTTATCCGCAATACAATCGTCCAACACATCAATAGCATCGGCCATATAAACACGAATGTTATTCAGGTCATCCAAACCAGCCGTATTAATCAAACGACCCACGCCCGGAGGGTGCACCTCAATACCCACAAAATCTTTATCCGCTTCGGCCATAGCCATCTGATGGAATGAATCGCCCATACCAAAGCCAATTTCCAGCACCAAAGGCGCTTCACGCCCAAAGGCCTCAACAGGATTAAAAGCCCCATCGTAAAGACTCACCCCGAAGCGAGCCCATTGCCGATCAAACGCACTTTTTTGCCCAGGCGTCATTCGACCACCCCTGATCACGTAACTGCGAATGTCCTTACGTTTAAACTCAGGCTTAAGGGTTAAGCCATCTTTAGAATCGTCTTCACTCATTGTACCCATACCCTAAATTTTCAAAGCCGCCGCCAACAAAACTGCCCAAGCCACCAAAAAGCACACCCCACCCAGAGGCGTAATAGGCCCCAACCAAGTGGGCCCGCCCAGCGCCATTCCGTAAAGGCTCCCAGAAAACAACAGCACCCCGGCAATAAACAAGTAACCACTGATTGAAAGCAGCGACTCAGGCATAGCAGACGGCCTTTGCAATAGAACCCCTAGAAGCATTAGAGCAAGCGCATGATAAAACTGGTATTGAACACCCGTCTGAAAAGCCGAAAGCAAATTTTCAGGCACCTTATTTCTAAGGGCGTGGGCGCCGAAAGCCCCAAAGCCAACCGCTAGAAAACCGTACAACGCGGCAAATGAGATGAATAACTTAGCAGTGTTCATGGCGGCCTATCGCTCTAATTAAAACCTGGCATCTAATTGATGAAATCTTTAAGCAATAAAAAAGCCCATACGGATTGGCCGAATGGGCTTTTCTCAAAAAGTAATGATTAGACCTTAAGCCTCCATCATACCCTTTACTTTTTTCATGGCGTTCTTTTCAAGTTGGCGAATACGTTCAGCAGATACGCTGTATTGGTCAGCCAACTCGTGTAAAGTTGACTTATTGTCGCTCAACCAACGCTGCTGAAGAATGTCTCGACTGCGCTCGTCTAATTGTGCCATCGCCGTGGTTAGGCTAGATACATTAGCCGCTTCCCAATCTGAATCTTCGTTTTGAGTCGCTGGGTCGTAGCGCTTGTCTTCGAGGTAATTGGCAGGGGCCAAATAAGCACTTTCATCATCGTCATCAGCGCCAGCGTCAAACCCAGCATCATACGCTGAGAGACGACCTTCCATTTCTTGGACGTGTTTTACGTCCAAATCTAGGTCTTTGGCAACCGCCTTAGCTTCCTCGTGAGTCAACCAACCCAAACGCTTTTTGGCGCCACGCAGGTTGAAGAACAATTTACGCTGAGCTTTGGTGGTGGCAATTTTAACAATTCGCCAGTTACGAAGGATAAACTCGTGCATTTCGGCTTTAATCCAATGCACCGCAAAAGACACCAAACGCACACCCTTCTCAGGGTTAAAGCGCTTAACGGCTTTCATCAAGCCAATATTGCCTTCCTGAACTAAATCGCCCTGAGCCAAGCCATAACCAGAATAAGATTTAGCAATATGGACAACAAAACGCAGGTGCGCCATAACCATCTGGCGGGCAGCGTCTAAATCGCCATCGTAATACAGTGCTTCACCGAGACGTTTCTCTTCCTCAGCGGTTAACACTGAGAATCCGTTAACGGCCTGGATATACGCATTCAGGTTCGCACCTGGCGCAAGCATCTCCACAGGCTGTAATTGAGTTCCCATTATCTTTCTCCTAAAAAATCAGCAGTCGAGTTTATCACCCTAGCATTGGAGCGCCAAGCCCTGAGAAAGTTCGATTTAGCCTTATTTGGGCTCTATTTGGCCTAAATGACGACCAACAGCCAACCATGCGCCACTTAAACCTACCAAACCAGCCCCTAGAATCAGTGAAACGCTGGAATTCCAGTCTAAGCCACGCAGGCGAAATTCACTTTGATAGAGATCAGCTAAATGCCCAATAGGCCCGGCCAACCAAGCCAAACCTGCACTCAAGATCAAGGCTGCCAACACCCCCCCGCCCAAGCCATACCAAAGGCCTGCATAGAGAAAAGGCCTGCGCACAAAAGCATTGGTGCCCCCCACCAACTTCACCACTAGAATCTCGTCCCGACGCCCCTCGATGGCCAGCCGGATGGTATTGCCCACCACTAGAAGCACCCCCAGGACAAGCAACAATGCCAGAGCCATAACCAAGCGCTGAGCCAAGACTAAAATATAATTGAGCCGTTCCACCCACTGCAGATCAATACTCACATCCTCAACAATAGCCTCCTTGAGAATGTTTTTTTGCAATTGCGCCAAAGTCCCCGTATCAGCGTTTTCAAGCATGGGCTCCACCAGCAATACGGTGGGTAGCGGATTGCTATCCAAGTGCTCGATGATACTGCCAAAGCCTGATCGAAGCTGGAATTCAGCCAGAGCCTCGCTGGGAGAAATTAGCCTAACACGCGCGACCTCCGGCTTTGATAGTAAACGCTTACTCAGCCCTTGAATGGCACTATCTCTGGCTTTCCTGTTGATAAAGACTGACATTTTTCCCGTATTTTCAACACCGGCACCCATTTGTTGGGCGTTGTCTAAGCCGACATAAAGTGTTGCAGGCAGCACTAATGCAATAGCCACGACCAGCCAAGTCATAATGCTTTGCAAGGGTGTTGAGAGTAGCCGGAGTAAGCTTTCAACGGCGGTAATTTGGTGGTGCACAAACCAGGCTTGAAAGCGGTCGCGCCTGAGCGTTTTGCTTTGGCTGGCGCCGTCTTTTTTGCTGCTACGGCGTGTTCTGGGCGCTGCTTTAGGCGTCGACATTGCCAAGCCTCGTCTCAAGCTGCCCATCGTGAATAAGCCGCCCTTCACCGAGAGTGAGCACTCGCTTTTGCAAACGATCCACCAGCGCAAGGTCATGGCTGGCAATTAACACCGTCACACCCACCTGATTGAACTGCTGAAACAAATCCATAATTTCGGCTGAGAGTACTGGGTCAAGATTACCTGTAGGCTCGTCGGCGAGTAGTAGTGCGGGTTTGTTCACCACTGCACGCGCAATACCCACCCTTTGTTGCTCGCCACCAGAAAGCATAATGGGATTCGATTGCTCTTTGCCTAGCAAGCCTACCTTAGCCAGCGCCGCTCGCACTCGTCGAGCGACTTCAGCGTGATGGTTACCCGCAATCTGCAAGGGGAGGGCAACGTTATCGAACACGCTGCGATCAAACAATAATTGATGATTCTGAAAAACCACCCCTACATTGCGACGAAAGTACGGCACTTGAGAGGCTTTCAGTCGATTGAGGTTCTGCGCATTGACTAAAACTTGACCCTGACTGGATTTCTCCATATGCATAATCAGTTTGAGCAGGGTGCTTTTGCCGGCGCCGGAATGACCCGTGAGAAATACCATTTCACCGCGAGCAATGTCAAAACTGACTCGACTCAGTGCCTCGTAACCCGTTTCATAGCGCTTGCTGACATTGTCGAAACGGATCATTGAAGCGCTTACTCTCCGTCGTCAAACAAGGCTTTGATAAATGAGCGAGCCGTAAAGGGCTGCAGGTCATCAATTCCTTCGCCCACGCCAATAAATCGCACGGGCAAGCCAAACTTCCTGCTCAAGGCAAAAATAACGCCACCCTTGGCCGTGCCATCAAGCTTGGTCAGCGCTACGCCCGTGACATTAGCGGCTTGAATGAAGTGCTCTGCCTGGTTTAGGGCATTCTGACCTGTACCAGCGTCCAATACTAAGAGCACTTCATGGGGCGCCTGGCGATCTAATTTACCCATGACCCGTGACACTTTCGTGAGCTCGTCCATCAGGTGACCCTTGTTATGCAGGCGGCCCGCTGTATCGGCAATCACCACGTCTATCTGGCGTGACTGAGCCGACTGAATAGCATCAAAAATGACCGAAGCACTGTCGGCGCCTGTGTGCTGCGCCACCACTGGAATGTCGTTGCGCTCGCCCCACACCTGTAATTGCTCTACGGCTGCAGCGCGGAAGGTATCACCCGCCGCCAACATCACAGACTTGCCCTCGCCTTGCAGCCTTTTCGCCAGCTTGCCAATGGTGGTGGTTTTACCCACGCCATTTACGCCAACCACCAAGATCACGAAGGGTTTGTTTTCTGGGTTAATCACCAAAGGCTTTTCTACCGCGATCAACAGGTTTGCCAACAGCTCTTTTAGGGCATCATAGAGCGCACTCGCTTTACTGAGCTCGTTGCGGGCAACGCGCTCAGTAAGGTTGTCGATAATGTCGGTGGTGGCCTCAATGCCCACATCAGCGACCAATAGCTGGGTTTCAATATCTTCCAGCAATTCGTCATCAATCTCTTTTTCGCCTAAAACCAACTTGCCAATACCACCGGCAAAATTGGAACTCGTGCGACTAAGACCCTGTTTCATTCTCGTGAAGAACCCAGCTTTTGCGGGTGTTTCAGAGGCTTCAGTCGGCATTTCAGTTTCAGGCGGCACTTCAGTTTCAGCGGGATCAAGCGCTTCTGGGGCTTCGGAGGCCGCTGCTGACAAATTCAATTCAGCGGGGTCTGCCAAATTAGAAGACGCTGCAGTTGAATCCGCAGGTGGCTCTGAGGGCTCTTCTGGCTTGTCAGTATTGAGTTCCAGCGCTTCGTCTGCCGCAAGGTCGGCTTCAGAGGCTGGGTCTTTCTTTCGGAATCGTTTAAAAAACATCGGGGTCTGGTCTGTCAGTATTTGATAGTATGCAAAAGCGCTATCCTATCATTAGTGGCGACGGTAATGTCACTGTGTTCTACCGGCGCCAAACTAAGCAGAGTCCCGACAATCGTGAAATCAAACAATTTACTCAGAATCATTGGCGGCAAATTCAGAGGCCGCAAGCTCACATTCGCCGATTTACCAGGCCTTAGGCCTACAGGCGATCGCCTGCGGGAAACCTTGTTCAATTGGCTCAATCCACACATGCCGGGCAGCCGATGTCTAGATCTGTACACAGGTTCGGGGGCACTGGCGCTTGAGTCGCTCTCTCGAGACGCCTCAGAGGTCACGGCACTCGATCGCATGCCGCAGGTTATCAGCACTCTACAGAGCCAAGTGGCGCTGTTACAGAGCGCTGAACCCAATTTACACCTAGACCTCCACAACGCCAATGCCATGACCTGGTTAAGCCAGCCTCCATCTGAACCTTATGATATTGTTTTTATTGACCCCCCCTTCGACCTCAATCTTTGGCAGCAAAGTATTGACCTTTTAGCCAAAAACAACTGGCTGAAGGACGGTGCCGCAATCTACATTGAGTCGGGTCGAGACTGCCCCTATATCACCCCAAAAGAATGGCGCTTGCACAGAGAAAAAAGCGCAGGGAAGGTAAGCTGTCGCTTATATTTTTACAAATGTGATAAATAGAATTTTGAATTGACGCATAAAATTGTTTACTATCGGCGCGCCTCAAAGCTAACACGAGTGAATTTTGATGAAAACAGTGGTGTACCCAGGAACGTTTGACCCCATTACTAATGGGCATATCGACCTCATAGAGCGCGCCTGTCGCCTCTTCGACAAGGTCATTATCGCTGTGGCCGCAAGCAGCAAAAAAAATCCATTGTTTACCACGGAAAAACGCGTGGAATTGGTGAAGCAAGTCACCTCACACCTAGATAACGTGGAAGTGTGTGGCTTCAACATTCTCTTGGCCAACCTCGTGCAAGAGAAACAAGCCAACGCGGTAATGCGCGGTTTGCGCGCGGTGTCCGATTTCGAGTATGAATTTCAGCTGGCGAACATGAACCGCGCACTGGCCCCTCAGATGGAGAGCCTATTCTTGACGCCGGCGGAGCACTTGTCTTACATCTCATCTTCCCTCGTCAGGGAAATTGCGTCCTTGGGCGGCGACGTCAGCAAATTTGTCCACCCCATTGTACAAGCCTCGCTGATAGAGAAGTTTGGACAGAACCCCCAAACTCAAGACTGACAAGCGGTGCAATAAACGGTGGCTCGGGCCCCCAGTTGAATTTCCTTTAAGGGCTTTGCGCAAACTACGCAGGGCTCGCCTCCTCGACCATATACTTTTAGCTCCTGTTTAAAGTAGCCCGGCTTACCATCACCCCCAACAAAGTCTTTTAAGGTGGTGCCGCCCTGTTCAATAGCGGCGGTCAGCACTGTGCGAATATGCTCGCTTAAACTGGCACAGGCCGCCCGCGACAAGCCTCCAGCCGCCTTTGTTGGCCGTATGCCGGCCATAAACAAGGCTTCGTTGGCGTATATGTTTCCTACCCCCACCACAACCTTACTGTCCATGACAAAAGATTTGACCGCGACTTTTCGTTTACGGGAGGCCTTAAATAATATTTCATCGGTAAAATCAGCACTCAGAGGCTCAGGCCCAAGATGAGCGATCAATTTGTGCTTGCGCACCGCTTCATTTGTCCACAAAAACGCACCAAAACGACGAGGATCGCAAAGGCGCAATATGCAAGAACGACCAAAAACCAAATCTATGTGGTCATGCTTTGCCGGTGCTGCGCCTACCTCCACGATTCGCAGGCTGCCTGACATCCCCAGATGAACTAGAGCGTGACCGTGACTAAATCGCAAAATTATGTATTTCCCGCGGCGGCCCACTTCCAGCAAGGTGCGGTTTTTCAATAGGCTCGGCAATTCTTCCGGTATGGGCCAGCGCAGTCTATGGTCTCTCACGACAACCTGAGCTATACGCTTACCCTCAATATGTGGGGCGATACCTCGACAGGTAGTTTCTACTTCGGGCAGCTCAGGCATTCTCTTGTCTCCATAAAAGTCTATTCGGCCACACAAACTTGGAAAAAGCACCAGGCACAAAAAAGCCCAGCTAATAAACTGGGCTTTTTTGTATCAAGAACAAACAAGGCTTATTTGATTTTGCCTTCCTTGTACATCACGTGCTTACGAACCACGGGATCGAATTTCTTGATTTCCATTTTTTCAGGCATGGTACGCTTGTTCTTGTCAGTCGTGTAGAAATGACCAGTACCGGCACTTGAATTCAAACGAATTTTATCGCGCATCTCAGATATCTCCTAAATTGTCGCTCGCAGCTTAAGCTTTTTCGCCGCGGGCTTGCATATCTTTCAGCACTTGTTCAATGCCTACTTTATCAATAACACGCATACCTTTAGCGGATACACGCAGCTTCACGAAGCGCTTCTCAGCTTCAACCCAAAAACGGTGAGAATGCAGGTTTGGCAAAAAACGACGCTTGGTGTGGTTTTTTGCGTGAGAAACATTGTTTCCAGTTACAGGACGCTTACCGGTAACTTGACATACCTTAGACATTTTTTGCCCCTTTAAAAAAATTCTGTGCCGCTTAAGCTTAATCGAGAGATTCTCGACGATGGCGGTAACTCGTTCGAAATCTGTTTTTCAACCGGTCCGCTCACACCGCGCCAACTCAAGAAAGTATGACTGATGGAACCCAGCTGCAAAAGAGCGGCGTTTTATACCAGAACAAATTACCAATAGCAAGAATTTACTCAAATAAACCCTTTTTCGACAAACGACAACACCTGGTCATCAGCCACTATCAAGTGGTCTAATACGTCTATATCCACTAACTTCAGGGCTTGTTTCAAGCTTTTTGTGATGCGGTGGTCCGCTTGGCTGGGCTCTGCGTGGCCCGATGGGTGATTGTGTACCAATATCACCGCTGCAGCGTTATGTGCCAGAGCGCTTTTGAGCACCTCTCTAGGATAAACCGAGGCTCCGTCAACCGTGCCGCGAAACAATTCTTCAAAGTGCAACATGTGATGGTGGCAATCCAAATGTATGCAGGCGAAGACCTCATGCTGCAAATGACGCATTTTGGCTCGCAAATAGCGCTTAAGCTCAGATACAGTACTTAACAAGGGCGCCGCTTGCAGGCCTTCGTACATATGCCGGCGACTCATCTCAAGCGCCGCCTGCAGCATACAAAACTTCGCCACGCCAAGGCCGTGCATTCCGCAGAAGGTCTTGCAGTTTGATTCTAGCAAGCCTCTCAGGCCCTTAAAGTGCAGGACTAAGCCTCGCGCCAACTCCACCGCAGATTTACCCTGATGCCCGGTTCGCAGAAATATAGCCAGCAACTCAGCATCAGACAAGGCCACAGCACCCTGGTTAAGTAACTTTTCACGAGGGCGCTCGGCCTCTGGCCAATCCCTAATCGCCACACTAAACTCCCTGTAATATTTTATTCCAGCCAAGAGCCGACGACAAAAGCCAGTACGCAAACGCCCAAGACAATGGTATCTTAACGCCAATTTATGGGCTGGCCACAACTATATGAGTTCACTCTGCAACAAACAGGTTCTCCTTGGCGTAAGCGGCGGAATTGCCGCTTACAAAAGCGCTGAACTGATTCGACGCCTACAAGACGCTGGAGCCACTGTGCGGGTTGTCATGACTCCAGCCGCCCAGCATTTCATTACCCCGCTCACTCTACAGGCGCTGTCGGGCAATCCTGTTCACACGGAGATGCTCGACCCTGAGGCTGAGGCCGCCATGGGGCACATCGAGCTCGCTCGCTGGGCTGACCTCGTACTCGTGGCACCCGCTTCAGCAGATTTCATTGCCCGCCTAACTCAGGGGCAGGGCAACGACTTGCTCAGCACCGTGTGTTTGGCCACGGCAGCACCCATCGCCATCGCTCCGGCAATGAATCAAGCGATGTGGAGTGCCGCAAGCACCCAAGCCAATATTTCATCCTTGAATGAGCGCAATATAAGTATTTTTGGTCCTGCCAGCGGCAGCCAAGCCTGTGGTGATGTTGGCCCCGGGCGTATGCTTGAACCCGAAGAAATCGCCTCAGCGGCTGAAACACTGTTTTCACCGGGAACTCTTGCAGGCAAAACCGTGGTGATTACCGCCGGCCCAACGCGCGAAGCTATTGACCCTGTGCGTTACATAAGCAACCAAAGTTCCGGAAAAATGGGCTACGCAATTGCCGAAGCCGCCATTGAAGCGGGTGCTCGATGTATTTTGATTACTGGCCCTACCTGCCTTACACCTCCCGAGAAAGCACAAACCTTTAAGGTCACGAGCGCCCTGGAAATGCACGAGGCCAGCTTACGGGAAGCTGTGCACAGCGATATTTTTATTGCCTCCGCCGCCGTCGCCGACTTTCGACCGGCTCAAAACGCCGATCAAAAACTGAAAAAAACGGCCAGCGACACCATGAGTATTGAACTCGTTAAAAATCCTGATATTGTCGCCGCCGTGGCTGCGCTCGAAGATAAGCCCTATACCGTTGGATTTGCCGCCGAAACACAAAACTTGGAAAATTATGCTAAAGATAAGTTACGGCGTAAAAATCTCGACTTAATTGTGGCCAACGATGTATCTCGAAGCGATATTGGGTTTAACAGTGATAATAACGCCGTCACTATTTTCGGCCCAGAACGGACAAACGTGATTGCCGAGTGCAGTAAGCGTCAGCTCGCTCGGCAGCTCATTGATTTAATTGCTCAAGAAATTCCTAGTGAATAAAGGCTTGGGTATACAACCATACAAGGAAGCACTGCGTGAAAGCGCTGAAAAAAACCAATAATAAAAATCCAGAACAAGTAGCATTTATCAAAGCCTATGCGCTTATTTTGGTGCTGGCCACCGCACTAAGCGGCGGCCTTGGCTGGGTACTCTATGATTCTTTAATTGTTCAGCCAGAAAGCCAGGAGATTAAAGCCACGGCCGCTAAGCACTCCCGTGAGCACGCTGACACAGTGCATCAATACCTCACCAAAGTGAGCGGGAACCTGGCCCGCTTCGGGCAGCGCCCCAATGTGGCCGAGGCCTTGCTTGGGCATAATGAAACAGTGCTGAATAAGTTTCAGCTGGTGCTCAAGCGAGCTTTTCCAGATGCGCTAAACATTCGCTTCATCCCCGCAGACAAAGAGGCTCGCGAAGCAAGCTTAAAATCCAAACTATTGTTCACTGAACTGGACATGATCAATCGCGCATTGGAAAAAGACATTGTTCTACCCGAAGCCATAAAATTGAATAAGGTATGGGCACTCAATTTAATTACGCCGCTAACCGACCCTAAAGATGAGGGCGTCGCCGTTGGGGTCATCATGATGAGTATTCCGCTGACAAAACTCAGCGAAACCCTCGCCGCATTAAATACCGACACCGGCCAGACTAGTGTGCTGCAAACTTTTTCAGGCGGCCAGCCTATTAAGATACTCAGTGTGGGAACTAGCGATTTTGACCATCCTGGGCAGGTGAGTAAAATCGATGGTAGTTATTGGAGCGTACGTTTTAAACCCTCCGCACAGCTGGCAAATGAAGCGGCAAGAAGCCCAAGCCTTCTCTTTATCGGTATTGGTTTACTCTTTGTACTATGCGCGGGTGGCGGCTGGAAATTTGCGCATAAGTTGGCAAAACAACACACTCAAAAGCGTAGTGCTTCGGTGAAATCTGCCAGAAGTAAAGCAGACGGTGAAGTCAGCGATATCGCCTCACCAATGTATCAAAACCAAAATATCCTCGATGTGAATGTTCAAGACGAAGACAAGGATATTCTCGGCCTAAATGAAACAGCTGTGAGCGAAGGTGATGCCACAGCGCAAAACTCAGATGACTCGGCTTCCGCTACGAAGGTCAGCGATATCAACGACGTTATCTTCCGCTCCTACGATATTCGCGGAGTTGTGGGTGAACAGTTGAGCTTCGAACTCGCAGAAAAAATTGGTAAGGCCGTGGGTAGCGAGGCTCTAGATCATGGCGAAAAATGGATCATTGTTGCTCGCGACGCGCGCATACACAGCCCTCAGCTGTGCGAGCAACTCATCAATGGCATTCGCAGCACAGGCTGTGGCGTTGTCAACATAGGCACCGTGCCAACACCCCTAATGCACTTTGCCACCCATGAACTCGACGCAAGCGCCAGTGGCGTGATGGTTACCGCCAGCCACAACAGCGCCGAATACAATGGCTTTAAAATAGTTATCAATGGCAATACCCTCGCCGACGACTCAATTCAGCAGCTTCGCTCCCGCATCGTTCGCGGCGATTACCATCGCGGGCAGGGTGAAGAACAAGCACACAATATTGTTCCTGACTACATCGACAAAATATTTTCTGACGTGGCTCTCGCGGGTGAAATCACCATTGTGGTAGACGCCGCTAACGCCGTTGCGGGTGAAGTGGCGCCCCTGCTGCTTGAAGAGCTAGGCTGTGAAGTCATTCCTCTGCACTGTGAAATTGACGGCAATTTCCCGAACCATAACCCAGACCCTACTCAACTCGAAAACCTGCAAGACCTCATTGAGAAGGTAAAAGAAACAGAGGCTGACTTAGGGGTTGCTTACGATGGAGACGGTGATCGATTAGTGGTTGTCACACCCCAGGGTGATATCATTTGGCCCGATCGTTTGTTGATGCTATTTGCCAAAGACATCGTCACTCGAAACCCCGGCGCCGATGTTATTTTTGATGTGAAGTGTACCCGGCAGCTAAACAACCTTATATCCAGCTATGGCGGCCGGCCCATTATGTGGAAAAGCGGTCACGCTCACATGAAAGCCAAGATGATAGAGACCGGCGCCCTTTTGGGAGGTGAACTGTCTGGCCACATCTTTATCAAGGACCGCTGGTTCGGCTTTGATGACGCCATCTATGCCACCTCACGCTTACTGGAAATTATTACACTTCGCGATCAAGATCTTGATACCATTTTCGAAGATTTACCTGAGCTGCCCAACACTCCGGAGATTATAGTGCCTATTGATGAGGACAAAAAATTCTCATTTATCAAGCAATTGGTCGCCCAGGGCAATTTTGAAAATGGTAAAATCACTACCATTGATGGCCTCAGAGTCGATTTCGCCAGCAGCTGGGGCTTGGTGCGTGCATCAAATACTGGCCCAGCACTTACTTTGCGTTTTGAGGGTGACAGTGACGAAGCACTCGCGGAAGTACAGGCGATCGTCAAACGTGAAGTTTCCAAAGTTGACGGCACTCTTGAGCTGCCTTTTTAACCCTTTCTTAAAATACTAGGTTTACATTATGTCTGTTTCCCGCGATGCCGCTATGAATATCGCCAAAGTACTTACCGAAGCTCTTCCCTATATTCAACGCTTTTCCGGTAAAACGGTAGTAGTGAAATTTGGCGGCAATGCCATGGTAGACGAGGCCTTACAAAATAGCTTTGCCCGCGACATTGTACTTATGAAAGCAGTGGGCATGAACCCTGTAGTGGTTCACGGTGGCGGACCACAAATTGGAAAACTGCTCGAGCAGCTCAATATAAAGTCAGAATTTGTTGACGGTATGAGAGTAACTGACTCACAAACCATGGACGTTGTAGAAATGGTTTTGGGTGGCTCAGTAAATAAGCAAATAGTACATCTAATAAATCGCAATGGTGGCCAGGCCTTTGGTATTACCGGCAAGGACGGCAATTTAATTCGCGCTAAAAAATTGTCGGTCAGCCGGAAAACACCCGACATGCAATCCAGTGAAATCATTGACATAGGCCACGTTGGTGACGTGGAGACTGTCAATACCGACGTTATCGATATGCTAACCAGCGGAAACTTTATTCCCGTAATCGCCCCCATTGGCGTCGACGCCCAAGGCAATTCCTACAACATCAATGCAGACTTGGTTGCGGGCAAAGTCGCTGAAGTTTTGAATGCAGAAAAACTGATGCTGCTGACGAATGTGTCTGGCCTACAAGATAAACAGGGCAAAGTACTCACTGGTATGAGCACCCAACAGGTGGATGGGCTCATTGAAGATGGCACCATTTACGGAGGCATGCTACCAAAAATATCCTGCGCTCTTAATGCCGTAAAGTCAGGCGTTTCCAGCGCCCATATTATTGATGGTCGTGTGGCCCACGCCGTATTACTGGAAATTTTTACCGACGCGGGTGTCGGCACACTGATTACTAACAGCGGCAGTCAAAAAACAGCACCTTAAATGAGGCGCAATAAAAACTTCCTTGACCGGTTGCTGCGCGAGCCATAACTGGCTAGGATGTGTGGACGAGATTCAAATTGCGCCAGACATGGCACAGCATTGAGCAGCAGCTGAAGTTTTGAGCCGGACAGGTATCCTCTTCTAAAAATAGAAAAGCAAGACACTATTCTATGAACAAACCCAACCAAAAAGTCTCCCGCCGACAGCAAATTCTCGAAGCGCTTGCGCACATGCTAGAAAATAGCCCTGGTGCACGAATCACTACGGCGGCATTGGCGAAAGAAGTGGGTGTTTCTGAAGCCGCGCTGTATCGACATTTCCCCAGTAAGTCGAAAATGTTTGAGGGTTTGATTGAATTCATCGAGGAAACACTGTTTTCCCGCATCAACATGATTGTTGCGGAAGAGACCGAGGCCCTCGCCAGCTGCGAGAAAATACTCTTTTTGCTGTTGACCTTTTGCGAGCGAAACCCAGGAATCACCCGCATCCTAACCGGCGACGCTTTAGCCGGAGAAACCGAACGCTTGCGGCTTCGAGTCGCCCAGCTGTTTGAACGCCTGGAAACTCAAGTTAAGCAAATTTTGAGAGAAGCTGAGATTAGAGAAGGTGTTCGCCCCAACTTACCTATAAATGCCGCGGCCAATTTATTGATGTCAAATGCGGAAGGTCGAATCGCACAGTTTGTGCGAAGTGAGTTTAAACGCGCCCCAACAGAATATTGGCAAGATCAATGGCCAATCTTAATTCAGGGCTTTTTAAAACCTGTACTGTCACCCTCGATCTAAATTTCGGCTTAGGCTATTTAGCCGAAATTTCTTCAAAACGAACCTTGTCTCGATCGTATTTGTCCACCACTTCCTGATATTCCAGCAAGCGTAAACGCACCTGTTCTTGAGAGTCTTCCAGTTCATTTTCCAATGCAGTCAACTTGTTCAAGACCACCTTTGGCACCTCGCGTCCAGATCGTTCAATATTGGCCGCCTTATCTTGCTGCTCTTTAATCGCCGTTTTCTTGCTATTGATGTTACTGTGAATAATGGCAATGTTCGTATCTAGATCTGCCAATTTACGCTTTTTAGCAGCGTTAATATCGGAAATGCTACTGTAGCGACGACGCAGGCGCTTGTCCCACAAGGCCAAATTCTCAGCCAGTTCAGCAGCCTCGGCTTTAGCCGCAACCTCGGCCTCTGACAAAGCGGGAGGAACTACTTTCACTACCTTGCCCGACAAGCTCACTATTTCATAACCCTTCTGGGCGTATATAGGCGGTATTGTGTGATGTAAAACCTTCACCCCTTTGTCATTAACATAGCGATAGAAAACCTTCGACGGCAACTCCGATTTAGCGACAGCCACATTAGACGCGCCAGCAACACTTAGGATTACACCTAGGGCCATCCAATACCAAGGCTTAGTCAACACGCTTGTGGCCATAGTTTTACCTCTATATTCCATACTTTGCTCGGTACGCCTCAATGGCTGCGACTTTTTCCTGCTCATTTGATTCAGCTTCTAAGTATCGAACGATGTCTTCTAGCTTAATAATGCTGATCACAGGAATCCCGTATTCCTTTTCGACCTCTTCAATGGCCGAAGATTCACCTTGGCCACGCTCTTGGCGATTCAAGCCAATTAACACCGCTGCCGGTTTTGCTCCTGCGCTTTGGATAATACTCATGACCTCACGCACAGCGGTGCCTGCGGTAATCACATCATCAATAATCAATACGCGCCCAGCAAGTGGCGCCCCCACTAAAGAACCCCCTTCACCGTGGTTTTTAGCTTCTTTGCGATTGAAACAATAAGGGTAGTCTTGTTGATGCTGGTCTGCCAAGGCGACAGCAGTGGTAGCCGCTAGGGGAATGCCCTTGTAGGCAGGCCCAAATATAAGATCGAAGTCTAAACCTGAGGCGTTGATTGCAGCAGCATAATGCCTGCCAAGCTCCGCCAGCGCAGCTCCGGTTTGGAACTTTCCGGCGTTAAAAAAATACGGACTGGTACGCCCAGACTTTAGTGTGAAAGACCCAAAACCGAGGGCTTGGTGTTTTAAAGCCAACTTAATGAAGTCTTGTTGGTACTTTTGCATAGCTATTTCCTGTAAATGATCTAACTTTTACTTCACTACTAACAATAAAGTATAAAGCTCGGGTATCATACACAGTCCGTAATAAAGGGGCTAATATGCGGATCATAAGTCTATCTGTCGACGGAATCCATCAAGCTGCGCAACGTGGTTTGTATGACTGGTTAATCAGTCAGGACGCCGACATTATTTGTCTTCAGGACCTTCGGGCTCTGGAGCCTGAACTCGATCATGCCGTTTTTCATCCAGAGGGCTACAACGCCTATTTTTTTGATTCTGGGGTAAAACATTACAATGGCGTGGCCATTTACACACGCAAGCAACCTAAGGCTTTAATTTATGGCCTGGGGTTTAGCTCTGGTGTCGATATGGAAGGCCGCTATTTGCAGGCCGATTTCGAAAATATCAGCGTGGGAACACTGCTGGCGCCTTCGGCTGACTCGGAAATGGAGTCGCAGGAAGTAAAAATTAAATTTTTTGATGACTTCCAAGCCCATCTCAGCAAAATTGCTCGCAAGCGGAGGAATTTCATCTTCTGTGGTAATTGGGCGATGGCGCACAAGAAAGTGGATGTACAGAATGCCGCTCAAAATGAAAATCGCTCAGGTTTTCTGCCCTATGAGCGACGCTGGATGGACCAGTTGTTTACCCAGCTTGATTATGTAGACGCCTTTCGCTACGCCGAGAAAGACCCCGACGAGTTTACTTGGTACCCCAATGACGAAGCCGACAATGGCTGGCGCGTGGACTATCAAGTAGCCTCTTCAGGCCTGGCTCACCAGATTGAATATGGCAAGATTTACAAAAACAAGCGCTTCTCCAGTCACCTCCCCGTAATTATGGATTTCGATATCGAATTGTAGTGGCCGCGTTTGGCACGGAGCGGGTTTGGCCTAAAGAGGGGTTGGCTCTGACCCCGCACCGTGCCGTTCGTAGAAAACTCTAGTCTTGCAGTGCGCTCTTCTGCAGATCATTTAGCTCATTAATGCCTTTTTTGGCGAGGGCCAACATCTGGCCAAATTCCGCCTCGGTAAAAGGTTTGCCTTCCGCGGTGCCCTGCACTTCAATCATGCCGCCATCGTCCGCGATCACTACGTTCATGTCTGTTTCAGCGTTTGAGTCTTCTGGATAATCTAAATCCAGTACCGGAACACCTTCATAGATTCCCACTGAAACCGACGCAATCATTCTCGCCATAGGTTCACCTTTCAGTAATCCTTTTTCGCGCAAGTATGAGATTGCATCTGCCAATGCTACACAGGCACCGGTGATAGAGGCCGTGCGAGTACCACCGTCAGCCTGTATTACGTCACAATCGATGGTAATGGTGTTTTCACCTAAGGCTTCTAAGTCTAGCGCCGCACGCAGTGAGCGCCCTATAAGACGCTGAATTTCCACTGTGCGACCACCTTGCTTACCTCGAGCCGCTTCTCGGCCCATTCGCGAACCCGTGGAGCGGGGGAGCATACCGTACTCAGCAGTAACCCAACCACGGCCCTCTCCGCGCATGAAACGAGGGACACCTTCACTCACACTGGCCGTGCAAATCACTTTGGTATTGCCAAATTCGATCAACACCGAGCCTTCGGCGTGACAGGTGAATTGACGAGTGATGCGTACATCGCGAAGTTGGTCAGGTTGACGGCCGCTAGGTCGTTGCATGATGATTCCTTTTAATAAACATTAAATTTGTCTGAAAGCAGGCCGGGGATTATACCCGAACACGGTCGCTCTATGTGCTAGAATTCGGCATTCACACCACGATGGCTTAAGAAAAGGGAGCTAGCACAACAATGGACGCACCACGCAGTATGACAGCCTTCGCACGGCAAGAATTTAACCAGAAATGGGGTACTCTCACCTGGGAAATTAAGAGCGTCAATCACCGCTACCTTGAGCCTCACTTCCGCTTGCCTGAATCATTGCGCCTGATAGAAAACGGCCTGCGCGAGCGCCTTCGCAATCAGCTTAGCCGCGGTAAAATTGAAGCGAGCTGCCACTTACAATTTCATCAGAGCGAAGACAGTGCCCCAGCCATCAACTTGGCCCTTGTAAAACAACTGGGCGAAGCTCTGGTGCAAGTGCAGAACGTCTTACCCGACGCTGAAGCGGCCAATACTCTAGAAATATTAAAATGGCCGGGAGTCATGCAACAGCAGGAAGTTGATGCCGATTTACTACAAAGTGCGGCTCTCGAACAATTTGCCTTGGCCATTACACAACTCAACGACAATCGATGTCGCGAAGGCGCTGAGCTAAAACGCTTCATTGAACAGCGCCTAGATGCTATCGACATTCAAGTAAGCCAGGTGCGAAAGCTCATGCCCGGCATCCTGAAAGCGCAAAGAGATCGTCTGCAAGCACGTTTGTCAGAACTGAGTGGTGAATTAGACACAGAACGCCTTGAACAAGAGATTGTACTTGTTGCACAAAAAGCCGATGTTGATGAAGAGCTCGACCGGCTTGAGACGCACCTACTGGAAGTTCGTCGCACCCTAAAGCAGAAAAGCGCTATTGGCCGACGCTTGGACTTTCTAATGCAAGAACTCAATCGCGAGGCCAATACACTATCTTCCAAATCTATTGTCAGCGAAACAACCCAAGCAGCTGTTGAACTGAAAGTATTGATTGAGCAGATGCGCGAACAGATACAGAATATTGAATAAGGACTACCAGCCATGAGCAGACGCGGCACACTATTTACTGTTTCAGCACCTTCGGGCGCGGGTAAAACTAGCTTGGTACAGGCACTGATCGAGAGCACAGAAAACATTTGTGTCTCGGTATCTCACACCACCCGCGCCATGCGGCCCGGTGAGGTTGATGGGCTTAACTACCACTTTGTCGATCAGCAAACCTTCCAAGACATGTTGGGCCAAGCGGCATTTTTAGAGCACGCTCAGGTTTTTTCCAACTTCTATGGCACCTCTCAGCGCTGGCTGGAAGACACCTTGAAGCAAGGTCAGGACGTCATACTTGAAATTGACTGGCAGGGCGCGCAACAAGTTCACCACAAGATGCCCGATACCGTGGGAGTGTTTATTTTACCCCCCTCTCAGGAAACCTTGCGCACTCGCTTAACCGGACGCGGCCAAGACGACGAGGCGGTGATTGACGCCAGAATGAATGAAGCGGTCAACGAAATGACCCACTATGTTGAAGCCGATTACCTAATCATCAACGATGTATTTGAGGCGGCATTAGACGAGTTTAAGCTTATTGTGGGTTCCCAAGCACTTAAATTGACGCAGCAGCAACAGGTTCACCAAGAATTACTGTCTGGGCTATTGTCCTGACTGGTCATTTTGCGTACACTGGCCGACTTTTTAAATCTGGCGCATAATATATTTGCGTCTCTCAATTTTGTTTCGTTTTACTGGAAAAGACTATGGCTCGTATTACTGTTGAAGATTGTCTCGATCACGTTGATAACCGCTTTGAGTTAGTTATGGTTGGCAGCAAGCGCGCACGCCAATTGGCGGTTGGCGGCAAAGACCCAATGGTTCCACAAGAAAACGACAAGCCAACGGTATTGGCATTGCGCGAAATCGAAGCGGGCCTTATCGACGCCAGTATTTTGACCGAAAAAGAAGAACCTGAATACGACGAAGCGCCCAGCACAGAAGCCCTCGGCGAATAAGACAGCCTCAGTAATACAGGAGGAAAGCCTTGCTCACAATTGATGTGCTTAGCCACAGGCTTTCCTCTTATCTGGAGCCTCCTCAGATTCAACGGGTTAGGCATGCCTACTACTATGCTGAGCAAGCCCACGACGGTCAAAAGCGCCGCAGTGGTGAGCCCTATATCACCCACCCCCTAGAAGTGGCTGAAAATCTAGCCAATATGCACATGGACCATCAAAGTTTGATGGCCGCAATGCTGCACGATGTCATTGAAGACACCGCTATTAGTAAAAAGGCTATTGCCGAACAGTTTGGCGAAACTGTTGCGGAATTGGTCGACGGTGTAAGTAAACTCACCCAATTCGAGTTTGATACCCCCGCTGAAAAGCAGGCCGAAAATTTCCAAAAAATGGCCCTGGCCATGGCGCAGGATATTCGGGTCATTATTGTTAAATTAGCTGACCGCCTACACAACATGCGCACCCTCGAGGCACTTAAGCCCGAAAAGCGTCGCCGCATCGCCAAAGAAACTCTAGAAATATACGCGCCAATTTCACACCGACTGGGTATGAATGATCTGCGCATTGAATTTGAAGACCGCGGCTTTTATGCCATGCACCCCCTGCGGGCCAGCCGCTTGAAAGCAGCACTGGCTACCGCGCGCGGCAACCGCAAAGAGCTCGTAGAGAAGATCCAAGGCGCTATAGAAATACGCTTAGAAAGGGAGACCATCAACGCCATTGTTATTGGCCGTGAAAAACACCTCTACAGCATTTACCAAAAAATGCGCCTTAAGAAAAAGTCGTTTAAAGAGATAATGGATGTATACGCCTTCCGCATTGTGGTTGACGAGGTAGACACTTGCTACCGCGCACTCGGCGCCATCCACAACCTCTATAAACCCGTGATCACCGAATTTAAAGACTACATCGCCATCCCCAAAGCCAACGGCTATCAGTCATTACACACTGTGTTGGTAGGCATGCACGGCGTGCCCATTGAAGTGCAAATACGCACCAAAGAAATGGACGAAATGGCCAACAACGGTATTGCGGCCCACTTTCTGTATAAATCAGATAGTGATGAAGGTAGTAACAACAGCACCGCCCGCGCCAGGCAGTGGGTACAAGGCTTGCTGGAAATGCAGCAGGCCGCGGGCAGTTCTCTGGAATTTATTGAGAACGTTAAAATCGATTTATTTCCAGACGAAGTGTATGTATTTACCCCTAAAGGGCAAATTGTTGAATTACCCAACGGCGCTACAGCCGTAGACTTTGCCTATGCCGTACACACCGATGTGGGCAACGGCTGTGTAGCCTGCCGCATTAACGGCCACTTGGCGCCACTGTCCCAAACCCTGAAAAGTGGACAAAAAATTGCCGTGATTACGGCTCCCGGCGCGCAACCCAACCCCAATTGGTTGAATTTTGTCAGCTCTGGCAAAGCGCGCTCGGCCATTCGTCACTTTCTAAAGAACCAGCGGCATCACGAATCCATTGAATTGGGTCAGCGCATGCTTTCACGCAAGTTGGCCGATGCCAACATCGACTTTGATTCCCTGACAGAAGAGCAGCTAAATACCCTGCGTGAAGGCGCCAATGTGACTTCAGTGGATAAATTGCTCGAAGATATCGGGCAGGGCAATCGCATCGCATTTGCTGTGGCAAAATTGCTGAGCCCCCCTGAGGGTTCAGGCAGCGGTGGGGCAAATATTTATTCGCCGCTCATGATCGATTCTGCCGAAGAGGTAATGATCAGTTTTGCCCGCTGTTGCCGCCCCATTCCAGGCGACCCCATTATTGGCCACGTGAGTTCTGGTAAGGGCCTAGTGATACATCAAGACACCTGTCGCAATATCAATGAGCTGCGCAGCAATCCGGAAAAAATTAATTTGGTTAACTGGGCTCCCACCGTTGTCGGCGAGTTTCTAGTGGATATTCGGGTAGAGGTAGGTTCTGAGCGAGGTATTATTGCTTCTTTAGCCACCCGTATCACCGAACTTGGCGCCAATATTGAACAAATTAATGTAGATGAGCGCGATGCACACAACAGCGTCATCAATTTGTGCATTGGCGTGAATAATAGAATACATCTCGCCAATGTGATGAGACGTGTTCGCGGCCTAAGTGCGGTCATCCGTATTAGTCGAAATAGAAACTAAACCCCCCTTTTCTTTTAGATTAACAACTTTAAAGAGCATTAGCTTTATGACTAACAAAGCGATCATTCATTCTGAGCAAGCCCCAGAAGCCATTGGCACCTACTCACAAGCCGTAAAAGTAAACAGCACGGTTTATCTGTCTGGCCAAATTCCCTTGAACCCTGAAACCATGACATTGGTAGAGGGCGACTTTGCCGCTCAAGCTCACCAGGTGTTTAAAAACCTCAACGAAGTTTGCGTAGCCGCCAACGGCTCTTTGCAAGATGTAGTTAAGTTAAACCTCTATCTCACAGACCTGAGCAATTTTCCCATTGTGAATGAAGTCATGGCCCAATATTTTAGCGAGCCTTACCCCGCCCGCGCTGCGATTGGTGTCAGTGAGCTGCCCAAAGGTGCTGTAGTTGAAGCCGACGGCATTATGGTGCTTTAAGCAAAGCGCTCCAACCGGAACTATAGTCTGGGTGAATAAAGCGGTAACCGGTATCGAGCAAACGTCGGTTGCTACAACGCTTGCCTTGATCACCGCCCTCAATATCGACATGGGGCGGCTCTGCCACACCCAATTTTTCCGCAATATATCTACGCACTTCCCTACCGCTCACCGGTAAGTGGTCCGTCGCCATGTAAATTGGGTCAAGTGGACTTTCGAGTAGCAGCAAATGCGCCAACACTCCGGCACAGTCGTCTACGTGGATTCTATTGGTGAATCCGCGGCCGATAGGTTTGCCGGTTTTAAGCGAATTTAGCAGCTGTGTTCGGCCTGGCCCGTAAATGCCCGAAAATCGAACCACTGAACAGGGCAGGGAGCTGTTTAGCAAAATGTCTTCGGCTTGCCTCAATAACACGGCGCTGGCGCGCTTGGGTTCTGCTGGCGAATGCTCGTCCACCCACGAGCCGTCGCTCTGACCGTAAACACTGGTACTAGACACCCAAAGCACCCGCTTAGCAGGCACGGCACTGGTTTTTATACACTTATCTAAAACACTGGCCCCGGCCACATAACTCGCCCGATAGGCGTCTTCCAGAGGTTTTTCACGGCCTGGAGTAAAGGTAGCAACGATGCAATCAAAACCGTGAGACAAAATCTGTGACAATTGTTCTTCATTAGTCGCGTCACATTGACTAAGCTGAAAGGAGGCACTTTCACTGATGCCATCGGCTGGTAAGTTACGACGAATACCCGTGACATCGAAGCCGAACTGGGTCATTAGCGCTGCTAAGCGATGACCAATATCGCCGCAGCCGACAATAAGCAATTTAGGGCGGGGAAAATATGACTTCAAATGAATTCTGCTCCTTGTTAATTTACTAAGCGTTACTCGCTGTATTGGTGCAGAACAGCTGCATCAAACACAATAGACGCAATACCATACATTAAATGGGTTGGATCATGACACTCACTGAACTGCGCTACATTGTCACCCTAGCCCAAGAGCAACATTTTGGTCACGCTGCTGAGCGCTGCTACGTGAGCCAACCCACGCTCAGCATCGCCGTTAAAAAACTCGAAGAAGAATTGGGTATAGCCCTGTTTGAGCGCTCCAAAACCCGGGTTCATCCAACCCCACTCGGAGAAAAGGTTGTAGCCCAGGCCCAGCTGGTGCTCGAGCAAGCCGCCACAATTAAAGACATTGCCAGTGCCGGCAAAGACCAGCTCAGAAGTCCGCTTCAAGTAGGCGCAATTTTTACCATTGGCCCTTATCTATTCCCGCAGTTTATCCCCAAGCTGCAGTCTTTGGCCGAAAATATGCCACTGTTTGTTGAAGAGGGCTACACCGCAACACTGCGCCAGCGCCTGCGTAAAGGCGAACTTGATGTCATTGTGGTAGCCCTGCCGTTTACCGAAGCCGATGTGGTGACCCAAGCCCTCTACGACGAGCCTTTTGTTGTTTTACTGCCCACCGGTCACCCGCTGGCGGCCCTCGAGAGCATTGAGCCCGATGACCTAGACCCTTACAATGTGCTGCTCTTGGGTGATGGTCACTGCTTCAGAGATCAAGTGCTAAAAGCTTGCCCTAACCTCAAGCCCTCCCCTGAAAAGAACAATGGCCGTGTCCACACCGCCGCCGAAGGTAGTTCGCTGGAAACAATGCGCCATATGGTAGCCTCAGGTTTGGGTATTACAATTTTGCCGCAGTCGGCCGCGGCTACACAGACCTATGCTCCAAACCAACTTGTGACAAGGCCCTTTGCCAATATAGCGGCTACCCGCACTGTGGCGCTGGCCTGGCGTGCCAGCTTCCCTAGGCATCGCGCTATAGACGCCTTGAGAGCATCCATTTTAGCCTGCCACCCAAGCAGCCAAGCACCGAGCCCCATAAATTAGGTCTTATGAACGATATTGCCGCCCCGCCAAAATCGAGAATCGTTAAAACGAGCGCTCCTACCCTAGACCACATTGATGTCACCGTCCTCAAAGGCGTAGGTAAGCAATTCGCCGAAAAACTCGCTAAAATCGGTCTGCGCACACTGCAAGATATTCTTTTTCATTTACCCATGCGCTATATCGATCGCACGCGGGTGTCATCCATTGGTTCACTGGGGCCCAATCTAAACATCGTCATAGAAGGCGAAATCAAAGCCTGTGATGTGGTGTTTGGGAAACGACGCAGCCTGATGTGTCGAATTCATGATGGTACAGGCACGCTTAACCTACGCTTTTTCCACTTCTCGTCAGCGCAAAAGCAGAATTTACAAACCGGTTTACGTTTGCGCTGTTTTGGCGAAACACGCAGAGGCGCCTCCGGCCTAGAAATTTACCACCCAGAATACGAGATCTTAAAAGACAAGAGCGCCACCAGCGACAAAGCACTGAAAGAGCGCCTAGCCTTAAATCAAACCTTAACGCCGGTTTACCCAACGACGGAAGGGCTCACTCAGCAACGCATGCGCGGCCTAGCAGAACAAGTACTGGCAATGATGGACAACACCAGTCTGCAAGAGTTATTGCCTCCTCAACTAAGACCTAGCCAAGGTCAAAGCTCGTTGGCTGAGTCGCTTCGCTATTTACATGCGCCCCCCCAAAACGCGCCTATAGACCAGCTTCTGGAAGGCGAGCACCCCCACCAACAGCGTTTAGTGTTTGAAGAGTTGCTCGCGCATCATTTGAGCTTATTGCGTGCGCGCCAGCGCACCCAATCTCAAGGAGCCTTTGCAATGCCAACCCACGGCAAGCTAAGGGAGAAATTCCTGAAGGGGCTGGGTTTCAAACTTACCAACGCTCAAGACCGCGTAAGCCGCGAAATTGCGGCCGATATGGCCAAACCCATCCCCATGTTGCGATTGGTGCAAGGTGACGTGGGCTCGGGTAAAACCGTGGTTGCCGCATTGGCTGCACTGCAGGCTATCGCTAACGGTAAACAGGTTGTGCTTATGGCACCCACCGAGATACTCGCAGAACAGCATCGGGTTAACTTTGTTCGCTGGTTCGAACCTCTAGGCATTGATGTGGCCTGGCTCACCGGTAAGCTCAAAGGTCAGGCTCGACAAGTGCAGACCGAAGCTATTAGCAGCGGAGAAGCTCGCTTGATAGTCGGCACCCACGCACTGTTTCAGCAGAGTGTTGAGTTTGCCGACCTTGGCCTCACCATCATCGACGAGCAACACCGCTTTGGGGTGCATCAGCGTTTATCACTGCGAGAAAAAGGCGAAAATACAGGTTTAGCCCTGCATCCTCATCAACTGACGATGACCGCTACACCCATCCCTCGCACCTTAGCAATGAGTGCCTATGCCGATCTAGACAGCTCCGTGATTGATGAGCTACCTCCAGGGCGCACACCTGTGGCAACAGCGGTCATCGCCAATGATCGCCGAGAGCAAGTGATTGCAAGGGTTCAGGTCGCCTGCGAGGCTGGACGTCAGGCCTACTGGGTGTGCACGCTCATTGAAGAATCGGAGGCACTCGAAGCCAAAGCGGCTGAGGTAACATTCGAAGAATTACAGCGTTCACTCCCAGGTATTCGCGTAGGTTTGATTCATGGGCGTCTAAAGCCCAAAGAAAAAGCCGCGATCATGGACGCCTTTAAACAGCATCAGCTCGACGTTTTGGTTGCCACAACCGTTATTGAAGTGGGCGTAGACGTGCCCAATGCCAGCTTAATGATTATTGAAAACCCCGAGCGCTTAGGGCTGGCGCAACTGCATCAGCTCAGAGGCCGGGTAGGCCGTGGCCTAGACGCCAGCCACTGCGTCTTGCTCTACAGCTCACCACTGTCCCAGGCTGGGCGCGAACGTTTAAACGCCATGCGAGAAACTACTGACGGCTTCAAAATCGCTGAAATTGACCTGAAGTTACGTGGCCCAGGAGAAGTATTAGGCACTCGGCAAACCGGCGACATGCAATTTAAGATCGCTGAACTCTGCCGCGATGCCAATTTACTTCCTCACATAAAACCCTGTGCTCAGCTATTATTAGCACAACACGAGTATTTGGCCGATAAATTGATACGGCGTTGGCTTGGATATAATGATAATTATGCCAACGTATAGAAAAGTGCTTAAAAATTCACACAAATCGCAACAAAATGGCCACAAGTCCACAGAAATCGCGACAAAATGGTTACCCTAATAATTGGGTATGGTAGTCTCCGCTTTTAACGAACTCCGAGGAAGAAGTAGTGTCAGTGCCCGCAAGTGTGAAACAGCTGTTGGATAAACAGAACATCAGCTACGACATAGCCAATGCGCCCGCCATCAGCGAGACAAGTTCACTGTGGCACGATCAGCATATGCGTCAAACTGGCGCAGCAAAATCACTCATTCTTCAAGATGACAAAGGCAAAGTTCAAGTTGTTATCGCCTCGGATACCCTCTTAGACCTGAGCGCTGTAAATCGTGAGCTGAATCGTGAACTTCGCGCCACAAGCTCAATAGACCTAAAAAGCTTCTACGAGAAACACCAACTTCACTCGATTCCAGCACTGCCAAAGCTTGCCGGTCTCACCACCATTGTGGACCAAGGCCTGCTAGAGCCTCAGGCCCTATACCTAGATTCAGGGCAGGAAGGGCAGTTGATCATGCTGCACAAAGAAGAGTTTAAGGCCATGGTGGGCGATGCCATTATTGCCAATATCGGTGTACCCGTCGCCTCCTTAAAAGACGACACTGTTACGCCCAACGAAGAACAATTACAAAATTGTGTGAAGAATTTCACCAATTTGCGGATAAAACAGCGTCTTGAAGAAACTCTAGAACTGCCGCCCCTATCGGAAACAGCCCAACGCATTATTAAACTTCGGGTAGACCCTGAGGCCGATATTAGCGATTTGGCCAATATTGTAGAAACCGACCCAAGCTTAGCCGCTCAGGTTGTGAGCTGGGCCGCCTCTCCCTACTACTCAGCACCGGGCAAAATCAAATCTATTCACGATGCAATTGTGCGAGTTTTGGGTTTTGACATGGTATTGAACCTAGCCTTGGGCTTAGCCTTAGGCAAAACTATGCGCCTGCCCACCGACGGCGCAGAAGGCAGCCAACCCTATTGGCAGCAAGCGGTGTATATGGCCGCAACCGTTGAAGGGCTCGTCACCGCCATCCCGAGAGAACAGCGCCCCGGTTTTGGTATGTCTTATCTCTCAGGCTTATTGTCGAATTTTGGCTACTTGGTGCTAGCGGAAGTTTTTCCACCTCACTTCACCAGTATTTGTCGCTTTACTGAGGTTAACCCTCATGTTGAGCCACAGCCCATTGATCGCCATATTTTAGGAATTACCCGCGAGCAGTTGTCGAGTTGGCTGATGGAAATTTGGCAGATGCCCGATGAAATTGTTGTCGCGCTTCGAAATCAAGGTAACCCCGAATTCAGTGGCGAGAATAGCGCTTACGCGAAGTTGTTGTTTGTAGCACAAAGGCTATTGTGTCAGCGCGGTGTGAGCAATGGCCCCAAGTTGGAAGTGCCTGCACACGTCTACGAGGAACTTCACCTCGACCCAATCAAGGCGGAAGCCGCCATGGACAATATTATTGAATCAGCAAATGAACTCAATAATATTGCGAAGGAAATGAACGGCGGCTAAGCACCATCCACCCCTTTTTTTCTAGCTTGAGGGCACAGCCCTTAAGCTTTAGCGTCTTCTAATTCGCTTTCGATCAAACCCGCATCGGGATCGTTAAAGGTATCTTTGTCTAGCATTCCTTCACTATTGGCCACTACAGAAGACACCATCGAGTCTCCCGTGACGTTCACCACCGTGCGCATCATATCCAACAAGCGGTCGACACCAATGATCAGGCCAATGCCTTCAACCGGTAAACCCACCTGATCGAGCACCATGGTCAGCATAATTAAACCAACACCCGGCACACCGGCTGTGCCAATTGACGCTAATGTTGCGGTTAGCACCACCAACATATAACCATTTAAGCCCAAATCGATATTGTAGGCCTGTGCGATAAATGCCGTGGCAACACCTTGCATGATGGCGGTGCCGTCCATGTTGATGGTAGCCCCGAGTGGTACGGTAAAAGAGGCTACACGATTGTCGACTCCCAGACGTTTTTCAACAGTGCGCAAGGTAACGGGCATGGTGGCGCTACTGGACGATGTACTGAATGCGAACACCATAGTGGCGCGCAGCTTGTGTAAAAACACCAGTGGACTCAAGCCCGTAAACATCTTGAACAGCGTGGTATACACTCCCAGACCATGCAGCAAAAGCACAAACAGCACGGTAAAGAAATAAAGCGCTAGATCCATGATCACGCTCACCCCCAAACCCGCAAACAACTTGGCTAACAAGCTAAACACGCCATAGGGTGCGAAGTTCATGAGAATAGTCACCATTTTCATGATCACTTCATTTACATCTTCAAAAAAGGCAGCGATACGGCGACCTTGCTCACCACTTTTCGACACCGCCAAACCCATGAGCAGGGAGAACACAATCACCTGCAACATATTCCCTTCGGCCATGGCCTGAATGGGGTTGCTTGGGAATATATTGATCAATACATCTTTCAACGAGGGGGATGCTTTCGCTGTAAAATCGGATGCTACCGCGAGGTCAATACCATCACCAGGACGAATCAAGGTGCCCATTAACAGCGCTAAGCTAATGGCCAGCGCAGTGGTTAGTAAGTAGAGGCCGATAGTTTTACCCGCCATAAAACCCATGCGTGAGTTGTCGCCCAGCGAAGCCGTGCCACACACCAGTGATACAAAGACTAAAGGCACTACAAGCAGCTTCAAGGACGCCACGAAGATTCGACCCACAGCGTCGAACAAACCATGAACCATAAATTGATCGAGCCAATGACCGAAGCTCGCACCCATCCAGCCCTCAGTGGTGGCTACATTAAATAGACCACCCACCACCACACCCAGCATCATTGCTAGGAGGATACGCTTAGTTAAACTCATGCCTTTTTACCTTACTGTATTGTTATCAATTATTGTTTCAGGAGTTTCAAACACGATGAAGTGAGTGTTTTTGTTCCGACCTAGGTGTTTAAATCGGTCTTGAAAGCTTTACCGGGCTTAAACCCTACTGTTGTGCTGGCCGCAATATTAATGGTTTCACCCGTTTTTGGGCTGCGGCCTGTTCGCGCGGCGCGGTGGCGCTGACTAAAGGCCCCAAAACCCAATATACTGACACTGTCATCGCGACTTAGGGCTAAAGTAATTTCGTCAAAAATAGCGGTGACAATGTCGTTGGTTTTTTCTTTTGGTAAATTAATGGTGTCGGCAATCGCCGCGACCAGTTCGGGCTTGTGCATGAACATCTCCGTGAGGAATGGGAACTAGGGCTGCAAGTCTTTATTATGGATCATTAAACCAAGGGCCTCAGAGACCGTAAAGAGCTTTTATGTGAATACACTGTAAACTTGCGCCCATATCGATAAAATGTCGCCACAAATGACCAAGCGGTGTTCATTATCGAGGACAGGCTGGGTACTACCGACTTAACCTTAACGGATATTCTATTGACTACTGCCTGTATTCTCACCAACACCGAAGATGCTCGGCGCGCGGCTGCGTTCAAACAAGAGCCGATACCGCCACAAGAACCTCGCTGGCACAAGGGTCACCAAGTGCGCTGGCAGCTGAACGCTTGGCAAAAAAACTGGTTGCTTGATAGTGGCTCACTCACCCAGCGCTTAACTCAGGCATCTGGTGGTGAATTCAGGGTTGAAATACTTCGTCAGGCGATATTGCCCACCTACAGTTCAGAAGCAAAAATCTTAGGCATTCCCCATCGACAGCAAGCCTTGGTGCGTGAAGTGATACTTCTGGGCTGCAATACACCATGGGTATTCGCCCGCAGCGTAATTCCTCTGTCGACACTGACCGGCCGACTTCGCTCACTGAGCAAGCTCGACAATCGGCCCCTAGGGGCGCTGCTCTTTCAAGACCCAAATTTACAGCGCTCGGCTATGGAAGTGGCTCGCATCAATTTACAACATCGCTATCTTCCACCAAAGCTTAAAGCCACACATGCTGATTGTTGGGGCCGCCGATCGCGATTTTTGCTGGACAGCAAACCCCTACTGGTGAGCGAGGTGTTTCTCGATCCCTCAGAATTGGCGTGATAAGATAAACTTATGAATTCAAGTAAACTCGCTCCCACCCCTTTCACGTTTACTGCCTATTGGCAGCTAATGCGCTTCAACAAACCCATCGGTACTTTACTGTTACTTTGGCCAACCCTCTGGGCCTTGTGGCTGGCCTCCGATGGTCTGCCTCAAGCGAAGATAGCCTCTATATTCATATTGGGCGTTGTACTCATGCGTGCGGCCGGTTGTGTTATAAACGATATAGCCGACCGAAAAATAGACGGGCGAGTTAAGCGCACGAAACAGCGACCGCTGGTGGCGGGCACGGTCAGCACTAAAAGTGCAGTAGCGTTGTTTGTGGGTCTCTGTATCAGCGCCTTTGCCCTGGTATTACTCACCAACACCTTGACCATTGCGCTTTCATTTGGCGGTGTTGCCCTCGCGTTTACCTACCCTTTTATGAAGCGACACACCCATTTGCCACAGATTGTGCTGGGGGCAGCGTTTGCTTGGGCCGTGCCTATGGCCTTTGCAGCCATCAACAATGCCATTGACCCTCGCAGCTGGCTCATCTACACGGTTGTGGTGCTTTGGACTGTGGTCTTCGATACTTTCTACGCCATGGTTGATCGAGACGACGACCTAAAAATTGGCGTCAAGTCGACCGCTATTCTGTTTGGTGAGGGCGATCGCGTAATTACCGCCACTCTACAGTTAATGGTGTTGCTGGGGCTGGTTATGATTGGCCGAGAATTTGACCTAGGTTTCTACTTCGACCTGAGTGTTATTACCTGCGGAGGGCTTTTCATTTGGCAGCAAAAACTGATAAAAGAACGGCGGCCCGAACTCTGCTTCAAAGCTTTTTTAAACAATAATTGGGTGGGTGCCTGTGTCTTTATTGGCATCGCACTAGACAAAATTTTGGGCTGACGCCAAACCTCAGCCGATTGCCTTAGCCGGAAATCAGAAAAAGTGTCATAAACTTGTAACAAAGAACCTGTTTAATCTCGAGATACACGTTTAAACCGTATCTGCTCTATTTAGAGGTTATTATGCAAGGCCAGACAATACTCATTGTTGACGACGAAAAACCGATTAGAGACATGCTGCGCATTGCTCTAGAAATGGCCGATTATAACTGCCTGGAAGCCGAAAATGCGCAGCAGGCTCACGGTATGATTGTCGACCAGAAACCAAGCCTAATTCTACTTGACTGGATGATGCCTGGCACCAGCGGCATAGAGCTGGCAAGACGCCTGAAGCGTGACGAGCTTACCCGCGCAATACCCGTGATCATGCTCACCGCCAAAGGTGAGGAAGACCACAAAATTCAGGGCCTGGATATAGGCGCTGACGATTATATAAGTAAACCTTTCTCTCCGAGAGAACTGGTTGCTCGCTTAAAAGCCGTACTTAGAAGAACTTACCCTGACGACGACAAACAAGAAATAACAGTTGCGGGCCTGCATCTCGATGCCTCAAGCCAACGCGTGAGTATTAACGGCCAGCCAGCCGATATGGGGCCAACAGAATATCGCTTGCTCGCTTTTTTTATGAGCCATCAAGAGCGTGCCTATAGTCGCGGACAACTTCTCGATCATGTTTGGGGGGGCAATGTCTATGTAGAAGAGCGCACGGTTGATGTGCATATTAGACGCCTTCGCAAAGCCTTATCGCTTGATGATCACGACCGCTTTATTCAAACTGTACGCGGCACAGGCTATCGTTTTTCAGTCAAAATGAGTGCACAGGTCTAGCGAGTAAGTTCGCTATCTAACATTTTTTACCATTGATAACAAGTGAGGAAACATTCTTGGTTAGGGGATTTAGTGCCGAGATTCGCCGCGTATTGTTCATAGGCATTGTGTGCAGTGTAATTGGTATCACCATCGGCTATCTAACTTGGGCTCTTATTATCGGTGGTCTATTTTATATGGCATGGATGTTTTCACAGATTCGACGCCTCGATCACTGGCTAAATGACCCACATCAAACCCCACCCCCCGACGCCAGTGGCATTTGGGGTGAAATATTTGATCGAATTTATAAACTGCAACAATCGCAGAAAAAAGAAAAGCGCCAACTACAGCATTTGGTGAATCGAGTTCAAGAGGCCACCTCCGCCCTTAGAGATGGGGTTATTTTGCTAGACCGCCATGGCAATATGGAGTGGTGGAATCGTTCGGCACAAAACCTTTTGGGGTTTCAAGATAGCGATCAAGGTCAGGCGCTGATTAATTTCCTACGTCAACCAAGATTCATTCAGTACTTTGAGCGCGGTAAATTTGCCGAACCCTTAGATATGGCATCGCCGCGCAGTCAAAGCCAGCGACTGCAGTTCCAGATTAATCGCTACGGAAGCCAAGAGCATCTAGTGGTGGTGAGAAATATTACCCGCCTGTATAAGTTAGAGGGCATGCGCCAAGATTTTATTGCCAATGTTTCACACGAACTCAGAACTCCGCTGACGGTGTTAAAAGGTTATTTAGAGTCTATTGAAGATAGCGGCGACCTTCCTGAAAAATGGCAGGGCGCTGTTGGTCAAATGCAAATACAAACACTGCGAATGTCGGCTTTGGTGAGTGACCTCATCACTCTGTCTAAACTGGAGACAGATGAGAGCGAACAGAACCAATCACCGGTATCAATGCAAGATATTCTCGAGCCGATTATCAATGAGGCCCGCGCTCTCAGCGGCAGCCAACAACACTCGCTTGAGCTCAGTGGCAACAACACCGTGCGAATCATGGGTAATGCCAACGAGTTACACAGTGCCTTCTCTAACTTAGTCTTTAATGCGGTGAAAT
>Ga0209825_1000097_pt1 | contig 89326 bp, 90 predicted proteins | sample EN8Hudsemesocosm_FD_184631 | JGI IMG/M metagenome (GOLD analysis project Ga0209825, IMG submission 184631) | Methane-oxidizing microbial communities from mesocosms in the Hudson Canyon - EN8B Hudson Canyon (SPAdes) (version 2) | ecosystem: Environmental > Aquatic > Marine > Cold seeps | place... | reverse complement strand
GGAAGCTTTTCTTACGGACGCCGAAGTGCATGATTGTGGTCATCAATGTGGCTTTGTGAGGGCCAATGTGGCGGTGGCAAGGCGAGCCGGGGTGGAGGTTTGATAATAGCCATTATCAAACATCTAAAGTAGGTAGAAATAAATAATGTTTTTTTATTGAGAATTCACCGTTTTAGATGTCGTCACAAGTGCTTCTTGTAGAACCTGGAGGATTACTTTTCAGAGTTTCAGGAGTCGATAAAAAGAACCTCATTGGTTATTTTAAATAAATAAAATTCAAATTTATGAAATTACTTATTCCAGGTGGTGCGGGTTACATAGGTTCACATATGGTCAAATATGCTCAAGAGCATGACCATGAGGTTGTGGTGCTCGACGATTTCTCAACAGGCCATGAGTGGGCTATTAAGGACTGTGAGATTCTTCGCGTTAATCTGCTTGATCAGGGTAAATTGGCTGAACTCCTAAAAGGCCGCTTATTTGATGGTGTGATTCATTTTGCAGCTAAGTCTTTGGTGGGTGAGTCGGTTAAAAAGCCAGATTTATATTATCGTAACAATGTGGTTGGCACGCTTAATCTTGTGAATGAGATGATAAAAAATGATGTCAATAATTTAGTTTTCTCATCCACAGCCGCAATTTTTGGTAATCCCATGACAGACAAAATTGCTGAAGATCATCCTAAAAATCCAATTAATCCCTATGGGCAGAGTAAGTTAATAGTTGAGAATATGCTTCATGATGTTTGCTCAGCCAATGATTTTAACGCCACATGCCTGCGTTATTTTAATGCCGCTGGTGCCCACGAGTCAGGGGATATTGGTGAGGCCCATGAGCCAGAGACGCATTTGATTCCTAATATCTTAAAGTCAGCGCTTTCTGATGAAAATACTCTTAAAGTATTCGGTGATGACTACCCTACCCATGATGGGACGTGTGTTCGTGATTATGTTCATGTGACAGACCTTGCCCAAGCACATTTGTTGGGGCTAGTAAATATGAAGAAAGAGAGAGGGTTTTCATCGTTTAATTTAGGGAATGGTGATGGTTTCTCGGTGTTGGATGTGATTCAAAGTTGCGAGCGTGTTGCAAATGTTGAAATCGGATATCAAATTGAAGGTCGGCGACAAGGTGATCCAACTGTTTTGGTAGCAGATAATAAACTGGCAATGAGCTCGCTGAAGTGGGATCCAGAATACAAAAAAATTAACGAAATTGTTGGAAGCGCTTGGTTGTGGCACGCTAAATAAGGATGTTGGAATTAAGTGCTTTCAAAACTCTCATTGAAAAAATGCACCACTGGTATCCATTAAAATTTGCTTGGTTTTTGAAGGCAAGGTGATACTTGGCTGGAGAAATAATCAACCTCTAAAAGGCAGATGGTTTACCCCTAGTGGACGAGGTTTTAAATATGAACGTTATCAAGACTGTTTGCTAAGAGTTCCACGTTCTGAAATAGGGTTCGTAGTTCAAGATCTGAGTGACTTTAACCTCATGGGTGCTTGGGGCCACTTTTATGAAAATAGTGCGATAGATGAGAATATATCAACCCATTATGTGGATCTTTCTGATTATTGTTGCCTAAAAGAAACGCCAAAACTTTGGCTCGATAAGCCACACGAAAAAGCGTTTTGGTTGAATCTAGAAAAATAGCGATTAACGATAATTTTCATGAATATATGTGAAGTTATGCATCTTGTTTAATTAGTGCGGATATTAAAAATGATTAAAGCAGTAGTATTAGCTGGTGGTTCTGGAACTAGACTGTGGCCTTTGTCTAGGGCAGGACATCCCAAACAATTTTTAGCTTTAAATGGTCAAGATACGATGCTTCAGGCCACTATGAATCGACTGAAGCCCCTCGATATTTCCTCTTCAGTGACGATATGCAATGAGGAGCACAGATTCTTTGTTGCAGAGCAGCTCCGTGAGATCAATAAGTTGGGTTCAATTATTTTAGAGCCCGTGGGACGGAATACGGCACCTGCTATCGCTCTTGCAGCACTTACGGCTAATGACGACCCATTACTTTTGGTGCTGGCAGCTGACCACGTAATTCAAGATGAGGTGGCTTTCATCAAATCTGTAACTCAGGCCATTCCCTTGGCAGAAGCAGGTAAGCTGGTAACTTTTGGGATAGTCCCTAGGGAGGCTCATACAGGCTATGGGTATATTAAGAAAGGAAATCAGGATGGTTCTGGGTTTGTTGTAGAGAAATTTGTCGAAAAGCCATCTAGTGTAGTAGCTGAAGAATATCTTAATTCGGGGGACTATTTTTGGAACAGTGGGATGTTCCTGTTTAAGGCGAGTCGCTATATTGAAGAGCTGCAAAAATTTCGACCAGATATTTTTGAGGCATGTTTAGCATCCATTGATAGAGTAGAATCTGATTTAGATTTTTTGCGGATTAATAAAGAGAAATTTATTGAGTGTCCAAGTGAGTCGATTGACTATGCTGTTATGGAAAATACTAATGACGCTATTGTTGTCCCAATGGATGCGGGTTGGTGTGACATAGGGTCTTGGTTATCACTGTGGGATGTTAGTAAAAAAGACGGCAATGGAAATGCTGTGGTTGGTGATGTAATGCTCAATGATTGCAATAATTCGTATGTCAGAACTGACGATAAATTAGTTTCAGCTATTGGTATTAATGATTTAGTCATTGTGTCTACTAAAGATGCCTTGCTTGTTGCACATAAAAATAGCGTCCAGAATGTCAAAAAAGTGACTGCGCAATTAAAGCAAGAAGAGCGACCTGAGTGGGAGCTTCATCGAGAAGTATATAGACCTTGGGGTAAGTATGATTTGATTGATAGAGGAGAGCGATATCAAGCTAAGCGGATTACTGTAAAACCGGGTGCAAAGCTGAGTGTTCAAATGCACCGCCATAGAGCAGAGCACTGGCTGGTTGTCTCGGGGACAGCAAAAGTTACAAATGGTGATAGAACCTTTATTTTATCTGAGAATGAATCTACCTATATTCCCGTTGTGGAGGTGCATTCGCTCGAAAATCCAGGCAAAGTACCATTGGAAATTATAGAAATTCAATTAGGATCGTACCTTGGGGAAGACGATATTGTGCGTTTTGATGATATATATGGAAGGGTTGCTAAATAGTAAGCCTTGAACTAATAATTTAATAGATAATTTCTGTTGTCGAACGTGTAGAGAATAAATTAATGAAAAAAAAAGCATTGATCACTGGGGTAACCGGTCAAGACGGATCGTATTTAGCTGAATTCTTGTTGGAGAAAGGTTATGAGGTTCATGGTATTAAACGCCGAGCCTCATCATTTAACACCCAGCGCGTTGACCATATTTATGAAGATTCACATATTGGAAATCGAAATTTCATACTTCATTATGGTGATCTTACTGACTCCTCAAACTTGACACGTATCATTTCAGAGGTACAGCCGGATGAGGTATATAATTTGGGTGCGCAATCACATGTAGCAGTAAGCTTTGATGTTCCTGAATACACCGCTGATGTGGATGCTATGGGTACGCTTCGTTTACTAGAAGCTATTCGTTTTTTAGGACTTGAAAAGAAAACAAAATTTTATCAAGCATCAACTTCTGAGCTATATGGTTTAGTGCAAGAAACTCCTCAAAAAGAAACCACACCGTTTTATCCTCGATCACCTTATGCGGTAGCTAAACTTTACGCATATTGGATTACTATTAATTACCGTGAATCTTATGGCATGTATGCTTGTAATGGTATTTTGTTTAATCATGAATCAGCCCGCCGCGGCGAAACGTTTGTAACGCGTAAAATCACTCGAGGTTTAACTAATATTGCTCAAGGTCTTGAGCAATGCCTATTTATGGGAAATATGGACGCACTTCGTGATTGGGGGCATGCCAAAGACTATGTGAGAATGCAATGGATGATGCTTCAACAGGATAAGCCAGAAGATTTTGTCATTGCTACAGGCGTTCAATACTCCGTTCGTGATTTCATTGAGTGGTCTGTAAAAGAGCTAGGTATTGAAATTCAGTTTACAGGCGAAGGTATTGAAGAGAAGGGCATTATTAAGGCAATCGAAGGCGATAAAGCTCCATCGCTCAAAGTTGGAGATACCATAGTGAAGGTTGATCCTCGCTATTTTAGGCCGTGCGAAGTTGAGACGTTACTTGGTGACCCATCCAACGCAAAAAATAAGCTTGGTTGGGTGCCAGAAATTTCCGCCCAAGAAATGTGTGCTGAAATGGTTCGGGCTGACTTGCAAGAGGCAAAACGCATAAAGCTTCTTAAAGAGCATGGGTACGATATCTCTTTGCAATTGGAGGGGTGAAGATGATGACTAAAATATTTGTTGCTGGTCATAATGGCATGGTGGGATCTGCTATATGCCGACAACTAGCTAAAAAAAATGTTAAAGTTGTCACCGCTTCTCGAAATGAACTGGATTTAATTAATCAAAATAGTGTTATCGAATTTTTTAAAAAGGAAAAATTCGACCAAGTATATCTAGCTGCAGCTAAAGTTGGAGGTATTCATGCTAATAATGAATATCCTGCGGACTTTATTTACCAGAATTTAATGATTCAAAGTAACGTCATTTACTCCGCATATAAATCCGGAGTGTCAAAATTACTGTTTTTAGGCTCGTCTTGTATTTATCCTAAATTAGCTAAACAGCCGATGGTGGAGGCGGAGCTGTTAACCGGACGTCTAGAGCCAACAAATGAACCTTACGCGATAGCTAAAATTGCTGGCATTAAAATGTGTGAAAGTTTTAACCGGCAGTATGGAACAGATTATAGAAGTATCATGCCGACAAACTTATATGGTCCAGGTGATAATTACCATCCTGTAAATAGTCATGTAGTCCCTGCTTTGATACACCGATTCCATGAAGCAAAAATAAGCAATGCAGGTGGTGTTACAGTCTGGGGCTCAGGTAAAGTTTACAGAGAATTTATGCACGTTGATGATATGGCTTCAGCATCAATTTTTGTTATGAATATTGAAAAAAATATTTATCAACAAAAAACTTATGAGATGGAATCCCACATAAATGTTGGAACGGGGTCGGATTGTTCTATTAGTGATCTAACTAAAGCGATTTCAGAGGCAATCGGTTTTAGCGGGAAAATAATGTGGGATACAAGTAAGCCGGATGGCCCTCCAAGAAAATTAATGGATAGCTCCCTAATCATGTCAATGGGATGGCGGCCTAGCCTCAACTTGGCTGACGGATTAAAGGACACTTACCAGAACTTCCTAAAAGATAAATAGAGAGTCTTTTATGTACAATCATTTGGGCAGAAAAATTTGAGTATTTTAATCAATACCCATGGAGGGCTGGGTAATCAGCTATTTCAAACATTTTATGCGTTAAATATCGCCGAGAAAACTGGGAAAAATATTTTCTTAAACCATTTGGCTTATTATAAGCATGGCTTTGATCTTCAACTACCTATAAATTTATTGGACATTAGAGAACCGTCTACTATGCAGTATTTACTTATGCATACGCGTCTTGCAAAAGTCTCTGAGAAATTCAAATTCTCTTTTGGCGAAATAAAGTTATTGAATCATATAATGCTAGACGGTTACTTCCAAGATCCTGACATTTACAGCGAATTCTCAGCTAAAACTTATAAAAAATCGATTAATAAATTGCGTTGTGCATTGAACATCACTTCTATGCAGGGTAGTGCTGATTTGCTCCATATGAGGCTAGGAGATTTCTTTAAAAATGAAGAGCAAAAAGTTAAACAAATAGAGAAGTCATTGCAAGGTGCTGTTTTAGGTCAACATGTCATCACAAACGAAGAAGACCTCTTGTTATCTGAACACTTCAAACCTGTAATGGACAAAAAAAAATTAACGGTTATTAAAACCGGAAATCATAGTGGCATTGAGCTCCTAAGACTATTTGCGAACTATCGGAAAATAACATCAAACGGAAGTACTTTGGCTTTATGGGCGGCGATACTATCTGGAGCAAATTTAGAAATAAATAATCGGATTCTCGAGCGATTTTATCAATTTCATAGAAAAAGAATAAATGACTAAAGATATAAAGTTAAAGCTTTCAAATATAAGCTATTTAACGTTCCTACAGGTTGTGCAAACAGTAATAGGCCTACTTACGATTCCTATTTTTACAGCTAAGCTAGGACTTTCAGGGTTCGGGATATATGTCTTTTGGGTATCAATATTTTCAATAACATCGGTAATTGGGATGATTGGAGTTGATCAAGTTCAACTGCATAAAATGGCAATTAGCCATGACCTGAAATCTGATGAAAAAATAGTTGGAGCCTCACTCCAATTACGAATTCCATCACTTGTAGTGGTGTCGACAGGTCTAATTCTAATATCACTTTTAATTAACAAAGATGTTCCTGTTCCAGATCTAATAGTTGCATCGTTGATTTTTACGCTTGCAATAAGTATTAATTTTCATTGGTACTTCATAGCAAAGGGGAGAGCTCTAACTACCGCAATATTCGACCTGTCTGCCAAGATTTTCCAGCTTAGTGCTTGTTATCTAATTGTAGATGAACCGATTCACGCTATCTATATTTTTGCAGGATCGCAGTTATTTGTTTCTATAGGTTCAATAGCTATGATGGATAAGAGACTATTTTCTGGCTTTTTCGAGCTTAAAAAATACGCGACAAGAGATGATTTCGCTCGCAATGGGAGGATTATGCTATCAAATACCGCCACAACATTTTATTCACATATGGTTTCTATTTGTATAATGTCATTCATGGGCCCCGAAAAGTTAGGAAAATTCTCGGTAGTTGAAAAGGTAATGTCGGGTTGTAAGTCACTGTTTTCCCCGATAAGTAAGGCACTGACTCCCGCCATTACCCAGTTATTACATCGTGACGAGATAGGAAAAAAAGAAGCTGCTAGAATTATTTTCGTAATCATTTTTTTGTTCGGATTGTCGTTAATTCCATTGGCTTTACTAACAAACCCAATACTTTTATATCTAAGTGGCTCATCTCCTGATAATGAGATGGTTTTGTTATATAAAACACTTATTTTCACAATACCACTTTTTGTGACGACGACATTGCTAGGTACAAACGTCGTGCTAGCCAAGGGAAACCAGAAGGTGTACTCAAATGTTATTATACCGTTTTCGCTAATTAGTTTGCTGGCTATTGTTTGCTCTACCTACTTCGGGAATTTATTTGAAGTAGGATTAACTTTAGTCTTAATTGAATCAGTACTAGCGGCGGTATTCTTTTTTTACGTTAAAAGGTTAGCTTACATTTGAAATGTACCGTGGCGAAAGGTTATTCAATTACGTTCGTATTAGCTGAGCTAAAATGTGAAAATGCCTTTAAGATCGCACGTAAGGACTTCTGGGTTGCCTATGGCTAATGATCTTTGGCAGTATAGGTCGGTAGCTTCTAGTTTTCCGAATGTTTGATTTGTCAATGGCTAGGTTTGTTCAATAACTATTTTTGTATTTTTAAATGAGGTATATCATTGATTAATGGACTGAAAGGTAGACATTTTTGGTTAATAAAATTGGAGAATTCTGATGAGTAGAGTTTTTGATGCCTTTCTTTTTTATAACGAATTGGATCTTCTAGAATTAAGGTTAAGAGAATTATATGACGATGTAGATTTTTTTGTAATAACTGAAGTCGATAAAACATTTTCTGGAAAAAACAAACCATTTACTTATCATCTGAATAAGGAAAGGTTTGCAGAATTTCAAGACAAAATAATATACAACCCTATAATTACTGACGATATTGCCAATTACAAACTAAAATATAAATACACAGACATGAACTTAGGTTTGGATTACAAACATCAAGGGAGGCTCCCAAAAGAATTGCCTATTAGTGTAAAAAGGGAGATTGACCATAGAGATAGTTGCATTGTTGCAATCACAAAATTTGCTGAGCCGGAAGATATAATATTATTGAGTGATGTTGATGAAATTCCAAACGTCTTGGTGATCCGTCAACTTAGAAAAAGACCAATATTTGAAACCAGCTATCTTGAGATGAAACATTATATGTATCGCTTAAATTGCAGGGTTCAAAGTACCTGGTTTGGGACGGTGGCATTTAATTTCACTGCAATTCAGCAGAATTCCCTTGATAATTTACGGTATGCTTCTTGCGACCCAGCTAATGTACCAGGAACGCCTATCGCCAACGGGGGCTGGCATCTGAGCTACATGGGCGGTGAAAAGGCGATCGAGGAAAAACTTGATGCCCTCGCTTGGCAAGGTATTAGGGCTTATCTAGCTAAAGTTTTTAATTTTATTGGCATAAAGAAATTTGGGTCTTCTATATTAGGTAGAGAGGATATTTTGATGCAAGGTAGACGTTTTATCGACGATAGTGAAGATATAGTAGATTGGCCTAATGCTTTGAGGAAATATCCAGAACTAATCAGAAAAATCAATGGCTCTTCAAAGTAGTTTTCAACATAGATAGGAATGAAGCATGATTTATGGTGAATTTTTAAGTGGACAGGGGCTTGGCAATCAGCTTTGGAATTATGCTGCGTTAAGGTCGATTGCAGAGAATTATGGCCGTGATTACTACTTTTTTGGCGCCGACAAATTTAAGGGGAATGATTTTTTAAGCTTTCCGATGACCAGTCTATCAAATGAGGAAGTTATTGATCTAGGAATTCCTGAAATAAAAAATATTTTTAATGAGTCATTATTCTACGATAAATCATTGGGGTACTACTCATCGGGTTTTGATGATGGCGTAAATCGATTGCCTAATAATGTACACTGTTCTGGTTTATTTCAAAGTGAAAAGTATTTTTTCGGCAATATATCTCGAATAAAAAAGTACATTGAGCTAAACCCAGTAGTTTTGAGTGAGCACGCTTTGGGCCCTAATGTATGCGTTATAAATATAAGAGGGGGTGAGTACAAAAGGCATAAAAAATTCATCTTGCCTTACTCATATTGGGAGAATGCTATTAGTGAAATGATAAGGAGGTTTGGTAATCTTGAATTTATTGTGGTAACAGACGATCCTATGTACGCAAAGGAGTTGTTCCCAAAGTTGAAAGTAATCTCTGGTTCTATCCAGGCGTGTTATTCGGCCATCTATAGCGCAAAATATGTGATCGTCTCAAATTCCACGTTCTCATATTTTCCAATAAAAACATCTTTTATAAAAAAAAGTGTCATTGCGCCAAAATATTGGGCTAGGCACACTGATAGGTTAAAGCTCTGGGCGTCACCTGCAAATCTCTATTCGGAGTGGTTATGGGCTGATACAAACGGAACCATTTCAAGCTATGAGGATTGTGTAACAGAATGTGATGAGCTGGAGGCAGAGTACATAAGGACATGCACGGTAAAGGTTCCCATGGATATTCTTAAGCCTTTTTCCTTCAAGCAATTTATACCCAAGGCTATGATTCCTAAGTTAAAGAAATTGCTTTCAGTTCTGTTTCCTAAACATATCGGGTAATTCCCATGGAACATTTTTATTGTATCTCTTATTTCGAAGGTGATGTCTCTTGGGTAAAGGAGATTGACTCGCCGTATATTATTTATAATAAGAGTGGAGTTGAACTAGAAGGTTATGGAAATGTTATAAATATTCCAAACGTTGGCTATAATATCTCTAGCTATTTGAGATTCATTATAGATTATTATAACGACTTGCCAGAGTCAGTCGTTTTTTGTAAAAATAATGTTTTTCCTCGACATGTTTCGCGTGAAGTTTTCAACAATATTTGCCTTAAACCCGGCTTTTCACCCATACATGACGCTTCTTTGTGGCAAAATATGTCCTTTCCTGTGTCAGGTATTTGTAATAGTGGTAACTTTTTAGAGATTAACAATAGTTGGTATTGCTCTAAGTATGACAGAAAGTTTTTCTCTTCCTATAATGAATTTTATGGTTTTGTTTTTGGAAGTGAAATCTATCCTATGTATTTATGTTTTTCTCCTGGTGCTAATTTTGTGGTACCTAAGGAAAATATTTTATTAAGAAGCAAATCCTTTTACATAAACTTACTCACTTTTGTTGAACATTCACAGTTTTCATGTGAGTCTCATTTCGTAGAAAGATCCCTTATTGCAATTTGGTCTTCCAATCAGGCGGTTGGTAATTATATGAATAGAGCAATATCTGACTCAAAGTTTCAAGATCTGGCTGGCAAATGTCGAGATCAAGTCGCGCGTGAAAGACACATAATTTTCAAAGTTTCCTCGAGAATGTTTTCGTTCTGTTGCAGCCTTATTAGTAGACTATTTTTCATAAAACGCTAACTTATTTTTTCAGTAGGTAATTATTTTGTTGATTTCTGACTTTAATATACATTTAACAAAACTATTTTTACTTATTATGTGTTTGTATATTTCATTTTCCGATGTCAGTTTTTTGCCAGACTTTTATTCCTATCAAAGAATTTACTCGGAGGCGACCAGTGGTGGTGACTGGGAGATAGGTTTTGTTGCATTTGTTATATTATTGAATAAGATTGGCGTTCAATATAACGAATTCAGAATAATTGTTTCGGTTATTGGTTTTATTTTAATAACTAAGATATATGTTCGAAGTTTTTATACTAATAATAGTGTTCAGTTTAGATCCTTTTTATCCTTAGGATGGTTTTTAATTCCAGCTGTACTTGTAATGGTGTTTCTAGAGTATTATTTAATTAGGTTAAGGGCAGGTTTGGGCGTAGCAATTTTTGTTTCCGGATTTGTTTTAATGTTAAGAGGAAGCATGGTTTCGTGGGTATTCGGATTTATTTTAGTTGTAGGATCTTTCTTTTTTCACCAATTTACCGCCTTGGTATTATCTGTATTTTTCATATTTCCCTACTTATGGTTTTGTTTTCGTAAATTGACATGGTTTAGAAGAGTGCCCTATTTTTTTCCTTGTTGTTTAGTGTGCGGAGTATTTTTTATTGCTTTTCATTTCCAATATACAGTTCGCGGGGAGAATCTCTTTTCACCCCTCAATTTATTTAGATTTTTCTGTTTAGGGATTGTACCTTTGATATTTTCAATTTTCAATTTCAAAGAAAGTCGAGTTTTGAGACGCGCGACCCCTATAAGATTTTATGATGTTTTCCCTAGCTATTTTATTGACATGTATCTGCTCTTTAGTTTTTCTCTGATAATCTATTTCATTTTGGGCTTAACTTCGGATACTGGCGAAGCGCTTGTAAGGGTTTTTACTCTAGCTAGTTTCCCAGCTTTTGCGAGCTTACTGTTAAAACGTGGGCCAAAAGAGGCTCCAATATCCATGTATATTTTGGTTAGTAACGCACTATTCTTTGGTGATACCCTATGGTTGTAAGTTATTGGTGTTGCAACCACTATTTTTACCTATTTTAATTGACGCTAGTTATGACTTCTGAGTATACACTTTGCATTCTTTTGCCTTGCTACAACTATATTGAAGGCGTTAGCCGTATTCTTGATTTAGTTGCGGTTGACCCTAGAATTTGTGTGGTTCTGGCGGATGACTCTACTGACATGGTGTATGCGGAAGAAATTGAATCGTTGATTAGCCCGTTAGATTCTGCGCGCTTTATTTATTACAAGGGCCCGCTAATGGGTGCTGTTGCCAATTGGAATTTTTTACTATCGAAGGTGAATGCTAAGTTTTTTACTTTACTTCATCATGATGAGGTTTTCTCTGACTTAAGTTTTGTTGATCATTTAGATCAGGACCTGTCTTCAATATCTACTTATGTATTGCCAGTTAAAGTTTTTGATGAAAATAACGTTCAAAGAGTGATTGGTTCTCATACGCAGAAAGTTATGTTTTATTTTGCCCGAAAATTCCTCCCTATTTTTAACTATCTCGGACCGTCTTCCGTATTAATTGTTAATCAAAATATTCGGCCGAAGTTTAATTTGGACCTTTGTTGGTTTGTAGATACGGAATGGTATTATAGGGTCCTAACTCACTCGGCTAATGACATCTGCTTTTTGAATAACGGTAGCTTTGTGGAAAGTTATGCCTATATCGATTCCATTACTAACAGTAAGTTTAAATCCTCCAAAAATATAAGTTCTTTTGAAAGAGTATTTTTGGGGAATCATGGTTATAAATCTACAATTATTCATTGGCGAATTTATGGATTTATTTTGGTAAAATTTATTTTTTATACTGTTGGATTTCTTTCATATTCTAGATTCTTCATGTCGAAGTTTTTATCTATTTTGAGAAATAGTATAAATGTTAATTGACTTCTGTTCTACGGAATCGAACCACTCTTAAAATTTTAAATTTTTGTTTAATCACTCTCATTATTCGGAAAATATAATGTCCAACTTTTCTGTATTGCTCCCTTTGTATCAGCGAGATGATCTGGAAGAATGTTTTGATCGAGTTGTCAAATCTTGTGTTAACGGTGATGTATTACCAGAAAAAATAGTAATAGCTGTCGATGGCCATTTGGACGAGTCATTTGAGAGGAAAATTGTTTTGGCTACGGGTCTTTATCCTATGTTAGTAGTTAGGGCAGGGAGGCGTGTTGGACTATCAGAGGTTTTAAATTTAGGCCTAAATCATATTGATACTGAATATGTATTTCGTGTTGATGGAGATGATTTTTCTCGTGCCAATCGATGGAGATTGCAGCTGGAAATGTTACAGTCAGGATATGATCTTGTCGGCAGCGCAATTCAGGAAGTAGACATGTGCGGGTCGGATGTCGCGGTAAGGAGTGTGCCTGAAGGTCATTCTGATATTGTTAAGAGATGTTTAAAGCGTAATCCATTTAATCATATGACTGTTGCATACAGAGTATCGTGCGTCAAAAAGTGTGGCGGTTATCCACATGTTTTTTTGAGGGAGGATTGGGCTTTGTGGGTTCGTATGATTGCTAACGGAGCAAAATGTAAAAACTCTCTTGAAATATTGGTTGATGCAACAGCTGATCTGCAGATGTATAGAAGGCGTGGCGGATTACAAAATGTAATTGCAGAGATTAGAATGCAGCGTGAATTGCATACGTTTCTAAATAAAAGTATTTTGTGGTGCCTTTTGGACTGGATAATGAAGTCTTGTGTGTTGTTTGCACCACCTAAATTACGCGAGCTTGTTTACAAAAAAATGTTGAGGGACTAATTAATTGGTTGTTTATGGTAATGGCTTATTGGCCAATAAATTTAAAATCTCCCAGAGCATTTCAGACTATATAATTTTTGCAAGTGGTGTTTCTAACTCAGGAGAAACTCGTGAGTCGGAATTTGAGCGAGAAAGAAAATTGTTCTTAGATTGTTGTAAAGAGGGTAAACCGATTATTTATTTTGGCTCTTGCAGTGTTGAATTGCCTGGGCAATTTTGGACTCCGTACATACGCCATAAATTTGAAATGGAGCGTGCGGTTTTATCTAAAGGACTTGGGGTGGTTTTCCGATTACCCAATGTGGTTGGTCATGGTGGTAACAAAAATACGCTATTTAATTATTTATGTAACTCAATTTTATCGGGTGACGTAATAACTGTTCGGAAAAATGCTGTGCGTTCTCTCATCGATATGGATGATGTTGTTTCGCTAGTTTCGTTTTTGTGCCGGGATGCTTTTTTCAAGGATTTATCTACTGGAAATCTTATCAGAGTTACTCTACCTAGACAGTTTTCTGTTGAGGATATCATTTTTGCTATTGAATCCTACTACGGTATCAACGCGCGTCTTGATTATTCTGGCGAGGACTTTTTGAATGTGCAAAAGTCAGCCGTTATTGAGGAGTGCATTCAAAAAGAGATCATTTCTTTTGATTCCAACTATCTCGTTAACCTTGTCAATAAATATGCAAAATTTATAAAATCTTATTATGGAAAACTATGAAAATTTTGGTTACAGGCGGGGCGGGTTTTATAGGTTCTGCGGTCGTACGATACTTGATTCAAAAGACTCAGCACTCGGTAGTGAACGTAGATAAACTCACTTATGCTGGAAATCTTGATTCGATTTATGATGTCGAATCTAGTCCTAGATACAATTTTTCACAGACCGATATCTGTGATGCTGAAGTTCTTACGCAATGTTTTGCTGAAAATCAGCCAGATATAGTCATGCATCTGGCAGCAGAATCTCATGTAGACCGTTCAATCTCGGAGCCTTCAGAATTCATTCAAACTAATATAGTGGGGACAGGTGTCTTGCTAGAAGTCTCTCGTAAATATTGGGAACATCTGCCGGCCATGAAACAAAATAACTTCCGATTTCATCATGTTTCAACTGACGAGGTATATGGTGATTTGGCCGGCATTGATGATTTGTTTACTGAAGACACCCCCTATGCTCCTAGTTCGCCTTATTCTGCAAGTAAAGCAGGGTCAGATCATTTGGTTCGTGCTTGGGGGCGGACTTATGGTCTTCCAGTAATAGTCACAAATTGTTCGAACAACTATGGTCCTTATCATTTTCCGGAAAAATTAATACCGCATATTATATTAAATGCACTTCATGGTAAGCAGCTCCCAATCTATGGCGATGGCTCCCAAGTGCGCGATTGGTTGTATGTTGAAGATCACGCAAAAGCGTTGATAAAAGTTGCTGTCGAGGGCGATGTGGGCGCGACTTACAATATTGGCGGGCATAATGAAAAAACTAATTTGGAAGTGGTTGAAAGTATTTGTAATCTTCTTGAGGGTTTGGCTCCAGAAAAACCTGTTGGGGTAAATAACTATAGTGATTTAATAACCTTTGTGAAGGATCGCCCGGGTCATGACGAACGCTATGCGATTGACGCTTCGAAAATTGAGCGAGAACTTGGTTGGGCGCCAGAGAAAACCTTTGAGACAGGTTTGCTAAAAACAGTTCAGTGGTATTTAGAGAATCGTGACTGGTGGGAGAGGGTTCTATCAGGCGCTTATCGACTCGAAAGGTTAGGAGATTAGTATGAATTCAAACTATAAAGGAATTATATTGGCTGGAGGTTCTGGGACACGATTGCATCCCATTACTAAGGCCGTTTCAAAGCAATTATTGCCTGTCTATGACAAACCAATGATTTATTACCCAATTTCGGTTTTAATGCTTGCTGGCATTCAGGAAATTCTGATTATCTCAACGCCTGATGATATTGAGGCTTATAAACGTTTGTTAGGCGACGGCTCAGATTTTGGGCTTATTATTGCTTATGCTATTCAGCCCAGCCCTGATGGTCTTGCACAAGCTTTCATAATTGGTGAGGATTTTATTGGCGATAGTAATGTTGCTCTTGTGCTTGGGGATAATATTTTTTATGGTCAGCGTTTTACTGAAAGTTTAAGAGCTGCCACATCCAAGTTAAATGGGGCAACTGTGTTTGGTTATCAGGTGAAAGATCCTGAGCGATTTGGCGTAGTAGATTTTGATGAAAATGGCAAGGTTATGTCAATAGAAGAAAAGCCGGCCGTTCCTAAATCCAATTACGCGGTTACAGGGCTGTATTTTTATGACAACAATGTTGTCGAGATCGCAAAGTCTATTCTTCCCTCCGCACGCGGTGAGCTAGAAATTACTGATATTAATAAAGCTTACCAGTCTAGAGGGGACCTTAGAGTGGAGTTACTTGGCCGTGGTTTTGCTTGGTTGGATACGGGTACACATGATTCTTTAATGGCGGCAGGTCAATTTGTACAAACTATTGAGCACCGGCAGGGGTTAAAAGTGGCCTGTTTGGAAGAGATTGCTTTTCATCATGGATGGATTACAAAAGATACATTATTAAGGCAAGCTGATGCGCTTGAAAAGACGAACTATGGTCAATATCTATCCAAAGTTGCAGCGGGCTACAAATGAATGTGATTAAAACCAAATTGCAGGACTGCGTAATTATCGGGCCTAAGGTGTTTGGCGATGAACGTGGTTTTTTCTTAGAGACATTTCAAGCTGAAAGATATGCTGATCTAGCTGGAATCACTTCGTCCTTTGTACAGGATAATCACTCTCGCTCATCTAGGGGTGTTTTACGTGGACTACACTTTCAAAAAACCAAGCCCCAGGGCAAGTTGGTCAGAGTGGTTAAGGGTGAGGTTTATGATGTCGCTGCAGACATACGTCAAGGTTCACCTACTTTTGGTCAATGGGAAGGGGTGATTTTATCAGAGGAAAATAAAACTCAGCTGTGGGTGCCACCGGGCTTCGCCCATGGTTTTGTTGTACTCTCCGATACTGCAGATTTTGAATATAAGTGTACGGATTACTATGACCCTTCTGACGAAGGCAGTATTTTGTGGAATGATCCCGAGCTAAATATTCTTTGGCCAATCGATAATCCTAAATTGTCTGAAAAAGACGCCAACGCTGAAAAGCTGGCTGATTTAAGGTAATGAAAGTTCTCGTTTTGGGCTGCAAAGGTCAGCTAGGGTTATGTCTAAGTGATCAGTTAGAAAATACAGTTCATGAGGTTGTTTGTACTTCGCGCGACCACATAGATATTACTGATTTCGATGCGACCAAAAGTCAGATTTTTGAGATTTCACCTGATGTAGTAATTAATGCGACTGCTTATACAGCAGTTGATAAGGCTGAAGAAGATCAAGAAACGGTGAATCTTATTAATCATCTTGCGGTCGCTAATATTGCTGTTGCTTGCAATGAGTTAGATTGCTGGCTCGTGCATGTGTCTACTGATTATGTATTTGATGGTACTTCTGATGTGCCTTACAAAGAACATGATCAAACCAACCCTCAAGGCGTTTATGGCGAAACCAAGCTGAAAGGTGAGCAAGCAATTCAGTCATCGGGTTGCAAACATATAATCATAAGAACAGCTTGGGTATTTAGTGAGTATGGCAATAATTTCCTGAAAACCATGTTGCGCATAGGGAATGAGCGCGATGAGTTAAGTATTGTGGGTGACCAAATTGGTTGTCCTACCTATGCTCAAGATATAGCCAAGGCCATTATGACTATCCTAGAAAGCCTTAAATCCAAAGAATTTACGTCAGATTTGTATCATTTTTCAGGTAAATTTTGTTGTTCTTGGGCTGAGTTTTCTCAACTTATTTTTAATGAAGCGGAGCGTCTCAATATTATTAAAAACAAGCCTAAAGTTTTAGCGATCACCACAGAACAGTTTCCAACTCTAGCAAAACGGCCTGCGCAGTCTCAGCTAAACTCAAATAAACTTAGAGCTATTTTCGGGATTGATCCATCAGACTGTATGCTTGGGATTCGATCGTCGCTTGACGCCATTAAAAACCGGGAACATTAAGAAATTGGTAAAAATTAGTTTATGAATAAAAATGAAGTTGCAATTATTGGCGGGGCTGGATTTGTTGGCTCGCGGCTTACTGCTCGTTTCAACAAAGGGAACATTGTTTCTAAAGAGTATGACATAGATCTTAGCAACAAAATGGATACAAGTATCTATCTTGATGTAGAGGATATTGGCTCTCTTGATCAACTTGCCAATGTGGGCACAGTTATTAACCTCGCTGCAGTCCACCGCGATGACATTCGCCCTTTAAGTCGCTATGACGATGTAAATGTCCAAGGTTCAGTAAATGTATGCGAGGCTGCCCGCAAGCATGGAATTAATAAAATTGTTTTCACAAGTTCTGTTGCTATCTATGGCTTTGCGCTAGCAGATACTGATGAATTAGGTGAGCCAAATTATTTTAATGACTATGGTCGTACAAAATATTTGGCTGAGCAGGTCTATAAGGAATGGCAAGCGGAAGATCCTGATAATCGCACCCTTGTTATTGTAAGGCCCACTGTTATCTTTGGTGAGGGTAATAGGGGAAATGTGTACAACTTGCTCAAGCAAATCGCTTCTCGTAGGTTTGTGATGTTTGGTAACGGCAAGAATAGAAAGTCGATGGCTTACGTTGAAAACGTAGCGGCTTTTATTGAGTACAGTTTGTCGTTTAAGGCGGGGCTTCATATCTACAATTATATTGATAAGCCAGATTTTGATATGAATGCTTTGGTTTCTGAGGCTAGAAAAACTCTATTTGGAAAGAATAATGTTGGATTACGTTTGCCTGCTTTTTTGGGGGTAGCTATTGGCTATTTTGCTGATGTGGTTGCCAAGATGACAGGTAAGACGCTCCCGGTTAGTAGCATTCGTGTAAAGAAATTTATGGGCATAACGCAATTTTCTTCATCTGTGAGTGATACTGGATTCCTTCCGCCTGTTAATATAGAAGAGGGGTTGGCTAGAACGCTTCGTTATGAGTTCATAGAAGATAATTCGGATAAACGTACTTTTGAAACTGAGTAGCTAGCTTAATAGATGCCAGTTTCTTAGGTATTTGATAGCAGTAGAATCAGTCTGCCATCCCCCGCGCAACATTATCTTCTCCAGCGGTTCACCTTGCTCTAATAGATCAAGTGCAGCCCCCACTCTAAATGAATGGCCACTCAGCAGAGGTGTACCTGAATTCGTGTTGATAGTTCTATGAAGCGTTTTCAGTATCACGCTGACCGAAGAAGGGCAGAGGTATTGCCCTATATGGCGATTACGTCTGATTGATCTTAAGACAAAGCCATTGTCGCCGACTATATTTTGCCATTGGTGAAGTAGGTTTAATAGCTCTTCGCTAATAGGTATGGTTTTACCAGTACCAAATTGATCTGTTTTAGAAAAGTTTAGTTTGATTACCGGTTTGCCGTTAGGTGCTTGAGAGATGTCCGTAAATCTAAAGGCGCATAATTCGGATCGCCGACGCATGGTTTCGTAACCGAGTCGTAGTAATACTTGGTTTCTAATGCCCATAACACCATTATCACAATTGTTGAGTAATTGGTTTAGCAAACCTTTTGTGAGTGGTGTGGCTTGTTCTTGCGCTCTGCCTATTTTTCGGTGCATGCGTTTAAGGGCTAACACCACTTCCGGTTCTTTGGTGGGATCGTGGTTTTTGGATAATCGCAGCACGGTGCCAAGACTATTCATTCTGCGGCGTATGGTGGCACTTTTTGCCCATTGACTAAGGTAGTCAACATAATCGGCCATAGTGTCGGCATTAGCAGGAATGGGGGACAACTGGTTTTCGGCACACCATTTTTCATATTGAATAAAATCGGAGCGATAGGCTCGGATCGTGTTTTCAGCAAATGCACCATCAAATTTGGCTAATATGTCGTTTATCATGATATTATAACCTTACTAATAACCTATAAAAATATACTAAAAGTGTATATAAGTATGCTTAAATGATATCAGTTTGTCAAATTAAAGCCGCTCGAGCAATGCTCGGTTGGAGTGCTGTGCAATTAGCTGAGCGAGCTGGAGTGTCATCAGCAACAGTTAAGAAATACGAAATGCAGATTGGCATTCCGAACGCAAACACCCGCATTCTTAGTGCCATTAAATTGAAGTTTGAGGAATTTGGCATCGAATTCATGGGTGACCCGTTAGTTAATCCTGGTGTGGTTCTGCATTTAAAACGCGATACCTAAATGGCATTTAAAGCTTAGTATTAAACAGACGTTATTCTCACAGCGGAGGTATTTATATTGAATGATGCAATCAAATCTATTGCCACTTTACTTCCTAAGCCTAGGCTTTTACCTAATGAGTCTGAAGCGGAATTTCAATCCAGCTTGCAAGGCTTGCTCTCCGAATTAGACAATCCCTCCCCACTGAATGTGGCGTTAGTCACCCAGCTTAATGAATGCCTTTGGTGGATTAAGCGGCATACGGTGGATAAAGAACTTTTGCTGCATGAATCCATGGCAAGAATATTATCCAGAGCTGGCAGTTATTCAGAGGTGTATGATAATCGTCTGGCCTCCATCGCCCTTGAGGGGTTTCTTGCGGGTCATGCCAGTCAGGCGGATAAGCAATGGATTGAGGAACTATTGGAGCGCGCTAAGTTAACCGTGCCGGACCTGCGGGCGCGTGGTTTTAAGGATGCGGCCAAGCATATTAAAATGGCAGATGAATTGATTCATCGCCAGTATCAGACTATGCGCCATCTGCAAAAGAGTATTGATACGGTGGATTTTAAGTCCAGATTGATTAAGCGTATGGATCTGGAACTGGCCGAGCTTGAGAAGAAAGCCCTGGCTATTGAGACCAAGTGATGACAACTGATGACAAGTAATGCCAAGTCGACTTAAGACCCTGGCGAATCATCGCAATGCACAACGCTCAACGGGGCCTAAAACCGATGATGGCAAGTTGGCGAGTAGCCAGAATGCCCGCAAGCATGGCTTGAATGTGGCGGTGGATTTTGAATCCTCAGATGCTTATCAGGCGTTAAAATCCTTGTTGATTGAAACAGGCTATTCGTCCTTTGTGGCGGCTGATATTGCCGCTAGTCTGCTCCATTACCGCCGTGTGATGGATGCGTATTATGAGACCTATCGTAATCCTGAGCCTGTGGATGCCTCTCTTTGGGAGAGGAGTATGAAGGAGGCCTATAAGGCGCTCAATCATATGGCCGAGGGGACCTCTGTGACCCCCGCGGATAGCCGAAGGATGGTGCGGGTATTGGCCCGTATGCAGCGTGATGAGCGTCGTCAAGGTGGTCCAGTGTTTCGTCGTACCGCCGATTGCCACAAATTAATTCGCTATCAGCAAAATGCCATTTCCCGCCTCGCCAAGGCCATTCGGTCGGCGTAAAAAGTCACAAAACGAACCCATTCCTTGTATTCTGTCTAACCCTCGATAAAATAGCCATGATCGATCATTAAAGTAGGAATGAGTCGTGAGCGGTTAGAAGTACGAAAGTAACCAAGATATGCATCAAACAATATGTTATGGGAATTATGAGCATTAAAAAGAAGTACGATATTTTTGGCGTCGGTGCCGCTCTGGTGGATACCGAAATATTGGTCACTGATGACTTTCTTGCCCAGCACGATATTGGTAAGGGCTTGATGACACTGGTAGATGAGGAGCGACAGGATTACCTGATCAAAGCACTCAATAGCCACACAGCCCATAAGAAAAAAGCCTGTGGCGGGTCGGCTTGCAATAGCATTGTCGCGGCCAGCCATTTTGGTTCAGAGGCCTTTTATGCGGGTAAAGTAGCGTCAGATAAAGATGGTGGCTTTTTTGTTAAGGACCTCAATGCCGCGGGTGTGGCTTTTCATCGTATTAAGCCCAAGCATGGCATAACCGGCAAGTGCTTGGTCATGGTAACGCCCGATGCTGAGCGGACCATGAATACCTTTTTAGGGGCCAATCAGGAACTCACCGATGATGAGGTAGAGAAGGACGAACTGGCAGCCTCTGAATGGTTGTATATGGAAGGCTATCTGGTCACGGATGATGAGCGTACGGAGGTGGCACAAAAAACCATGGCTTTTGCCAAGGAGCAGGGGGTAAAAACATCCCTATCCCTGTCGGATCCGTTTGTTGTTGAAGTGTTTGCGCAAAATATGGCCAAGGTGATTGGCAATGGTGTCGATCTGCTTTTCTGTAACCAAGATGAAGCCCTAAGCTATACCCAAAGTAAGGATCTGGAGAGTGCCATTGAAGGCTTAAAAGGCATTGCCAAGACCTTTGTTATCACCCAGGGCGAACATGGCGCAACGGCTTTTGATGGTCAGACATTGATGAGTACCCAGGGGGTTACTACGGAAGCCGTGGATACCAATGGCGCCGGCGATATGTTTGCCGGGGCTTTCCTATATGCCATCACTAGCGGAAAGGATTATAGCTGGGCTCTAACCTTTGCTAATGCTGCCGCAGCGCGTGTGGTGAGTCGATTTGGACCACGCATTGACTTGCTTGAATATAGCCGCCTAAAAAACCAGTTTGGTATTCACTAACTCAACGGCCGCATTGTGTTCCTAAGCACAACCTATCGTCTGTGCAAGGAAAATTTTGCGGTGCATTAGTGATGCGCTCTTTGCCGGTGATGATGATTTGATAGCAGTGATAAATGGCCTTATCGAATGTTTTGGTCTGAATTATCTATAAGCGTGCGGTATTGGTAGGGATTTGTGGTAGAAGCGCCATGGCAGCCATGGCAATGAAAAATGTATTAAATGTACCATGTGTGAACGTAATGTTAGTGATCCCAAATGTAGCGTACCCGACGATCAGCATTAGCCCTAATCCATCGGTTGGACTGTTGATCAGTCGTTTGTGGAAGTGAATTAGTAGAAACAACATGAAGGCTAGGTAGCTGATTATGCCTAACATGCCTTTGTCGATGCCCTCTTCAAAGATTTGATTATGGGCATTCAATATATAACTTAAATCCCTCAACAATCCCCGTTCCTCTAGGCTTTGAAAAGCTTCTGCCCGATGTCCTACCCCCACCCCGTACACTGGGTTCTCTTTGAGCACTAGCAGTGCCCCTTTGTAAGTTTCTAAGCGATAACCCACAGACGTTTGATAACTGTCCCCTGCAAAGTATTCTTGTACTTCTTTTACTGCTAGATTTACTCTAGGTTCTACCTTTTCCCAGCCCACAATGGAAGTGGCTACCAATGCTATGCTTATGGCGACGAATGGAATAATGAGCCGTTTTTTGTTCTCTAGATGAATGTATATGTAATACACCACTACCATAGTGAGCGGCGGAATTGCTATCCAACTCCCCCGAGCTAATGAGTTAAAAGAGGCCATTAGGCCTAAAATGAACGCTAGGATAGGAAGTATCCGCAGGATTCTATTACTCTTAAAGTGGCCCCAGCTCAATAGTGAAGCGAAGGCAAGTAATACAGAAATATCGCCAAATAGAATAGGGTTTATCGTGCCACGTGAACCATAATAGATAGAGTGTAAACCATTGAGTGAAGACCCCCCTATAATGCATAACCATACCCAGGTTATTTTAGGCGGATGTTTAAGCATGACCATAATAATGGGTGCAAACAGCACAAAATGGAGGGTTGTGCCAATGTTGCCTAAGCTATGTTTCGCCGGTGGAAATATGAAATAGCTGGCAGCACCAATAGCAAAATAGATGGCAAATAAAGCCATGGTGATTTGTATCGGCTTGGGTACGTTGTGAGTGTACTTTTTACTATTTGTCAGTATCAGTAAAATAGAGATTAACGCAGCCAATGCGGCTGCCATTTCGGCAGATGGATTAAGGGCCCCCATGCTAAGCGGCACATAGAGCATTAGCACAGTAACTAGTGTACCCAGTACTATTTGAATTTTTTTGCACCAGCTGTTTGACGTGGATATGTGGTGTGAATTGCTCAACTTGCTCTTCTTGAATGTGTGATTAGCCGGTTGGCGTATTTTACCAGTTTTCGCGTCGAATACATTGTTTTTTTGTTTGTGGTTTTGTGAACGCGCCTTGCGCCATGATGCTATTGGTACTGACTTTAAGGTGTTTTGAAGGGACTTAACTTAAGTAAATAACAGCATAATTTTCCCTATAGGCTATGTTTAGGTGGACACTCAATTAAATTATTAGCGCTATGCTTAAAGGCAACAACATGGTTTATCGCGGGCTTAGCCAGTGGCTTGCTCTGTTACTGTTATCCCTGCTAGTGGCTTCCTGCAGTCTTGTTGCCACTGCGCCTTACGACGCGGGTACTGACAAAAATCTCACTAAGCTCCACAAACAAACGGCTCAGTTCTTCGTTGCGGCGGCTAATCCCATTGATTGCGACTACCGGCATTACTTCGATTTTTATCAAACGTCCAGCGTGGCCTTGAGTGGCTTGCGGGTGCGGGCTGCGGCCATTGGTGGTAATGCGTATACGGTGGCTCAGCTGGGTTTGTTAGCGGAGAATTACGCAAGTTTGGCAAGGCTGCATAAGCTTGGGTGTTTGAATGCTAGGCAGGTAGATGAATTATGGACCACGTTCGACTCAAGTTTTAGTGCGGTTTTACGGTTAGAGTTGGGGAAGAAATATGGGCGTTAATCATCGTGCATTATCGCTTTTTTTCTATGGAATGGGGATCTAAATGACAAAGATTAAAGGCGATTTGAGTAGGCTCATCTTGGTGGAGCTATTATCTCAGCTAGGTACTATTGCGCAACACGATACGCGCGGTGGGTCTTGCGGAAATAGCGTTGCCTCAGTCGCTCAGGCTCTGGCAATTGAATTTGCCTCCATAGATGATATGTTGGCTGCAGGTGAACTCACTCAAGAACAAGCCGTAATGCACCGAGAGTTGCGTATTAATGCGGCAAAGATCAATCTGCTTGCTGTAGAAGGCGTAAACGACATTATAGTAGCGGGTGCTATGGAAGCGGTCACCAAAGTTGTGCGGCGGTTCTATGGGGTGTGAGGGTGGTGGTTGGAGATTCCGGCCTTCGCCGGAATGACGCGGGTTAGGTGTTGCTTAGTTCTTGCTCGACTAAGGTGACCCAGTAGGCGGCCCCGGTTTCGGCGATGTCGTCGTTGAAGTCGTAGTGGGGGTTGTGCAGCATGCAGCCACCTACGCTATCGACTCCGTTGCCTAGGAAGGCATAACAGCCGGCTTTTACCCTGAGCATACTCGCAAAATCTTCTGAGATGGTTTTTGGGCGGCAGGCTAAATCTACTTTTGACTCGCCCAACAAGGCGACGGCGGCTTGGCCTGCGGCTTGGGTTTCTGTTGCGGTATTGATGGTGGCCCAGAATACGCGGTCGTAGGTGAATTCGTGGTCTGCGCCATGGGCGTCACAGATGCCACGCACCAGTTGACCCATGCGCGCTTCAATTAGGTCTTGAACCTGTTCCGAAAAACTTCGGCAGTCGCCGGTAATGGTGACGGTGCTGGGGATCACGTTAACCGCGCCGTCGGTGACAAATTCCGTGGCGGAAACAACAGCCTGAAGCTCAGGGTCTATGCTGCGCGATACAATGGTTTGTAGGGCTAACAGGATTTCTGCACCAATCACCAGTGGGTCAATATGGTGATGGGGTTGTGACGCGTGGCCACCACGGCCTTTGATCACAATTTTAAAGTTGTCTTCGCTGGCCATTACACCACCTGAATTCATGGCCATTTCGCCTGCCGTCATGCCCGGCATATTGTGCAGGCCGTAGATGGCTTGCATGGGAAATCGTTCAAATAAGCCGTCGTCAATCATGGATTGTGCGCCAGCACCGTGTTCTTCGTCGGGTTGGAACACAAAATATACAGTGCCATCAAAGTTACCCGTGGCGGCGAGTTCTTGGGCGGCGCCCAGCAGCATGGCAGTATGGCCGTCGTGGCCACAGGCATGCATACGGCCGTGGTTCTGCGACTTGTAAGTAAAGTCATTGAGCTCTTGAATCGCGAGGGCGTCCATGTCGGCACGTAAACCAATGGCTGTATCAGAAGTGCCGCGTTTAAGTACGCCCACCACACCTATTTCACCAATCTGGGTATGAACCTGTAGGCCGAATTCTGTGAGTTTTTGGGCCACAAAGGCGGCCGTGTCGTGCACCTCAAAGCCGGTTTCCGGGTGCTGGTGCAGGTGTTGACGCCAGTGCGACATCTGATTTTTGGAGGCGTGTTTTAGCGTGGTCATACTTGGCGTCTTCAGGGCTTTGAAAGACGCCAATCATGGCATATTTGTCAGTGGTTAGTCACTATTATGTTGCCGATAAATACCGCTTAAAAGGTTCATAAATTACCCTTTAGCGATTAGGCCTACTGCTTCTATGCCGGCCACAGCGGCCAATAAGTCGTTGTCAGAAGTATCGCCAGTTACACCTAGCGAGCCTAAGGTATGGCCCCGATCGTTTTGAATGAGTACGCCACCCGGTACGGGGATCATTTTACCGTCTAAGGCTGCGTTTGCAGTAACGATAAAATAAGGCTGAGCTTCGGCCCTGGCCATTTGTGCACTGCCGGGCATGCCTAACATCACCACGCCATAGGCTTTGGCTTGGGCAATAGCAAAACGGCCAGGAGATGCACCGTCTTGCCGTTCAAATGCCTTAACGTGGCCGCCTGCGTCTAGCACGACTACGGACAGTGGGTTTAAACCTAACTCTTTTCCTTGAGCAAGAGTGGCATTGATGATGCGCTTAGCGCGGCTTAAGGATATTTCGGCCATGATCGGCTCCCAATGGAGTGGCTTGGTTGCCACAGGATTATTCTATGGGCAACATCATAGCCGAGTTAGGCCGACACAATTAGCCTGTATTCGACTTTAGTAGGGTCTAAACGGCCATATTCATCATCCGCACAGCTTATGTCCCGTCGCGAATTTGGTTTAACGTGAGGTTGGGTGTTAACGCTTGGGGGTCTAATTGAATGTGAATCAATGCTGCCTTACCGGCACCCATGGCATCCGCTAAGGCTTGAGGGAACTGATCTGTTTGAGTCACTTGGGTGGCAAACGCACCATAGGCTTTGGCTAATGCGCAAAAATCTGGGTTAACCAAGTCTGTGGCGCTTACGCGGCTTGGGAAATGGCGCTCTTGATGCATACGGATGGTGCCGTACATGCCGTTATCAATGACCAATACAATAATGTTGGCCTGTTGTTGCACGGCGGTGCCAAATTCCTGCATGGTCATTTGAAAACAGCCATCACCAGCAAAACAAACCACGGTTTTATGAGGCTCGGCGATTTTGGCCGCAACCGCCGCCGGTAAACCATAGCCCATAGAGCCGCTGGTGGGCGCTAACTGAGTGCCATATTGGCTGAACTTCCAAAAACGATGAATCCATGTGGCATAGTTGCCGGCACCGTTGGTGATAATGGTATCGGCGGGTAGGCTGCTGCTTAGGTGGGCCATCACGGCGGGCATTTGCACGGCACCTGGATGGGCCTGAGTGGGTAAGGTAGACCACTGTTGATAGTTGTTATGGCAGTTGGCGACGTGGTCTACACGCGCTGGTGCAGGCTCAATAGTGGGCGAAAGCTCACATAACCCAGCGGCCAATGCCTTAGGGCTGGCATGGATGGCTAAGTCGGCACGGTATACACGTCCCAGCTCTTCTGCAGAAGCATGGATATGAATCAGTTGTTGGTGCGCACCTTGCACGCCTAACAGTTCATAGTTTTGCGACGGCACTTCTGAAAAACGCCCGCCCATAAGGATGACTAAGTCGGCGTTGGCAATGGCGGTTTTAAGCTTAGGGTTAATACCCAAGCCCACGTCGCCTGAATAGTGGGGATGATTATGGTTAAACAACATTTGGCGGCGAAATGAACAGGCTACGGGCAGGGCAAACTGTTCGGCAAAAGTTTCAATCTGGGCCACCGAGTCTGCACACCAACGGCTACCTCCTAATATCAGAATAGGCTTGCTGGCGTGTTCCACCATGTGCGCCATTTGCTGCATATCGGTTTGGCTTGGATGTGTCTCTACAGTTGTAAACGGTTTAATCTGCTTGCTTGCCGCAGTGCCCGACAAGGTGTCTTCTGGCAATACTAATACCACCGGGCCTGGCCGGCCACTGGTGGCCACAGACCATGCACGGCTCACCATTTCGGTGATGCGGTCGGCGGAGTCTATTTCTGCCACCCACTTGGCCATGGAGCCGAGATATTGACCATAATCCACCTCTTGAAAGGCTTCGCGGTGGCGTAATTGGCTATTGATTTGGCCAATAAATAAAATCATTGGCGTGGAATCTTGCTGGGCCACATGAACACCGGCACTAGCATTGGTAGCGCCTGGGCCACGGGTCACAAAACAAATGCCTGGGCTGCCGTGGAGTTTGCCCCAAGCTTCGGCCATCATGGCTGCGCCGCCTTCTTGGCGAGCACTGGTGGCGGTAATGGGGCTGTTATGTAGCGCGTCTAAAACTTCTAAATAGCTTTCTCCGGGCACGCAAAATAATTGTTTAACGCCATGGGCTTCTAAGGCGTCTACAACGAGCTCGCCGCCTGATTTCATATGAGTGGTCATTGGTGATTCCGTTTGCAAGTTACAGGCGTTGAAGTGTTTTATAGTACGCCTCTACCGCCACCAGGCGGCATTGGCTTTGTTCGGTTAGATGCAGGCCGGTGGCGGTTTCATCACTAATAATGGCATTGCCTTGATCATCAAACGACACCGGCACAATGCTGCTGCGGAAGTTTTCTAATTCTGTATTACTAATCAAAAATAGCTCGGCATCTGCGTTAGGTGGGGCTATTTTGACCTTGAATATGGCGCTGTTTTTCACCGAACTTACGTCTTTGAGTTGAGATTCGACCGTGGGGCCAGCATCAAAAATATCCACATAACCCATGTGTTGAAAGCCTTCTTTTTCTAACAGGCGTAATGCGGGTTTGGTTTTTTCATGTACATGGCTGATGACCGCTTGGGCTTCTGGGCTGAGCAAGTTCACATACAGTGGGTACTTGGGCATCAGTTCGGCGATAAACACTTTGTTACCTAAGCCCACAAGGTAATCGGCTTGTTTAAACTCCATGGAGAAAAAGTGTGTGCCTAACCAATGCCAAAAAGGCGAATTGCCAGAGGCGTCATTAACGCCGCGCATTTCGGCAATCACTTTGCTGCCAAAACGCTCGGCAAATTGCGCCATAAACAAAAACCGGCTTTTAGACAACAAACGGCCATTGGTACCGTTACGGTGGGCTTCTTGCAGAAATAAGGTACACACTTCAGCGCAACCCGTGTAATGGTTACACAAGGTGAGCACTTCCATTTTGTTATGGACTTCTAGCGTGGGCGACGCGTGTACTACGGTTTGGCGATGATAGTGATAAAAGGGCGCGCGGGTGCCCACGCTGGCTTCAATGGCGGTAGTGCCCATGACTTCGCCAGTTTCTGTGTCTTCTAGTACAAACAGGTAACCTTCATCGTCGGGTGCGTCTAAGGGTTTAGCAAAAGACGCAACCGAGCGTGCAATTTTTTCGTTGAGAACGTCGCGGTTAATGGGTAAGGAGGTAAAACCTACACCAGAATCTACCGCAATTTGATACAAAGCGTCTTGGTCTTGTGGACCGATAGGACGGATAACTAACATTGTGAGCCAGACATAAGTAGCCAATAAAGGCTTATTATACGGGCAGTTGCCTGTTTAGAGGCAAGGCTTAAGTTGCACAAATGCGTCGTAAATCTTCGCAAACCTGTTTGTGGCCTGCGCAGGGTAGGCGATACAGGGCGCCTTGTTGAATAATATAGCCATTGATTGCGTCGATTTCTGTGGTGCGTCCTGCTTGGTAGTCTTGCAACATCGACGATTTGTTGTCGGCTGTTTGTTGTAATACCCGCCGGCTGCTATTAAGCAAGCCTTGGCCCATCGGCATCACACCTTCTCTGGCCATTACATCTTGAGTTTCTGCACACAGTTGTTGTAACCGTGGCCACGCTAAAGGGTGATCAATTAACGCGCCGTTAGAGCACTGGTAGATTGCCGTGAGCGCGTTGATCACGCTGTTGATTGCCAGTTTGTGCCAAAGTGGTACTCGGATGTCGGTGTGCCATGCTAGCTTTAGGGTGGGCGGATGCTCTAGGCGATCTAATAAATCATCTATGGCGGGCGCAATTACGGCATTGTTCAAGTGGTCACTAAAGCTGCCAATCAACGTTCGGCCCACCCCCGCTCGTACCACATCAAAAGGGCCTTTACGCCACGCACCGTCGGTGCTGGTGGCACAATAAATGTTAGCCTTAGGTAAAGTCATTTGGAGCTCTTGAGCACTGCCCATGCCATTTTGCAGCAATACTATGATGGCATTGTCGGCTAACTGCTTGCGCCATGGCAGCACCGCGTCTAGGGTGGCATAGGCCTTACAACAAACGAGTAGGTGGTGGATAACCTTGGGTGGCTGGGTTGGGGTAAAAGCCTGAGGGTTGGCCACCCATGTTTGCTCACTATCCAACAAATGGATGCCAGTCGCCGAGTGATACTGGTCGAGTTGCTGCTCATCCTTGAGTAATAGGCTCACGGGCACACCGTGCTGAGCTAAACTGCTAGCCCAGAGGCTGCCAATAGCACCAACACCAGATATGTGCCAAGGGTAGGATGAAAGACGAGTCATGGGTTACAATATTACCATTAAAGTTTGTCCCGTATTTTAACAAAGGAATTTACTAATGCCATCATTTGACGTGGTTTCTGAACTTGACGCCCACGAAGTGTCCAACGCCCTTGACCAAGCTAACCGCGAAGTAACCACCCGTTATGACTTTAAAGGGGTTAACGCTAGCTTTGATCAAGGCGAAGACATGGTCACCATGCGTGCCGATGTGGAGTTTCAGTTACAGCAAATGTTGCCTATTTTGCACGAAAAGCTGATCAAACGGGGTATTGATATCCGTTGTTTAGAGGTGAAAGACCCAGAAACCACCAATATGAAGAGTAGCCAAGTGGTGTTGATGAAATCGGGCTTAGAAAAAGAGTTAGCTAAGAAAGTGGTTAAGTTTCTTAAAGAAAAGAAGCTTAAAGTGCAAAGCCAAGTGCAGGGCGATCAAGTCCGTGTTACGGGCAAAAAGCGCGACGACCTACAACAAGCCATTGCCGGTTTGCGCGAAGGCGAATTCGACATGCCGCTACAGTTTACTAACTTTAGAGACTAAACCGCTCAATCTCTGAGTACTATAAAAGGATTTAAATAGCTTATGACCACCCCAGTAAAGCTGGTCAGCTTTGTGGTTTTTTGTGCCTGCCTGTTGCTTGCCGTTAACTTCGGTATGCGCTCTTCGTTTGGCTTTTTTATGGCGCCTATTTCTAGCGAATTTGGCTACGGCCGCGAAGTGTTTGCCTTTTCCTTGGCGTTGCAAAACTTATGTTGGGGCCTGTTTCAGCCTATTGCGGGTGCCATTGCCGATCGTTTTGGTACGGTAAAATCCATTGTTATTGGTTCGCTAGCCTATGCGTTGGGCCTATACATCACCGCTACCGCCGGAGACCATTGGGACTTACACATTGGTGCAGGTATTCTTGTGGGTATGGGTATTGCTGGCACTGGGTTTGGTGTAGTGTTGCCGGCTTTGGCACGCATGGTGGCCGAAGAAAAACGTGGTTTTGCCCTAGGTTTAGGCACCGCCGCAGGTTCGTTTGGTCAGTTGCTGGTCATACCTGTAGCACAAGAATTTATCACCACTTATGGATGGCAAATTGCGTTGCTTATACTGGCGTCCGGTTCTTTGTGTATGTTGCTGTTGTCAGTGCCATTTCGTGGTGATGCGCAGCAACGTAATGCAACCGGCGCAGATGACCAGCAAACCTTGAACCAAGCGTTAAAAGAAGCCGGTGGCCATGTGCATTATTGGTTGTTGATTGCCGGTTTCTTTGTATGTGGTTTTCAGCTGGCCTTTATCACCGTACACATGCCAGCCTACTTGTCCGACAATGGGTTTGGTGCGCATGTTGCGGTGGTTAGCCTGTCGCTCATTGGTTTGTTTAATATATTTGGTTGTTTGTTGTTCGGCGCTTGGTCTAGCAAATATTCTAAAAAGAACTTGCTGGGTATTATTTACTTTTGCCGAGCAGCGGCCATTGCCGCCTTTATGTTGGCGCCTATCAGCACTACCAGCGTCTACCTTTTCTCCATTGTCTCCGGTTTTTTATGGCTTGCCACAGTACCCCCTACATCCGGTTTAGTGGCTCAAATGTTTGGCCTTAAACACATGGGTAGCTTGTACGGCATTGTGTTCTTGAATCACCAGCTAGGCTCTTTTTTAGGTGTTTGGATTGGCGGTTATTTATACGACACCACGGGCAACTACGACAAAGTATGGTGGGCAGCTGCAATCATTGCGCTGATTACAGCGGCCATTCATATTGTCATTGATGAGCGGCCCGTGCAGCGGTTAAGAGCATCGATGGCCTGAATTAATGCCCATAGTGGTTAACCGCTATTTGTCCCGCTGCGCCTGCTTTTTATCGGCTTTAGCCTGGCGGCGCTGGGCAATGGTTTCAATGGCGTCGGCACCAAGGTGGCCTTCGCCACGTTGTTGGGACAATTCCATTTGACGTTGGCGCTCTTCAAAGCGCTGACGTTGGTCTGGGGTGTGTTTGTCAAAACAGTGTGGGCAGCTAATGCCTTCTAAGTACTTATCACTGGTTTGTTCTTCCTTGGTAATTGGTAAACGACAGGCGTGGCACTGATCGTACTGACCTTTTTCTAGCTGGTGGTTTACCGTAACGCGATTGTCGAATACAAAACATTCGCCTTGCCACATGGTGTCTTCTTCGGGCACTTCTTCTAAGTACTTAAGAATGCCGCCTTCTAAGTGATACACTTCTTCAAACCCTTGTTCTTTAAGGTAGGCAGTGGATTTTTCACAACGAATGCCACCGGTACAGAACATGGCTACTTTTTTGTTGGTGCTCGGGTCTAAGTTGTCGCTTACATACTGCGGAAATTCGCGAAAAGTGGTGGTGTCTGGGTTGAGTGCGCCTTCAAAGGTGCCTACTTTCACTTCGTAATCGTTACGTGTGTCTACCAACACTACGTCTGGGTCAGAAATAAGGGCGTTCCAATCTTGGGGTTTAACATAGGTGCCTACCACTTGTTTGGGGTCAATGCCCTCTACACCCATGGTGACAATCTCTTTTTTGAGCTTCACTTTGGTGCGGTAAAACGGATTTTCGGCTTCCAAAGACTCTTTGGTGACGATGTGTTGTAAACGGTCGTCTTTTTCAAACCAAGTAATCAATGCATCAATGCCTTTGCGGCTGCTGGCGACTGTGCCATTGATGCCTTCTGAGGCGAGTAATAACGTGCCACGAATGTTGTTGTGCTCCATTACCTTGAGTAACGGCTGGCGTAGGTCTTGAAATTTTTCTAGGGTGACGAATTTGTATAACGCACAGACAACAATCTGCGATTGATCTTGAGGCATGAGGACTTCCTTAGCGAGCCGAAACGTAAATCCGGAGCGGGGGTTTAATGTGAGGTGCTATTTTACTGTATGCGGGGGAATAAATCCAAGCCGATTGGCGAGTGTAAGCTATTCGTGATGGGTCCACAGGCGCAACACCTTGACGGTTTTTTCACGGGTATAGACTTGGTATACAAGACGGTGCAGTATGTTGATTCTGCGGGAATAAGCGCCTGCTAAGTTACCTACAAGCTGTTCAAATGGTGGTGGGTTTTGAAAAGGGTCATTAGCCAGTATTTCTAGTAACTTTGCAGCTTTGTTGTTTAAACCCGAAGCGGCGAGTTTTTTAGCATCTGTTTGAGCGTGTTTGGTGTAAACCAAAACCCAAGTCACCAGGTGAGTTCCGTATTACACCCTGCCAATGGTTGAGCTAAGCCGTCTTGAATAGAATGGCTCATACCCGGTATCGAGGTTAAGTACAGCGTTTCGGCAATGGCTTTCCAATCTTCCTCGGACACGAGTACTGCATTGTTGCGTTTGCCGGTAATGGTAATAGGCTGGTGATTATCGGATGCTTGGTCAATTAACTTATAAAGGCTTGCGCGTGCTTCTGTAGCGGTGATGGTCGACATAATGTACTCCCGTAGAAGAAGCGTACGCCTTTACGTACTATAGGTCAATGGTTAAGAGGTTGAACGCGGCTGCACCAGCGTTAAACCACCCAACACACAAACTAACGCCAGCCATACCAAGGCAGAGTGGCTTTCGCCTAAGATCAACATGCCAAACAGCACTCCAGAAAGGGTGACCACATAGGACACTTGGCTCGCAAATACCGCCCCAGTGCGGCCAACTAACCAAATGTACCCCGTATAAGCCACAACGTGAAGTAGGCTGTTGGCAAGAATGGCCCACTCTACAGACGTCCATGCCTGGCTAAGGTCTACCCATGAATCTGTTGCCAAGGTTATGGGCGTGCAAATTAACAAGCCAATGATAGAGGCACCACGTAAGGCGGTGAGCGGGTCCATATTGGTGGGCGTATAGCGAGCAATGTAATTGCCTTCGATGCCATAGAAGAAAGGTGCCACTAGGGCCAATAGCATAAAAACCCCTAAGCCTCGGCTGGTGAAATCTGCTTCTGGTCCAAGAATTAGACCAATGGCCACGGCACCTAATAAAATGCCTACAATGCGTAGCCCCTCAAATTTTTCAGCACGGATCACCAGCGCAACCATCAGCGTGAACATGGGCACCGTGGCCAAGCCAATGGCGAGTATGCCAGCTGGTAGGTGGGCTGCAACAATGTAAGAGGTGGTGTTGGGGATGATAGTGCCCACTAAAGCCACAATGGCATAAAATCGCACGTCTGCCGTTTTCATAGGCAGAGGCTTGCCTTGCAGATGGCCAATAAGTGTAAGTAAGACTGCGCCCAAAGCTAGTTGCCAAAAAATCAACCCTAGGGGCTGATGACCCGTAGAAACAACGTGTTTCATAATCACAATGGTGCTGCCCCACACGGTGCCAAGTAATAACAAAAAAGATAGCGCGTAAAAGGCAGGGAGCTTGTTCATGGAAGTAGTTCATCTATTCGGGCGACTAATGGAGGCTCACTGTGCACGTATAGCACAATAAAAACAAGGCAAGCAAGAATTAGGGTTGCCACTGATACTGTTGCATCGAAACCTTGTGATTGTGTAACCGCACACCTTCTTGTTCGAGTTTTTCCCGTTGGCGCACATAACCTGCTGTGGCCGGTGGGAAGGCCAGCTTGCCGCTGGCAGTGATTACCCTATGCCACGGTAAAGACGAATCTTTGGGTAAGTGGCGCAAACACCAGCCTACCCAGCGCGCGGCACCTACTTGCCCTGCTAGGGTAGCGAGTTGGCCATAACTGGCAACCTTGCCAGCGGGTATGGCGGCAATGGTTTGGTACAACTGTTGGCGGCGCAGTCGTTGTTGGTCTTGTGGCTTTTGTTGATGGGGGTCTTTCATTTTTTTTGTATGGCCGCATATAAGAATCACAGTTAACTTAACTAAGACTACATTATTATGCGTTTTCTTTTTGCCTTATTTATTGCCGTGCCCATTGTGGAAATGGTAGTGCTCATTCAAGTGGGCCAACAAATTGGTGCGCTATGGACCATTGCCTTGGTATTGCTTACCGCCTTTATTGGCATTAATTTGCTACGCCATCAGGGCTTGGCCACTTTGAACCGTGCTAACTGGCGTATGCAGTCGGGTCAAATCCCGGCCCAAGAAATGTTAGAAGGCATTTTATTGGCCGTAGGCGGTGCTTTGTTGCTTACCCCGGGTTTTGTAACCGACAGCATTGGCTTTTTGTTGTTACTGCCGTTTACGCGCCAGTTTTTTGCGTCGCGTTTGATGGGCCGTTTTAAAATGTTCTCCAAAGCTAACCTAGGTGCCACGGGTGGTTTTGGTCCAGGCTTTAATAAAGACGAAAGTATAATAGAAGGGGAGTTTGATGCCCCGCAGAATAGCCACAAGAGCAATAAGATTGAATAAAGTGTAGTTTTCTAAACATTTTTTGAGGTTTGCTATTGAAAACCTCACTTCACCCCATATCTAAGAACTCGATATTAAAAACAATTCCGGCTTAGTCGGAGATACGTACATTTTAGGAGTACAAACGTAATGAGCATCCGTCCTTTACAAGATCGTGTTGTTATTCGTCGTCAAGAAGAAGAAGCAACGAGTGCTGGTGGCATCGTGCTACCTGGTAGCGCCGCAGAAAAGCCTAACCAAGGTGAAGTATTGGCAGTAGGCCCTGGCCGTATTACTACCAACGGCGAACAGCAAGCTATGAGCGTTAAGGTTGGCGACACAGTATTGTTTGGCCCTTACGCTGGCAACAGCACCGCTAAGATCAATGGCGAAGAAGTGCTTATCGTTAGCGAAAGCGAAATTTACGGCATCCTTGAAGCCTAATTTAACTCTATTATAGAAACAGGAATTTTTGACATGGCAGCTAAAGAAGTAAGATTTGGTGATTCGGCTCGTAGCCGTATGGTAAACGGCGTTAACATCCTTGCCGACGCCGTAAAAGTAACCTTAGGCCCTAAAGGCCGTAACGTAGTTCTAGACAAAGCCTTTGGCGCACCAACCATCACTAAAGATGGTGTGTCTGTTGCTAAAGAAATCGAACTTACCGACAAGTTTGAAAACATGGGCGCACAAATGGTGAAGGAAGTTGCTTCCCAAGCTAACGATGTAGCCGGTGACGGCACCACCACTGCAACTGTTTTGGCTCAAGCGATCCTAAACGAAGGCCTTAAGGCTGTTGCAGCTGGCATGAACCCAATGGACCTTAAACGCGGCATCGACAAAGCGTCTGCTGCTGTAGTAGCTCAAATTGAAGAAATGGCTACGCCATGTGCCGACACCAATGCAATCGCTCAAGTAGGTACGATCTCTGCTAACTCCGATAGCACTGTAGGCATGATCATTGCTGAAGCGATGGAAAAAGTAGGCAAAGAAGGCGTAATCACTGTTGAAGAAGGTACTTCTCTACAGGACGAGCTAGACGTTGTAGAAGGTATGCAATTTGACCGTGGTTACTTGTCTCCATACTTCGTAAACAACCAAGACAACATGACTGCCGAATTGGAAATGCCTTTCCTACTATTGGTAGACAAGAAGATTTCTAACATCCGTGACTTGCTACCTATTTTGGAAGCTGTTGCTAAAGCAAGCCGTCCACTGTTGATTGTTGCTGAAGACGTTGAAGGCGAAGCCCTTGCAACATTGGTAGTGAACAATATGCGTGGCATCGTAAAGGTATGTGCAGTTAAGGCACCAGGTTTTGGCGATCGCCGTAAGGCTATGCTAGAAGATATCGCTGTTCTAACTGGCGGCACCGTAATTTCTGAAGAAATTGGTTTGTCTCTAGAAACAGCGACTCTTGAGCAACTAGGTCAAGCTAAGCGCGTTAACATGTCTAAAGAAAACACCATCATCATTGACGGTGTTGGCGAAGCCTCTGCCATTGAAGGTCGTGTTTCTGCAATCCGCGCACAAATTGGTGATACTTCGTCAGACTACGATCGTGAGAAGCTTCAAGAGCGCGTTGCTAAACTTGCGGGTGGTGTTGCCCTAATCAAGGTTGGCGCAGCTACCGAAGTAGAAATGAAAGAGAAGAAGGCTCGCGTAGAAGACGCATTGCACTCGACTCGTGCTGCTGTTGAAGAAGGCGTAGTGCCTGGCGGCGGCGTTGCACTAATCCGTGCATTGCAAGGCGTTGAAGGTCTAGAAGGCGATAACCCAGACCAGACTGTTGGTATTAAAGTGGCCCTTAAGGCCATGGAAGCACCTATGCGTCAAATCACTAGCAACTCAGGCGACGAAGCCTCTGTTGTGGTAGACAAGGTGAAGTCTGGTTCTGGTAACTACGGTTACAACGCCAGCACTGGCGACTACGGCGACATGATCGAAATGGGTATCCTAGACCCAGCCAAAGTGACACGTACTGCACTTCAAGCAGCAGCTTCTGTAGCTGGCATGATGATCACTACTGAGTGCATGATTGCTGACACACCTGCAGACGATGCAGCCGGTGGCGGCATGCCAGACATGGGCGGCATGGGTGGCGGTATGGGCGGTATGGGCGGCATGATGTAATTCATCCCCTAAGCTAACCACGCTTACAAAAAGCCGGCCCTTGTGGCCGGTTTTTTTATGGCTAAAATAAGCCAATGTGGTTATATTGATAGACTCGATTCGGGGTATAAAAGGACATAGTGATGATCGAAATTAGCAACTTAGGCAAGCAGTACACCAGTGGTTTTGTAGCGCTGGATAACATTAGCCTGAGCGTTAAAAAAGGCGAAATATTGGCTTTGTTGGGCCCCAACGGCGCAGGCAAAACCACCCTTATTTCTTCGGTGTGTGGCATTGTAAATCCCACCTCCGGGTCGGTGACTGTGGGTGGTTTTGACATTATTAAAGACTATCGTAAAACCCGTAGTTTAATTGGACTAGTCCCCCAAGAACTGACCACGGATGCGTTTGAAACCCCCTGGGATAACTTGACCTTTAGTCGTGGATTGTTTGGGTTACGTAAAAATCCTCAAGTGGTAGAAAAGGTACTTAGAGACCTGTCCCTGTGGGATAAGAAAGATGACCGTATAATGACACTCTCAGGCGGCATGAAGCGCCGTTTACTGATCGCCAAGGCCTTGGTGCACGAACCACAAGTGTTGTTCTTAGACGAGCCGACAGCCGGTGTAGACGTAGCCTTGCGGCAAGACATGTGGCGCATGGTAGACGAGTTACGTCACCAAGGTGTAACCATTGTACTGACCACCCATTATATTGAAGAAGCTGAAGCCATTGCCGATCGTATCGGTGTAATCAGTGGCGGTAAGTTGTTGCTGGTGGAAGACAAGGGCACCTTAATGGCTCGTATGGGCCAAAAGCAACTTAAAGTAGAGTTAATGGACACCCTAGAAACGTTACCCAAGGTGCTCGAAGAACAGGGTTTCTGTTTGGCCGACGACCGCCTCAGTATTATGTATCACTACGACAAAGATGCAGAAGAAATAGACATCGGAGGGTTACTACAAGCCGTAACTAGCGCGGGTTTAGGTGTGAAAGACATACACACACAACAAAGCAGCCTAGAAGAAATATTTGTAGACTTACTGGAGGACGTAGCATGAATCTAAGAGCTATGTGGGCCATTTATTCGTTTGAGATGTCGCGGACTAAACGCACGGTGACTCAGAGCATCGTGTCTCCTGTGTTGTCTACCGTGCTTTATTTTGTAGTGTTTGGTGGTGCTATAGGTTCGCGTATCGAATCTGTCGATGGCATTAGTTATGGCGCCTTTATTGTGCCGGGGCTAATCATGTTATCCATTATGACTCAAAGCTTGTCTAACGCATCGTTTGGTATCTATTTTCCGCGTTATTCGGGCACTATTTATGAGGTGCTTTCTGCACCGGTGTCGTTTTGGGAAGCTACCGTAGGTTATGTGGGAGCAGCAGCGACAAAATCGCTAATTATTGGTTTGATTATACTGGCCACGGCAGGCTTATTTGTGCCGATTCAGATCGCTCATCCGTTTTGGATGTTGGCATTTTTGATATTAACCACCATTACCTTTAGCCTGTTTGGTTTTCTGATTGGTATTTGGGCCGATGGGTTTGAAAAGCTGCAATTGATTCCTCTTCTAGTGGTCACGCCAATGGTGTTTTTGGGCGGTGCTTTTTACTCTATCGACATGCTGCCTAACGCGTGGCAAACGGTGACGATGTTTAATCCTGTGGTGTACCTGATCAGTGGCTTTCGTTGGAGTTTTTACGAAATATCCGATGTTAGTGTGGGTGTTAGTTTAGCCATGGTGATGTTGTTTATGGGTATTTGTTTGGCCCTCATCGGCTGGATCTTTAAAACCGGCTACCGACTCAAACAGTAGTGTGTGGTTGGACTTAGTTGAATTGAATTTACCATAGGTGTCACTCCCATTGAACAGCAGTATAAATAACCGTAAAGGCATCCTATTAATGCTCGTCGCGATGGCGGGCTTTACCCTAGAAGACGCCTTCATTAAGCAGCTTTCTAGCACCGTCTCCATTGGTCAGATTTTGATGGTTGTGGGCTTTTTTGGCGCTGTTATTTTTGCTCTTCTGGCCCTTACCCGAGGGCGTAAAATATTTGTACCCAGCGTTTGGACACGGGCGACTATTGCTCGTATGATCGCAGAAACCATTGCCGCCGTGGCGTTTGTGACGTCATTGTCGCTTGTGCCTATATCAACAGTGGCGGCGGTATTTCAAGTTACCCCTTTAACAATTACCATGGGCGCGGCGTTATTCTTAGGCGAAAGAGTGGACTGGCGTCGGTGGACTGCCGTTGGTGTGGGTTTTAGTGGTGTGTTACTGATTATAAGGCCTGGATTTACAGGCTTTGATCCATCGGTTTTGTGGGTGCTGGTGGCCGTTGTGGGCGTTGCCGCTAGAGATTTGGTGACTCGCGCTATTCCTAAGACTGTTGAATCTTCCATCATTTCTTTTCAAGCCTTTTCATCTCTGGCTGTTATTGGTGCATTAATGCTCTGGGTAAGCCCCCAAGGTATTGCCCCTATCTTGGGTAAAGAATTAGTTTATTTTGGCTGTGCTATCGTTTTTAGTGTGTCGGGTTATTATGCCATTGTTGCGGCAATGCGCGTGGGGGATGCCTCTGTGGTCTCTTCTTTTAGGTATACAAGACTACTGTTCTCGCTGCTGGTGGGTGTATTTGTTTTCAACGAAAACGTGGAAATGCCTACCCTCGTTGGGTCTGGAATTATTATAGCCACAGGGTTGTATACGTTTGTAAGAGAGCATCGCGTAGTTACCGATCGGCGAGAATACGGCAGCCCGTTATAGGTATTTTCGACCGAAAATAGCCGGTGATGTAACGCTAGTTGCTAACTATGCCTTTAAGTCGAGCGCGGCCATTGGCGTTCACCTTGATAACTGCTCTGTGGGGGTGGTTAAGTTGCTCTTCCAGGGCCATGGCTTTGTCTTTAGGTGCAAAAAAAGCTTCGATGCCGTAGCTTACCTCGATCATGGGTGCCCCTTGGAGGTGCCAGTTTTTGCCTGTCCTACCGCGCATAAATAACCCGCTAGTAGGCTCTTCTTTGTACATACCATTGCCAATCCATAGTTCGGTTTCAGTTACAGGCTCAAGGGCGATATACACCACCGTGCCTTTAGCAATTGGGTGACCATCCTGCCATGCTTGGGGCACTGCTTGTTGGTTTATGTTGTAGGATAAAAGCGCGTAGTTACCACGAAACAAAGAGCGGGGGTCTACGGGTTTTGTCGCCAGAGAAACCTCGGTGCCAAACCACAAAGGTAACTGGGCGTTAATATACATACCTACCAGTACGCACAGTTGGAAGCTGGCAGCACACACTAGGCCAACAGTCAGACGCTTAGGCATTAGCTTTGGCCTCCTTGCCATTGGTTTTCATGCTATGGATTTGCCAGTATTTAGAGGCAGAAAAGAGGATGATAGCGAAAACAAGAAACAATACGGCACCGCCTATGTAGCCGCCGACTAAGTCAAAATAACGGGCAAAAGCTGCAGCCAATAAGGTGACTAATCCCAAGAAGAAATAATGTGATTTGCCGGTGTTGATGGCGTTATAAATGAGGTAAATGCCGCTGCATAACAACGCTATGTTAACCAGCCAACTGGTTGCCGTTACGCCGTAGCCTTGTGGATCTAATACTAAAAATGCAATACCTGCAGCCAGCAGTGTATACATGCCAATCATGTGTAATAACAAGCCAGAACGCCAGGCCATAACAGTTGTTAAGGTGATGATCAGGCTAGTAATAATCAACATGGAGGTGACATGATCCCACTGGGCCGACGTAATTTCGTCGAGGGCTTCGGTAAAGCTCAGTACAAACAAAAATATCAAACCAAAACGAAGACACCAAATGTCGATTAGACCACCGTAATCTTTATAGTTGTTAGACCCTTTGTATTGGAGGCTGCGGCCGATTACAAATAACAGCATGAACACGGCTACGGTGACGATGGTTTGCTCAATATGACCACCTATTAGAGCCCCAGAACTCCACAACGCCATTAAGCTAAACTCGGTCCAAGCACCACTACAAATCAGCAAGGTTAGGAGCAGAGAGATGCTCCTGGGCCCTGTTGTTAATAACCAAAAACCGCACAGCAAAAATAGGCCAGCGCTGGCGGGGTAAATGCCATAGTCTACTTCTAATAAGAACCAAATGGCCGCCAGGATCAAGGTTTGGATCATCAATAATGGGTTCTTTAACAACAAGGCCCACGGCAAACAGCCTAGCGCCCACCAAAACACTCCGTCTGGCATGTATTTACCGAGGTGGTATATTTGAGCAATTAGTATAATGGAGGCGCCATAGGCAAAGTTACCTAGCAAAGCGAAGCCTGCGCTGGCGTGATGCTGGGCTAAACGGTACTTCCATAATGCAGCGGCCTGAAGGCCTGCAGTAAGGGCAATTAAGCCTCCCATGCGTAATCCACGTGGCATGGCGTCCCAGTTTTCTCCCAACAGTACGATCAGTGCTAAACCGAGGAAAAGGATGCCAAATAGTTGGAGCAGCCGGTAGCCAACAGAATTTCTATCGGATGGCGGGTAGCTGGTGCCGTAACGGGCACAAATGGCTTGTGCTTGGTCTGCACGGATGACATCTTGATCTACCCACTCTTCAATTTCGTGGGCTAGGTCTTGTTTTAAGAAACGAATTAAGCGCATTGATTTAAGCCTGTTTTCAGTGAGCCCTCTACTCTGGCATAAGCAGTTCGTGACCGACTACTTCGTCCATTAGGCCATAGGGTACCCTATAGGTTTTACCATCTAACTTAATCAAAGCATAGTCTTTGCACATTTTAACCACGGTGCAGTTCACAATATTGCCTTTGTCGTTAACCCGCACAATATTGTAGTTGTGTAACGACAAGCTGGCAGTGGTGGAATAGGCCATTTACTGCTCGCTCAAGGCTGAAAATTTAGCCACAATAGATTCGGGTATGACGCAGCTTTTTAGGGCCTTGTAGTCATAATATACGCCTAAACCTTTGCCTTGAGCTACTAAGCGATTTTGCGTTTTGCTCCATATTTTGTGGTCTAACTCGATTTTTTTGGCACCGGTTTGGGTGGCAGTGGTGAAAACTAACAAAGTGTCTGGGTAGGTCACCGGTGCCAAATAATCACACTGAATAGAGGCGAGTATAGGACCGATATTGAGCTCGCTCATGTCGCTGGTCATACCTAGTTTTTCAAATAAGTCGATACGACCGTCTTCTATATAGCGAATGTAAACGGTGTTATTAACGTGCTGAAAGGCATCCATTTCACCCCACTTTACTTTAATTTCGGTAGCTACGGCGTATTGCTGCTCTAGTGTATGTAAATTCATGTTGCTGTTTCCTATTGAATTTCAAATCCGTGGGCGTAAGGGTCGCTTGGGTCAACAATAATGCGGTTATAACCGGTGACTTTGGCCCAACCTTGCACGCTGGGCATAATGGCAGGGTATGAACCCACTTGAGTGGTGGACTCCACGCGGCCAATAAATTGACTGCCGATAATGCTTTCGTGCACAAACTGTTGGCCCGTTGATAGGCGGCCTTGGGCGTGTAATTGCGCCATACGAGCGCTAGTGCCGGTACCGCAAGGGGAGCGGTCGATAGCGCCACTGCCGTAAAACACGGCGTTAGACGCGCTAGAATCAGCCTTTTGCGGCTCACCGGTCCACATTACGTGGCTAATACCATTAACACTGACATCCTCGGGGTGTACACACGTTGCTACTTTATTAACGGCTTCGCGTATTAATGGGCTGTAACGTAGAACTTGGGCGGCACTAAATTTGTGCAAACCGGCAAAGTTGGCTTGTGGTTCGACAATAGCGTAATAATTACCGCCATAGGCAACGTCGACTTTTAGCTCGCCTAAACCTGGGCAATGAATGCTTAATGCTTGGTGTGCCAGGTAGCTGGCGACGTTAAAAATGCGCACAAATTCAACCTGACCGTTATCGTCCTGTTGGTATTCTATACGAATAACACCTGCTGGCACCTCTAAGGTGAGTTGACCTGCGATCCTGGGCGTCCATAAACCTTCTTGCAATGCGGTGGTTACGGTGCCGATAGTGCCGTGACCACACATGGGTAAACAGCCACTGGTTTCAATAAACAAAATGGCGCCATCGTGGGCCGGATTGCTTGGCGGGTAAAGAATGGAACCCGACATCATGGCATGGCCGCGGGGTTCAAACATCAGCGCAGTGCGAACCCAGTCGTGATGGGTTAAAAAATCCTGTCGTTTAGCACTCATGTTAGCGCCCACAAGCTCGGGTCCACCTTGAGCCACTAAGCGCACGGGGTTACCACAGGTGTGGGCGTCTATACATTCAAAAATATGCGGTTGCATGGTCTTCAATTCTGCCTTTGTTTTTTGCGCATCATGCTTTTCTGGCATGGTACAATGGAAATACAATTTTTACCTAACCTTGTAGGTAGGCTGGCTCATCAGTCAACCACCTCAGAGACTTGCAATTCATGAAGCTACTTATCGACTTTTTACCCATAGTCATTTTTTTTATTGTGTATAAGATGACCGGCGATCTGATCCTCGCTACCGCTATACTCATTCCTGCCACCATGTTGCAAATGGCGTATACCTGGGTTACCACCAAAAAAATAGAAAAAATGCAGCTCATTACCTTGGTTTTGGTAGTTGTGTTAGGTGGCCTTACGGTGGCCTTGCAAGACGGCCAGTTCATCAAGTGGAAACCTACCATCGTTAACTGGTTGTTTGGCTTGGGCTTTTTAGGCAGCCAGTTTATTGGTAAAAAACCAGTGGTGCAACGGTTGATGGAGAAAGGCGTGCAGTTGCCGAGCCGTATTTGGCGTCAGCTCAACTTAGCATGGGTGGCATTTTTTGCGGCCATGGGCAGCATTAATTTGTATGTGGCCTTTAATTATAGCGAAGCCACATGGGTTGATTTTAAGTTGTTTGGCATGTTGGGTTTGACCTTTGTATTTATTATGGCTCAGGGTTTATATATGTCACGCTACATGCCTAAAGATACTGAAGCAGAGGATAAGTAATGTTATTTACCATTATTGCAGAAGATGTACAAGACAGCTTGGCTGCACGTAAACAAGCCCGTCCTGCACACGTTGAGCGGTTAAAAGCCTTAGAGGCCGAGTCGCGTTTGGTGCTTGCTGGCCCGCACCCACATATTAACGGCGAAGGCTTTAGCGGCAGCTTAATTGTGGCCGAATTTGCCGACTTGGTCAGCGCCCAGGCATGGGCCGATATCGACCCCTACATCACTGCGGGCGTGTACCACAAAGTCACCGTTAAACCGTTTAACAAAGTCTTGCCAGCATAGGGCCTATCACCATGAAAATGATCAAGCCATTACTAGTAACGCTGTTAGCTATGGGCCTTAGCCTAAATCTTTGGGCCCAAAACCCGCAGGTGGAATTAGAAACCGTACATGGCAACATTGTGGTTGAGTTAAACCCAGATGCTGCGCCTGTCACCGTTGAAAACTTTTTGCATTATGTTAATTCGGGTTATTATCAGTCCACCATTTTCCATCGGGTGATTGCTGGGTTTATGGTGCAAGGCGGTGGTTTTGGCACCAATGACAAGCCCAAGAAAAGTAGCCAGCCTTCGATTGTTAATGAAGCCAAAAATGGGTTGTCTAACCTGCGTGGCACTATTGCTATGGCCAGAACCAGCGACCCAGACAGCGCCCAAGCACAGTTTTTTATCAATCATCAGGACAATCCATTTCTAGATAAAAGTGCCAGTAGCGCCGGTTATGCGGTTTTTGGTAAGGTGATTAAGGGTATGGATATTGTTGATCGCATTACCCAAGTGCCTACTAAAACTCACGGTATGTACCGTGATTGGCCAGCCGACCCCGTGTACTTGTACAACGCTTATCACTTGAATAAATAAACCTTCGTCTATGAAGCCAAACACCAATAAACGGGCCTTCGCTGACCCTCAGTGTTTGGTTTCTAGCCCTGAGTGGCGTCTCACTAAAACCTGTGCCAAACAGCGTTTAGCCGAACTCAAGACGCAGTATGCAGCCAGCGGTTTTTTCGACAAGTTAAGTCGGCCGCAAGCGGCGGTGCAGGTGTTTGACGGTGAGTTTGGCAGTGGCTTAGACTTTTTGCTGGCGTGGCAATTGTGGAGCAACGGGGACAATGGTGGATCGTTAATCTATCTGGCTATCTCTGAACAGCCGCTAACGTTAGATCAGTTACGCCAAACCCAACAGCAATGGCCACAGCTAAAAAGCCAATCACTGGCCCTGCAAGAGCAATATCCGGGTCCCATCAAAGGTTTTTATCAGCTCGATTTTGGCGTGGTCAAACTGATCTTAGTTCAAGCGCCTAAAGCTGAAGCCATGGCGCAAATGAGTGCAGAGTTTGATGTCTCACTCAATCAATGTACGCCTAATTCGCAAACCCAGCAGTTCAGTTCTAGTTATCAGCAGCCATGGCAGAGGCCTAATAAAGCCATGGCTCAAGGCAGCCGTGTGGCCGTTATAGGCGGTGGTATCAGCGGTACAGCCACGGCCTATAGTTTGAGCCAGCGGGGTTTTGATGTAACTATCATAGAGCAAGGCCAAAGCCTTGCTAGTGGAGCCTCTGGCAACCGACAGGGCATGCTTTATGCCAAGCTGCCAGACAACGCCACGGTGGCAGGGCAGTTCCATCAACAAGGCCTACAACATAGTATGGCCTTGCTCGAACGCAGTTTGAGTAACGAGCATTGGCGGGCTTGTGGTCTATTGCAGTTGGCTAAGTCCCCGCGAGAACAGTTACAAATGCAGGCTGTGATGGCCCGTGATTATCCCTCGTCTTGGCTGCAACATCTTAGTTTGGTCGACGCCCAGACCAAAGCTAAGCAACCCCTTGCTGCCGGTGGTTTGTTTTTCCCTACCAGTGGTTGGGTATCACCTGCCCATTGGTGTCAGGCCCTGTTTGAGCACAGTGGTGCCGGCTTGTGGAGTGGTAGCCAAGTGCTAGCATTAACCCAAGATGACGGATGGCAACTGCAGGTGCAAGGTGATCACCAAGGAGTGCATCATTTTGATGCCGTGGTGTTAGCCAATGCTAATGACGCAAAAACCTTGGTGCCGCAGCACCAGCTGGCGCTTAAATCCATTCGTGGCCAAGTGAGTTATGTACAAGTACAGCAAGGGCCCGATGTAGTGGTGTGTGGCGAAGGCTACGTAACCCCAGCTCAATCAGGCGTGTTGGCAGCGGGTGCCAGCTACAACTTGCATACGGACGATGTGGGCTTGTCAGAGCAAGACCATCAAGACAACTTGCAACGCATGGCCGACGTGTTACCTCAAACCTCAAACAAAGGCTTAGGCGACGTACAGGGTGGACGGGTAGGTTTTAGGTCGGTAACGCCAGACTATTTGCCCATGGTGGGTCTAATCGCCGACGAAAACACAGTGATTGAGCGTTTTGGCAAACTCAGCAAAGACGCTAACTATAAATTCCAACAAGCCATGCCATACTTACAAGGTTTGTATATTAATGCTGGTCACGGATCTAAAGGCTTGATTAGCGCACCCTTAAGTGCCGAAATATTAGCTAGCCGAATGGCTAATCAGGCCTTGCCTGTGGCACAATGCGTGGCATGGGGCTTGGACCCTAATCGATTCCTGATTCGTGATTTAATTCGTCGTAAACGTTAACTGAGATACTCGCCGTGAACCCAACCAAAATTAAACTACACAAAAGTAGCAACACCCTAGAGCTGAGTTATGCGGAAGCCCACGGTGAAGTCAGTTACACGCTGAATGCCGAATACCTACGAATCTCGTCACCCAGTGCAGAAGTTCGCGGCCACAGCCCAGACCAAGCGGTTTTGCAGGTGGGTAAAAGCAAAGTTAAGCTGGTGGGTGTTGAGGCCGTGGGCCATTATGCCGTGAAGCTTGAGTATGACGATGGCCACGACTCTGGGCTCTATACATGGGACTACTTGCGTGATCTCAGTGTTAACCAGGCTCAGCACTGGGCTGACTACCTAGACGCGTTAAATCAAGCCAAACAAAGCCGTGATCCACACACGAGTGTGGTTCAGTTTGTTTAGATACGGTGGTTTTGGATTCTGACCTGCGTCAGAATGACAGTATAGTTTAGCGTCAGAATGACAGCGATAGTGGGACTATATAATCACCAAGTGATTAGATAATTCGTCATTATCGTGGGTAGACGGTACCTTTTCGGCTAATAATGCACCGCAGGCATTGATGGCTTCTGTGAGGCCGGCTTCTGTGTTGCCGGCTTTTATTTGACCTAGTAGGTCATTGACGATGTTACTCCATGCGTCATCGGCTACCAGGTTGTTGATACCTCGGTCGGCTAATATTTCCACATAATGTTCCGCTTCAGAGATGAAAATTAATACTCCCGTTTCTGCTTGGGTGTGGTGCAAACCTTGGGCTAAGAACTGCTGTTTAGCCACTAATGAGGCGCGGGCGTACTTGACCCGCTTAGGTACTAGGGCGAGTTTTAAGGGCTGCCAACGAAACACGACAGTTAAGGCCACGAACTCTATCAACTGAATCCATAATAGGTCGGTTTGGCTTAGCCATAAGTTGGTTTGCAAAAGTAACGCCGGGGTTACTAAAGCGATCAACGCTGCCCACATAGTCGGAATAAAGTAATAGTCGTCACTTTGGCCTGCAAGCACCGTTACTAACTCGGCATCGGTGTTGCTTTCAGCCTGCTCAATGGCTTGCTGTACTTTGGTTTGTTGTTGTTCGTTTATTAATGTCATCTTACCAACCTCCCGACGCACCGCCGCCTCCGAATCCGCCGCCACCGCCGGAAAATCCACCAAAACCACCGCCGCCTGAGCTACGGCCTCCGCCACCACCACCAAGAATAAGGAGAGGTAATATCCACCAGTTGCTACGACCACCGCGGCCACCGGAAGGGGTGCCAAGGCGGGTCATGGCGCCTATAGACATAAAAATGAATAGAAAAATAAGGCTAGGCAAACCAGAACCGGAGCCTTCACTTTTGCCACGGGCAGAAGGGGCAACATATTGGCCACCTAAAGCCACCACAATGGCCTCTGTGCCTGCCAATAAACCACCGCTAAAGTCGCCTTTTTTGAACATAGGCAACATGATTTGCTGCACAATGCTGGCGCTAACGGCGTCCGTCATTAGGCCTTCTAAACCATAGCCAACTTCTATACGAACCTTGCGTTCTTTTTCTGCAAGGATGAGTACGATGCCGTTGTCGGCCTCTTTTTGACCTACGCCCCAAGCCCGGCCCATATCAACGCCCGCTTGTTCAATACTATAGCCTTGTAAGTCTTTAAAAGTGGCTACAACGATTTGATTGCTTGAGGCTTGTTCGTGGCCAGCCAACAATTGATTGATGCGTTGTTCGGTAGCTGGGTTAATTAAACTGGCTTGGTCCAGCACTCGGCCTGTGAGCTTGGGTACTTCAAAAGCACCGAAGCTGGAGACTGAAACCAGAATAAGGCTTAGTAAAATGCCTTTAGCCCATAGACGGGCCATTAGAAGCTTACCTTTGGCGCCGTTTCTGCGTCTTGGGTGGTGGCGGTGTAGGCGTCACGTAGTTTTAAATCGCTGTACAGAAGGCTGTGCCAAAGTTTACCCGGGAAGGTGCGAATCTCGGTGTTAAAGCGTTCGGTGGCGGTAATATAGTCTCTGCGGGCTACGCTAATACGGTTTTCGGTGCCTTCAAGCTGTGATTGTAGCGCTAAAAAGTTTTGGTTGGCCTTGAGGTCTGGGTAGCGCTCGCTCACCACCAGTAAGCGCTTTAAAGCACTGCCGAGCTGGCCTTGAGCTTCTTGAAACTGCTGCATGGCCTGAGGGTTCTCAAGTAGATTTTTATTCACCTGAATAGAACCCACCTTAGCTCTAGCGTTGGTGACTGCAGTGAGGGTGTCTTTTTCGTGGGCAGCATAGCCTTTAACCGTGCTCACCAAATTAGGGATAAGGTCGGCGCGGCGTTGGTATTGGTTTTCTACTTGCGACCAAGCAGACTTTACCTGTTCGTCGTAGGTGGGAATGTTGTTTACGCCGCACGCAGAGAGGGCGAGGCTGGAAATGACTAGAGTAAGCACGAGGCTCAAGCGTTTTAATGAGGGCATAAACGAGATCCAAAGGTTCTTTGATTAAGTATTCATAATGCGGCAAATAATCGATTTTGCAAGCGCCAGCGGTCAATTTAACGCTGATGTGGGCGTTTGGTTAGGGTTTAACCAATGGGTGTGGTGCGTCCAGAGTCGGCGTCGCCTAAGTATAAGTTAAAGCGTCCACTTTGACGTTCTCTAGCGTGGCGTTTGAGCATGGTTTTTATGGCGGGGTAGGCCAGCAGGTGCCAAGGGACTTGGTCGGTTTTAAACCATTGAACCGCACTTGATTCGGGACCGATGGGCTGGGTTTGGGCTACAAATTGGGCGCGGTAAATAATATACACTTGATGCATATGGATGACATTGAATACCGAATACAAGTCCAAAATATTAACCTGCATGCCGGTTTCTTCTAGGGTTTCTCGCTGCGCAGCGGCTTCTGTGTTTTCGCCATTTTCCATAAACCCAGCGGCCACAGTCCAGGTGTCTTTTTGCGGTTCGATGGCTCTAAGGCACAATGCAATCTCGTCATCACGTTCAATGATACAACCACAAATGATACTGGGATTATGGTAATGAACGTGCTGGCAGGCTGCACATGTGAGCCGCGGGCGAGTATCACCATCGGGCACTTGTTGCTGCAGGCGGTCAGAACCACAGTGGCTACAAAAATTCATGCTTAGGCGTAATGTATCTGCTTTAGAGCAATGGCGCCTGCGGCTTGAACATGAGCCACGCAGGCTTGGCGAGCCCCTTCTGGGTCGCGCTTGGCTATGGCTTGCATAATATTCTGCATTTCAATGAGGCTGTCTTTCCATCGTCCTGCTTCGGAGATGGTGCCTGCGCGCAGTACCATGATGCGCGCCAGTAAACGATTGAGGCTACTGCCGAGCTCTAAATTGCCACTGCCTTCGAGCAATTGGTCGTAAAAATATTTGGTACAAGCCAAAATCTCACTTACTTCAGAGCGGTCAAAAGCGGCTTTTAAGGCATTGGTGGTGGCTTGTAACTGCTGTACTTGTTGATCCGTTGCACGGCTACAAAATAGCTCGCCTGCAAGGCCTTCCAAAGCTGCCCTTAGTTCATAAATGTTCTTTACATCTACGGCGTCAAGTACGGTAACGCTGGGGCCGCGTTGGCCGGCATATTGTACCAACCCTTCGGATTCTAAATGACGTAAGGCTTCGCGCACGGAGGTGCGGCTCACGTCCAGCACTTTGCATAATTCGCGTTCGACCAGTCGTTGGCCTGGTTTTAGTTGGGTGCTGATAATAGCATCACGTAACTTATCCAATACAATTTGGCGTAGGGTGATGGTATTACGGGTGACTTTTAGGTTGGTGAGATTGGCAACCATGAGTTAACACTCAGCCTGCTTTTCGGCGGCCATCTCGTTGATGACTTCCCTTGCAGTGCGAAAGGCATCAATGGAGGCCGGTACACCACAATAAATTGCAGACTGTAACAACACTTCACGAATTTCATCTTGGCTACAGCCATTGTTAAAGGCACCACGGATGTGTAGTTTTAATTCATGGGGGCGATTTAGCGCAGTGATCATGGCGAGGTTAATCAGGCTTCGGGTTTGCTTGGGCAAACCCTCTCGGTTCCAAATGCTGTCCCAGCAATACTCGGTCACTAACTCCTGCAAGGGCCAGGTAAAGTCGTCTGCAGCAGCAATGGAGGCGTCAACATAGGCGTCACCTAGTACTGCTTTACGGGTTTTTAGTCCGGCTTCAAACTTTTCTGAACGGGCTTGCTGGTCTGTCATCTGGATCTCTCATTTGATGCGGTTAGGTGGTTTATAACCCGCCCATTAACATGTATTTGATTTCTAAGAAGTCTTCAATGCCGTAATGGGACCCTTCGCGGCCCATACCGGATTCTTTAACGCCACCAAACGGCGCTACTTCTGTAGAAATTATGCCTTCGTTAATACCTACAATACCATATTCTAAGCCTTCACCGACACGCCATACGCGGCCAATGTCGCGAGTATAGAAGTATGCGGCTAAACCAAACTCTGTGTCGTTGGCCATGGCGATGGCTTGCGCTTCGTCTTTAAACTTAAAGATGGGAGCTAAGGGGCCAAATGTTTCTTCCGTGGCTACTTTCATGTCGGTGGTGGCATTGCCAATAATGGTTGGGGTAAAGAAGCTGCCACCCAAGGAGTGGCTTTCACCACCACACACTAAGTTACCGCCTTTGCTGAGGGCATCTTCAATATGCCCTTTTACCTTATCAATGGCGCCTTGGTTGATCATTGGGCCCTGGGTTACGCCCTCATCCATACCGTTGCCTACTTGCAGCTCGGCCACTTTGGCGGCAAATTTTTCGACAAAGGCGTCATACACACCTTCTTGTACAATAAAGCGGTTAACACACACACAGGTTTGGCCAGCATTGCGGTATTTGCCGGCAATGGCTCCGGTCACTGCGGCATCTAAATCGGCGTCATCAAAGACGATAAACGGCGCATTGCCGCCGAGCTCTAACGACACTTTCTTTAAGGTGGGTGCACATTGCTGCATTAACAATTTGCCTACAGGCGTAGAGCCAGTAAAGGTAAGCTTTCTCACCGTAGGGTTGCTGGTAAGTTCGGCACCAATGGGGCGAGACTGGCCCGTAATGACGTTAAATACGCCAGCAGGAATGCCCGCTTCTTCTGCCAATACGGCCAAAGCTAAGGCAGAGAAAGGTGTCTCGGCAGCAGGGCGTACAACAAAACCACAGCCGGCTGCTAATGCGGGGCCGCACTTACGGGTGATCATGGCAGAAGGGAAGTTCCAAGGCGTAATAGCGGCGACGACACCAATCGGCTCCTTAGTCACTACGATACGAGCATCGGCTTTATGGGTGGGGATAATATCGCCGTATGTGCGCTTGCCTTCTTCGGCAAACCATTCGATAAAGCTAGCGGCATAAGCAATTTCGCCCTTGGCTTCGTTGAGGGGCTTGCCTTGCTCCAAGGTCATGATTTTACCAAGGTCTTCTTGGTTGGCCATAATTAAGTCAAACCAGTGACGCAAAATAACTGCACGTTGCTTGGCTGTGAACTTACGCCAGCTAATCATAGCCACGCGTGCTGCTTCTATAGCGCGCGCTGTTTCTACGCCGTTCATATCTGGAATGCTGCCAAGCACTTCGCCATTTGCTGGGTTGGTGACTTCGATGGTGGCGCTCGAATCAGCGTCTAGCCAAATACCGTTGATGTAGGCTTGTTGGCGAAATAAGGCGGGGTTGGCTAGTTGCATGGGGTCAATCCTGTAGTTAAAAATAGCAAGTTGCTAGGTGTGCTTTATATTACATCAAAGCGTTCAATATATTAAACGTTTGAATACGAAATTTATATTAACATGTTAACTAAAATAGTCTCGCGTGTCATCATCGCATTGTAAATGGATCGGCCATCGGTTCACTAGAGGTATTGATCCATACTGTTTTGAGTTGCGTGTAATCTTTTACACCATCAATACCGCTTTCTCGGCCATAACCACTTGCCTTAAATCCACCTATGGCGCCCATGGGCGATACCGCACGGTAGGTGTTGACCCAAATGATACCTGCTTGTACCGCTTTGCTCATGCGGTGCACACGGGCGTTATCGCGGGTCCAAATGCCTGCTGCTAAACCAAATTCACTGTCGTTGGCTAGTTCAAGGGCATGGGCTTCGTCGCTAAAGCGCATAATGCTGGCTACCGGACCAAAGACTTCATCTTGCATAATACTGCATTGGTTAGACTCAACCGCGAGTATGGTCGGTTGATAATACCAGCCATCTCCAGCCACTGACGCACGTTGGCCGCCGTGTATTAATTGGGCACCTTGGGCCAGTGCAGCCGCTACCATTCGCTCTACTAGCGCGAGTTGGGGCTGGGTTGCCATGGGGCCCATTTCTGAACTAGGGTCCATAGGGTCGCCAATGATGATGCTTGCCACTCGTGTTTTTAGCGCGTTCAGGAACTCATCATACACGGTGTCTTGCACTAGTAAGCGGCTACCTGCCACACAGCTTTGGCCCGAGGCTGCAAAAATGCCGGCAATCACGCCGTTAACGGCGCTGCCTATGTTGGCATCATCAAAGATGATGTTGGGGGACTTGCCACCCAACTCTAAGCTTAATTGGGCTAAGTTTTCGGCACTATTTTTAACCACAGCTTTGGCGCCTTGGCCGCCGCCGGTAAAGGCAATGCGACGTACCAATGGGTGTTTGGTTAGAGCGGATCCTGTGTCGGCACCAAAACCTGTCACTACGTTAACCACACCGTCTGGAAAACCTGCTTCTTGGACTAAATGCATGAGCTCAACAATAGTGGCCGAGGCATGTTCGGACGGTTTGAGTACCACCGTGTTACCAGCAGCTAACGCGGGTGCTAGCTTCACCGCCGTTAGGTACATGGGCGAGTTCCACGGAATGATGGCAGCTACCACACCTAATGGCTCGTGGGTGGTGTAGGCGAACATGTCGGTTTTGTCTAACGGTAGGGTTTGGCCTTCTAGCTTATCGGCTTGGCCTGCGTAGTAATAGAAGAACTCGGGCATGTAGCCAATTTGGCCTAGTGTTTCACGTATCAGTTTGCCGTTGTCGTTGCTTTCTAATCGCGCCAAACGTTGTTTGTTGGCCGCAATTAAATCCCCCAATTTACGTAGTAATTTACCCCTGGCCGTGGCGTGTAAATTGCGCCACTCTGGATTTTCAAAGGCGTTTTGTGCCGCTTGTACGGCGGCATCTACATCGGCTTCTTGGGCGTGTGGAAAACTCGCCCATGGTTGCGCGTTAGCCGGGTTTAAACTATCAAAGCGGCCGCCATCTTGGGCATCTAGCCATTGGCCATTAATGAACATTTGATACTGTTTAAGGGACTGTGTGATGGACATTCTGCCGCTCCTACACTGTGTATTAAATAATTAGGGGTTATGCCGCGCCAAAAATTCGGTTAAACACTGATTGACTTGGTCTGCGTTCTCTACGGGCATCATGTGCCGAGCCTCAGTGATGATATGGGTGCTGGCCAGGGCAATCTTGTCTGCCAGTGCATAACTCATGGCGGGCGTTGAGCCAGGGTCTAAGGCGCCTGTCGTCACTAACGTTGGACAGCAAATTTGGTCTAACTGCGCCACAGCGGCGTTGTCGCCTTCGCCAAACAGTCGGTAACAGCGGCTGTAATTGGGCCGGTGGTTGTTTAATACCTTGTTACGCAGCTGCATCATATACGCTGGGTTCGCACTAGCATACGCTGGGCTAAACCAACGTTCTAGAGCCTGATCAATGTTTGCACTTGGGCCATGTTCATCCACCTGTGCGATACGATCGAGAATGGCGGACCTTAAGTGGGCGCTGCGATTGAATACCGAGTTCATAATGACTAAGCTGTTTAACCGCTGCGAGTACAGGGTGGCAAATACACGGGCCACCAAACCGCCTAAAGAAAACCCTACTAAGTTCACCTTAGCCAACTGTAAATGATCCATCAGTTGCAGTAGCTGCTGCGCTAGGGTGGATAAATCCGTTTCTGGCGTTGCATGATGGCTCAACCCATGACCAGTGAGGTCGTAGGTGAGCACTTGGTAATTTAAGGCAAGGCAACGCACTTGGCTTTGCCACATGGTGTGGTCTAAACCTACACCATGTATCAGCACTAAGGTGGGTTGGGTTGCATTCCCATGCACCTGGTAATGGGTACCTTGGTGCATTTTGAGTGGCAAACCTACGCGGCCTTCTACAGACATTAGGCTTCTGCTGCGGCTTTTTCTGCTGCGATTTCTTCCAAATCCATATAACGGTTGCCAATTCGTGGGTGTGCACGGCCGCCATCTGAACCACCTAATACAACGATGATTTCATCGGCTGCAGGGGCGTCTTCAATATGCATTTCTAAGGTGATGTAGTGAGAACGGAAGCCCGCATCATCTTTGTGCATCATTGGAATTTGAATAGAGGTGCCGGCTGGGCCACGTTTGTTGGTGAAACTTAGGTAGCTTTGGGCGTTAACCGCGTCGCGGAAGTGGTTGCCAAAACGTAAGGTGTGAATGATGCCTGAAGCATGTTCAATTTCGCCATTTAAACCAATTACGGCGGCTTTTCCGTAGGCTTCAATAACCTCGCCACTGGGAAAGTGAGACAGGATAGACGCCACCATTTCTTCGCCTAATTGAGAGCACCCTGCGGTGATTTCTGGGCGTAGGTTTTCAACAAAACCTTGGCCAGCCCATGGGTTCTTAATCACATAAGCTACGCCCACCATTTTAATCGGTGTGGCCACTGATTTGCCGCCTTCAATGCGGGTTTCTTCAATGTGGGTGACGACTTTTCTGACTTCAAAATACATGTTCTTATTCCTGATTAAAATTAGGTATAACTTTGTCTATAAATAACTGCAACGACTTTTTCTTTTCGGCATGGGGTAGGCCATTGTCACTCCAGAAGCTAAATTGGGTAATGCCAAGGGCTTCATAGTGTTTGATACGTTTGGTCACTTCTGTAGGCGTGCCAATAAGTAAGTTTTCGTGTAGTTCGTCTAGACCAAAACCGGGCATCTCGCTCATTTGAGTATCCGTTAGGGGTTTTACAAAACCATCTACAGGCTCTTGGTCATTTTTGAACCAAGCATAAAAATAGCCATACCAGTCGCGTAGTGCCTGGGCACCTTTGCACCAATCTTCGCCTTCTTCATGCACCCACGTATGGCGTAGGGCGAGTAATTGTGGTGTCGGTTTGTCTGGGTTGTTAATACACGCCTGTTTAAAGCGTTCGCTGGCTATTTCGATCACCGCATCACCTGCAATTAGTGGCGTCACCATCACGTTACAGCCGCTGCTCACTGCATAGTCGTGGGACTCTTGCTCCCGGGCCGCCACCCACATTGGAGGGAAGGGTTTTTGGGTGACTCGAGGAATTGCTGTAGAAGTTGGAAACGAGTAATGCTCGCCCTCGTGGGCGTAGTCGCCGGTCCATAATTTCTGAAGGGCAGGGATCATTTCCCGTAATGGGCCGCCGCCTTCTTTGGCGGGCATGTTATCGGTCATGCGATCGAATTCGGACTGATAAGCACCGCGAGCAATACCAAAATCCAAGCGGCCGTTGCTCATCATGTCAACCAATGAGGCTTCGCTGGCCAACCGCACTGGGTTCCAGAAGGGCGCAACAATAGTGCCTAAACCTAAACGAATGGTTTTAGTAATAGGGGCTAGGTAAGCCATAAAGTTAAGTGGGTTGGGAGATATGGTGAATTCCATCATGTGATGTTCACCAATCCAAACTGTTTCAAAACCTGCTTTTTCCGCCATTAATGTGAGTTCTACTAACTCATCGAAGAGTTCCTTATGGGGCTTGGCTGGATCGAATCGTTCCATGTGCAGGAATAAAGAAAATTTCATATCGTCAGCCCCCCGTGAGGCAGATTTGTACGTTTGTATTATGGTATACCAAAAAAACTTAGGGGTGCATTCCAACACTACAGCTGGAGATTGTCAAGGTGGATGAGAAGTCGTGGTTACGTGCGAATACCGCAACCTTTAAGAATGATGTGTTTTATGGAGGCGGCAGCTTTTTGAAAGGCTGCTTCAGTCAATGTATCGGTTTGCGTGGCAATCAATATTTGTGGTTCAAAATCGGCGTAATACTGGGTGCTAGACCAAATCATAAAAATTACGTGGGCGGGGTCGATGGCATCCATTTTGCCCTGTTTAATCCAGCTATCGAAGACAGACATGCGCTGCTTAAACCAGAGTTGATAATCTTCTTGTAGATAGGCGGTTAGGTGCGGCGCGCCACTGATCATTTCTTTGGCGAATAGTCGAGAGGCAGTAGGATGGGTGCGTGAGAATTCTATCTTGGCATCGATGTAACGGCTGAGCACGTCGGCGGGGTCATCGTTGCTGGACAGTTCGTTAAACACTGTGTCCCACAGGTTTAATGTGTTTTCTAACACGGCACCGTAAAGGCCTAATTTGTTAGTAAAATAATAATGAATGTTGGCCTTGGGTACTTGAGCAGCTTCTGCAATACGTTGCATGGTACTGCCTTGAAATCCATGGCGAGCAAACTCGACTTCGGCCGCTTGTAAAATGAGTTCGCGGCTTTGCTCTCTGATGCGGCCGGGTTTGTAAGATCCTCGGGTTGGGTTTGCTGTCATGCATTGCTCCTTGTGAAAACCGATAGTAGCAGTAGAGGGCGAACCGCATCAACCTGAAATATTGACTAATTGGACAGCTATTGAGAAGATGGCAGTATGATCACCTAGAGTAGCCTACATGCGCTTGTTATTGAACCAGACACCTATTGAAGCCGCTAACCCTAGCGCCGATGTCACCTTGTTGCAATGGCTACGAGAGTGCCAATACTTTACCGCCACCAAAGAAGGCTGCGCGGTGGGCGATTGTGGTGCCTGCACGGTAATGATTGGTCGGTTGGTAGATGATGGTATTGTTTACCAAAGTGTTAACGCCTGTATTGCGTTATTGGGCAGCCTAAACGCCTGTCATGTGGTGACCTTAGATTGCTTACAAGCTGAGCCCTTACACCCAGTGCAGCAGGCAATGGTCGAGTGTCATGCCAGCCAATGTGGCTTTTGTAGCCCTGGGTTTGTGATGTCGTTGCTCGTGTGGTGGCTAAATACGCCGGCTAAGGAGTTGATCACGCCGGCCGACTTTGCCAGCCACAGGCACGGTGTGGAGCTCGCCCTGTCAGGTAATTTATGCCGGTGTACGGGCTATCAACCCATTTTACTCGCTGCGGACCAACTGGCACCGCTTGATCGCAGTACTGACCCTCTATTCAGCGCTTTGGGTGGTTACTCATATTGCCTAGATACGCTTAGGGCGATGTATACAGAGCAACACCATGGCCCGCTTAATGCCTACCAGCGGCCACAAGACTTGAACCAATTGGCACTCGCCTATGCGGCTATGCCTGAGGTAAGGTTGGTTGCCGGCGCCACCGACCTTGCCTTGGACATTACCCACGGGCTTAAATCCTTTAAAAATTTGATAGACATCAAATCGGTTGCTCAGTTACAAGCTATTGAAGAGGATAGTGGTACGTTGGCCATAGGCGCAGCGGTTAGTCTGAGCGAGTTAGAAACCTATTGTCAGACTAAGCTGCCGTGTATGACTGCGTTGCTCGGCCGCTTTGCCTCTCGCCAAGTACGTAATCGTGGCACCTTAGTCGGTAATATTGCCAACAGTTCGCCCATTGCTGATACACCGCCGTTATTGTTAGTGTTGGATGCGCAGCTGATATTGCAGCGCGGTCAAGGTCAACGCACCTTAGCTTTGGCTGATTTCTATTTAGACTATAAAAAGACGGCGTTAGAGGGTGGGGAATTTATCCACAGCGTCATCTTGCCGCTGCCTAATGCGCAGCAGCAAGTGTTTGTAGAGAAAGTCAGTAAACGGGCCGAAGATGATATTTCATCCACCTGTGTGGCCCTGAGTGTAACCTTGGAAAGCGGCGTGATTGCTCAAATCAACATCGCCTGCGGCGGCATGGCCGCTATACCTAAAATGGCTAGCCACACACAATCTCAATTGCTTGGCCAAACTATAGAGCCATCACTGCTTGCGCAAGTGCCCCAGTGGTTGGCGCAAGACTATCAACCCATTGACGACATGAGGGCCTCTTCAGACTACCGTCAACGGGTTACAGCCAATCTTATCGTGGGATTTTTAAAGCAGGCGGTGGCATGAGAAAATTACCAGCAATAAACCAACAAGCAAGGTCTAAGCCAGACTCCGCCGTGGGTAAACCTACCCCCCATGAAAGTGCTGTTTTGCATATGTCGGGTCGGGCTCACTATGTGGATGACATTACCACGCCGAATAACTGTTTACATGCCTATGTGGGCATGGCGCCGGTGGCCAGCGGAGCACTAACAAACCAAGACTTATCGGCGGTTGAATCGGCTGCAGGGGTCGTGGATGTGATCACTGCCGCAGATATTCCTGGCCACGTCGATATTGGGCCAGTATTTGCCGGCGACCCCCTGTTAGTGGAACAACACATTACCTATTTTGGTCAGCCACTGTTTGCGGTCGCCGCCACCAGCCGCGATGCTGCTCGCAAAGCCTGTTTGTTGGGTCGGGCGAATATTGAACCTAGCCCCGCGTCGTTAACCTTGGAGCAAGCTCAAAGCAGTAATAAACAAGTGAGGCCGAGCCATAGCTTGGTCAAGGGAGACAGTCGCCAGGGGCTGGCTAATGCGCCGCATCAGCTGACTATAAAACAGCAGGTGGGTGGGCAAGAACACTTTTACCTTGAGGGGCAAGTGAGTCTAGCCATCCCTCAAGACAACGGCGGTGTGCTCATCCACAGTTCCAGCCAGCATCCTAGCGAAGTACAAAAGTTGGTGGCCGAAGTGTTGGCCTTGCCTATGCATAAAGTAGTGGTGGACATGCGTCGAATGGGTGGTGGTTTTGGCGGCAAAGAAACCCAAGCGGCGCAATGGGCATGTCTCGCGGCGCTACTGGCCGTACGTAACCAAAAAGCCGTGAAGCTACGCTTAAGCCGTAGCGACGATATGGCCCTAACCGGAAAACGGCATCCGTTTGTTAATCAAGCCCAAGTGGGGTTTGATGCCGATGGGCAAATCCAGGCACTTAACGCAGATTTACATGGCTTGTGTGGTTGTAGCCCCGACTTGTCTGACGCCATTGTTGACCGTGCTATGTTTCATACAGACAACGCCTATTATCTGCCTAATGCCACAATTTCTGGCCATCGTTGGTTTCAAAATACCGCCTCGAATACCGCCTACCGTGGTTTTGGTGGCCCTCAAGGCATGATTTTGGCCGAACAAATGCTAGACGATATTGCTCGAGCCGTTGGTAAGGACCCGTTATTGGTAAGGCAAAACAACCTATACGGCAGTCATGATCGTAATATAACGCCTTATCATCAGACCGTGACGGGTATAGATTTACCACGCATTATTGATGAGTTGGTGGTGTCTAGTGATTATTGGGCTAGACGCAAAGCCATAACCGCATATAACAATAGTGCCCGGGCCCAAGGTGGGCGCTACGTCAGGGGTTTAGCCCTCACACCGGTAAAGTTTGGTATCTCTTTTACCGTCATGTTTCTTAATCAGGCCGGTGCTTTAGTACATATTTATACCGATGGCACCGTGCAAGTGAGCCATGGTGGTACCGAAATGGGCCAAGGCTTGTATACCAAAATTGGTCAGATTGTGGCCGCCGAACTGGGCCTGCCCCTGGCTGCCATAGAAGTGACCTCTACACGTACCGATAAAGTGCCCAATACCTCTCCGACAGCAGCGTCCAGCGGTACCGACCTTAACGGTCAGGCGGCGCGTAACGCGGCGCTCACCATTAAACAACGGCTTATCGACTTGCTGGTGCAAGAGCATGGTATTGATGCGGCAGAGATTGAATTTAACGCTGGTCTGGTCACATGGGCAGACCAGTCTATGACCTTTACTGAGTTGGTACAGAATGCCTACATGCAACGTATTTCCTTATCCTCTACAGGGTATTACCGCACGCCAAAAATTCATTACAATCGTGAGCAAGCTAAAGGCAATCCGTTTTTCTATTACTCTTGTGGCGCATCGGTCAGCGAGGTAGAAGTGGATACCTATACGGGTGCTTACACCGTGTTGCGGGTGGATATTTTGCATGACGTGGGTGAGAGCATTAACCCTGCCATTGATATAGGCCAAATTGAAGGTGGCTTTATTCAAGGCATGGGCTGGCTCACCACGGAAGAACTGGTTTGGGGTAATGACGGCCGTCTACAAACTAATGGCGGCGCCAGTTATAAAATCCCTGCAGTGGGCGACACACCTAAGCAGTTTAATGTGGCCTTGTTACAAGATAGTAAAAACCAAGAGGCGACCATTTATCACTCGAAGGCCGTAGGTGAACCGCCGTTTATGCATGGCATATCGGTATGGTCGGCGTTACGTGATGCCATTTGGCAAGCAGGGGGTGAAATAGTTAACCCGCAACTCGATACCCCTGCCACTCCAGAGCGGGTGTTGTGGGCCTTACACGCAGCGAGTCACACATCATGAACGCCTGGCTACGCGCGCAGTTACACTGCGAACAACGCAACCAACCTTATGTGTTAATCACTGTCGTTGCCTTAAAGGGTTCTTCTCCACGGGGTGTGGGCAGCAAAATGCTCGTCACCTTAGAGACTCAGTTTGACACCATTGGTGGCGGGCATTTGGAGTATAAAGCGGTTGCCGAAGCCAAACAACGCTTGCAGCAAGGCGGCACGACGAGTTTGCTAGACTATACGCTGAGTGCTAACTTGGGGCAATGTTGCGGTGGCAAGGTGAGTCTTATGTACGAAGTGTTTAGCCAAACAAAAATGCCCGTGGTGGTGTTTGGCGCCGGCCATGTGGGCCGTGCTTTGGTGCCTTTGTTGGCACAATTGCCAGTACAAGTGACCTGGGTGGATAGTCGCTACGACATGCTTCCCAAAGAACTGCCAGAGGGGGTGGCGGCAGTGCACGAAGAACACCCACAAGATTATATCGTCGACTGTGCCAAAGGTACCTGTTATCTGATTATGACGCATCATCACGGCGTTGACATGGCGTTAACCGAAGCGGTGATAAAGCGCAACGATGCTTGCTACTTAGGGGTGATTGGTTCGGTGACTAAAGGTCGAAAATTCAAGCAACGGCTGACTGCAAAAAACCTTGGACAACAACAAATTGCGCAGCTAAATTGCCCCATGGGTAAAGCCGGTATTCAAGGTAAACAGCCCATGGAAGTAGCGATTGCCATTGCTGCTCAAGTGATGCATTTGTATCAGTCGTCTGTCGCTATGGATGCGGCTGAGCAGGATTCATACGTGCCTCAGGTGGAGGCCGAAGAATATGTCTGAACGCCTCATACGTGGCCCACTACTCCATTGCCTTGCGGAGCCAGATTCACAGGATGACGCCGTGGAATACATTGCCGATGCCCTGTTGTGGCTAAAGCATGGACGGGTTCACCAACTTACAGACTATGCAGAGACTGATGCATTATTAACGCTAGAGCAGCGTGCTAGTGTTGAAGACCAAGGTGATTATTTGATGGTGCCGGGGTTTGTGGATTGCCATATTCATTACCCACAAACCGAAATGATCGCCGCCTATGGTACACAATTGTTGGAATGGCTGAATACCTACACCTTTCCAGTGGAATCAAGTTTTGGCGATGTGGATAAAGCCGCCAAGGTTGCCAAGGTGTTTATTGATCAATTATTAACCAATGGCACCACCACGGCACTGGTATTTTGTTCTGTGCACCCTGAGTCTGTGGATGCGCTGTTTAGTGAAGCACAACAACATCAGATGCGCCTTATTGCTGGTAAGGTGATGATGGATCGCAACGCCCCTGAGTCGGTGTTAGATACGGCGCAAACAAGCTATGACCAAAGCAAACAACTGATCGAACGTTGGCATGGCGTTGACCGCCTGCAATACGCGGTGACGCCACGCTTTGCACCCACCTCTACAGATGAACAACTACAGGCGGCAGGGCGGTTATTGGCAGAACATGAGGGGGTGTATTTGCATACGCACTTGTCTGAAAATGTGGATGAAATTGAGTGGGTCAAGCAACTGTTTCCAAACGCCAAAAACTACCTAAACGTGTATGACCAGGCGGGTCTGTTGGGTAAGCGCAGTGTGTTTGCCCACGGCATACACCTATGTGATAGCGAATGTGAACGTTTGGCGCAAACTGATTCTGCCATTGCTCATTGCCCAACTTCCAATATGTTTATTGGGTCGGGTTTATTCCCCATGCAGCGCTTGCAGGACCATGGCATCAAAATAGGCATGGGCACCGACGTGGGCGGCGGCACTAGCTTTAACATGTTGCAAACCCTGGCCGACGGCTACAAGATGCAACAACTCAATGGCAATAACCTTAGCCCAGAACAGAGCTTTTATTTAGCCACGTTAGGCGGTGCTAAGGCCTTGGATATGGATGATAAAATTGGCAACTTCACGGTAGGCAAAGAAGCTGATTTTTTATTGCTAGATCCAAATGCCACGCCTCTGCTTGAGTTTCGCAACCAGCACTGCAAAAACTGGCGCGACACTTTGTTTGTCTTACAAACTTTAGGGGATGATCGCGTCATTGCTCAAACTAATGTAATGGGGCAGCCCGTTAGTTTCGCGGCGTTATAGCAGAGGTATTTCTACTCCCATTCCATCTTTTCGAACACCCTTAAAGCGTTACCAGGCGCAATTTCTTGGTAGTTTAACAAGTGGCTAAAAGCCGATTGGTCAACTTGGCGAATATCCATCAGGTCTCCGCCTGCATCGATAAATTCTCCTACGTGAGTACGTAGGTGCACTAAGTAGTCATAGGTTTCTTGTTTCAGGCGAGCCATAGTGGATACCTGCCCGTGGCCCGGCACCACCTGTTGCGTGTCGAGCTGCGCCATGGCTTCGAACACCTCAACCCAAGATTGACTGTCGGATACATCGATAACACCCAACATGCGATCTCCGTAAGCAATGTCGCCGGTAAATAACAACTTAAGCCCAGGAATATATACCCAACTGTCGCCAGGGGTATGGGCAGGGCCTTGGTGATGAAGGTGAATATCTAGGCCAGCAAAGTTAAATTGATAGTCTTGCTCGAAAGTTATAGCGGCGGTAGTGGCTGCTAAACCCGCCATAGGGGCCTTACCAAGTGTATTGGTGAGGCCTTGGAGTTGGTCTCCAGCGCGTTCGTTATGATCCTCCGTTGCCGCTTGGCTGGCAATTATTTTGGCTCCTTGCTGCTGGAAATAACTGTTGCCGAGCCAGCGGTGGTCTTGGCCACCGGTGTTAATCACATGGCTGATGGGTAATGGTGTGATTTGCCGAACCTGGTCTTGAATGGCTTTGGCGGCTAAGGTGCCAGCACCTGAGTCGATTAACAAAACGCTTGTAGGCCCTACAATAAACCCGAAGTTGGCGTTGTTGCCCAAATTTGTGGATGAGCGATTATTGGTTTCGCCAATAATGGCATAAGCCGAGCTAGATAATTGAACTGTGGTTAAGGCCATGCCGCTGGTGGAGAATAAGCTAGCAACCGTGCCCACAATTAGGCTGGCTATTAAGGCCAAGTAACGACTGAGGCATTGCATAATGTCTATCCTTAATATAAATAAATACTAATATAAATTAAAGTGGCTAATGATAGTAGTCAGACTTAGCTAACCGGCTAAAGTTTAGTAATTACAGTTTCACCAAGGCCGAGACAGGCACAGATACTTGTTTTTACAAATGCTATCGTCACTATTTAGGCAGGGTTCGTCCAACAGTGAACTCACGTATCCAGCCGCGCTATTTACAGCGTTTTAGCACTTTACGGCTGACCATTTTAGGTTAAATCGTTGAAGTTGTGATGCTGGTGTAAGCCTATTGCGCTTATGCTAATATATCTATAACTAATTTATGTGAGCATATGCTATACCCTGATATAGGGTCGGCTTCGATAAGTTCTAACTACGATTTTGTGAAACCCTATGAAAAATTATCTATTATCACTTGCTTTAATTGTCTCAAACACAGCATTTTCTGATGAAGCTCCACAAACGGGAGCGAAAATGCTGGCAGCTGCCAGCCAGGCCATTACCAATATTTCTGCGGAGCAACTGTTACTGCAGGTAGAGCAAAACCCCGACACGGTGGTGATAGACGTACGTACGCAAAATGAGGTGAGTTTGCTCGGTACTTTGGGTATCTATCAAAATATTAACATTCCTCGGGGCTGGATAGAGTTTGATGTTGCCGATGCTGTTGCATCCTTTGATACGCCTATTGTGGTTTATTGTGGCAGGAATATCCGTAGTCCTATGGCGGCAAAAACCCTCATGGAAATGGGCTACACCAATGTGAGCAACTACGAGGGTGGCTATTTCGAGTGGCAAGAAAAGGGTTTAGAAACCAATATGGGCACCCTTGATTCTTCAACGTTCCTATACCAGCGTCCGGTACAGGTTATAGATGGTGTCTATTCTGCTATAGGTGCTACAGCGCCTTCTACCTACGATAATTCGGGCCACAATAATAACCTTAGCTTTATTGTGGCTGAAGATGCTGTGGTGGTATTTAACGGCGGTGGTAGCTACTCGCTCGCCAAGGCCATGCACGAAGAAATTAAACAGGTCACAGACCTGCCGGTTAAATACCTTATTTATGAAAATGCTCAAGGCCATGCTGTGTTTGGGGGGAGTTACTGGAAAGAGCAGGGGGTAGAAATCATTGCTCATGAAAATACTCCAGAAATCCTTGAACATGAGGCCGACAAAATGCTGGAGCGGGGACAGGGCAGTCTAAGAGATAAATTTTCTAACTCCCACATCGTGATGCCAGACCGTACCTTCGCCGAAGAGTATGTGGTACCCGTAAAGGGTAAAAAGGTTGTACTTAAGCACTTTGGACACGCCCATAGTCCAGATGATATACAGCTTTGGTTACCAGAAGACGATCTGCTAATTTCTGGCGACTTTGCCTTCAATGAACGTATGTTGCCTGTATTGGAACATACAGACATGCTGGCGTGGCAGGAAAACTGGAGCAAACTTGAATCCTTGAATCCTAAAATCATCATTCCGGGTCACGGGGGGGTAACAGACCTGGACACTGTAACTTACTATACGATGGGTTATGTTAACTATATGGTCGATGAAGTTCAAAAGGTGCTGAATGACGGTGGTGAGTTATCCGACGCCTATGAAATTAATCAATTGGCCTTTATGCAGTGGAAAACCTACCGCGAGTTATCGTTGAGAAATGCTGCTGAGCTATACAAGATTGCTGAGTTTGATTGGTAAGCCGAGGGCAAGTTAAGCTTCCACCCTTGGCGTGGTAGGCTCGGGCTCAACGGGTCATTCCGGCGCAGGCCTCCACGTCATTCCGGCGTAGGCCGGAATCTCAAGAGATCCTGACCTGCGTCAGGATGACTCTAGTTTAGTCAGAATGACTGCGGAGCTGTGGATGTTAAAACTCGGTAATAACCGTTACACCCAAACTTGGGAACTGGTCGAAGGATTGTAGAATGTCCACCCCTTGTTCTAAATTGACCGTGTTTTGTACTAGCTTCTCAGGCTCTAAGGTGCCCTGTGCAACCATTTGAAGCAGCTCTGGGTACTTGTAGGCCGCCATGCCTTGGCTGCCTAATAATGTGAGTTCCTTGCTGATCACACGGTCCATAGGTACTGCGTCGGTCGAGTCCATCATTAGACCCACTTGTACATGGCGCCCGTGGGTGCGTAAGCAGCGAATGGAATTTCGACAAGTAATAGGGCTTCCCAAAGCGTCGAGGGAAACATGGGCACCACCGCCACTTTGGCCCATTATGGCACCGGGTACAGACTTCACTTGATTAGCATTGATGAGAGCTACGGCACCGAGTTGTTTGGCAAATGCGAGCTTTTCGTCGTCTATGTCTACGGCAATCACATTAGCCCCAGCGGCAACGCCAATCATAATGGCTGACAAACCTACGCCGCCACAACCGTGTACTGCGAGCCATTCGCCCGGTGCGATCTTTCCTTGTTGCACTAAGGCACGAAAAGCCGTGGTAAAACGGCAGCCAAGGCTGGCAGCGGCGGCGTAGCTCATGCCTTCTGGTAGCGCTACTAAGTTAACATCGGCGTAATTAATGGCGACCTCTTCAGCAAAGCTACCCCATGCATTAAAACCAGGAAGAAACTGGTTATTACACACTTGATGCTCACCGCTATGGCACTGATGGCAACTACCACAAGCCACTACAAAAGGTACCGTAACACGGTCACCTATTTTCCAATTTTTAACGTCTCGCCCTACACTTTTAACTGTACCTGCAAGCTCATGACCGGGAACGTGAGGTAGCGTCACGTTTGGGGTGTGGCCCATCCATGTGTGCCAATCGCTACGACATATGCCGTTGGCTTCAACTTTAACTACCACGCCGTTGTCACTGGCGATTGGGTCGGCAACTTCTTCAATAACTAGGGGTTGGCCAAATTCTTTAATAACGGCTGCTTTCATGGTGGATGTCTCGTCTATATTGGGTTTTACGCGGCGTGGTTGAGTAAGCGCTGCATATGTTGGTCACCGGAGCCCATAAGGGCGTTGATACAGGTTAACCGTTTGAAATAGTGTCCCACATCTAGCTCGTCAGTGATGCCCATGCCGCCGTGTAGTTGCACAGCAGTTTGTCCGACCAAACGAGACGTTTGAGCTAACTTTACTTTAACCATGGACGTTGCTCGGTTTCGGTCATCAGCATTAGAGGCAATTTTTAAGGCAGCGTAGTAGAGCAAGGACTGAGTAGATTCGAGGGCCATAAACATGTCTGCCACGCGATGTTGTAGCACTTGAAATTCGCCTATTTTACGACCAAATTGTTGTCTGGTATGTAGATGTTCACCAGTGGCGGCCAACAACTTTTGCATAATGCCTAAGGCCTCTGCCGCCAGCGCAACAATGGCTTCATCTCTACTAGCATCAAATGCCGATTGAGCATTTGTACCACTGTCTAGTCGCGCAGAGGTTAAAACTTCAACTTGATCAAAGGTGATTTCAGCAGCTCGGTGACCATCATTGGTGGCGTAGTTATTAAAACTTATGCCCGCCAATGATGGATCGACCACAAATACGCCAAGCCCCGTGTCTGTGTTAGCAGTAACCAACAGCTGATCGGCGCTAGGGGCACCTAATACCACACATTTTTTGCCTTGCAATAGGTATCCGGTGCCCGTGACAGACGCGCTTGTGGCGCATTGAGTGACTCGAAAGCTCGAATTTTGTTCGGCATAGGCCACTGCAAATTTGGTTTCGCCGGCGGCAATTTTTGGTAACCATTGTTGTTTGACGTCATCGTTGGCCACTTTACTGAGTAATGACGCGCTATGGATAGCCGTGGCGAAAAAAGGCTCTAGGACAAGGCCTTTGCCAAGTTCAATTTGTAACAACATAGTGTCTATAATGGTGCCACCTAAGCCGCCATATTGGTCGTCAATAGGCAGGGCTAACCACCCCATTTCTGCAAAGGTTTGCCACATATCCTCGCTGTAGCCTTGCTTTGTGGTAAGTAATGATTGGCGTGTTTCAAAGCCATATTCTTGGCTTATAAAACGTTTGACGATGTCTTGCATCATGGTTTGATCGTCTGACAAAGAAAAGTCCATAAGTGCCTCCTAAAAGCCCAAAATCTGTTTGGCAATGATATTCTTTTGAATCTCATTACTGCCGCCATAAATGGAGACTTTGCGATTGTTATAGTAATGCGGCGCAGTGTTGGCGGCATAATGAGGTTCCAGATTGTCTCCTGCGTAGCCCAGACTATATTGGTCGGGTACAAAGGGCAGGGCATGTAAGCCTGATAAATCTAAAAACAACTCATCAATGGCTTGCTGAAGTTCTGTGCCTAAAATTTTAAGAATAGACGACTCTGGTCCAGGGGCATTGCCGGTGGCGATACTCGACAACACTCTCAATTCAGTATATTCCAGTGAGACTAAATCAATTTCGACGGCCATTACCCGTGCCATAAATACGCTGTTAACGTGGGGTTGCTCAGGCGTGTGTTGAAGTTCTTTGATGCGAGCTTGCAGCAGACAAAAACGTTGTTTTGATTCTGCCACGCGAGCAATGCCGGTGCGCTCGTGGGTGAGTAACACCTTGGCATAGGTCCAGCCTTTGCCTTCTTCGCCAATCAGGTTGTTGGCAGGCACCTGTACGTTATCAAAATGCACTTCGTTGACTTCATGTTGCCCGTCTATGGTGATAATAGGCTGTAGGCTAATGCCGGGGCTGTTCATGTTGATCAATAAAAAGCTTATACCTTGTTGCTTACGGCCAGAATTATCGGTACGTACTAGGCAAAAAATCCAGTCTGCATATTGTGCAAGGGTGGTCCACGTTTTGGTGCCATTGACGAGGTAATGGTCGCCTTGTAGTTCGGCCTTGGTGCTTAGGGATGCCAAATCTGAACCCGCGTTAGGCTCTGAGTAGCCTTGGCACCACCATACTTTAGACGACAATATGTCGGGCAAAAATCGTTTTTGTTGCTCTTCATTGCCAAACTTATAAATTACTGGGGCCACCATATTGAGCCCAAAAGGCACAATTCTGGGCATGTTGGCTTTGCTCGCCTCATCAAAAAAAATGTATTTTTGGGTAGCGTTCCAGCCGGAGCCACCATGTTCTACCGGCCAATTAATGCCGGCCCAACCCTCTTCAAAGAGTGATTGTTGCCACGCGACCATGTCATGTTTGTCCAGCCGCAAACCCGCAGTTTGTTTGTGCCTAACGGCGGCGGGAGCCCTTTTATTTAGGAAGTCGCGCACTTGATCCCTAAACAAAAGTTCTTCTGGGGTAAATGAAATATTCACTTGCAACTCCAATGGAGTTTAATATGGGTATCAAACTAACATGTCTTTTATCATGTTTCAATAAGCGAAATCTTGTTCCGCAGAGCGAAACTGTGTTAAGATTCTGAGCATTCAAAGCGCCAACTATTTCATGGCCTGTTATGTCGTCTGAAGAACCACAATCTGCACCCAAAGATCGCAAGTTTGTAGAAGCGCTAGCCCGTGGGTTGGAACTACTGCGCGCGTTTAGCGACAGTCATAGTGTCTTAGGTAATCAGGAATTGAGTGCCATTACGGGGCTTCCAAAAGCCACCGTGTCGCGCATGACCTACACTCTTAAGCAGTTGGGTTATTTGGCTAACGACCCCCACAGTGACAAGTATCGCCTCGATGCTGGTGTGTTGGCGTTAGGTTATGCTTATGTAGCCAATGTGCAAGTTAGCCGTCTTATCCAGCCCTTAATGGAAGACCTAGCTAAACAGCACCAAGTGTCTGTGGGCCTTACCGTGCGCGAACGCTTGTCGATGATTTACGTAGAAAACTGTCGCCACCATACGGTGCAAAGTCTAAGGGTAGAGGTGGGTGCGAGCATCCCCTTGGCCACGTCTGCGGCAGGCCGTGCCTATTTGGCGTCCTTAGAGCCGCTCGAGCGCGCCGAGTTTATCAACTACCTTGGCGAGCGCCAAACGCAAGATTGGCAACAACAAGTGGACGGCATTGATGAAGCCGCAATCTGTTATCAAAACCACGGCTATTGCTTATCGTTAGGTGATTGGAACCGTACGGTTAATGCCGTTGCGGTGCCGTTTCAAGTGCAAGGTGGCAAAACCATGGTGTTAAGCATCGGTGGCCCTAGTTACCTTGTATCCGTACAACAAATTGAACAAACCTTTGCTCCTCAACTGCTTCATCTGGTTGAAGAAATTAACAAAATGAGACTTTAATATGAACGATTACGCCTATATTTATGACACTGCCCGTAGCGCTTTTGGTACCTTAGGTGGCGGGCTATCTTCGGTACGTCCAGACGATTTGTTAGCCCACGTTATTCGTGAACTGGTTAACCGCAACGGTTTTGATTTAAACGAATATGAAGACGTCATCGCCGGTAATACCAACCAAGCCGGCGAAGATTGCCGTAACGTGGCGCGTTTTGCTGGGTTATTGGCGGGTTTGCCTATTAGCTCTGGTGGCATTACCGTCAACCGCCTATGTGGTTCGAGTATGGCTGCGACGTTGGATGCAGCCCGTGCGGTGCGGTGTGGCGAAGGTGAACTGTTTGTGGCTTGTGGTGTTGAGTCGATGAGTCGTGCACCGTTGGTGCTGTCTAAATCCAACAACGCATTTGATCGCGGCCAGCAGTTGGTTGATACCACCATGGGCGCGCGGTTTACGAACCCTAAAATTAGCGCTGCCTTTGGCGACGATAGCATGCCACAAACGGCGGATAACATTGCTGCCGATTTAGGTATTAGTCGTGCACAATGTGACGAGTTTGCCGCTCGTTCACAAGCTAATTACCAGGCTGCTAAGCAAGCCGGCTACATGGCGGCTCAAATTGTACCGATAGACGTGCATCAGGGTCGTAAAAAACCAGCGATTACCATTAGCGAAGACGAACATCCTCGCGCAGGCTCAACTGAGCAAGTGTTAGGCAGTTTACGTACTTTGGCCAATGATGGTGTGGTAACGGCAGGCAATGCGTCGGGCCTTAACGACGGTGCTTCAGCCATAATTGTGGGCAGCCAAGCGGTGGGCGAAAAGTATAGTGTTGCCGCTAAGGGCCGCATTCTTGCAGGTGCTGTGGCAGGTGTAGAACCCCGCACTATGGGCCTTGGCCCTGTGCCAGCTAGCCAAAAAGCCCTTGCTAGAGCGGGCTTAACCCTTGATCAAATGGATGTGATTGAAGTGAACGAAGCCTTTGCGGTACAAGTGTTGGGTTGTTTGCAGTTGTTGGGAGTCGATTTTAACGACAGCCGTGTTAACGCTAATGGCGGCGCTATTGCCGTGGGTCACCCCCTAGGTGCCAGTGGTGCGCGTATTATTCAAAATGCCTTGGCACAATTAGAAGCCAAACAAGGCCGTTATGCCTTGGTCACTATGTGTATTGGTATAGGCCAAGGCATTGCCGTAGTTATTGAGCGTATTTAAGCAAGCCGTATTAGTACAGGGTAACAACATGAGTGTAGTGAGCTATAACATCAATCAACAAGTGGGTGTGATCAGTATTAATAACCCACCGTTAAATCTTCTGGGCCATGCGTTGCGCGACGGCATTTTAAACGCCATTACGGCAGCCCAAAATGATGCCAGCAAAGCCTTGGTGATTATCTGTGAGGGGCGTACGTTTTGCGCCGGTGCAGACATCAAAGAATTTAACCAAACGCCTAAGGCACCTTCGTTACCGGACTTAATTGCAGCGGTAGAAGCCTCTACAAAACCGGTCATTGCCGCTCTGCATGGCAGCGCCTTGGGTGGCGGTTTTGAGTTGGCCCTGAGTTGTCATTATCGGCTGGCACTGAGTTCGGCTGAAGTGGGTTTGCCAGAAGTGAAGCTAGGCCTGTTGCCCGGTGCCAGTGGTACTCAAAGAGTGCCAAGACTGGTGGGTGCTAAGGCGGCTTTGGACTTTATGACGGCAGGTACACCTATTTCTGCGGCGAAAGCGCTAGATATCGGCTTACTTGATGAATTGACGGAAGATAATTTACCAGCGGCAGCCCTAAACTATGCACAGCGACTTATTGAACAGCAGGCAAGTTGCCGCAGGGTGAGCGAGTTGAGCGTGGATAGCAGCAGCTATGATGCAGGTTTTTTTGCTGAATATCGCGCCAAACTGGCAAAAACAATGCGCGGTCAGAAGGCTCCTCAATGTATTGTTAATTGTGTTGAAGCGGCCACTCAACAGCCATTTTCAGAGGCTCTTAAATTTGAGCGAGAGCAGTTTATGGTTTGTAAAGCCGAGCCGCAATCCGCTGCATTAAGGCATGTATTTTTTGCTCAGACTCAAGCCAAAAATGGTGCTAAAAAATACCAAGCGCAAGTCAGCAGTGATCAAACCGTCACCAGCATCAGGCGTGTTGGTGTGATTGGTGCGGGTACTATGGGCACGGGTATTGCCATGTGCTTTGCCAATGCGGGCCTGCAGGTGACGTTGGTCGAAATCAACCAACAAGTGCTTGATAAGGGCATGGTAATGATCAGCAAGCGTTACCAGTCAACCCATGCTAAGGGTCGATTAAGCCAAGTACAAATGCAACAACGTTTGCAATCCATTACGCCAACTATGGATATGCAAGATCTTGCTCAGGTCGATTTGGTGATCGAAGCGGTGGTGGAAAATTTGGCCGTTAAACAGAAAGTGTTTAAACAGTTAGATAACATTTGTGCACCGCATACTATTTTTGCTAGCAATACGTCTTATTTGGATATTGAAGCCATGGCAGACGAAGTGAAGAGGCCACAGCAGTTAGTGGGTATGCACTTCTTTAGCCCAGCCAACATCATGCCGTTGTTAGAAGTGGTGCAGGCGCGCAGAACCAGCAATGCCACACTAGCGGCGGTTATGGCCGTGGCCAAGGTGATTAACAAAACCGCTATTGTTGCAGGTGTCTGTTATGGCTTTATAGGCAACCGTATCTATAGCAAGTATTTACGCGAGGCTAACCTTTGTTTAATTGAAGGCGCTAGTGTAGAGCAAGTGGACCGTGCTATGTTTGAGTTTGGTATGGCGATGGGGCCATTTAGTGTAGCCGATTTAGCCGGCCTGGATATAGGCTATAAGGCGCGTCAAACGTTGAGTGCAGAAGCGCTGGGCGCCACTAAAAACTACCGCGTGCCTAATCTGTTGGTTGAACAGGGACGCTTAGGCCAAAAAACAGGCGCCGGATTTTATCGTTATGATGACACCACTGGCAAGCGTGAGGTAGATGATCAAGTGATGCGTTGGGTTGAAGAAGCGGCCCTAGCCGAAGGCATTCAACGCAGCCCCATGAGCGATGAAACCATTGTTCAACGGTTAATCGGCGCAGTCGCTGATGAAGGTAGTGAAGTACTTAACGATGGCATAGCGCAAAGTGCTAGCGCCATCGACTTAGCCTTTATCTTTGGTTATGGCTTCCCTGCCTATCGTGGTGGCCCTATGTTTTACGCAGCACAGGTGACTGCTGCAGCATAAATTGGGCGGCTTTTTCGGCGATCATAATGCTGGTGGCATTAGTGTTGCCGCTAATCAGTTTAGGCATGATGGAGGCATCCGCCACACGTAGGTTTTGGATGCCTTTGACCTTGAGGTTAGAATCAACCACAGACATATCATCTGGCCCCATGCGGCAAGTGCTTACGGGGTGATATTCGGTTTCTGCGTTGGCGCGAATGTAAGCATTTAACGCATCGTCGCCTTGGCATGTGTTGCTGGGTGAATAGGTGTGGGAAATGAGTTCTGCAAAGGGCCCGCTAGCAAGGATTTCGCGGCTAATGTGGATGCCTTCACGCATCCGTTCGATATTGCCTTGGGTCTGTAAGAAACGTTGATCAATGAGTGGTGCTTGGCGGTGGTCAGCACTGGCAAGTGTTATTTCACCCATATCGGTGGGCCTGAGGTTACAGGCATGGATGGTGACACCATGTTGATTAATATCTGCAACGGATTTTGGGTAGACCATCAACGGAATAAAGTGCAGTTGTATGTCGGCACGGTCGGGGCTGAACTTGGAGCTATAAAAGCCACCACTTTCTGCCGCGTTGGAAGCTCCTGGGCTGGATTTATTCCATAAGTATTGGATGGCGGTTGTCGCCGCCTTAAACCCCTTGTCTATACCATATAAACTAATGGGTTCTTTAGTTTGCGCCAACACCGACACATTTAAGTGGTCCTGAAGGTTTTTACCTACTCCTGGCAGATCTAACACCATGGGAATGCCATGTTCTGCGAGCTCTGCAGCAGGGCCAACACCGGACAAGAGCAATAATTGCGGTGACCCAATAGCCCCTGCCGATAACACGATTTCGGTGCTAGCCATGGCTTTGTCAACGCTATTACCCACTTGATACTCTACGCCTACAGCACGTGTGGCGTTAAACAATATCCGCCTCACTTTGGCGTTAGTGATCACACTTAGGTTAGGGCGATCTACCACTGGGTGTAAAAATGCAGCGGCAGAGCTACAACGCTTGCCATTAGATTGGGTGACTTGATAGCGGCCTGCCCCCAGTTGATTGTGGCCATTAAAATCATTATTTTTGGCCAAGCCTGCAGCTATAGCCGAGTCAACAAAGGCGTCGCTAAGGGGGTGGGTGTAGGAGCGGTCGTTGATTTGTAGTGGTCCCTTAGCACCATGGAAACCTTCGTCTATGTGTGCGCCGTGGTTAGTTTCTGAGTATTTAAAGAATGGCAATAGATCGTTGTAGCCCCATCCATCGTTGCCCATGTCACGCCATTCATTGTAGTCCTGGGCTTGGCCGCGGATATGTACCATGGCGTTAATTGAGCTAGACCCGCCTAATGTACGGCCTCTGGGAACGGGTATTTGCCGCTCATTCATGGCCGTTTGTGCTGTGGTGGTGTAGTTCCAGTTAAGCGTTTTATGATCGATTAACAGAGCGATGCCGGCTGGCATATGGATCAATGGGTTGCGGTCTTTAGGCCCGGCTTCTAGCAGTAGAACTTCTGCATTGAGATCGTTACTTAAACGGTTAGCTAATACACAACCAGCGGAGCCACCGCCGACGATGATGTAATCAAATTGGTTGTGCATTGATATAAACCTTCTAATAATTATTTAACGCCACACAGGAGTATCTTGCATCGACTCAGGGATGTCGACCCCCATGCGCTGTAAGATGCTTGGCGCAAGGGCGGTTTGGTCGATGACATGGTCGGTAGGTGGGCCGTCTAAGGCGTTATCTGGGTTGGCAAAGTAGTAAATGGGAATGTCCCGCATAATGGCTTCTGTGCCACCGTGATGGCCCCTGGCGCTTTGGCCATGGTCTGCCGTTACAATAACGTCATACCCTTGTTCTTGCCAGCGGGGGATAAAGTCACCTAATGCGGCATCGATGGTATAGCAGTTTTTATCGATCTCTATGGAGTCAAAACCATAGTGATGGCCAAGGCTGTCTAGGGTGCTGGAGTGGAACAAAAAGTAGTCTGGCTGGTGGCGTTGAATAAGCAAGCTCATTTTCCAAAATAAATCGATGTCGGAGGGCGTGGCTGGCTGAGCTTTGTTTTCGCCGGCCATGGTATAAAATCGAGCATGTTGGATCGGGCGGTTTATGTCGTCCACTTCCATATCGCGTAGGTGGTTAAATGGGCTGGCCTGAAAATAGTCAGAAAAGAATGAATGGGCCACAGCTGCAGTGGTGCCGCCGGCGGCCTTGACCTCACTGAAAATGTCGGGGTCTTCGAGTTTGCCTTGGTGGTAGTTGCTAGTGACACCATGCTCTTGCGGAGTGAGTCCAGTATGGATGCTGGCATAACATGGGCCAGATACCGAAGGTAACACCGTTTGGCCTTTCCAAAGGCTAGCTTCGCCAGAATCAACCCAGCCTTCTAAATTGCCCATGAGTTTGCGTGCGTAGCTGTATCCAAGACCGTCTAGAATAAGCAAAATCACTTTATTTTTCATACCGTTATTACTCATTTAAACTGTAATGACATTAGCATTATTGGGCATTTGTGTTACCCTAAAGCGTAGCTCGCAGTTTGCCATTCTAAGCCAGCGCAAGGCAAGCTCATCTGTGATAAATTTTAGCAATCAGAGGCGCGTATCGACCCTGTATCAGACACCAGTATTACCCAACTGCTCATTGGCTTAGCAGGCGGGGTAGCCTTGCTTATTTGGGGCTTAAAACGGGTGCAGCAGGGCATGAAACGCGCCTTTGGTGGTCGTCTTACGTATTTTATTCGTGATCGGTTTTCCGGCGTATGGTCGGCCTTGGGTTTGGGCGTAATGCTCACCATGATTCTACAAAGCAGTACTGCATCCGCGTTGTTGGCTGCCTCATTAGGTGTACAAGGCGAAGCAGGTTTAGCCTTATTGCTCGGTGCTGATGTCGGTACCACCTTAGTTGCCCTTATCCTTTCCTTTGATCTTAGTGCGTTAAGTCCGTTATTGGTGGCTATTGGCGTATTTATGGAACTGCGCGCTAAAGACAAACGCCAGCATGGCATAGGCGAAGGTCTGATGGGTTTAGGCTTGATGTTGTTGGCCTTGGGGCTGTTACGTCAACAAGCCGTGCCATTACAAGGTTCTGAGCTGTTTAGCGACATGCTACAAAGCCTTATTGCCGAACCGTGGCTAGCCATTGTGTTTGCCGCACTACTAACCTTCTTATTGCACTCAAGCCTCGTTATGGTGCTGTTATTAGCAGGCCTTGTAGGTGCGCAGGTGATTGGTGTTGAGTCGGGTTTGTTGCTGATTTTGGGTGTTAATATTGGTAGCGCCTTTATCCCAGTGTACTTATCCCGCAAGTCCAGTAATGCTAAACGTGTTGCACCTTTAGGTAACTTAATTTTGCGCTCCCTAGGCGCGCTAGCCTTTGCACCGTGGGTGGCGGAAGTCCATGTGGGGCTCAATTACGTGAGTATGGACCCGGCTTGGCAGCTGGTGTTGATGCACTGTTTGTTTAACGTCACCGTGGCCGCGTTTGGCATGCTGATTGTAAGCAAGCTTGCAGGGTTGATTGATTCACGTTTGCCCAGAGAAACCCTTGCGCCGCTGCCTAGCCCTAAATACCTCAAAGACGTGGAAGACACGGCGCCCTCTGCAGCCCTAGCTAACGTAGTGCGCGACACCCTCACCATGGGCGAGCTGTTGGAAGAGATGCTGCGAGAAGTACACTTAGGCATGACCGAACGCTATGATGCGTTGGAGAAAAAGATACATCAAAGTGATGACATTATTGACGACTTCCATCAGCAAATTAACGCCTATTTATTAGAGCTAGGTGGCCAAGATTTAACTGAAGAAGAGCGTTACCGGTGTCAGGACTTACTGCTATTTATCACCAATATTGAGCACGCAGGTGATACCTTAGAGCGTAGCATGACGTTACTGTTGAAGAAAAAGAATAACCTGCATATAGACTTCACTGAATACGAACATGAAGCCCTAGACGCTAGCATGAAGGCCATATTTAAGGTGATGCCCATGTCGTTTCAGGTGATGATGAGCGAAGACGTGTCGAGTGCCCGCGGCTTGATTCAAGCCAAGCACGAATTTAATTCTAGCCACCAACAATACATGGATGGCCAACAAATGCGTGCTATGCAGGCCGACAAAGCCAGCCCGGTTGCACATTCGTTGTTCACTGACTTAATGCGAGACATCAAACGCCTACATTCGCACTTCACCGCAATTGCCTACCCGGTGCTCAACCGTGAAGGCGAGTTACGCACCAGCCGTTGGCGTGGGTTTAGTGAAACAAAACCTGCTGCCGCAGAAACTACACTAGGTACAGAAACTAGCGTAGACACGGATGCTGAAACTGACCAGAAGCCCGCTACAGAATGAATATTAGCCAGATTAAAGGTATTGTGTTTGATAAAGACGGTACCTTGCTCGACTTTCATGCCACCTGGGTACCTAGAGCCAAAGTCGCCGTATTGGCGGTGGCCAAAGGCGATGAAGGCTTAGCGCTCACTATGTTACAGGCGACCGGTTACGATTTGGCACAAGAGCGGGTTTTAGGTGGCTCCATTTTAGCCGCTGGCAATAACCTAGACATCGCTCAAGTGTGGGCGCCCTTGGGTAACCAATCCGTCCGTGAGGTAGAACAGCAACTTAATCACATCTTTGCTGACGAGCAATATGGTGCCAGTGTTCCTGTCAACCACTTAGCGAGTAGCTTACAAGCGCTTGCCGATAACGGTCTGGTATTGGGCGTAGCCACGATGGACAGCGAAGCAGGTATTGAGGCCACTCTAGGTCATTTTAATTGCTTGCACTTATTTGACTACAAAGTGGGTTACGACTCTGGCCACGGCAGCAAACCGGGCCCGGGCATGGTGCTAGGCTTTTGCCAACAAACTGGCTTAAAACCTGAGCAAGTGATGGTGGTGGGCGACAACACCCACGATCTGCACATGGGCAAAAGTGCCGGTGCTGGTATTAATGTAGGCGTACTTACGGGGACTAGCCACACAGCAGAGCTCGAAGTCGATGCTGATTTGGTGCTTGCGTCTATTGCGGACTTACCGGGGTTGTTTGCTTGCTAAGGTAAGTTATTTCGATATATTGTTAAGATTTCTATCTTCTGACCTTTTGGGAGGCGGCTATTTCAAGAAGGAAGTCGAACAGCGGCTTAATCGTCGATCTGAGCCACTGAAAAAGGGCGGGGACAGAAAATCGTCTGCCTACAGAAGTAAATTTGAAATCAATCGAGTCTGACCCCTTAGATCGATCGAGTCTGACCCCTTAGATCCAAACCCCTTAGATCACCACTGATGCATACGCTCTTGATGGGAATGCGTGGTATGCTGATCCAGCAATAAAAATAGCTCGTTTTAGGTGCTCGTCCGATGTTACAAAAGTTTGATTATATTATTGTTGGAGCGGGCACCGCTGGTGCTTTACTAGCGAACCGTTTGAGTGCCGACAGTTCTAAACAAGTGTTGTTGATAGAGGCCGGGGGCAAAGATAATTACCACTGGCTTCACATACCGGTTGGGTATTTGTACTGCATCGATAACCCACGCACTGATTGGCAGTATAGGACGGAGCCGGAAACTGGGTTAAACGGTAGAAGCCTATTGTACCCCCGTGGCAAAACATTGGGCGGCTGTTCGTCGATCAATGGTATGATTTACATGCGTGGCCAAGCCAGAGATTACGATCAATGGGCGGAGCTAACTGGTGATCCCGAGTGGTGCTGGGATGTTTGCCTTGAGAACTTTAAAGCCCACGAAGACCATTATCGGCTTGATCAAAACGCTGCGCCTATTAATAGGGACGTAAATGACATAGCCCGTTTTCATGGTTCGGGCGGCGAGTGGCGAGTAGAGCAGCAACGCTTAAGTTGGGAAGTTCTAGATGCCTATTCAAACGCAGCGACTCAAGCAGGTATACCGCCCACCGATGACTTTAATGGTGGCGATAACACAGGCACGGGTTACTTTGATGTTAATCAGCGTAAAGGTTGGCGCTGGAGCAGCTCAAAAGCGTTCTTGAGGCCTGTGAAGAAGCGCAAAAATCTGCACGTGTGGACCCATGCTCAAGTCACCAAACTTAACCTGACTAAAGCCGCTGATGGTCAAAAACAGTGTTCCTCTGTGAATGTCTGGCGCAATGGTCAAATGTATACCCTTCAGGCCGATCTAGAAGTAATATTAAGTGCTGGTGCTATTGGCAGCCCGCAAATATTACAACTCTCTGGCATTGGTTCGCCAGAGCAGTTGGCTAAAGTAGGTATTAACGTAGAGCATGCACTTGAAGGCGTTGGCCGCAATCTTCAGGATCATTTACAAATTCGCACCGTATATGGCGTTGAAGGAGTTAAAACCTTGAATATGATGGCTGCAACATGGTGGGGTAAAGCCGCAATAGCGCTCGAATACGCGATCAAACGCAGCGGGCCCATGAGTATGGCTCCATCGCAGCTAGGTATATTTACCAAAAGTGACCCAAGTCTCGAACATGCTAATATTGAATTTCATGTACAGCCCCTCAGTTTAGAGGCTTTTGGCCAACCGCTACATGATTTTCCAGCCATTACTGCCAGTGTTTGTAATCTCAATCCGACCAGTCGCGGGACCGTATTTCTCAAGTCTGACGACCCATTTCAAGCGCCCGCGATTGCGCCCCATTATTTAACCACCATAGAGGATCAAATAGTTGCTGCCGACAGTTTACGCCTAGTGAGAAACATTGCGCAGCAAGAAGCACTTGCCCAGTATAGGCCTACAGAAATTAAGCCAGGCATTGAATACCAAACCAACGATGAACTAGCCCAAGTTGCAGGTGACATCGGTTCGACCATCTTTCATCCCGTAGGGACAACCAAAATGGGCCGAAAGGATGATCCACACGCGGTTGTGGACAGTCAGTTAAGGGTGCATGGCATTCAAGGTTTACGAGTGGTGGACGCGGGTATTATGCCCACTATTACCAGTGGCAACACTAATAGCCCTACTCTGATGATTGCAGAAAAGGCAGCACGCTGGATAGTGCAAGAACACTAAGTTTGTGGCTTAACCTCAAAAAATACTTGCCCAATGTGGCATTGGTCGCCCGCAGCCTGCTATTATCCACACACATATCTCATTCTTTTTAAGGGGCATTTCCCATGGCAAAAACTATCATCGCAACCGACAAAGCTCCAGCCGCTATTGGCACCTATTCGCAAGCCGTTAAGGTCGGCAATACAGTTTATATTTCTGGCCAAATCCCATTGAATCCAGAAACTATGGAAGTGTGCAGCCAAGACTTTGCAGAACAAGCCACGCAAGTATTTGAGAATCTAAAGGCGGTAGCGGAAGCTAGCGGTGGTACTTTGGCAGACGCAGTAAAGCTTAATATTTCCATGACCGATTTAGCCAATTTTCCCACCATTAACGAAATTATGGCCACTTACATTGATCAGCCATATCCTGCTCGTGCAGCGGTAGGCGTAGCGGCTTTACCTAAAGCTGTGCAAGTAGAAATTGAAGCTATTTTGCATCTAGACGACTAGGTCGTCATATTGAAAGCAAGCGCCCAACGTGGCTACGGCCAACATAAAGTAAAAGACTTTAAAGAACTCGAATTAATGGTTCTGTTAAAAGCCTTGTGGCCGTACCTTATGATTCATAAGCTACGGGTGATTATAGCTATGGCCCTGTTGGTGGGCGCTAAAGGGGTAGCTTTTGTTATGCCTTGGGCCTTTAAACACTTAGTAGACGCCTTAGATGGCGGCAGCCCAGAACAATTTTTAGCCATCCCCTTGGGGTTTGTATTGCTCTACGGTGGCTTACGTTTTGGTGCGGTGTTTTTAGGTGAATTGCGAGACGCGGTATTTAGCCGAGTCACAGAAAGCGCCATGCGTAAAGTGGGTTTAGAAGTCTTTGCCCACTTACATCAACTCGAACTCGACTTTCATCTGAGCCGCCAAACCGGTGGTATCTCGCGCGACATCGATCGCGGCACCAATGGCATCAATTTCATGATGCGTTTTATGGTGTTTAATATACTCCCCACCATTCTAGAATTGATTGGCGTGATGCTGATCTTGCTGTTCGCGTTTAACGCTTGGTTTTCTGCTGTGACCTTGGTGTGTGTGGTGGCCTATGTGGTGTTTAGTATTAAAACTACTGAGTGGCGCACACGCTTTGTAAAGGAAGCTAACCGCCTGGACAGTAAGTCCAGCACTCGCGCAGTTGATAGCTTATTAAACTACGAAACCGTGAAGTACTTTAATAATGAAGCGTTTGAGGCTGAGCAATACAACACCAATCTAAAAGCATGGGAACAAGCACGGGTGGATAACCGTTTGTCGCTTGCGCTGCTTAACACAGGTCAGGCGTTCATTATTGGCTTGGGGGTAACGGCACTCATGTACCTTGCGGCCAAAGGCGTTGCTGAAGACACCATGACCATTGGTGATTTGGTTATGGTGAACATGTACCTATTACAACTGTTTGTGCCGCTCAATGCGTTAGGCTTTATCTACCGAGAAATTCGTCGTGCATTGTCAGACGTAGAGAATATGTTTGGCCTGCTCAAACGACAACCCAAAGTACAGGATCAGACAGATGCGCCTGATCTAGATGTGCCTAATGCAGCTATTGAATTCTCCAATGTGGACTTTGGTTATCAATCACAAAGGCAAATACTTAACGGCTTGAGCTTTAGTGTAGCCTCTGGTGAAAAGGTGGCTATTGTCGGACCCAGTGGTTCGGGTAAATCCACCATCGGCCGTTTGTTGTTCCGGTTTTACGACCTGGATGCCGGCGCTATTACAGTAGACGGCCAAGACTTAACCCAAGTGAAACAACTTAGCCTGCGTGAAGCCATTGGCGTAGTGCCACAAGACACGGTGCTATTCAACGACAGTATTTGGAATAACGTGGCTTATGGTTGTCCAGAAGCGAGCGACGAAGCCATTTGGCTAGCCATCGATATGGCTTCTTTGCGCACTTTTGTAGAGTCAATTCCCGATGGTGTGGAGACTATTGTTGGTGAGCGTGGTTTAAAAGTGTCAGGCGGCGAGAAGCAACGTATCGCCATTGCTCGTGTGCTGCTCAAGAACCCACCTATTTTATTGTTTGATGAAGCTACATCGGCCTTGGATTCAGAGTCGGAACGCAGCATTCTCAAAGCGCTGGCCGATATTTCGCAAAACAAAACCACCTTGGTGATTGCTCACAGGCTGTCTACTATTATTGATGCTGACCGCATTTTAGTCATCGACGATGGCAAAATAGTAGAGCAGGGCAGTCACCAAGAGTTGCTGACTCAAGCCGGCCACTACGCCCGTTTGTGGCAAATGCAGCAGTAAAATCGATTAGGACAGGCCTTGGAAGAACGTTGTTAACCGCTCACAAGCCGTCTTTAACAGCGCTAAGTCTGTGGCATAAGACAAACGAAAATGACCATCCATACCAAAGGCGCTGCCGGGCACTAAAGCCACACCCGTCTGGGTGAGAATGGCTTTAACCAATGCCACGTCATCCTCATAACCCAGTCGTTCCATTGCTTGTTGGCAATTAGGAAAGGTATAAAAGGTGCCTTGGCTAGGTAACACTTCAAGGCCTTGGATAGCGCACAGCTGGGCAACCACATAGTTATGTCTTTGTTGGTATGCCTTTAACATAGGTTGCAGTAGGTTTTGGGGACCATTTAGGGCAGCTTCTGCAGCAGCTTGGCTGATGCTACTGGCACAGGAACTCGACTCCACTTGTACCTTGGTCATAGCAGAAATAATCGCCTCTGGTCCCACGGAATACCCAATACGCCAGCCAGTCATGGCATAGGCTTTTGATACACCATTCACCAATACACATCGGTCCGCGAGATCTGGACAAACATTCAAAAGGCCAGTGAGACGTGATTTAGCCCAATAGATGTGCTCGTAAATATCGTCGCTCATGATAATTAACTGTGGGTGCCTACGTAATACGTCCCCTAGGGCTTGCCACTCGTCAGCTTGATAAGCTTGTCCGTTGGGGTTGCTTGGGCTATTAAGCATCAATAACTTGGTCACGGGTGTGATGGCCCCAGCAAGCTGTGCGGGAGTCATTTTGAATTGTTGTTCGCTAGGGCATTGCACAATAACTGGAGTGGCACCAGCCATGGTTACCATCGCACTGTACGACACCCAAAATGGCGCAGGAATGATGACTTCATCACCGGCTTCGAGCAGGGCTACAGTAAGATTATAAATGCTCTGTTTGGCACCGTTACTCACAAGTACTTGAGAGGCTTTATAATGAAGTTGGTTCTCGCGTGTGTATTTGGCGCAAATGGCCTGACGTAGAGACGCGGTGCCGCCCACTTGGGTGTAACGTGTTTGACCCGTTTGCATGGCATGAGTGGCAGCACAGATGATGTGTTCTGGCGTGTCAAAGTCTGGTTCACCCACCGCAAGGTTGATCACGTCTTTACCGTCAGCTTCCATTTGTGCCGCAAGGTTACTTATGCTCACGGTAGCCGAAGGCTGAAAAGATTGAATTCGCTGAGAAAGTGGCCACGTCACGGCTGGAACTCCGTTATACTATTGGGTTTGCTGGGTAGGGTATCACGCTGGGCATCACATAATGAATCGAAATGAACTGAATAATGAATCGTCCCTTTGAATTAACATCCAAATTTGAACCCGCAGGAGATCAACCCACTGCGATCAAACAACTGGTAGAAGGTATAGATGCTGGCTTAGCTGCTCAAACCTTGCTGGGCGTAACGGGTTCAGGGAAAACCTTCACGATCGCTCAGGTGATCAATAAAGTACAGCGCCCAACCATTGTAATGGTGCATAACAAAACCTTGGCAGCGCAATTGTATGGCGAATTTAAGGAGTTTTTCCCTAATAACTCGGTGGAATACTTTGTTTCATACTATGACTATTATCAGCCAGAAGCCTATGTGCCCGCTTCCGACACATTTATCGACAAAGATTCATCAGTCAACGAACACATAGAACAAATGCGGTTGTCGGCCACTAAAGCATTGTTAGAACGCTCCGATACGATTATTGTAGCCACTGTTTCGGCCATTTATGGTTTGGGAGATCCTGAGTCTTACCACAAGATGGTGTTGCACCTTAACCGTGGTGACACCTGGGAACAACGTGATTTAGTGCGCCGTTTGGCCGAGTTACAATACAAACGTAATGACCTTGATTTTCATCGCGCCACTTATCGGGTGCGCGGTGATGTGATTGATATTTTCCCTGCAGAATCTGATGAAGAAGCTGTCCGTATAGAGTTGTTTGATGATGAAATTGAACAGCTCAGTTATTTTGATCCACTCACAGGACAAGTATTGCGCAAAGTGCCGCGCCTCACCGTGTACCCCAAAACGCACTATGTAACGCCACGGGAAACCTTGTTGGCGGCCATTGATGAAATTGAAGTGGAGCTTAAAGGTCGTCTCGAATATTTTCGTAACAACAATCAACTGGTCGAAGAACAGCGTTTAGATCAGCGCACCCGCTACGACATTGAGATGATTCGCGAACTGGGTTTTTGCTCCGGCATAGAAAACTATTCTCACTACTTGTCTGGCCGCAAACCTGGCGAACCACCGCCAACCTTGTTCGATTACTTGCCAGCAGATGCCATGTTGGTAATGGACGAATCCCACGTAACCGTGCCTCAGCTAGGTGCTATGTACAAAGGTGACCGGTCACGTAAAGAAACGTTAGTGCAATATGGTTTTAGAATGCCAACTGCACTCGACAATCGACCTATGAAATTTGAAGAATGGGAAAATATTGCACCCCAAAAAATCTTTGTTTCAGCCACCCCCAGTGTGTACGAGCAAGAACATGCCGACCGTGTGGTTGAACAGGTGGTAAGGCCAACCGGTTTGGTGGATCCGCAAATCGAAATTCGTCCAGCTACCTCGCAGGTAGACGACTTAATGTCGGAAATTAGCATTCGCGCGGCCAAAAATGAACGTGTGTTGGCCACCGTATTGACCAAGCGTATGGCCGAGGATCTAACGGACTATCTACACGAGCACGGTGTGCGAGTGAGATATTTACATTCGGACATTGATACGGTTGAGCGGGTGGAAATTATCCGTGACTTACGCTTGGGCGAATTTGACGCGTTAATCGGTATCAACCTGCTTCGAGAAGGCTTGGATATGCCAGAAGTATCTCTAGTGGCTATTCTAGATGCCGATAAAGAAGGTTTCTTGCGTTCAGAACGATCATTGATTCAAACCATAGGCCGTGCCGCCCGTAACTTGAATGGCCGAGCTATACTTTATGCCGAGCGCATTACCGGTTCCATGCAAAAAGCCATGGACGAAACTGAGCGTCGCAGAGTTAAACAAATAGAGCACAATACCATCAATAACATCACTCCAAGGGGTGTTATTAAGTCTGTACAAGACATTCTAGAAGGCGCATATGCTCCAGGTTCTGGCAAAAATCGGGATGGAAAATCGAACAAAAAAGTGGCTGAAACCAAGCTCGATTACACTACCGGTAGTGCTCAGTTGAACAGTAAACAGCTAGCTAAATTGATCAACCAAACTGAAGATGCCATGTACGAAGCATCAAAGAACTTGGAGTTTGAACAAGCAGGCCGTTATCGTGATCAATTACATCAACTTAAGGGTCAGTTGATGAGCCGTTAAAAAGCCCAGAACGCGGAAAAACAGCTTGAAATCAAGGCCTAATATCCGTATTATTCGCGCTCTAGACTTTCTAGGACTATAGCTCAGTTGGTTAGAGCGCATCCTTGACATGGATGAGGTCGGCGATTCGAATTCGCCTAGTCCTACCAAATTCAAATGCCCCGCTTTTTAGCGGGGCATTTTTGTTTGTAGATAAGCCATTCGAAGCGCCTGATTCGAGCCGCAGCCGCGTAGACAACGTGCAGCGTAGCGAGTGAGGCCCGAAGGGTGAGCTAGCTGGCTGGCGAATCATTCGCCTAGTCCTACCAAATTTTTTAATAAAAACAGCTGCTTACGGTTAATTCCTGGAGGCTGTTTTTGTTTGTGATATGGTGTGGTAGCACATGAATGGCTACATGGACTTTTTACTCGTAAAGCCAATCGGCCTACAATAAGTTGTGTCCACGTGGCACACGGCGTTTTTTAAGATAGTTGGCACTCTTTTCTCAATATTTATACTGCGTTCTTTACTGCTTCTATTGTAGGCTTTTGTGGGTTTAGCTCCACGGCCTCAATATAATCCCAGTTTCTCGTGTCCGGACCAGCGGTTTGGGTTTGCCGCTTTAGCTGCCTAGTATATTCTTGTTCGAGCACCAAACTAATGGCGTCTAACTTAAACTCTTTCGGGTAGTTCTTTCTTGTGGTCATTTAATTTGCTCCAGTTTTGAGTATTATCTCTTAACTAGGCTGTTCTAATCTACGGCGCCTGTGTCGTCACCCCAGTATATCGGGTTAACGAATGCGACCATATTTTATTGGTTCATAGGCTAGTTTCTTTTGATTGATGTGAAGTGCCTTACCAGCACTGATAACAACGATCCGAGATTTGTCCATATCCATAACAATTGTTTGGCCATTAGCTCCAGTCATAATCAAGACATTGCGCCCGCTCAGACCAGCAGGGTCACTCCAAAACTGCCCCGCATACTTATTAGAGACTCTACTGAAATCGGCTTCACCCCACCTGCGATCCTTCTTGGGCCAAGTACCAACACGGCGCTCACCTGCTTTTGCTGCTACTCGTCGATCATAAATACTTTTTAGGTACGCACCTTCACAAGTATCATTCTGCCAATTATCCATCATCGCCTTTGCGATACGCAGGTAATCATACCGTGTGGCACTGATTCCATAACGGCCAACGCCCTGCTTTATTCTATCTTGTGTTGATGCAAAATCTGGTCGACCCTCGATGGGGTTCATTTCTAAATAAATTGGGTGTTCTATTCTAACTTTATTTTGATAAAAGTTAGCAATAAAACTGTCAAAGTCTGGACCTACACGATGCATCATGTAGTTAAACAAAACGTCAGCTGTTAAGTTGCTGTAAGAGAATTTAGGCGCGCGAACTGGCTTTGTGTTAGCCAGTTCTAGTGGGTTTTTTGCAAATGAGCTGAGGCCTCCTGCAGCTTGACTACCATGAATATTCCGTCCCGTTTTAGTAAATTTCCCTGCCCAAAGTTTTATGACATTAGTATCGCCAGCATTCATATTTAAAAGTTTAATCAAAGGTTGACCATAAAAAAGGGTGTTTTCCATTAAGGGCCAATCTGCTATTGGTGCGTCTATAGACTTAATGTAGCCTTCGCAAATGGCGTGACCAATGATATAGGACGTTATACTTTTACCCATTGAATGAGATGAGAAGTAAGAACTATTATCCAACTCCATTGAGAAGCGACCATCAGGGGGCATTGCGTCATAAATCACTAAACCATCTTCATAATACAGATAGCTAAACGCTGTTTTAGTCGCCATTTCACGGTCGATCACTTTATGTTGTTCAATTTGTTTAACGAATTTGACTGGATTGCTAGATGCATCTACTTTGTATGCTTCTGGTCGCAAGCGCAATGTATCGTTTTTCATATAATAATGAGAAATGGTTGCATCGTTTGGTTGCGATGCAATGTTGTCGGGTATTTCATACTCCTGATCAAAGAAGGTTATCTCATCAGATTTGACTTTAATTTTACTAACAACAATGTCATCTATACAGACTGCTGAATTAGGAGCGACGGCAATCATTGCAAAGCCGTTTTTTGCTCTACTATCTGTAGCGCTAGCAACAATTTTTCCATCAACGAGATAGTTTATATCGTTACCTGAGGCAATTAATTGAATTTCTGACCATGCATCTACTTTAGTAGATGCAACACCGCTAGCTATACTCTCATAGAATATGTCAGCGGACCTGGCAAATTCAATATTGGCGCGTCCAGACAAACTATAAATACTTGCCCTGTAATCACCATCATTCGTTTTTCTAATATGTGTTTCTAATTGACCTTCCTTGTCGGCAGCAAATTTCATTCTGTATGAAATGGAGTAATTTGCCCCGTTTTTACTTCCAAGATTATAGTCAGCCCAAAGATGGGTTACTTCGTTGCAAAAAATTGAATTACCATCTTCATCCTGTTTTATGTACCACTTGTTGTTTCCGTTATCATCTACTTGGACGTCCCGCCGATCTCCATTTTCGAAGTCTTCACTAAACATCGTATAGCTATTGTTGGCTATAACTGAGCCTTGTTGTTTAACCACACCACTTCCACAACTTAGCCCTCTATTTTTAGCTTCTTGAAGATACTGAGGGGCACCCTGTTGGCTAGAGGCTAGCCTACACACAGTCTTATCAGACCAACCTGATAGGTCTTGAGACAGCGCGTGAGTTGCCATTACGGATGCAATTAGTGCGCAGACGATACGAAAATAGAAATTCATATTAACCATTCTTGTTCAATTGGGCTCTGCAATAAACCCTGTTTCCACAATAATATTTTGGTTGTAGGAATGTTATTGCCATTTGACTTTGTTCCGTAAGAATACATGAATTATCCGGGTTTTGCCCCGACTTTGCGTTTTCTTAGCGGGGCATTTTTTGTTTCTGAAACTCTAAAATCCCGCAAGATTGCAACCTCTATGATGGTCTATTAAACTGAAGTGGTCACCATGGATAGAACAACAGAGGCGTAAGTTATGAATAACAAACC